>JGI24891J29808_1000038_pt1 | contig 177382 bp, 165 predicted proteins | sample FreactcultuFSWF8_FD_29808 | JGI IMG/M metagenome (IMG submission 29808) | reverse complement strand
CACCCGTGGTCTTAACACGTGCGCAGTCATTCGTTGTTACTCAACGCCGTGTCAGTCTAGATCCGAGGAGGTCGCGGGTTCGATTCCTGCTCATGGTGCTAATTTCTTTTTTTGTTATCCGATTCTTTGTCATGTATGTCGAGATATTCTTTTCACGCCATGCTCGCCGTGAAAATGGATGGGTTCAGAATGATCGCACCTTCCGTTCGACACCTCTTCCCGAACTCGAGTGATCTGGGTCGCTTCTCGTTTGGTTTTGTCGTTACCTCTTCCTGTGCAGTCATCTTCTATGGTGCTCGATACCGTCTCTTGCGTGGTTCTTCTTTCAATGGACTTCTGGTTCCAGTAGAGCGGAAACTGTTACACTGTCTAATGTTCTTGCTCTTCCTGATCGCCGCTTCGACTTCATAAATACTTGTATCTTTTAGCCGGCTAGTAGGAAGTATGTCGGCTGCACTTATCTTGTTTTACTTGCTTACTCTACGGTAAATTAGGTCTTATCAGTTATCTATGCATCATCATACTCTACGACGCCTAGCACTACTGTCGCCGAAGAAGTGAAGAGCTAAAAAAGAGCAAGCAAAGAAACAAAAATCAAAAGAGCAATGGGCAAGAAAGAAGAAAGGCCAGATAACTAATGCTAGGAAATCCTTTAAGGCAAGAAATCCAGGAGTGGCATGGATATATGGGCAGAAAACACTGCCCGGCGTCGAAAATCACATGAGCATCTGTTATAAGGTGCGTCCCTCGTCAAGATCGGTTCAATCTACACGATACAATCGACTAATTTGCATGCCTCCACTTGTCACAATGCTGTATTTTAGACCAGTTAGTCATGGTATAACTAGTACACGAGACTTCAAAGTATATTGTCTTGGTCCAAATGGTCCTATGACACGATGTTCGGGATTAAAGGGGCGGGTTCCCATAACACTACGTCCTCACTCTTGTTTCAAGTGCAATCGCTCATGTCACGGCTTCGATGAAGTCAAGCACCGAGCGATGCCGAACGAAAAATTGAACGGGTGAGGAGTACAAATACAAAAACAGCAAGAGAAAGAGGCAAGAATTTTGTCAAGCATGATCGTAGAAACTGCAAAATCCTAGTATGCAAAAAACGCCAGGGGCATCTCGATATGCAAAAAGAAAGAGACGCCTAGATCCCAAAATGTGAAAAACCCCAATTTCATGATTGCTCCAACGCAATTTTTGGTGAGTGTGAACTTGCTTTCGTCCTTGTGGCTGCTTTATACAACGCAGCATCTTGTTGACAGCTGCTAGAACGCTGCTCAACACCATGCTTCTCTCATGTTTTGGAGCGCATCCTCACTCTCCTCCCTAGCCTTGAAGATGTCGAGGATTTTAGCCTTCCACATCGGATCCATGTTTTTGATGTCCTTGATGTGTTTTCTGTTAATTGAATGCACCATGAACTCTGCGCTGAGATTCAGGAGCTTTGGCAGGGGATCGCTCAATTTAACCTCGTAGCACAGCGTGGTGGACCACCCATATTGCACATCGCCATTCTTGTTGACGGCATTGACTGGCGAATCGTGACGCTCATAGCCGGGGCAGAGTACGAGTTCGTCGGGTATGAGGTTTGTGATACGGTTGAGAGTTGTGTGCATATGAAGCTCAATCTCTGCGTGATGGCGATACTTCGACAAGTCATACGCATGCCAGAAGCTCTGCGGTGGCTCAATGCATGGAGATTTCTTGGTCCTCGAGGATACCAGCAACACGAAGTCTCCGTTGAACAACAGTGCTTGCATTACATAGAAGTCGAATATTCTGACCTTTGAGGGCTTGAACAACGCGTTGTAGTCCAGGGTCACATATTCCAGGAATTCGTGAGCGCGAAGTTTGCTGAGGGAACGTTCTTGGACCCTTTTGAGCAGTGCCTTCTGTTTCTCAATTGTGCCATCCTCATAAGACTCTGCTTGGAGTTGTACCTCGAAATCTGCGACAATCTCTAGCCAGTCTGCCCACACGCGAGCTCGCGGCTGCTCTCGAGGAGGTGGCGGAGTTTGAGGGAGTTTTGACTGGAAGGCTTGGGGCATCTCGCGGACATGGGACTGTGATGCACCGAGCGAGGAAGGAGGTTGTAACTTAGCCGCGGGAGAAGATGGGAATACCGAGGAGGAGAAAGTGTTGGAGAGCGGTCCTGGAGATGATTGAGATGGTAGAGAAGGCTGCGATGCGCCAGGAGGGAGATAGAACTGCGGTGGACCATGAGGGCGAGGTTGTGGGGTCGTGGACCTGCTCGTCGTGGGGAGATGTGAGGCATTGGGGCGATGAGGTTGCTGCATGTTTCGAGGACCTCTCGACGATGCCGTGCCGGGAGGAAGTGACGAAACGAGGGCCCCGTTATATGCACGAGAGCTTTCCGGGCGCTCAGAGTACACACACTGAGGAGTCGAGGTGCCAGCACGTGGTTGGGGTTGTGGTGAGCCATGCGGAAGTGCCTGGGAAGTGTGAGAACCGCGGTTCGGTGGTGAGCCATAAGGATGATGGCGCGCCTGATTCGAACCGCGACTACTTTGGACATGTGATGGTTGGGTTTGAGGGTAGTGTCGCTCGAAAGGATCGGTGTTGAAGTGACGCGCACCCTGACTTGTGCTGCCAAAAGAAGGTGACGAAGTCAGACCAGGTGGCAGCGATCGTTGCGTCGGTTGGTAAGGAGACTGCAAGGTTGGCTGTCTGTACTGTGATGGCGAGGAAGTGTTCTGATGAGAAGCGTTCATATAGGGAGAGATGCTTGCGATGCTATGGGCGTTGGCGAGATTTGGAGAGTAGATGGGCGTGATTTGAGCGCTGAGAGAGCTTGGAGAGTAGATCTTGGAGTTTTGTGTGCTGGGCGTGGCCATGGTAGATGCTTCCAGGTGTGTTTGTGCACTCGGCGATGGTTGGCCAAGGTGATACGCCGATAGTACTGGAGAACCAGATGGTGTTGGTTGAAGTGGCGCATTCGGATAGATCATCTGGTCGCCTGTCCCAGGTGTCTTGCAGTCATGGAGAGGAGAGTCCGGGCTATGCTTTGAGGTGTTTTGCAACATGGCCAGTTGCTGTATCAACCCACGCTTGGTAGAGTCTTCCATGTTGTTGTAGTTGTGTTGATGTCGGGTTGAAGAAGAAGGAGTCGAGAAGTTGGAAGAAGACGTGCGGCCTTGTGTTGCAACCTAGAGATTGTCACGGAAGTTCAGCGAGCCACAATAGGAACTAGACAATAGAACTTCCAACACGAGCACACGACAATAGGATAGAAAGTTCCGCAGTGAAGAAGTGCTTTGGAAATACGGACGGTCTCAGGTGCGGTGTGAAAGTGTTTGATGATTGGCACCGTTTTAATGCATCCTTTCATTGAGTCATGCGGATGAGCATCTAGAAATGTTTGGCAAGAGCAACCCATCGAGACTTTGTGATTGAGACTTCCCCAATGCCTCGAGTCATCTGGTCCGTCATTCGGGAGGGTATATGCAGAAATACAATCCAGCCTTCGAGCATACTACTGCCGATGTCACTCACTAGGTATCTATAATGATTTTCTTTGACGATGAGGTCATCTCTCGTGGGTTCTCCTGATAACACGAGGTACTGCCATGTGGCTATCGTCATGAACGCCCAGAGCATGGAACATATATATCCCATAGCGAAGACTCTTATTGGTGTCCATACTTTTGATGCAATTGACGAATCTGCTCATCTGATCAGCCTGATTCCATTTGGGTAGTTTCTGTGGGTGTCATTACCTGTTCCTGCACGTCGGGAGGCTGGTTGCCTGATGCACCAGGTGGACCGGATTGAGACGGATTAACGCCATCATAGCTGCTGAGCTCGATTCTCTTGCGTCTTTGGGCCTCCTCATCGGAGACAGCCTGGCCAGTAACAGGGTCGAAGACATCGCTTCGTTGTGATGCTAGACGCTTAAGGTTATTGGCAACGTCAGCTGTGGACAAGTTTGTGGTACTTGAGCGCTGAGCAGCAATGCGAGACTGTTCGCGCCATCTGGGATCAAGCATTTCAACTGCGAGTGTCGGTCAGTAAGCTAGAAAAGAAGAAGGGGTGGATGATCAAACATACTCTTCATGTGTTGCTCAAGTTCGTTGAATGGAATTTGTTGCTTGCAGTTGGGACAAAGGGCAGTGGCCGCATTCTGTCTGCGAGCCTGTGCACGCGGGACGTAGTCATTACGAATACGCATAGGACCTTGACCTCTAGCAGCAGCCTGAGCCTGTTCAGCGCGTTGACGCTCGGCAGTTCTTTCGGCGATACGGGCGTCTTCTTCTTGCTCTTGAGGTGTACGTGGAGGAGGCGCAAAACCGGTTTGCTGTGCGGGAGAGAAAGCAGGGGGAGCAGGAGAGTATGAGCTGGGTGGAGGCATCTGTGAGGGAGGTGGCTGGTAGTATGTTTCTTGGCCGGGCATAGCCTCTTCGATACGCATGCCTGATGGAGCCAGACTCATCTGTGCCTTCTGCTCGAGCGATGCTGACTGAATATCGTTCAGCGATGTGGGGGGAGGGAGTTCTGTCTGGTCGTCTGCTTCGGTGAACAGGATGGTCTCGACAACGACAAAGTCGTGCCAGTCGATCTGGGCATATGCGAGCTTCTCGGCTTCATGCTCCTCCTCCTTCTTGACCTTTTGTGCTTCCTGGAACTTGACCCATTCGGCACGCTTCTTTGCGCTCTCCAACACACGGTACTTGTTGTCAACGTTCTTCTCTAGCTCAGCGACGACTTCTTCTTGCTGTTGTCCTTGAGTGTTCAGAATCTCGGTATATTGGTCGACTAGTCGTGAGAAGAACTGGTAGAAACTGTGCTGAGGACGGAGGAAGTCGAACTGGGGATTCCTAGCTTCACGTTGCGACAAGGTGGTCATCCAGGTACGGCCGTTCTTGGCGACAAAGATGGCGGTCAATTTGATGACCTCAAGGTCGACAGAGCTGATGTTGGGCATGCGCGCCGAGAAATGGAAGTCTGGAGGAGCTGCAGGTCCTTGCTTCTTCTTTGGTGCAGCGACGTCTCCTTCGCGGCCGGCAGCTACATCTGTTCCTCTGCCCTCCTTAATCTCTTCAAGGCGCCATAGATAGAAAGGGTGGTAGGGGTTATCGGGAAGGACGAATTGAAGTTTTGGGTTGTTCTCTGCGCTGTCACGAATACGGGCTTCGAACGCCGGACCATTGCGAACAATGTATCCAGCAGTCTTTTCTAGTAATGTTCGGAACTCCTTGGGCGGTAGGATGACACCTGGCGGAGGTTTGAAATCGGTATTGTCGGGAGTGTCGTTGCGCTCCAGCAGAGGCGCGGGTGCCATTGTGAGTGGTTTGGACACGTCGCGTGCGGTGTTGATGGAGTATATATGTGGGAGGTCGAGTGAAGCCGGGTAATTGTATCCTGGTATGTGCAGAGTTGATACGCACACAGAGAGTGAGTCGCACTGTTCAGTCAAGTTGATATTTACGAGCTTCTCTCCACCAAAGACACGGCGACGAGCAGGCTTGAGGGCGCTATGACACTTTCCGAATCATGGCAGGATCTCCCTTGGCTCTAGCTAAGCGCGGATCTTCCCATATCTTATCTCCATCATCTCGAGCTAAAGCTTCCCGATGCTCCTATTTTCGTTGGCCAAGCCGCCTTCCGAGCTGTACGTGGCCTCGCGACAACCGTCAGCTACTCGTTTCTGCAGGCCCCTTGAATTGAATCCTTTGCTTGATCCAGACAACCCCCCTTTCCTTCCATCCTCTTCTTCTTTCCTTGGATCCTTCTCTTCTGTTTGTACCACTTTTCCACTCTCAATCGCGCCAGAACAGCGCTTGCATGGAGCTTGAAGTCTAAGCACTGAGTTCCCCGCGACGCCCTTGGAAGCTCAGAAGACCTTCCACAATTATCACCTTCTAATACCGCCCTTTCTTCACAACCACCCACCATGGCCAACCGTGCCGCCAAATCCCCTGCTCGTCAGCCCAACTCCAAGCCTGTGACGAAGCCCAACAGCTTCGCATCCGAAGGTGTCGAGAACTACGATGTCTCGACTCTCAAGGCCAACGATTGGCTGATCTGCAGTGCCCTTTCTGTCGTCGCCCTCTTCGTGCGCCTGTTTCGCATCTCTCAGCCCACCAGTGTCGTCTTTGACGAGGTCCAGTATGTCTCCTGCTACTCGCTTCCCCCTGCAAACAATGAGCTGACCATGTCTCTACAGCTTCGGTGGTTTCGCTTCCAAGTACATCAAGGGCAAGTTCTTCATGGACGTCCACCCCCCATTGGCCAAGCTCCTCATCACCCTCGCTGGCTGGCTGGCCGGCTTCGATGGCGAGTTCGACTTCAAAGACATCGGCAAGGACTACATCGAACCTCGTGTCCCATACGTTTCCATGCGCCTTCTCCCTGCCCTCATGGGTGTCCTTACCATCCCTATTATGTTCTTGACCCTCAAGGCTTCAGGATGCAAGACTGTCACTGCTACAATGGGCGCCGGCCTGGTCCTCTTCGAAAACGGTCTTGTCACCCAGTCCAGACTTATTCTGCTCGATTCTCCCCTAGTCATCTTTACCGCCCTGACCATTCTCGGTTGGACTTCTTTCACCAACCAGCATGAGCAAGGTCCCTCGAAGGCCTTTACACCTAGCTGGTGGTTCTGGCTGGCTTTCAGCGGTCTCTGCCTTGGAGCCACTGTCAGTGTCAAGTGGGTCGGTCTCTTCACCATTGCTTGGATCGGCAGTCTTACTGTTCTCCAACTCTGGGTTCTTCTCGGTGACACCAAGACCGTTACTCCTCGTCTTTGGTTCAAACACTTTTTTGCACGCTTCTTCTGCTTGGTCGTTATCCCTGTCTCGTTCTACATGAGCATGTTCGCCATCCACTTCCTCTGCCTCGTCAACCCTGGTGACGGCGATGGTTTCATGTCTTCCGAGTTCCAGTCTACTCTCAACAGCAAGGGTATGCAGGACGTTCCCGCAGATGTCGCTTTCGGCAGCCGTGTCTCGATCCGTCATCACAACACTCAAGGAGGCTACTTGCACTCGCACAGCCACATGTACCCTACTGGTAGCAAGCAGCAGCAGATCACTCTCTACCCCCACAAGGATGAAAACAACGTTTGGCTCCTCGAGAACCAGACTCAGCCCATCGACATTGACGGTACCGACATTCCTACCCCTTGGGCATGGGACAGCATCGAACCTACCTTGATCGAAGATGGCGCCGTCCTCAAGCTCTACCACATCATCACTGACCGCCGCGTCCACTCTCACGATCACCGTCCCCCAGTGACCGACGCTGACTGGCAAAACGAGGTTTCTGCATACGGTTATGAAGGCTTCGAGGGAGATGCAAACGATCTTTTCAAGGTTGAGATCATCAAGCACTTGTCCGACGGTGAGGTGGCCAAGAACCGTGTCCGTACCATTCAGACCAAGTTCAAGCTCGTTCACATCATGACTGGCTGTGTTCTGTTCTCGCACAAGGTCAAGCTTCCCGACTGGGGCTTCGAACAGCAAGAGGTAACTTGCGCAAAGGGAGGCACTGAGCCCAACAGTATCTGGTACATTGAGAGCAACGAACACCCTCAGCTCAAGGAGGATGCAGAGAAGGTCAACTACCGCAACCCTGGCTTCTTCGGCAAGTTCTGGGAGCTCCAGAAGGTCATGTGGACCACCAACGCTGGACTCGTTGAATCTCACGCCTGGGACTCTCGCCCTCAATCATGGCCCATCCTGCGTCGTGGTATCAACTTCTGGGGCAAGGACCACCGTCAGATTTACCTCATCGGCAACCCATTGATCTGGTGGACTTCTACCGTCTCAGTCGCTGTGTACCTGGCTTTCAAGGCACTGGCTGTCTTGAGATGGCAGCGTGGATACAGAGACTACAACAACGTGCCCTTCAAGCGCTTCGACTACGAAGTTGGCACCAGTGTTCTCGGCTGGGCTCTTCACTGGCTTCCTTTCTTCCTCATGCAGAGACAGCTCTTCTTGCACCACTACTTCCCCGCCCTTTACTTCGCCATTATCGCTCTTTCCCAGACTTACGACTTCATCACTGCCCGCGTTCCTGCTCTTGGTCTGCGTCAACGCCCCGTCATTGGAACAGCCGGTGCAGCCATCTTTTTGGCAATGAGCATTAGCATTTTCTACATGTACTCTCCCGTTGCCTACGGAAATGCATGGACCAAGACAGACTGCAGCAAGGCCAAGTTATTCGAGACCTGGGATTGGGACTGTAACACTTTCTATGACAGCGTAAGTCCACAAACCACATCAGCAGCCAGAGGGCAGAAACTGATCCAAAAATATTAGTACTCCGAATACAAGACGTACGATAGAACGATCTCGCCCGCAAAGTCGACAGCAGCTGCCTCGCCCGCCGTACAGTTCTCCCACGAGGAGATTCCTGAAGCCCAGGTGACAAACCGCGTCGAGTCGGGAGAAGAGAGAATCGAATACCGTGATGAGGCCGGCAACATCCTCAATGAAGAGCAGGTCAAGGAGCTTGAGGGCAAGGTTTCATTCTCTACACGCTACGAGACCCGCACTAGATTGGTGGATGCTAATGGCAATGAGGTATATGATGGCGTTGCAAAGGAAGAGGAGAGTTACGCAGGAACAATTGCCGAGGGCAGCAACCAGGAGACTGGAGGTGTTGGCCAGGATGAAGCAAACGAGCAACCTGCTAGTGTCAACGTCAATGACGATGTAGAAAAGGAGAAGAGCATCGAGGCAAGCACAGCATCTGCGGAACCAGAGAGCGATGCTAGTGCAGCGACAGGCAAGGATGAGCTGTAGAGTCGCAAGTTTGATTCACAGGAGTTGTCAGTCGGGATATCAGGCCACGAAATTATGCTAAAACTACAAGTAGGAGCAGGTCTAGGAATATTTGATATCCATTTCTTTTGTGACAATAATCTTTATTTGCCGTCTCGCTCCTTCTTCGATGAATTTACCTAAGTGCTGGTAGTGGTTGTCTTGTGTTTCTGTTGATGTACAGGTAAACGACGGTTGGGCAAGAGTCGAAGTTGCCTTGTTGGAATCAAATTGCATGTGATGATGACGACTTGCGGAGAAGAAATGTTTGGAGTCTCACAACCCATCGAACAACACCAAAGATGGCCAAAAAGAAGAGAAAGAACAACGCGCCTCATGCGAGAAGAGCGGCACCGGCCGAAAGACGTCAAGTCGTCTCGTACGACGATATCGAAGGAGAGGCAGCGCCGCCGATCCCGCGCCAGAGAGTGTCGTATGGCAGCGACTCCAACGACGACGAGGGCGAGCAGGCACCCGATCAGAGACATGCTGTTGTATCGAAAGAGGCTTTGAGAGAGCGCGAACGTCCACAGACAGACGTCACCTATGGTCAACAAGGCGCTTTCCCAGGTCTGGACCCACGCGACAAGGAGCCTTTCTACGGTCCTGCTAACGATGGTCTTGACTACTTGCGCATGGTCAGGTAAGTGACGATCGCCCCTTCGATTGTCATCCTGTTCGCTAACGCATTGTCAGGTCCGAAGCACGCGGCATTCCGCACGTAGTCAGCGCTCCACCTCCCAAGCCATTCCAGCCTACCGATTACGAAGATGACGACTACGAGGAACACGTCGACGACTACGGCGGCTATTATGAGGAAGAGTCGGATGGCGAAGATGAAGGAGGTTATTACGAAGATGGCGCTTATGTGGCTCCCCCGATTGTCGCTCCCATTATCGGTCCTGTCCAGTCAGGCATGAAAGCCCAGGATGCCTTCTACCGCTCTCTCATAACTCGATTCGAGACACTGCGCCGCAATCTACGCTCTCCGCCCTCTGTCCAGGCTGTTCAGGGCTTGGATGATAAGCACCCCATCTCGCTTCCATTCGGCAATAAGATGGCCGACAAGGAATGGAAGTACCACCTAGTACACACCACACCACTTCCCGCTCAACTCGCCTCTCTCGACTCGCCGTCTATCCTTCGCCTCCTGAAGCTCGTCGAAGGTCAGTTGGAAAATTGCCGCAAGACCAACATTCCACACAACCTCAGTCTGTGGGCTTGGTCGTTGTTGGCTAAACTGGAAGATGTGGGTTTGTTGCAGACCAGGGATGTCAGTGTCGTACGAGACCTGGCAAAAATGGCCGTCTGGGTACGTATGATGCATCATAAATCAAAGTACGGTAGGTCCAACGATCCTGATTACGAGCATCTCGATCACTACCCTGAGGAGAATGCTGCCCAGCAAGAACAAGAAAAAGGCGAAGTCGTCGATGAAAAGTCAGCTGATGCTGAAGCTGGCGCACCAGAGGTTGAGCCAGTCGGTGCTGCTGAACCAATCGATGTTGCAGTACAAGCACAAATACAAGAGGAGATCACAGCAGAGACTGGAAACGGAGATGCAGCTATGGATCTGGATTCTGAAGACCAACTTTTGGATGCCATTGCTGCTAAGAAGCGCCAGCTACAGACTGAAGCTGAAGCCCAAGAGAAGGAGCAGAAATCAGAAGATTTCCCAGACACCAACACCTGCCTCACCATTGACATGCTCGTCACAGTGGCCTCTGAATTCTATGGTCAAAAGGATTTGCTCGTCGGTCGTCTGGCCTGGGACCATCCGACCGACTGAAAGCTCACTAATTGTACAAGATCCATCATTTCTTCAACAACCATGTTAATGCTGCAACAGCATATGCATCCACAGCCACTTGCAGCGTCGGCATGATTATGGGTGCAAAGTAAGCACTGTGGTTGATGGGCACATCTCCGGGCCGTCCTTCCGCGGCCGCCTTTTCCAGCAGTGCAGGATCTGTGCCACCATAAGTCCAAAAGCACGAAGGCTTTCCAATTGCAGTCGCTGTTAGTTACCGAAAGTCAGCTCATTGCACACTAGAAATATCCAAGTAGGGGAAAGTATCCTTCGAAACTTACCAAGAATACCAAAATCCTCACTCCCTCCGAGCTTCGCAGCCGTGGTCGTATATTTGCCGTCTTCGGTCCCAAAATGCGCCGTGAAGGTCTTCTCCAATTTCTCCGTGACGTCTTCATCGTTAACAGTAAAAGGGAAGTTTCTCGTCGTCACAAACTCCGGATCCTTGACGGCACCGCTAGCCATTGATTCCGCAGTGACAATTCTCTTGACCGAGCTCAGCACTTTTTCCCTCGTAGCTGCATTCACAGCTCTGAGATCTAGTTTTAGTGTTGCATTATCGGCGACCACATTTTCCGCGTCGCCTGCGATTATGCAAGCGCATGTTACCACTGCATTGTCCGCTGGATCCACCTCTCTGGACACGATTGTTTGAAGGCGCATCACTGTTGAAGCGGCCATTACCACCGGATCAACGAGCATGTGCGGTTGACTGGCATGACCACCCTTTCCAAAAAGCGTGACTTCCAAGCTATCAGCAGAAGAAGCCATCAATCCCCTCTTCGTCCCCAACGTCCCAGCAGCTTGCGGCATCACATGTCCTCCCAACACTACATCCGGGATAGGAATCTTGTCGTACAACCCATCCTTCACCATAGCTTCAGCACCCTGACCTTTTTCCTCTGCGGGTTGAAACAGCGATATCAACGTTCCCGACCAAGTTTCCCTCGATCCGTAGAGTAAGCACGTAGCAGCCAACAAAGAAGTTATATGTATATCATGTCCACAAGCATGCATAACCGGTTTCTCCACCCCGTTTAGATCAATCTGTTTTTTCGTACTCGCCCATTGCAAGCTGATTTTTTCCAGTACGGGGAGACCGTCTATATCTGCGCGCAGAAGGATCGTGGGACCGGCGCCATTGGAGAGGACGCCAGCTAGACCGTGGCCGCCGATTGAAGTGTGGAGGTCTAGATCCGGGCATGTGGATTTCAGGATCGAGGCGATTTTGGCCGCGGTTTCTTTTTCTTGGTGGGATAGTTCTGGGTTGGCGTGGAAGTGTTTGTAGAGGGGCACGTAATCCTTTTCCAGGTCCGGACGGTGGGATGATATGATTTCGCTGATGGAAGCCATGGTTTGATGCAAATTTCCTGGAGATTCGAAGAGACGTGCGATTGGGAAGTGTTTGGAATGGAGGGGTTGATTTGTGTATTCGAGGTAGGTGGTTGTTTATATACCCCGCTTTCCCCTTCGCCTGGATGTTGGCCGTCGTGCTCGAAAGAGGAAGGCGGCCGGCAACTGGGGTTGATAGGCACTTGATGACTCACTTGCAACAGCAGACAAGCAGTTGAGCCTAGGGAAATGGTATACAACACATTGCGATTGCCGGATAAGTTCAGAGGGAGCTCCCATGAATCACTGAACGAATCACAGATGGACATGGTTGAAGGGATCGAGCAGAAATATAGCAGAGCTCGAGGTCATGAATGCTTGACAAAATGCTACATGACATGCTGCGGCAACATAAAAAAAAGTACAGCAATCCATAATCAAGAGCGCTTGACCCGAGGACGGTTGGGAACAAGCACCGACTTCTTGATCCTGCGTTCTTTGGCCCTCCACCTTCTTTCCATTTTGATCCTGTGCTGCTCTTGTTCATGCATCCTGATGGTTTCCTGTCGTTTCTGTTCTTGCATCCTGATGGCTTCCTGCCGTCTCTGTTCCTGCATCCGGATAGTCTGTAACCGTTTTATTTCTTCCCATTCGATGATTTCTGCGCGCAACCTGATCTCTACTTTCTTTGCCTCTTCCCTACGCTTGATCGTAGAGTTGAGTTCTGATGCGCCAGGATCTTTGGACAACCAGGCTCGCATCGTTTTGTCCAGTTCTGTTTCGTCGTTGAGCACAGAAGGCGCGATGGAGCCAGCATGGTCGAAGAGACGATATGCCAAGGAGGACTCGTCCGCGAAGTGTATCTTGTGTAATGCTGAATGTGCCCTCCCAGTCTCTTTGAGGTTTTCCGAAAATGGTGCGAGGAAGCGCACAGAGTTTGTGATATCGACCATTGTATCAGTGGGATTGTCCCAACTAGTTTTCGAGCTTTCAATAGTGATGCTTTTGACCTGGGTATTTTGGCTCTCTACAAAGTCCAGGGCATAGTCCAGGTACCGAAGCGAACGGGTGAGAGGATACTCATCGGGTTCACAAAGTACACTCATAGGGTTCCAGTGCCAGTTTAGATCTTTTGTTGCGTAGTAGAGGCTGATGACTTCCTGTCGGATGCTTTTGTTCACAGCTGCGAACATTGGGGTACTCCACTGAAGCTGCATCGCTTTGCGATAGTCGTTGCATTCGGCGGTGAAGAAGCATTTGCACTTCCAGTTGTGGCTGTCTTCGACGACTCGGGGTACCTTGAAGGAGAATTGGTAGATCATGTTGCGAATCTCGGGAGGGAGATCAAGGAATCGGAAGGGCTGCCCGCTTTGGCTAGGTGGTGGTGCGATGGCCGTTGAGTAGAGCTTCGATGACGACCGCATGCTGTCGCAATGTTGTTGTGAAGAGGGCACGATGCGCAGACCGTGTTGTAGAGACATTGTAGTGGATGGGCTACAAGGGTTGATGGTGGTTGGGATGCGAGTGGTGGACTGAAAGTGAGGATGCTTTGATGCTGGGTCTGGATGAGATAGACGAGTGCGTTGTCATGTACTCGAGCGCTTGAGATGTGCGGATCAAGAAGTCTTGATAGTTATGGTTGTAGCGATGCTCGGATAGTATGACTTATAGCACATGAGTCAAAGGCCCCAAGTTGATGCGCGACAACTGTCTCAAAATACCTCGAATAACTTTCGGATAAATCCTGCAGTCAAAGTCTGGCTAGACATTAAAGAACGTACAGCAATGAGAGAGCTAGAATCGACGTGGTGGCGTCTCAAATTGTCGATTGCTTGGAAAGAATTGTATCTGGTACTAGCAAGTGCTTGAAATACGCTGTCAGGGCGGAATACCACGTGGTTTGTTCCGTGAGACTTCTGCGCTGTATCATAGCCTGAATTCGCTGCCGCTATTAATACTCGCGTTGTCCTAACTTGGGACGAAGAGTACGCGCGCGAAAGGCAGAGTGGGCAGTCACAGAATCTTTCTACGAATCGTCTGTTCCTTTGTCGGGTGCATCCTCCATAGTCGTGTCCTTTTCGGGACTATCTTTCATGGTCGTGTCTCTCTCGATTGCATCCTCCTCTGACCTTTCTGATCCCGCTTTGGTGTCGTTGTCGAGCTTCTTGGTGAGTGCTTCCTCCTGGGGCTCCGAGGCTTCTGCTATCTCCGCCTCCTTGACCTCAGAAGAGGTCACTGCGACTGGTTGTTCGTCAGCTTCCTCTTCTGTAGCAATGGTTGCTGGTTCCTCCGTGATCTCCACGGGTGCTTCCGTTACTTCTTGTGCTTCCCCCACGAGCTCTTGTGCTACTTCTTGTGCTTCTTCAACGACAGAAACAGTCGGCTCATCTTGTGCTTCTTCCACGGCTGCGACAGTCGGCTCATCTGCTTCAACTTCGATTTCGACGTTTGCAGGTGCCGACACGGTCTCTTCGAGTCCAGAGACGGGTTCTTGTTCAGTAACCTGAGGGTCCTCTCCGTCGCTGAGCTCGCCATCTTCACGATCGTCATCCTCGTCGCCTTCTTCGCCTTCTTCACCATCCTCTTCATCTCCCTCCTCGTTGTCATTGTCGTTGTCGTCATTGTCGTTAGCGTCGGGCTTCGGAGTAGAATCAATGTCCATTGCCGAATCATCCGCGTTTGCATTCAAAGTCGAGGGCGTTGCGACACTAACTCCACCTCCAGGAGTCGAAGTTGCTGCGGCATTGTGACCGTCATCAGGGTTAAACATGACCTTCTTCTTTCCACGGCCAGGTCCACCCTTTCTGATTCTGCGTGGAGGGATAGGTTTGCGTCTCATCGGTTGTTGCTGTTGTTGAAGTAGATCGGTGGCGACAATGACACCTTCAGCATTCGCGATACCAACACCTTCAATGACTGTGCCTGGAGCTGCTTGCACTGGTGCAGCATCCGCCATGACAGTATCGTCAACCACCTCGCCTTCAACGGTTTGGCCTTCGGGAACAAGAACTTCGTAGACGGTAGTGTTGCCGTCTGCGTCTGATTTCATAACCTTAGTCCTCCTGGTGGGTGCCGAAGAAGCCGCGGCATTTGCTGCTTGCAATGCTATTTGCGTATGCAGACTAGGAAGGCCCTTTCGGCGCTTGGCAAGGAACTCGCGTTCTGGTTTCTCGAGATGCGATGGCACTTGGCTCCATTTCTTCGATTGCCATCCAGTTTGAACGGCTTCATTCTCATCTTCTTCTTCTGGCTTGTCGTCTTCGGTTGGTTCCTGAGGTCTCTTGGCAAGTCTAGGTCTTCTTGCTTCACGCAACAACTGTTGTGTCCAAGGAGCAAGCTGTGCTGAATCGCGTGGCATAGGTAGTTCTGGCCATGCATTGTCTCCAGTCTGGGCAACCTCTGTTGGTGGTGGAAGACCGACTATTGACTCAGATTGGTGCCATTGACGAACAGGTAGACCTTCGAAGACATCATGATCTGCCTGGGAGCGACCAGAGCGGTTGCTGCGACCTCCAGCGCGAAACTGATGAGCCATCAATGTCAGTTGGAATTCTTGAAACTTGCTCGGCGGTCGCGAAAGCTATTATTGGCCCTTGTGGAGCAGATACGTGGTGGATTGCGTTAGGAGTGCAGTGAAGCTTGTGTGAAGATGAAGGAATAGATATGGGTAATTGAGAAATAAGGCCAGATGGGGGTGTAAGTGTCTCTGGTGTATGAATGTCTTGACTAATGTTGAGCAAGATACACGCAGCCTCAAGAACCTCGTAATCGATGTTCTCAGGGAATACGTTGAAATCCATGTTCTTTTGGAGGGGGATGTGGTCGGGAAAGATGATTGGGGCAGTGGGGAATTCAGACAGTATGACGCGCGGGGTTTTAGGGAAGGAACAGTGAACGGAAGAGCAGGATAGAGAAGCGCCGAAAGAGAAAGGAATAAGGCAAAGAGTGGGACAGAAAAGGGCAAGCACGTACAGGAGCCATGACTGTGTTTTTTTACACTTCGGGCAGCGGGGATTTCAACACCGGTCGCGGGTCTCGATCAACTGCAGTACGTATCCCTAGGTTACAAGTCTGCAGCCTTGAGATATTGTCTGATATTAACGCAGTTTTGAGAGTTATTATCGATGGTTTGCTTGGTTGGCGACAGCGCGTCTCTCCTCACGGCCCGACGACGCGACTGATGGACGTTCTCGGGAGGCTCGGCGTCCGGCGACTCCTCGGCATCCTCCGTGTCTATGGCAGCGGCGGTGAGATGACAACAACTTTGGATAGAAACATGAAAGATGTGTATGGAATGATCGTATTGACTCGAGTGATCGTATGTTTTACAGTTCAGCCCAGCAGGGCGATTGGTATTTTGGAAAGCATATAAACCGTGACTCCACCTCCATTAGACCCCAAAGAAGATAAGCTTAGTCCCAACTAGTATCAGATGTCAGCATGTGCATCAAGTATCGAGAGGGATGTTCAAACTCACCCGTGCTCGGTTTGTCTGACGATATCGCCCTTGTTTCCGGTTTGCTTGCCGGTCTTGCCTCCCTCGACTACTAGCCTGTCTAGCTGGAAGAACTGGCTGACGACGGTTTGTCTCTGCAAGTGAAAGTCAGCGTTTGTGACTTGACTTGTGAACCAGGTTGAGAACTATAGGTGCACAGAGATGCAACAATCGTCGCAGAGGCGGATGGCTAATGTGGCTCTCGTCATCTCGCTCTTAATGCACTCTGGCACCACTGCGCGTAGCATCTCCTAGCCCATGTATCTTCCACCAAAAGCTGGAATCCTCTTCTAGCAACTCACCTTCAACATCTGCAACTCTGTGTTTCCTCTCGACAATAGCTCTTGAATTTTACTTGAGTCGGATTCGGCAACGTGCTGGCGGAAAGCATCCTTTGTACGGCGCACAGCATACTCGCGAAAGTTGTATGCGGCGAACTGGTTTCCTTGACGCAGAAGCTTGCGATACTGTGTGTCGAGAGTTTGTTAGCTTGTGGTGCTCTTCTTCTGTTCAGCGGTGATATGTCGTGTCGCAAGATGCATTTGTCGGCCAGGGCTCTTCGCAGTGATCGGGATGGATTGATCGTACCAGGGAGCGGACTTGGTTTGCTGATGAACTCATGTTCGGGTATGTGGTGATGGTGAGGCAAGACTTTCTTTCACAAGTTGTGTCTGCGGCAAATGGTCAGCATGAGTTTTTCACGCCAGCTTCGCGTGTTGCACTGCTTGTGCCGGTCCAGACGCGCGAGTGAAATGACATACCTGGGATATTGATTGACAAAGGTGTGTTCAGCAGTCGGCGCGTAGGTGTAATAGCTATCTTTACAAATGTTCAGCAGCGTTATGTCATGATAAGTCCGAAGCTCCGTCCGACTTTCCGGAGATGCTTGGCAAGGTCTGGACCTCTCTCGAGTACTGAAATGCTCAAACAGAAATGGAAGAAACAACTTCGATTGATAGAAAAGAGATCAAATCGTGCAATTAAAAGACATGATAAAACCTTTGTGTTAAACCACAAAGAATACCCAAAGTGCGTGCCTGAAAACTCCCCATTTGTGATGTGACGCCGTCCAGGTATACCATCCGTTCCCAAATTCCGACCCCCCTTAAAATCACTCGTCCGCGTTGACGGCTCTCATGGTGCGAGCCATCTTGGTTGCATCCTTTGTCAAAGGTCTGACTTTCATCGAGCCCTTGGGTATGCTTCTGTTGTCAATGCTACGACGAGCCGACTTGGTGACCTGAGAGCTACCAGCACCTGCATTCTTGACCTTGGCAGCAGGACTCTCCTTTTGCTTGATGGACGACAGTCTTCCAAGCTTTTGAATCTTCTTGGAGGGAGCCTCAGGGGTGGCCTTGGGTCTGTGTCCAGTCATTCTGGTAGTGACTTTCTGAACGAACCGTCTAGCTCCGTTCTTGTCCTTGGTGACAGCGGTCGTGGTAGTCGTCTTCTTGACTTGGAGGTCTGCAGGCAGGATACCTTCCTTTTGAAGGCGTGCGATTTCCTTGTCCTTGCGAGCCTCCTCGATTCTGGTCTGCTCGATCGAGTCGTCGACGTACACCCAACCCTTGGACATTTGAGGGACCTTGCGCTTCTTAAACAGGCCCTGGTCCACTTCAACAGTAGGTGTAGTGCCGAAGAACTCGCCGACCTTGCGCTTCATACCAGCAGCCATACCCTCCTTCTCCTTTTTGGTTACTGGCTTGTTGGCATCCTTCGGTCTAGGACCCAAGACACCACGGCAGTTGGTTGCTCCACAACGGCACTCCTGAACGTTCTTAACGGAGTAGGGACTGCGGAATTGTTAGTTTCATCCTTATCAAGATTTGGCTCAGCACATACTCGAAGTTGTAGTCGTAGGTCAATTCCTCGCCGGTCAGGATGCCGCGATCACCTGCAAACAGTGCCATGCGGGGCTGACCGCTGACGAATCGCTTGAGCATCCTGCAGTTGGGCTCGCAAGAGTGGTTGACAAAACGTGCGATGGAACCCTTGGTAGCATCAAGAATCATGCCTTGGTCGAATTCCATCTGGTAGTAGTCCTGTGAGATGTCAGTAAAGTGTCAAACATCACTCGTGTATGACCAATCTTACGGCCTTGTCCTTATAATCCTCGCGGATTCTTCTGCCAGCCTCGTTGGGTGTGATGATTTCACCAGTGTACTCAGTAATGATCTGATTGGGCTCGTAGGATCTGCATGCGCGAACACCAAAGCCTCTGTCTTGAGTCTTGACAACCTCTACTCCGGCGTTGAAGAGGTATGATGCCGACTTCTTATCAGCCTTGTTTGCGCGCTCCATGCGGACACCAAGGCCTGCAAAGTCGCGGTTGGTGCACTGGTCTCCAAGGGCGCAATTGTTGGAATCACACTCGTAATCCATGGCGCGGTTAAGGCAGTGTTCGCCGCATCCAGGTTCTGAAGAGCCAGGGACTGGCGGCGTACAGATACACAGAGATCGCTCAAAGTATGGTTTCCTCCAGTAATGCTGAGCGTCGCCGACCAGACGGTTCTTGTGGACCTTGCCCCAGTCCTTTGGCTTCTCCTCACCACGTTGATGGTGCACAGGAGCAAAGACGTCGTAGGGGATGGTGAAGGGTCTTTCTCTCTCTAGATAAGAGAACATGGGTAAAGCCACGAGACTACCGCGGCTCTCAGTTCTTGTGGCATCGGGAAGGAAGGATGTTGACACAGGGCGGGCCTTGCCGGTGGGCTTTCTTGTAGGCTTGGGGATTGATTGGTCGTCATAGCTTGAGATGGTTTGGCCGGCATAGAGACCTTGTGACTCGTAGCGCTTGGTGGGCTTCTTAGGCTTCGATGAGAAGACTTGCGGCATGGTGATGCTGAAGCTCGAGGAAAGGCGTGCGAGCTTGCTGGGTCTTTCGACACGCTCTGCTTGCTCCTCGACTGTGTTGTCCTCCTGCTTTACCTCCTCTTCCACATCCTTGGGCGCCTCAATGGCAAGTAGTCGGCGACTTTGTCTGCGACCGGAGTTATCGCTTTCGCTAATCTCCCTGTCGCGCTTGCCGAGTACGCTCTTCATTCTACCCATCGCGCGACCGGTCGTCTCGATCAACATGTCGATCGAAGACCTGTGACGGCGCTTCTTCCTAGCAGGTAGATCAACATCGCCATCGCCGGGCAAGTTGTCCATCTCCCAGTCCATGTTCAAAGCCTTGACACCGTCGTTCAACAGCTGGCGATGAGGGGTGCTGGATGAAGGCTCGGGGGCGTCGTCGACAAGAGTAGCTCCAGAGAAGTCACGAATGGCCTTTTCTTGAGCCATTTCGATACCGGCAGAAGTACGACGCACGCCAGATAGAAGACCCAGGTTGTATGATGCGGGACCAGACTTGCGGCGCGATGATCTACGTGTCATGTCTGCAATAATTGTCGCGTTTGTGTCTTCCTTGTCAAGTGCTGAGCTGGCCTGGTCTTGCTCGGAGACACTGGTAGGGGGCGTGGACGTGAGAGCGAGAGCAGCAGACGAAAGCGAGCCCTCGCGCGCGCTCCCACCGACCTCGATGTTCGACGCAGCTGAAGACGAGCTCGTCGATCCCGACGAGAGCCTAGCAAGAGGCATACTCTTTCTTTGCCTTGCCATCGTGCTTGATGACCTTGTTTCGAAGTGTGGTGCAGGGCAAGGAACGAGGTAGAAGTAGAGCGATCAAATGGTGGGGAGACGCGAGGAAGAGACGCGCTGCCGAGAGTGTCCCGTTGCGAAGATCTCGAAGCACTCTGTTCGTGACACGGTCTGTTCTTTCGACGAAAAGACGAATCTATATTCGACTATTGTTCGACGATGCTCAAAAGCACATTTCACTCTACAAAAGGAAGGGGTATTCAGGGATGGGGTTTCCGTTTGTTGTGGCACGGTTCGGAGCTGAGTGGGAGTGGAGGATAAAGTTCCCGCGCATCAGTCGCGTCTTTTGTGGCATTCCGCTCCCCTTAGCAACACCCGCTCGACATGTGCATCTGCATGAGTAGTCAGTCAACTCACAGCCTCGACGACATGTGATAAACAAGTCTTCAGAAGATAATTGATTCGCTGATAGGGGTATAGACACAGGCTAAATATATATGTACAATCAGAAGAGAGAGCAAAGACGAATAATAAAACAAATCCGGCGTGGTAAGCGTGAACAATCATCACAGCGGAAGGGCTGTAATGTCATAGAGATTTCTGAAGAGAAAGCGGAGGTGAAGTTGTGAGGCATTCTACCCTCGAGGAGTGTTGTTGATGGGCGTCAAGGTTCTCTGGCCTTGATAGCCAACGTTGCTGTTAGCAGCGCCGGCGTTGATTTCACCCATCTCCACGTCGCCGTCCTTTTCAGTCTGCTTAGGTGTCTTAGACCTAAGCTCGCCAAGACGTTGATCGCCTTCTGCGTAGCGGTGCCTAAAGCGCATGTATGTCGGTGGACGAGGTCTAGTGAAAACACTAGACCAATTTTTTAGGATCGAGTGCTGGCTGAAAGGTCTGTGGCGGTCCTTCTTCTGGAACTTATGGCTGTTCAGGTACTCTCTTGTTGTTTCACCCCTGCTCATGAGGAAGAGATGGTATCCCCACAGACTCAAAGGATATGTGAGGATTATGAAAGAATACACGCACATGGCAGCTGGGACGCGCCAAACATTAAGAGCATGTGCAAAGTCGGAGTTGTTCCGGTGCATCCAAACGAGGATGTGAGTAAGACTGGCGGCGAGAAGAAATAGACCTAGGACGGTTCCAGAAGCGACAAAGGTGAGGAAGTAGCGGTAGTTGCGACGACCAACGCAGTTGTTGAGCCACACACAGTGGTGATCCTGAGTCTCGATACACGAGTCACAGATGCGGCAGTGGTGAGCACGAGGAGGACGCCAGATATTGCATGACTTGCAAAACTTGATGGGCACCTCCATAGCGGTAGTGGTATTACCACCTGCAGATGGGGCAAAGGATCTAACAGTGACCCATTCAGTGGTAGACGGACCGATGGCTAGAGGATCCTCATCCGCTGGGGTCGGCGGCTGAGGATGAAGATTACGTGGGATGATCTGCGTTTAGTCAGCAGGTGATGCTCCATGGTGTCGGAGACAAACTTACCCCTGGTTCAGAAAAAGAGGCATGGAGGTAAGAAGATAGACAGATGAAGAAGACATAAGCAAAGAGGATGGGTATCGCTGGTGAAACATGATGCCATAGCCATGGCGCGCTGTAGCAAGAGTCAGTTGGTTGATCCTCTATGCAGGGTCTTCTTCACAAGTGCTTACGAGAAGCCAAAGAACAAAGCGGCAGGAATGATAGCAAGGAGTGCAGTAAAGACATTAAGTGGCCGCTGGCGAGTATTAATAAGTCTGCCACGCAGAAAGAAGACAGCGTTGCCGTTGAAATATTGGTAGTTTCTTCCAGTGCTCGGTTTGTAGTCGTCCAGAACAGGAGTGGCCTTGTAGTTTGCAGGTGATGGGGGTACCGAAGGAAGCTTCTCGTGGCCGTCTCTATCGGCACTTCGACCGTTCACTCTGCTAGAGCGACTCTGACGACTCCATGAAGCACGCAGTGAGATGGGCGACTTCTGGGCTTGCAGTGAAGAAGTCGATCGAGTGGTCCCGTCGATGTCGAGCGTGGGTGGTTTTCGTAAAGGATATTGACTCTCCTGGCTCTTAGCACTGCCGAAAGGCTGCAAATCTCTGTTGAAGTCGTAGTTTGTGGTTCCAGTTCCCCGAGAAGTGGGCAAAGGAGGAGCATCCGGGTCGATCCTTGGTCTGTTGCTCTGTTCGAGAGTGACTATCGACGCATTACTATTGCGGGAACGGTGTGTTCTACGGCCACTGTCGGTGCTTGGTCTTGCTATAGGAAGCTGCGGTTGTTGTGGACTGGTCGGCGGTGGAGATTGTGGATCGGTACGTCTTGGACTGGTAGGAAGGAATGCGCTCGAGATGAGGTTTGGAACATGGGTTCGTCGAGATGGATCGTTCTGGTAGCTGCCACCACCACGGCCACCCAGTGATGGCACGGGAGAGCCTACACGAGCCTGTGGAGCAGTGGATCGTGTGCGAGATGCCGAGTTGGCCGTGTTTGAAGTGGGACGAGATGGAGGAAGACCTGATTCTCCTACGGGACCGGTGGTGGTAAGGACAGTGGAAGGTTGATGGTCTCTGTCTAAACCTTCGTGGTTGGTAGGAAGTCCAGTGTCGGCCATGATCGTCAAGCGCCGGCGATGATCAATGCATGTCCTATATACGTCGTGCTTTTGTCGCAATTGCAATCCGTGGCACTCAAGTCCCCGCGTACACACCGAACGACGAGATCCTGGACCGGAAGAGAACAAAAGTAGTCAGTTGTTTGCTGTGAGTTGTAGGAAGTTGACGAGGTAAACTGAGATCCGCGCCGTTTCCAAATTGCGCCGCCGAGGGTCAAGCCCGCGAGTCCGTGCCACCTGAACTTTATCATCACTTTAGTCGTCCATTAATTTACCACTCTGGGTACTTCAGGCCGTCTTCCTAACCGGCGGTGTCTTTGATTGTTGACTCGTATCATTGATGGTTGTGAATGTAATCGTATAACTGGTTTGATCTGCAGATACAAGTTTTGTTATCTGTTGTGTCAAGACGCGTACAGTTTGTGTGATCTCATCACGGTAGTCCGAAGATGGAGGTGTGAAAACAGTTATTGCGCCTTTGTCGCTCTCTCCGAGTGCATGGAGAGCCGACCTTTCAATAGACAAATGAGACATACTAAAACATATATTCGGTGAATTCTTAACCGACTTGACCCAATACACCATGTGTTACAGCACTTTCGATGCGAGATCATCATGCTTTGGGGGTAACCCTGGTCGGTGACGATGACCCGAAGACGCCAAGAGTCACGCCAGCCAGCTTTCCACCGGCTCTCTCTACCACAATTCAGACCGCAAGCATCACCAATTGGACTCTCCACTCCACCACACCACACACACCCTCACAATGGCCTCAATCATCGGACGCGCCGCTTTCCGCGCAACTCGCCCTCTCCGCTCTTCGGGCATCAACGCCGGCTCCGAGAGCGCCGCTTCCCACGCCAGCCGTGAAGCCGACAAGAACGCTCTCAAGCAGGGCGCCCGCAAGGACCCCGAGCTCTACGTACGTCGACACTTCCTGCACGCTTTGTTGTAAAGAAAAAGAGATATTGCGCATATACAGCAACCCTCCGTACCCTTCTACGACCACCGCCATCCTTCCCCACACACGCAGTCAAACCAACGACAAGCAATGCGATTACAGTCACTGACAACCACTTCCAGATCCTCCTCACCATCATGTCCGGTGCCTTCGGTCTCGCCGGCTGGCACTTCTCCCGCAACCCCACTTCCTCCTCATCCGAGAACCCCGTTAGCATCGCCCCCGACTCGGAGCCCTGGAAGACCGGCGGCGACGCCAAATACCAGTACCACCCCGGTGGTGACACCTCCAAGGCCCGCAAGGATGCTCCTTCTGCTTTGAACGAGGTCATCGTCCCCAACGTCAACCTGCCCAGAGTGAGTGGAATTACCCAATCTGAGATGTGCTGTTGCGGCATTTGCTGATACCTTGAACAGGAGCTTCACGAGAAGTACAACAAGTGGGGCAAGGAGGGCTACTAGACGGCCAAACGTGGCTACTCCAATACTGTATAGAGATACCTCAAACTTGAAAGCCGCCCTTTTTCTTCTGTCATACTTAAATTTCACGTTTCCTACGAAATCACTGCTCGCTTTGAACACTTGAAAAGTCTTATTTGAATCAGGATTGATCTGTATCGATTCGTCTGTCTACAATACAAAACGTCTTGAGGGGAGAAGAATGCGGGTATGCATCGAGAAACCATAGACCATAAACCATGAGCTATCCGCTTGCTCGATTAGCAGCCAACGACCCACCATCCATGCCCTTTATACGCCATGAAAATGCTTGTCGTGAACGGTCGTTATCATGTTCTTGAAATGCAATAATCATCCTCGCACCAGTTTTTCTTGCTTCAGTACTTCACGTTTGAGCCATATCTGAGTCTTCCGTTCGAAGCATGCAGACCACCGCCGTTGGTTCCACGGTGACTGTCAAACGGATCGAACTTGCTCTCGAAGGGGAGGGGTCTGTAGCGCGAGTCTCTACTAATGCGCTCAGGGGGCTGACCCCACTCCTCGCCGAAGAAGCTGTCGTTACCGTTTGCGCTCTTGTCAACGCACCATTCGGGAGGATCGCAGAATGGTGCGAGATATCCACGACGCTGCTCGGGAGGACCCTGAGTGTACTGTGAGAGGCTCTCGTGCATGGACAGAAATAAGCGCGTCGTAACTTCATTGAAAGGTTCCGACTCTCGCGTCTTGTGAGGTGTGCCGACAGGTCCCGGATTGAGCCTTACTTGTGTGGTAGTGGGTGCCTGACAGTGTGCGGTCTTGATGTACTGGAAGTGCTCATTCTGACGCTCAATAGTCGTGAGACCACTGTAAAACCAATCATGCAGCTCCTGGTCGTGGCTCTTTCTGCTGGCCTCGCTAGGAATGTCAGGACTGCCCATGAAGAATGGACCGTTGAAGTTTTGCGGACTCGGTCTCGAGTAGATTGCAAGCTCTTCAGTGGTCATGTGAGGCAGATTGATGTCAACAATCTCCATAGACTTTGACTTGGGAGGGAATTCGGGCTCGCTAATGCGGAGGTCGTAGGCTGGGTCGTAGGCTAGATCGTCATCACTGGTGGGGGTAGATGCTTGAAGAGTATATGAGCAAGGCAACTGGCCGATGGGAGTGTTTGACCAGACTATATCATTATGTGTCTTCTCCGAGGTCTGAGGACCCGGCAGAGGTGTTCCGAGTGTAGCAGTCACCATTTTCGAAGGCTGATGACTCTGGAACGGATCATGAAGGACGGTTCGAGTTCCGGTGGTGAAATCAGTGTTGCGGAACGCGGCGGCACTGAAAATCTTATCGACAGATGCCTTGGTGAATTTGCGCGAAGCTGGCGAGTCTTCCTGGTCTGGTGAGGCAGTTTGAGGGTGTGCCTTCTCCAGGAAAGCCAAGAAGTCCAAGTTAGGAATTGGAGAATAGAGCTGCGAAGTGGCCATCTGCGGCATACTCTTTGGCAAGAAGGAGTCCAGATACTGACTATGCTCACCCACACCGGGACGCTCCGAAGCGGGCGTCTTGAGATTAGGAAATCGGGAGCTGTTGTCAACAAGGTCATCGTCCATGCTCGTAGAGAAAATTCCGAACGATAGGTTGTTGAGAGCAGTCAAGCTTTGGGGTAAATTGTCGTATGGGTTGACCGAAGGGGTATTGTGATCAGCAGCGGAAGATAGGAAGTCACGCTGGAAAGAGAGGTTGTTGGATGCTGGCGCTCTCGGGACGCTTGACACTTTAGGCTTGCTACGAACACGTGAAGCGTAGCCCTGTAGCCATGGCTGACGATCAGGCCCAAGCGATGATGTGCGAGTTTGATCCTTCTTCTCAGGACGGCGATGTTCAGATTCTGACCCAGCCTGTGTTACGGCAACAGCGGGCATGATTGGCGCTTTACGTACAGTACGGTCGACAGGAATCTTGGGCATTGCGGCCTGCAGCTCTTTCATGCCAAACGGCATCTTCATAATGGCCGCCTCCTGTTGTAGAGCTACTGCTCGAAAGTAACTGAGAGTATGCAGTAGGAGGCTGTGTAGATCGTTCTCGCCCTTCAGTCGATGAGAGGCTAACATACCCTCAGTACGCCTGCGGATATTGGAGAAGAGTCCGATGTTGTACCATTGGAAATCGTTGGCTGACCACTGATGACCACTGATATCCCCGTTGGGATGCATAGCGAATCCAACTTCACCATTGATGTTTCCGACGCTGCTCAGGAAGTGTGCCATAGGAGGCAAGTCGTTGCCAAACACTTCGTTGATCTCATGTTTGTTGCAAGGCGCATCGATTGTAGACGTCTTTTCATCGACCTTGACCTCATGGGCGTTCAGACCGGTAGGCCTGGAAGATGGCTTCGTCTTTTTGCTGGTTACGAGCTGAAATTCCCCGTCATCCAGGCTGAGATTGGCAGAGTCCTTTCGAGGTGGCTCACGGGTACGAGAGATGGAACTGTCGCGCGAGCCGGGGCGGAAGACTTTGGCGTGGACATCCAAAGGGCTTTCGTTGCGTGACGTGCGGCTTGTAGAAGCCATGTCGCCATCACTCGACTCAGGATAGTCGAGAGGCAGTCGCTGTTTTGGAAGCACCTTCCGTGGTATCCTAGGCATGGCGATTTTGCTGATCGGGATGGTGGGATCATTCTCGATGATCCTTCTGCTTTGTCTTTCGAGTCGGGCTGTTGCCAGCTCGGCAAGTCGGAATCGATCCTCTGAAGCTGAGTCTGCGAAAGACATTCTGCCGGTGTCGGTTGAGTTCAGGCTTCTGCTCGAAGACTTGGGCGACGGTCCAGGCGTAGAGTGAACATAAGGCTCGGGGGAAATGTCCTTGTCGGTCTTTGCGTCGTCCAGGTCTTCTGCCTTGACGATGTTGAGATGAGTAAAAGGCTGCTTAGGCTTCGAGGCTGAGGAACGCTGAAGCAGGAGATCTGCTTGAGTGCCCAATGGTAGTCGGCGCTCAGAAATATTGTGCAGAGTAGGTGTGCGCCTTTGCCAAGCTGAGGCAGAAGGTTTGTCAGTGAGCTCACGTCGAGGAAGGAAGGATGCCTTGCACTTACCTCGGGCACGGCGCCCGGAATGAGTTGTGCTCGCCAGCGTGAATTTGTTGATGGATATTGCAATAATTAGAGACTTGCTCGTTAGAGTTAGAGGATAAGACAAGTGTCTGAAAACAGAGATGCGAGTAGTCAATTGTCTGTTGATGCGATTGGAAGAAGTGCGAGACCGATGGTGCAGTCGACCAACATCACAGAGGGAAAGAAGCCGGAAGTCGCGTCGTTGCTTGAATGCGACTGTCTCAGCTTCACTTGGTTTCCTGTCGCGTCCTGGCGTTTCTCGTGAAAGTAGATGTCGACTCGCAACCCCTAGTCGTAGGTTACGAGGTTGAATGTACACGAGCATGCAGACTTCACTCCAGCAAACAGAGTGACGAACAGGTTAAAGACAAAACGAGACTCAACAAGACATTCGAGATTGAGCAGCAACTCAGAAGAGTAATACCGCTTGTCCTCCATGTCTTTGACATTGGACATTCAAGTAATTGTCTCAGTCGGCCCGTCTGCTCGGGTTGCAGTCAACATCACCTGTTCGCATTTCAGCAGTCATGCAACTCTAGTCCCTAATCGATATCCCACAGGTTAGAATATTGTGCAGTCTGTTTTGTCGGTCATTGAGTTTATACACCACGAAATTCAACCTCACCATTAAGCAAGCCTACCACTTGTGTGATCATACTCAAAGCCTTGAGCCCTCTGGTCTTTCGTAAAGATAAGCTCATGCTTCCATCAATTCATCTGCACCTTTACGAAGCAACTATTGTAGTCTTCCGCGAAGACGCGTCTGACTTGACTGCGTAGTTTCGGAACAGACCAAAGAGCCATACAGGTTGAATTGAGCTCGGTCGCGCGTTGCCACCATCGCGATCGTTTGAGAGCCTGGGCAATCAACAAGTTTTGCATTTCAATTGACAAACACGACATGCAGATCTAGCTCTCAGGCGACATCACGCATGCAGGAACGGCGAGGTCTTTGTTTCCAAAACCGATGAATTACCGAGGCTTTCAGGCGAGTTTTATCTTATCTCCTTGGATCAGTAGATCTCCTGATCATCATCATGCTTGATAGAAAGAGAGGTCGCAGAACAACACGGCCTCGAAGGTAAGACGCATGATGATAGCTCTTTCCTGAGATGGTTGAATTTTGGAATACTGCAGATGTCTATTGAGGACTATGGAAGGGACCCTCTCGAGAACCAAACTTCTCTCCTCACAACCTATTCATTGCTTTGACCAATTATCATCGATCGTACCCTAATTCTACACATATCACGAATCAGATGCCTACTCCGATGTATCGAAGACCAGCCGCTGTGATTCCTTGCGCCGTTCTGGTCTATCTCAGCTTGGCCCCTGCCGGACACTTCCTGGCTCGCAAGGGATTGGAAGACCATGAGCCGCAAGATCAAGACAACGAACCTGCAGCTAGCCACAAGCACAAGAACGAAAAGTGTCAAGGTCATGAGCACGCGAAACATGATTTAGGACATCATCAGCAAGCACAGAAGGCAAGACGGAGTCCAAGTCTCAACAACAGGTTGAAGGCACGTTATCGGACGACAAGACGCATGGCGATAGCATTGACTCGAAGGCTTCTGACACTCAACAAGAAAAGAAGAATTAATCGGGTTGAAGTGCTGCATGGCGGAAGAAGGAGAGGCTAAGGAGAGATGCAATGACGGTATGACGAAGGTTCCGAAAGAGCGCTAAGGTCGGCCAAGCAATCGCGGGGCAATGGCGCTAGGGCATGCGATAGCGACAGCATGCCCGCGTGTGCACCGTTTCCACTTCCACCACCACCGACCTGTCTTTCACCCTCGACCGCCGACTTCGCGTCTATACCTCGTACATACCTCATACATAGCTTCGACGGGCGCATCCAGGACCTTCGCCCCAAACATGAATCAATTCCAGCCCAGCCCCTCTTCGAGGACAAACTCAACCATGCAAGCAATGCCCGATTCCAGATCACAGAGCTTCGAGGAGATCTATGGCCCGCCTGAGAACTTTCTCGAGATTGAGGTGAGTCGCGTTGATGTCTTGATGCCCCTACAATCGCTGACATGCGCCCGCCCACCAGGTATGCAACCCGCAAACCCACGGTCTCACACCCTCGTCGCGCTACACGACCTACGAGATCCGTCTGAGCACAAATATTCCCTCATTTAAGCTGCGCAACAGCAGCGTGCGCCGCCGTTATTCCGACTTTGAATACTTCCGCGACATCCTTGAGCGTGAAAGCGCACGCGTCACCATCCCCCCATTGCCAGGAAAGGTCTACTTCAACAAGTTCGACGACGCTGTCATTGAAGAGCGCAGGAAAGGTCTGGAGAGGTTCCTCAAGATTGTTGTTGGACATCCTCTTTTGCAGACAGGAAGTCGCGTGCTCGGAAGCTTTGTCCAGGGTGCGTTTCATTTGCTCTGTCTTGTGCTACATGGCAACTTGCTGACTCTATATCTAGACCCCAACTGGGACCGCAGCGCCTGGTAGACCGACTGCTTTGCCCCCTTTCCATGACGATGAACCCACTTTTCGACTTTTCTGAATACCCTTCCCTAGTTAATGATGTTATTGCCCCTTCCTGCGGTTCAGCGATATGCCGTTTCCCTTTCTTCTCATCAGCACGCCTCTGCTCGCACAGTCTATATTGCACAGCATGTTATGTCAAGATTCGATACCATTTTGTTTCCCAGCACCCGAATACTTTCTCCTGACCATGCTCAGATTATCGAGCTTCTCATGTATCCAAAAGCTTGTCTGACCGCATGGAAGTTCCGAAGAACATGTGACAGTCCACACTCGTGACATGACTTCTGAGGCGAAGATGAAGTCAAAAACCAAACTTTCCTTTTGAATTGGCTCGTAGGTTCGGGACTATGAGCAAAGCCCAAAAAGCAAGAATGCATCTGACCTCTCATTCAAAAGCCTTTTCCAGCATGCCTACCTCCATCCAACTTCACCTTCGATTGCATCGCATGATGGAGAAAACCGATCAAAGCCAGCACTACTCAGGGAGGTACCGATCAAACTATAAGAGCGAGGTCTCACCTCTGATCAGACCCGAGAGAGCAGCTCACACCACCTCGCAATCACACCCAGAGCCTCAATCACCGTCTTCAAATACCCATTCCATCTCACCCTCCACAACTCAACAACCATCGAATCTTAGAGCATGGGGCAAAGACGACGACACGACTGCAGTGGTCACCTTTCTCCGTCTCGCCCTCTTGGTCGCCCAGTTAATGCTCGCGATAGGCATTATAGTCAGCTTATGCCAAGTCCACGAAGTTATTGAGAAGTTCACAAATGTGGTGGAGACGTCGACTATTACTACGACTACGACGGCGAGGGTTACTTTTACTGATTGGAGTGCGCCGTTGATTACGATGACCAAGAAGACGAAGACGGTCACAGAGACGGAGACCCAGACGGTGGTTCAGACTGGAAGTGAGGCCATTGATAGGATGAAGAGGAGAAGAGATAGAGCGGCAAGGAAGACAACGGTGGATACGGTTTACACGCCTGAGGTTACGATGCCGATGGTTTGAACACTGATATTTCTCTCCGGGCCATGATCACGAGGGGTAGAGAGTAAAGTGGATGCGCAGATGCTGAAACTTTGGCATACTTCCAGATCGTCAAAGTGTCAGTCGAAACTTGCTCGACATTAGGGTATCACGGAAGTCAATTGCGAACATGATTCCAATCTCATCACACTCCAAAACTCATGTTACATCTAACCAATCTTTGCCTCCTCGAATTCACCATCGTTCCTCAACCTTCATACATTCAAGACACACTCAAGACGCAATTGATTACTTCCCAAAATGTATCGACCTCAACCCAAATCCTCAACCTCTCCTCCCGTAGCAGCAATCGCCAAACCAGAAACCACAACCCAACCCAATTCAGCACCCTACTCTCAATCTACCAACCATGGCACAACAACATCTGTGTCCAACCCACAGACGATCAACCAACAACCCAAATCCTCGGGAACGACAAACTTCCTCCTCTCCGCTGGCGTCCTCCTCCTCATAGCACACATGATAATGGGTGCCGCCATCGCAGATTACCTCAGCGACGCACGTAATTCGTTGAAGGGATTCAACGAGGTTGTGCAGACGACTACGATTACTACTACCAAAGTGCAATATGTCACTTCTGTGGATTGGCGTGCTCCATATGTCACGAAGACTGCATATGGGGTTACGAAAGCGGAGGCTGGGAAGACGGTTACGGAGACTGTGTTGCCTACTGAGGCGTTGAAGAGGAGAAGGAGGAATGGAGAGGTGATGAAGACGAGTAAGAAGACGGCACGGACGACGATGGCTAGGGTTTCGAATATTTGAGGGGTTGGAGGGTCTTGTGATATCTTGATACTGAGAGGGTACCGGCAGATATGGCGTTACAAAGTTTATGCACAAATGTGCTCATTGTCTATAGAGTTCTGGCATGAGATCAAGGTCCAAGATACCAAGGCATTCTGGTCTTGGACAGGAAGATATAAAAATACTTCTTGCCATCAATTCATCAATCTGCACATCACACAGATTCATACACCATTCTTATTCCATTCCTTCCACCATGCAACCCTTGAAACTCCAACGACTCCCCCTCAAGTCAGCCCTCCCACCCACCGTACCCTCTAACCCACCACCACGACCTCAATCCTCAGCAACAAGACCTCAATCTTCCAACACCAAAACATACCCACCACCCCATACCAGACCCCTCGAAATGCCCAAAAGCGGTGGATGTAGTGGGCTAAAAGGCATCTTGATCATCTTATCCTTCGGCGGTCTTGCTATGCTGTGTATATATGCTGTGATCAGCAATGTCGCAGTGTCGAATGCTCTGGAAGAATTCAACGAGGCGAAGGATATGTGGATGGTGACGCAGACATGGCTTGTTACGGCGACGGCAACGGAGACTGTTGTGGTCACTGTGTTGCCGACGGACGTGAAGGTGGAAGTGGATGGCAAGAGAAGGGCGAGTAGCAATGGTAGACAAGGCAGGAGGCCACGGGTTATGGTGTCGGATGTGTGATGATTGGAATACCTCATGTGTCCTCGTATAAAGCTTGCTGCCACCTTCGTTGTTATCCTGCGTCATAGATCTCGAACATGAAGTAAGATCATCTGCCAGAAGATGGCCAGATCCTCCTGAGTCCTTTTATCGAGGGCTAGACATCAAAGCGGTAAGCTCTGGGAGGGAGGTAAGCAAAGATTACAGGTCCGCAGTCCACGACTGTGCAGCTTTGTCTCACTGACACATATCTCAAAACGAGCTGTTGCTATATCGAACGATATCGACTCGCCTCTCCTGATCTAATCTCTCCCTATTGATCGTCTAACAATCTGTCTGAAAAGCTCGACTTTGTCTCTGCCTCCGAATGCTTGTTTTCTACCTCCTCATGTTCGGCTTGCTCCTCTCGCACACCAATGTTGCCGTGTTCACCATCGTCGCTTTCGACCAGCATTGGTCGCTGTGGCTGGAGCGCTATCCATCCCCTAGTCATATTGTGCTCTCTATCCTCTTCAACCTCTTCTGGGTCGACAAGCTCGACGCCCCATCTTCGCCTCCCCGCCGAGTCTACGAAGGGCCCTAGGCGTGCCTTGAGCTGCGAGTCTTGAGCTCGATGCTTCGACGAGCCATACCAAGGGTGGGACACAGGCATGTCTCGAGCCCAATCGCGCAACTTCTCACTGCCGTACACAAAGGCAAGGACGCTGGCCAGCGTGTCTGTGTCGCGTGGGAGTGCTTTCAGCTGAGGTCGGTTCGCTGTGAAGATAAGTATGGTGGTGAGAATCAAGATTACTAGGACTGAGATGCAAAGGTATACAGCAATGGGAGACATGACGAGCTGCTCTGTCGGCACTGAGAGAACTGCGTTCACCGACCGGTCCATGGACGGCGTATTGTTTTGTCCCACCAAGGCCGCTTGCTGTTCTTCCGGCAATGCACCACCGTAGGTTTGTGTGGCTCCTCCCAGATTCCTAGGAAGCCTTTGTCCGATAGGCTGATAGATCTGGCCTCCCAGCGTGCTCGAAACATTTTCGGTAGCAAAGTGCTTGAAGAATATCCCAAAAACTTCACTGGCAAGGCCTTCAAGAGTGTCAGGATCCAGCAAGGCAAATTTATCGTTGCCGGCAAGCTGTAGCATGCAGTATGACATGAAGTCGGCGTTTAAGCCAGCATATTTGAAGTTGAAGACCCTATCCATCATGCTTTCGGATTCTGGTTGCCAATTACCAGCAAGGATAGAAGACGAAGTGCCGGAATTGGTTAGTGTATCTAGGAAAATGTAACCCCAGCTGCATTTGTCAGCATATTTGCAAGTAGGGAAACAGACACTGGAATTTTCACCTTGCAGTTGCATTCACGTAGGGCGTCACATTGTAGTAACCGCGAGGCAGATCTTCATATCCTTCTGTGTAATCAATGGAGATGTTTCTCCTAAGATATGGATCTGACCAGGCTGTAGCGACGGGGACAGGATCGTCCAGTATTTCATAAGACTGTACAATACCTGTACCAAGCTCCACAGTCAAGGAAGAATTGGCTTGTTCATATATTGGTGTGCAGTTGATTGCCGTCATTCTGGGCTGTTCTGACCATACGAATAACGGTTTGTACGTATGATCAGGATCGATGGTGGAGTTAACCGATTTGTAGCCGCCATCAAATGGTCGGCCGACGATCCAGAGCGCAGTCATGGACGATGTAAATTTTGACAACGACCAATCAAGATCTGACCAGTATCCAATAGCAGTATCGCCTGGTATGCCATCTGTTTCGTTTGCACAACAGGTGAAAGAGCCGATATCCGAACCTCTGTTAGCAGATTTTGTCAGAACGTACCCATAGTCCGTCCCAGGTGGCTTGTTAGTGCTGTTCCATAACGTTTTGTTCGTGAAGTCGACAAGTTCGGTCCATAGGCTTGTGTTGGAATAGTCTAGGTGGTGGCACTCTAATCTCGCACGAATAGCTGGGGTCCTGAATGTTAGGTTAGTGATCTGTCCCGGTAACTTAACATTCCCGATATCGAGTGTGATGATAGAGGCCTCGACAGTATCCATATTGAGTGGTAGGAAACTCCAAGCATCTTTTGACCAGGTCGGAGTTGTTGCTGATTGGGTAACCTCAATGGCAGCACTGTACAACCAGCTCTGTAAAGAAGCTCGATAGATGTTCCCTGTGATGGGAGTTCGGAATTCATCGTTGAAGCTAGGACTAGCAAGATCCGCCGATTCAACTTTGAAGACCTTGGGGATGCTTCTTAGTTCAAGCTCACGAGAAAGGATCAATGAGTGAATCGATGGCTTATCATGTAGATCCCAAAGAGCGGACATTCCAACTGTAACTTGGGATCGTCAGTCAATTTCTCGCTATGAGTCATTCACAAAAATTGCGGGCAGCTTACAAGCTTCAGATGCGAATGCTGCAACACCCACTATAGCCAGGATGAGGTGTGAGCTTCTGATGGCCTTGCTGGAGATCAATGCAAGTGGAGTGTTTGCATACTCGATGAGGACAGAATTTGCAAGAGGGGTAGGTGCTTTCAGCATTGATACATATGGTTGAAGCCTTTTCAGAGCGTCTCCGATAGCCGAAAACCATAGCTTGATCGTGACCGCGAGGAGGGTGGGAAGGATAGAATACGGTGTGAAAGTTGCTGCGGCGTCGAAAACACTGAAATGGTGCTGATAAGTGAGAAATCTTTGGTGTATTCCGCTCGTAGAGGAAAATCGGTATAATACGGCGATGCTAGTAAGAGTCACACAGAGGAAAACCGCAAAAAGGGGAGCCATCCAGGTTCGCAGGACGACTGGCCTGGGATCGACGCCGCGAGAGTCCTCTGTGAACAGTCAGTAGTGATCTTCACTAGGAATACGGGTTGTTTCCTACCTTGTTTACTGAAGCCTGTCCCAGTATCAGTGACAGTCAAAGCGCCAGCTTTCATCGTAGGGTCAAGGACTCTCAGCCGCACTGCTAGAGCTTCCTTAGCAACGCGATCTGCACCCTCCAACATCCGTCTGATTTGCTTATCGTCTCTGAGGAGATGCACTACTGCGGCGATCTGACTTGGATCATGCTGAATGCCAAGCTCCCTCCGTCCAAGCCTAGTGGAGAACGCCACGACGGCAACAAACATTCCAGACAATGTTAATACGACACCTAGCGTTTTTCCAATTGCTGTGTTGACAATAATCCTTCGTTCTGTTGATGTGATCGCACCGAAGAACGGTTGTTGTGGTTGGTCTTGCAATGCATCTTGATTGAGAGCCAGAAGCAGCATCTCGCCCAAGAACTGCTGATACAATCTCCTGGCTTGTTCCAGCAAATACGGCCGATGCAACATCTTTGAGGGCTCGTTGTTGTAGTACGTTCCAGCGGCAAGAGCTGAAAGAGGGCCACCGAATGTGTTGTTTCCCGAGCTGAAAAACTTGGTAGACCAGTCGAATGTCTGGAAAGCGGTCGCCAAGTTGTAGATGTCGTAATGGACTGGATCCATCAGCTCTCGATTGTTAATAAACTCTGTGTTGTCTATCTGTACACTGTTCATCGACTGTGTTATGGAAAGATTTGCAGTCACGTTGGACATGAAGAAGTTCGCTGAGCATAGTTGAGCGTCAACATCTGCGGAGGCCTTCACAACAAGCATGGTCCGATTGCCACATTCACTTGAGCTATTACTTGAGCCATAACTCGACAGTATTGAACTTGGCTTGCTCGCCGGTTCCCACCAGGCAGCATCGAATCTAGCCCAGTTTGGTGATGTATATGTCGCCTCGAAGATGTCTTGCATTTTGATGTTACATCCGTCATCTGAAGCGAACTCATAGAGGATTCCAGTGTGATTGTAGACTACGCCCTCGTAGCCAGTGGAGTAGACTGTGCTATTGTATGTGTCGATGAGTATAATAGGAGTGCAATCGAGTTCAACCCTGTAAGCAAGTGTTTTCGCAGCCCATTGTTGAGGTAGCGGATCCGCATTGAACTTCCCTTCCATCGAAAGATCGATGGGAAAACCCGACAACCGGAACGGGAGGATTGCGTACTCAGTGGACAGCCACAGCGACGTTTGTTTATCAAGTATAGCTCCAGAAATGGTGCGAAATACAACGGAGTCGGTCGAGTTGAGTTCCCAGGTCATATTGTCCGGCAAGGCGGCTTGTGTGAAAGACCCAGGTTTAGGTCCGCGAACGATGACAGGCGATAGGAAACCCGCAGAAAGGGGTGATATGCCCAGTGCGAAGATGTATGTCGCAGAAGCGAAAAGTAAACTCCAACTACGCGAGCCACCATTTTTGGTCTTGCTAAGGGCATCGAAAGGATCATGCCACCAAGACCTTGCTGGAAAACACAGCGTGTGGTCTGGACATATGAGTCTCGATCGCGAAAGACGAGCAAATACGTCCGTTCGTCGGACGTCGCTGAGCAGTGCCGATACCAAGAGTGCATGGGTCGTAGCGATGAGCGTGGGAGAGAACCGCCAGCCAAAAAAAAGGAGCGACGTGCCATCGTCAGATCCGAGTCCGTAAGTGCGAATGGAGTAGCCCGTGAGCGCGAACACAGTAGCCCCGAGTGCTAGTTCCAGAACGATAAGGGTAACCAAAAAGGGCCAACGTAATGTGAAAGGTAACCAGCTTTTCAAGGTGGTCGATTGAGAATAAGATGTGTCTTTCGCAAGAGAGACATCTTCGCTACAGATACCGAGAAGTGGTATGTCCGATCGAATTGATCCTGGTTCCCTTTCTGTGGTAGCCAAAGAGATCCTGTCGACAGATGTGCGTGATCTTTGGCGCTGGGGGGTTTGTTGTTCACGTGTACATCTTCCTGTCTGAGACAATACTTCGTTCTCTGATCCACTCAAGACGGATTTGGAATGTGACTCCATGATACAAGAGCACGTTGACGAGTCTGGAAAAAACACTGATGAGCGCGCGAGTATTGAGCTTTAAGGACAGGATAGACACGCTCTGCTGCAGATAAGGCTGGGAAATCACAGTATGACCTCATCTGATCTTATATAGTCTTACATGCAGGAAGGCTGGCGCACCAATTCTGGCTGCATACAGGCCGACCGGCATGCGGGACAGCAAGATCATGCAGCTGCCAAGCCAGATTCGCAGAGGCTGAGCCAGCCGTCAGGAGAGCCATCGTGACCAGCACCCACACTAGAGACACAGAGCAAAGAGGCTGAGCCGTCAGAAATACAACAGAGGTCGTGCGTCGTCAAGGCTGTGGCTGCAGAAGGTGCGCAATATCGTCCGCCGGGCGCTTCAAGCCCACAAGATTCGCTCGCGTCTGAAATCTGCAAGCGAGAGGTAGCAAGCGTAGGGAATAGAACCACAAACCTTATGCTCTACCGTACTCGCATACACTTCCTCAAAATGTTTCTTGGACATGGCAAAGAATCTTCTAATCGATCATTATGGAACGGGCAAAACCCTTAACTGAAAGTCTCTAAAGCGCCAGATAGCTTTGAAATCACAGTTCGTCGGAAGCCGATGGAGCTAATCCGCGAAGAGCCTCAGGCATGAGGAGCAAACGATCCTTGGAGTGATTCGTTTCATTTATCTCTTTTGAGACAGCATCCGCATTTTAAGCATATGCAGTACTCCACAAACGTCTTTTTTGACAGTCAACTAAGCCTGTTGCGAGCCCATGCTCCTCAACTTCTCTTGCTCCTCAGGGGTCAACTGTGCAAACACCTCTCCGAAGCCATCTTCTTGAGCTTTACCTCCGAACCATTGAAGCAAGTATGCCTGGGTCTCATCATCTCTGCCCCTGTTGGGTGCATCTTCAGCCGCGTAACCCATCAAAGCCTCCTTGGTCATGCCGGCACCGAGATCCAAGAAACCATCTTCATCCTCCCAGCCTGATTCGTCACTGGCGACGGACTCTGCCTTTTCGACTTCAGAAGCAGGAGCGAGATTCTCGACACCACGGCTGACAGCATTGGTGAGGGGCGATAGCAACTCGTCGACGAGGATCTTGACGATTTTGAGAGGAGCGGGGATGATGTTGTATTGGTCTGGATTGGCACGAGCGCGGCTGCGGGTCATGATGCGTGTGGAGGTGGGCATGATCATATCGCCCTTTACTTGGATGGTATCAAGACGGGGGTCGTGAAGGTCGTAGAGACGGGAGAGTGCGATGATGCTGCGATGGATGTTAATGACTGGTTGCGGAATGGGGTGGCATGGGATACATACTTTTGTCTGATCTCGTCATAGCCGGCGAAATTGACAGAGTTCTCTAGCCATTTGGTCAGGACGACTTGCAAGCCACTCTCCCCGTTGATAGCGAGTTGAGCGAGGAAGTCAATGACCTCTCTAGCCGAAAGTAGAGACAGTCGAGCGAAGACTAGGATCAAATTCTGAATGACCTGGGTCTGGGTGGCTGCGCTGAGTCTGTGAGCAACAGCACTCAACAGCTGCGCCAGATAAGGGCCGAGTCTTTCAGATCCTGCTTTCTCGACCAAAGCAGCAGCGAGACCACCGACTTCACCGGCAGCATTGTCCTCTACAGTTGGACCAAGAAGGCGGTCAATGATGACAAGAACGACTTCAAGACCACTCTTGCCATCATGATTGGCCCAATTGAACATCTGCTCGGGGTCCTTCTCAAGCATATACCGAGTGGCAGAGGTTGCTGACTTAAGCAGCTCTTCGTCGGGTGATTCCAGGAGCAGACGTGTGAGTTTGGGCATGATGGTGACAATGAAGCCTTGAGGCAGAGGTGAGGGACCGTGTTCTGCGAGAGCGGTGAGCATGTCGGCGGCGAGGTTTGTCAAAGAGTTCTCATCCGTCAAGTTGGCGACATCGAAGGCACCCGATAGTGAAGGCAGGACCTTTGCGCAGAGCTGAGTGTAGACGTCAGGACCAGAATCTGAAAGAGTCTCGGTGAGATCTTCGAAAGTCTCAGTGATGAGAATGTAGATTTGGTAATTGAACGAGCACCAACTGGCGATTGTGAAGAGAACATCGAGACCGGAACCTGTCAGACAGATACGAGTGTCAATCATGATGACATCTCTCAAGGTCTCGACAATGGCAATCATGATATCCTCAGACTCGTCCAGTTCTCCAAAGTCAAGTTCAGTGACAAAGGTGTGGATAGCAGCAATGACAGCAGCTTGCATAGAGCGGGCGTTGTCAGTGGATACTCCAGCAAGGTAAGCTTGCATGGAACGAATACACGAGACCTTGACGACATCTGAAGGGTCGTTGGTGATGGCGTGCAGAGATTGCTCCATGAGTGATGTAGCAATTCCACCAACAGCATCACCAGCGGCGCGAACAAGACTGCTAGCGGTCAAGTGACCACGAGCTCGGAGGAAGACATGTTCTTGTTGCATGGCATATCTAACAAAGTCGATGTAAGCGGCGGCAACCTCAGGAACCATGGGACGATCAGCCTCGAAGAAGTCGGTCAAGAGTTGGTTGAGAATGAAGAGAGCAGCCTCTTTTGACTTCCAGCTGGAATCGGTCGAGTACAACTCGCGAGTGTGATGAAGCAGACCTTCGATGGTAGCGGCGCTCTGCCATTCACCAAGCTTGATGACTAGGTCAGCACAAGCAGTGCGGGGAGTGTAGTTTGCTGTGACATTGGACTCCTCAGCCACGAAGATGTTGAAGTCGATGTCCCAAAGACCCTCCTCCTCAGTAGTGATGTGTGAATATGTGACGGCAAGTTTCATGACTTCTGTGACCCATGTGTCAGGCATGGACTGAGAGCGTAATTGCTCTTCAAGCTGTTTGCGGACAGGAGCAGCACGAAGACAGGCTTGCATAAAGTCAATCTCCTCCAGAACGAGGAAGTCGAGGGTGAAGGGCAGACCGTCAGCATCTTCCAATCTACCTTGACGGTCATGAAGGATGAAAGATTCGTGATATGACTGTCGCAAGTTGTTGAGTTCTTGCCATGTGGCGGCAAAGAGAGCAGGAGCCTGAGGAGCCAAAGCTGAAGGGAAGATTTGACGGACACGCATCAGGACCTTGACGACTTGCAACTTGAGAGCGAGGATACCACGGTAGTTCTCGGCGACGGGGTTTTGTGACTCTTCTTGCTCAACGGGAACATTCGGGACTGGCATATTCAGAGTGTCAAGGAAGAAAGGGTACCAGGTTGCCAGAGTGTCCTCGGCAAAGGCCTTGACAGCAGTCTTGTGATCTTCCAAGACCATCTCCAGCATATCAAAACATGAACGGAAGACAGATACAGCCAAAGCACGGAGGACTGTGGGACGAGAGCTGGCGGCCACAGCAAAGACGGATGAGACGATCTGGTGGGCGACGTTGAAGAACTGGTCGTCGTTGAAGCAGTCGTCAATCAAGTCTTGCAGGACTTTGAGAGCACCGTGTAGTTGGCCATCCTGACCGTTGTTGATGATATGCAACAGGGTAGGGAGAAGGTTGGGGTATTCATCCGGGAAGTCGGCAGTAGCAATCTTGCTGACCACGATGGAAGCAGCACTCTTGATCTTTCTTTCCTGGTGAGCGTCGGTGGCCAGGTCGAGCAGGGCTTGTCTGAGGGTGGCGCGGTCTTCGGCAGAGACGAGCACCTCGCCCTTGAACTCTTCGAACTGAGGAGACCATACTTGCTGGACAAACTGCTTGAGCAGGAGCAGGGCAGCTTGACGGGTAGCTAGAGGGATAGATTGGTGTGTGGAAACGGCGACCAGTGTAGGAGCGAACGAGGTGTTCGTGTAGAGCTGGCGGAGCTGCAGTTCGGCATGGGTACGAGGACCTTCGTGTGATAACTGAGTGTCCTGAAGGAGCTGGACTATTTGCTGCTCCATTTTGTGGAAGGAAGAAGGTGGTATGCTTTAGCGTATGGCGGGGTAGCTAGAGGCTGAGGTTGGAGGGGTATCGTGAAAGAGGTCGTTAATCGTCGACTGGGGGCATGTACAAGTAATTAGTGTCGACTAGACAGGAAGGTGCAGCTGTCTTGAGATGGTATGGAACAATATCTGGCAGCAAACATGGCCAGAAACATGAGACTGGTTTGCTGCCCAAGAAATAATCACCAGACGCGACTTGAACGCCAAGACGCGTCATGGAACGCGACCCAATCTATCGCAATCCATCATTTTGTCTCTCTTGCCGTCAACATGGACGACAGCGATGTGATAGTCACTTTCCAGACATTCGTCGGTGTCTTCAGTGACTTTCTGATAGTCGCCATTCATACAATCCTCTATGAACGCGACATTTACCCTCGCGACTCTTTCCTCTCGGCAAAGAAGTACAACTACAGTGTCCGCCAATCTCGCCATCCCAAAGTCTGCCAATGGATCACCGATGCCGTCGCCGCCGTCCAGACTGAGCTGTTGAAGGGAACTGTTGATCGTGTAGCTCTTGTCATATACTCAGCCCAAGACATGCCGCTTGAGCGTTTCGTCTTCGATCTCAGCCGCTTCCCCTTCGTGCCCAAAGAATACCACTTTACGCCCATGTCAAGAACGACCGATGATGGAGAAAATGTCGCTGTTCTACCTCACGTCGACTTGGAAGAGCAGATGCGTGCAACCATGAGCCGACTATCGACTTGTGGCTCTCGTCTGAAGCCTCTGCCTGAGAATTGTACCTTTACTCTCGCAATAGAACTGCGTGACAATACAAGCCCTCCTATCGGTCACCCCCAACCTTGGATTCCTGTTCAGCCCGATCTTCGCAACACAAATCCGGAGGCTGCCAAAAACAACAGTCGGACCACACCATTGCGATCTGTAGCTGCCGGAGACATGGTCTTTGAGACGTGGATCGAAGAAGCAAAGGCGAAGGTCGATCCTGCTTGAATATGACTTTTGTCTACCTATACAACAACACCTCGACGCCCCCTCTTCGGATTTCGCCCAGCCTACACAAAAAGAAAAGAGGCCTATCACATCTGCATCTCCGGCTTGTTGACGTCAACAATCTGCCTGCGCCTCGATCCTCCTCCAGCAGTCTTCACAGCTTTTACTTCATTCTCAACAAAGACCACACCCGGGGGTATCACAACCGACGACTCGCTACTCAACGCGATCATCGTCCTCGTCTTCGCACCTTCCACCTTCGACGTCTCCCACACTGTCTTGGTGACCGTCGTCATGGACGTACAAACTCCCACATCACATCTTGCAACTCGCATTGCTTTCCTGTCCGTCTTCGCAATCGCGTCGAAATGGGAGAATGTGGCATCTTGAAGAATCTGGTTGTTTTCGTTGATCAGGGCGAGGCTGAAGGCGCTGACGATGAGTGCTATGCTTATTGTGGCGAGTCCGAGGATTATGAGGATGCTGTGGCAGTAACCGAAGCTGGCACGGTTCTCTGGCATTGTTTCTGATGGCTGTTGTGCTTTTTCGGAATAACGAGTGTGTTCTGAAGTTTGATCAGTTGACTGAAAGACGCTGAGAGGTCTTCAGGAAGAGGACAGGCCTGTATGGATCAAGTTCTCATGTTCATTCAAGTGGAGCACATCGAAGCTGCAGAGCCCCAATTGACTTTTTACCAACTGAGCATGATTTCGAAGCTCAATTGATCAGACCATACCATCTCCGCACATCATGTTCCACCAAGAGCTCACTGGGAAAGTGTATCACAATACCAAGGAAGACAAGTCACGAACTACCAAGCCAGCAAAGTGAGCTTTCTGATCCGATCCGATTTGTGATACGTTCTGTTTACAAAACTTTGCTGCTACTGTCAAATCACTACACTACTCTGCTATCGACTTCCCCGGTCCTCTTCCGTCCTCCAGCTTGATAGCCATTCCTACTGCACTCTTGACCCAATGCACGCTGCAACTCCTTGGACCTTGATTGGTGCTAGGATTCCTCCATCGTCACCATATCTATTGTGCTCCACTGTTCGACCCTTTGTCGATTATTCTTCAGGAAATGTCCTGAGTCAACCACCACGGCTTCGCATCAATCTCAGACTGCGTACCATAGTTTACTGTCCTGCACAGTAAACTTGCCAGGTGAGGGGATATAATACGTGCTGGCAGTCTTGGTCTGTTTGGTAGTAACTCTCTCCGTCATGGTAGAGGTAACCGTACTTGGCTGGAGAGAATATGTCGCAGTCGTGGTAGCCCAAGAGGTGGTGGTGCTTGGCTGTAGAGTAGTCGTCACTGTCGCAGTGACATGGCGGATCAGAGTCTTCGTCTTTGCAGCAGGCCCATCTTTGCTCAAGATACTAGGTCTGAAGCTTGAACTGCCCCACATACTATAGACGATAAGGACGCTCAGCACGATCACACATAGGCGGCCTAAGAAGCCGAGAAACGAATCTTCTGGCTCCGATTCATCCTTGGTGCAGGGTAAAACGCGACACTGGATGTGCGCATCTTTCTTGAGGTGGACTTCGACCTTGCCGCTGTTGAGAACAAATTCGAAAGGTTGCTCGGGAGTGGGAGTGATCCTTGGGAACACCATCTTTTGTGTGATGGCAGGCACAAATGCGGGACGTGTTGGCTCCTGGGCCTTTGGGTCTTCTGGGGCGGTGGGCTTGATCATCCTGACGATGGAGCACAAAGCTTTTTGTTGGAGGAGGTGATGAAGAAAGAGAAGTATGTTTGTGATTTCGGTGTTGATACAGAGATTTCTATGATGTGACTCAGGTGGAGGGAGTCATTATTGGACGTGCACTGCGCCTCACACTTGAGTGACAATCAGCTGCAACGAGGCATGAATGACCTAAGTTTTCAGAGCTCGTCCATCGAGATGCTGGCCATTCTCAAGCTCTCACTGCATGCTCCTTGGGTTCTCAAAATGTGATTGCATTCTTACTGCCAGTATCTTACATGTCTTGCTAAAGTATATTCTCGGCAAGCCAATCTTGTATGCCTGGTATGAGGTCCGTAACGACTGAGGAAGCAACGTATGAGATCACCGGTAAGCGACTTCCTAATTCTGGTCATTTGAGCAAATATGCTGCTTAGCTTCACGAACAAGCGCTCGAACAATCTTGGCCTTCTCGAAGCTTTTAACACCATCTCGAAGAACTCTCTCATCCTGAACCACGTTGGAGCATGATTATGCCAGGTGACTCGACTGCTCAATGCCGTCTTTGCCGCAGCGGTGCATAAGAAGAGATGCGATGACCCATCTCCTCTCTTATCCACAATCATCGGACATTCTTCAGATGAGTGCCACGAACAACACTCGTCCACCTTCATACCTCTCACACGAGGAACAAGCTAGCGCTCCAGCATATACTGAAGTCTATACCCCTCCCACTCTACCACCTGCTTCTCCTAGACCGGCAGATTGGCCAGACCAATACGGCAATCGGGCACCGGCTTCAAGGACTCTTCCACCTTCTCGCCCTCTGCAGCGACCTGATCGTCTCGAACTCAACAACCGCTCCTCAAGACGAAGCAACATCAGAATCGCCTCTCCCACACCATCCTGGCCGGCTGAAGAAATGGCAACCAACAATTCTGCCGACGACGACTGCAAGACTTGTAGCGTTTATGCCCTGGTCGTGCTTCTCGCCGCAGTCTTCGCTTCCATCGTGTCATCTGCCATCTTTGTCAAGAGGGATTCGGTGGCTCTACATCAGAACTCGAATATCCTCAAGGACCTCACCTCTACTGTTTTGACGCTGAGAGAAACAAAGACATCGTGGGATACCAGAGCTTGGAATACAAAGACTGTCACCGAGGAAGGCACAAAGACTGTCACCGTCACTGAGACTGCCGTGGGAGTTTTTAACGCACAGTCGACTCCGGTCGTGACTGGTATGGATGATTACGATGTGGAGATTCATACGATGGTTGGAGAAAGATTGAGAAAGAGGGAAAAGACTATTGGGGATGAGTATGTGGATGAAAACTTGTGCACCACTACCACTTTCTTCCCTTGGGGTAGATGGCAGCAAACGCCTTCGGGTACTGTCAGAGTCTGTTGTCCGCCTACTGAGACTCCAGAGCCTGGTATTGAGGAGATAATCTGATGACTTGACCGAAGACGCTGACTCTATTCTACATTAACTTTACAAGTATAAATCCGATTCTCACCACTTCCTTCTTACTACCAGTACGTGTCCTCGTCGTGCCACAGAGACTCTCTCTCAGAAGATCTCATGTCGTCGACTGCCTCGGTGCCTCATTCAATTCTCATTCTCGAAACTGATCAAGTAAGCAAAGTGAGCAAGCGGGGTCAGTAAGCATCAGAACCACCGCCTCTTCTCATGACTGTGCTTCATATGTTTTCAATCGCTGCTGCCGAGCCGAGCTAGGATATCGAGAATCACGGACCTGTTCACCTTTGTTCTGTCTCCTATCTAGACATACTGAGATACCGCTAATATCCATGCATTCATACCGTAGCGATTTCCGAGGCTCGAAGACTCCATGGTAAGGCGCTCAAGAGAGCCTTCTGACTTCAATCTGACAATTTGGCGACGGGTGGCTTTTATAAACTGCTTGATTTTGATGATTCGTACGTTGTCAATCGCTGTGGCGTATGAGTTGGTTGAAGGTCTAGATCGCTTGGTGCACTGCAATATGCCATGCAGTGATATTGACCATAGCAGTGGTTGTTCTCGTCGCACAAGCTTCTTCGATACTGTTTTCAATTTTTTTTTTCAATGTCGAGTCTGGAAAGAGATATTATGGCTACAACTACAAAGCTTTAAGCAGCCGAAGTCCAGAGCAACCCTGTCATCATTGCTATGGCTACAGTTGCTTCGGAAGCAAAGCAGTATAAGACTAAATAGCGATGCGTAACCGTCTTTCCGCCGAATATATCCCCGAGGACCACGTCATCGAAGTGGCCCGTACTAGCGAAGAGGATCAAAATATCGAAGTGGCCCTGGCAAGACATTTTTCTGTCTTTGATTGCGAGTGGCTTACGTTTTGTGGAAGTCACACTTGCGAATAAAGAAATCAGGTCAATGACCTCCTTCGTTCTTTCCTATCCCTAGCGATACTTCTGCGGATAGTGCGATTTGCGCGTCAGACGCATGAAGCTGGAGTTGGTGGAAGGAGGAAAGTATCACAGACCTGCCTCCTTCCTTCCCTGCACCTTGCCTATACCCCATGCAGAACTTTCCGACGCGAGAAATATTCTTGCTACAGAGGCATGGATGTGAGAAGACATTGTGACCAAAATGCCAATTATTTTGTTTCCTTTGTTAGGGTTTAATTTGTTGTGAGAAGTAGTTTATATACTACTTCAGCTGCTGGTTGTACTTTGTGATCATGTTTCAGTGAAGGAGAAGCAAATCACACATGAGGAAGTCGGATATGGAAATGTCAAAAGCGATTGTATTATTGCTTGTAGTAAGAAATATATTAAGATCCACCAAAACTCCCGCATTCCAAAACACTTGTAGATGATAGAGCGAAAAGCTCCTTGCCCATAAAGCAGACATTAAAGAAATGATTATAGCGACAGTAGTTGTTGTGTTTCAGATCGTTGTGGTTGTGTTGTTTTTTGATATCGTGGATTCGTAAAGTGTGCTGAAATGACTGTGATATGTGTGTGATGCGCTGAAATGACAGTGATCGTCCAAGTCGGTGGACTAGAAACTGCGACTGCGACTTCTATCCCTAGGCATGAGACGTCCAGAATTCCTCGGCAACGGCGTAGGCGTAGCATTAAACCTCCTCTGAACGAAAAGTCAGTAAACCATCGCTTCGAGTCATCAAAACAAACCAGGGCACAACTTACACGCCACTCCCCACTGCTCAAACTCCCCTCACTACTCTCACTACTCGGCTTACTCACAGAACTCGAACGTTCTTCCGAAAGACGACGTTCCTTGGTTTCCTCGATTTTCCGCCTGATTATAGCTTCTTGGACGGGGATGTTGACTGTTGGTCTGAGTCTCGTGTAAGCAAGTGCATAAGCATCGCTCCTTTCTTCATCGAATTTGTATCTCGCAGCTCTGTATGCCGCCATTTCTGCGCGTTGTTCTTGTAACATCTTTTCGTGATCTGGAGCGTCGATCAGACGTTCGGCGGCGCGGCGACGTCCTTCGGCGGTCAAGGGCTCGAATGGCTTGAAGGGAGGGAAGGGTGTTTTCATGGGTGCAAGGGCGGGGCTAAATGGTGAGCCAGCCCCTTTCATTCTCTTGAGCAACTCATGAGGGTCGAATTTGGTCGCCCAGTCGCCTGTTTTCAATCCGCCTGTAGGCAGGGCGCCTGTCAGGAGACTTGGAGATAAGTTCTCTAACGAGGTGATGATGTCGGAAGGACGTGTTTTGTTTGGATTTTTTGTTTTATTTGTGCTGATTGGTGTGGGATATGATGTTTTGACAGTGGTGGTGGTGGTAGTAGTTCTGTTGGGAGCTTGCTCAGAGGTTGGGTCCAGATTATGTTCAAGAGCATCGATTTTGCGTTCAAGTCGTAGGTGCAAAGCTGCATTTTCTCTGGCTAGGCGATTGCGTTCGGTGCCTAGTCTTCGTGCTTCGTCCTCGGCATGTCTAAGACGAATTTTCATCTCCCGGAGGGCTCGAGAAGATACCTCTAATCTGTTAGCTTAATGCGGTTCATGAGGAGATATGATACATACCTGAAGGCTCAGGAGTAGGATAACCATCGTTCGCCTTGACTGGCGATGAAGGTTTCGGCTCTTTGGGGGTCTTCGGTTCCTTGGAAGTATCTTCGGGCATAGCCTTGAAAGCGACATTGAGTCCCGTATCAGAAAGCTTTGACAACTCCTCAGGCTTCGCAGGAGAGAATTCGATCAGATCTTCATCGTTGGTGACATCCTTGATTCCTTCAAGTTCGTTGCCACTCTTGCGAGGTGTAAACTTGCTCTCAGGCGTCGCGGGGGAGGTAGTACCCTTGGCTTCCTCAACATCTTCAGGCTTCTTGTCGTCAGGCTTGGTCTCGAAAGATACAAGATCAACCGGATTGTCAAAGATGTGCTCCATCATCGTCGCAAAAGACTCTGCAGCCTTGGACTGACCATAGATCTTCCTTGCGACTTCTCTCAGAACATCCGCATCACCCGCGGCATAAGCTTCCATCAACGCTTCGAAAGAGTCTGCTTTTTGGGCCTTATCAAAGAATTCCTTAGCGAGATGTTCCTTTTCTTTCTCCACTCGCGCTGCTATACCTTCCCAATTCTTCATCTTTAGTTCCAGCGCTCTGTTTGTTACCGAGTCGTCATCGTGTTGGTTTTTTGCCCTTCTGTATGCAAAGTTTAGTTGTTCGATGGTATTCTCACAAGCTTCGTGACTTGGGTCGGTTTCCGCATGGGCTTCTATCCTTTGATGGAGAAACTTCGCTTCCTTGACTGCATCATCCCTGGCTGCGATAACGGCCTTGAGATGGTTCTTCATGTCGAAGATGATTAGCTGGAGTGACCGAACGTGAGGATCTGCGGATAGTTCTTTCGGTGAGAACCCTGGGTTAGGGTCTTCTCTGTGTTCCCACTCCTCGAGTCTCCTGGTCACCCCAGCAAGTGTTTCTCTTGCCTCGGCGGCATCTTTTCTTGCCTCGTCGGCATCTTGCGTAGCCATCCTGGCTTGTCTGCCGAACATCTGAATATCACCATCTTTTCTGACAATTTCCTGGTTTCTCTCTTCTACTGCCCTTCTGGCCCAATCGACGTCTCCCTTGATGGCGTTCAACTGTCTTTCAACGAACTCACGCTCTCTGGTGACCGTTTCGACTTCTTCCTCGAGTCTAGAGATGTCATCTTCGATGATTAGGCGTTCTCTACCTGTCAGGCATAGCTCGTGAACATCTCCAAGTGTCATGGCTGCCTCAAGTCTGTCGTTCTCTTTGCTGACTTTTTCGTAGTTGTTCTCGAAGACGAGTTTCTCCTCTTGAAGTCGGTTTTTGTCTTCTTCCAACTCTTCAAGGGTGCCGAGGAGTCTGTCGATATGATCTTGCTTGTCTTTCAAACCACCGCCGAACTGAAGTTTTCGCTGTGCATCATCCAACCTTGTTTCAGCGAGTTCGAGGTTTGTCTGTAGATCGTTACGCATCTGTGTCAACCTATCGATTTGGCGATCACACTCAACGTGATTAATACTACCCGGTGAACCATATGAAGCGGCGCTTCGAGGACTTCTCTGGACACTGTTTGATGGTGATGTCGGAGTAGCAGCGTGCTTCACGGGCGACGTATCGTGACCATCGTCATCATCGTCGTTGTTTCCTGCTTTCAAAGCATTCAACTCTTCTGCTGTAGCATTGTATAGATCGTTGGCGTCATAGAATTTTGTTCTAAGGTTTTTGTTGAGCTCGTGGCAATTCTCCAGTTGACGGGTTTTAATTTCCAATTCGCCATCTCTGAGCCTCAAGTTCTCCTTGGCGACGTACAACAGCATCTCGATGGATCCAGGAGGTGGGTTGTCTTCATCATACTCATCCGAGTCTGAGTCGTCACTACTGTCATCATCATCGTCGTCATCGCTATCACCTGTACCAGTGCGGATCTCATCATGTGTTTCCTCCTTTTGTGCTTTCTTTTCCTCCTTTCTCTTTTGATTTCTCAACCATCTGATCTCAGTCCTAGTATCAGAGAGCTGATCTTCGACACGTTTGAGCTGCTCCTTGACATTCTTGCAAGGGTCCACCCAGTCCTGATTCTTTTCGCTTGTCTTGTCCAATTCATCCTTTACGTCCCAAATTGCGTTCTTATCCTTGCGCACAGCTTCAAGCTCATCCTTGATAGTCCTGTTCTGGCCGGCGAGTTCATCTCTGTCTTTGCTTAAAGATGCAAGCTGTGCCTTGGCGGACTCTAGTTCCTTCTGAAGAGCTTCAAATTCAGCGTTCGACTTGGTGCTGTCGACAGTAGTCTCTGCTTGCTCGACACTGTCGTCGGTCTCATCTGTCTGGACCTCAACTGAAGCATAGGTGATCAATGGTTGAGTCTCAACGACTTTGGCAGCTTCAGGCGAAGTTCCGATCGAGGAGATGTTGGAGTACGACAAAGCTGACGTCTTCTTTGCTTCTTCAAGTTGTTGTGTAGTAGCCGCAAGTGACTTTTCATTATCAGCGAGCTGACTTTGTAGCTTCTCAATGGTATCTTCCTGTTCCTTGCAGTAAACATCAAGACCTGATTCGAATTTCTTGCCAGAGTCTTCCGCCACCATGGTGCGTCTAGGTTCAGTACTGACTGAAGTGATCCCTGAGTGCTTCCAAGGCGAAATGGTTTTCCTCTCGGTCTTTGCAACTACCCTGTTTGTGGTGATGAACAACGAGCGGAAGTTCTTGGCGTAACCCTTTGCAGAGTTTCGAAGAGTTTGGGCCGCTTCAGGGACCGTAGGTACCGAGCTTCCATTGAAGAAGGACATTGGGTTCTTGTAGCCGTAACCCTTAGGAGATTTGGCAGAGTCGTCGTTGGGGCTGTCCTTCTGTTCAGGTTCATCCTTGGTTTCAGGTTCGGCCTTTTCTTCGGAACCAGGCTTGCCGTCAGACTCGTCCTTCTTGTCAGAATCCTCGTCAGTCTTAGACGAGTCATCCTTCTCAGAATCGTCCTTGGTCTCGGGCTCGTCCTCGGCTGATTCATCAGATTTTCCAGGCTTATCATCAGGCTTGGGACTGACATCCTTTCCGTTACTGTCACCACCCTTGTCATCATCGCCGTCGTCCTTGTCATCAGAGCCGTTGTCGTAGACATCAGAATCTGGATAAGGGTTGACATCACTCACGCCGTCCCATGCGGCATAAATGATGAACAGAGCTGCAAGGGGAGTTGCAATTGTAATGATCGAGACAATATGATCCTCGAACAGCTCTCTCAGCTCAAAGTATGCAACATGGTACGAGGACATGCCTTCAGGCAGATCTTGGAACCATGAATAGAAGTAAAAAGCGAGCCAAGTTGCAAGAATGGACTGGATGATGAAGTGAGTCCAAGATTTACCTTCAGGCGTCTTGTAGATTACTTCTGTCACGACAGATCCACTGGGTCGTTCAGCTCTGGCAAGGTCGAGTTGCTTTCTGAGATCTTCGGAAAGCTTCTTCTCAGTATCTTGTCTCTTCTCAAGCGACTTGATCATATCGTCCTTGGTCTTGTTTGCGGCAGCGTCTTTCTGTCGTTCTGCTTCGGCCTCTTCAATTCTCTTGATGATGGCGGGATCTGCAACGGCGAGCTTTCTCTTGGCGGCTTCGTGTTCGTTCTTCTCCTTTTTGAGCTCGCCTTCTATGCTTGTGAGCTGAAGACGGAGTGGATCATATAGTATTTTCAAAGCTCGTAGCTCGTCCAGGGCGTCCTTCACACGGCGTCTGGAATCGTAAGAATCAGGTGTGGCTTTGAGTACTCGAAGCTCGCACTCAACTGCGGCAAGCTTGTCCTTGACATCCTTGCAAGGATCGGCGTCATTGCCTTTGGGAGATGAGCCAGTCTTCTGCAACAGAGGATTCAGCGTATGTTGAGCTGTGTTCTGTTGTAGAGCAGCAGCAATATCTTCAGGTGTCAAACCAGCTCCAAGACCTCTCGATCCTTGGGTGGGACCTTGTGGTTGACCAGGTCGGAAGGGCTTGCTAGGAGATCCGAAGTCATCGGCGGTATTGCGTTGAGCCTTCTTGTGCCTACACTCTTTTGTTCCATAGCCCGGTTGGACCGGATTATCTAGCCATTTCATTTCCAGGTGTTCCTGATAGTCTTGTTCACAGCAAATCTCTCCAGCCATCCTTCTTGCCTTGTAGTCATCGGCATAACGTGCATCAAGCCGGCGTGGAGGTGTTCTTGGATCGAAAACGCCACCTGTACCATCGAATGGAGGTGTCTCAAAGCCGCTTGTACTGGGCTTCGGTGGCGATCCTTGAGTGGACGAACCAGCCTGAGACGCACGTAGAGCACTCTTCTCCTCAGACTTGGGATCGCACAAATGTTCGGAAACAAATGAAGCATAGGTCACCTCTAAAGGATCGTCTGGCGAATAGTGAATAGCACTCATGGGACTGGGCTTTTTGGGACCGATTCGAGCCTGTATGAGCTCATCCACGTGTTCAACCCATTTCGAAGGCGACTTCGTGATGTCTGGAGATATGGGCCCCAGATTGGGAGGGTTGCGAGGGTTGCGTCCAGTACCGTAACCCGAGTCTGGAGCTTTAGGCTTTGGCAATGTTTCGCTTGTTCCATCAAGACCAAAGGGCTGGACAAACCCATCAGCGGTGTAGAACGGATCCCCGGCAGGAGCAAAGAAGGGAGCATTGTTGAAAGGGTTTCCAGCACTTTGGAAGTCATAGACTGGCCCGCCAGATATGGTAGAACCAGGCCCATAAGCTGACCCATAAGTGAATCCTGGAGCCCCGAACAGATCATCTGGCTGAGGTCGTTGCGAACTAAGACCTCCTGGTCCTGTGAAGTCATACTCTGGGAACCCAGACAGTTCCGCGCCAATCTGAGAGGCGAAGTGGACTGAAGATTCGAGAGAGGTGGGGTCAATCAAATCGCCTGTAACTGGGTCGACAATCGGTGCTGTCGGTTCATAACCAACAGAACCAGCGTTCGAGTAATCGAGAGGCGACTTCTTGGTATCAGGAGACCAACGAACCGAAGGTTTCGTCGATGCAGAGGAAGACGCTTGCTTCGCAGCTTCATAACCATCTGATTGTGTCAGGAATGCAGCATCGCCAAGTTTTCTATACTCGTCATAAGTCATAGTCTCGTTCAAGCGAGGTGCTGGGAGACCTGCGTATTCCCAGAATCTGGTGTTTACAGTCTGTCGCCATTGAAGAGGGGTCTTCTTGTCATTTCTCCAGTCAATAACGGTCTTGTTCCCTGCAAGTTGATCAAGAGCATCGACGAGCTTGATCTCTGCGCCGATGAGGTCGTTCTTGACATTCCTGGAAGGAGCTTCGATGTTGGATGCCTCTTGTTTGGTCTGTGGACCTTCTACAGCATCCTTGGCTTGAGTCTCACCCTCCTTGGGAGCAATGACCTCTTCAAGAGAAGACACTGGTAAGCTGTCAGAAACATCATCTTCGTCGCCGTTGGTGTCCGGGTATGCCATGTCGAGTAGCCAGAGCTGTTGAATGATGAGCAAGGCTGGAAGCGTGATCCACAAGGGAAGGACCCAGTAGTTAGGTCCACGCTCGAAACCGTTCATCAAGCCTAAAGTGGATACACCATGGTGCAAGTAGCAATCAATCTGATCCACAAACATCATCAAAATCCACAGTACCGGGACAAGTAAGTCACTGTAGAAGATACGCTGGAACCGAGCGTACAGACTTGGCTTCTTCGGCTGAGGAAGCTTCCATCTTGGGTAGTACACTTTGGTGAAGAGTCCAGTGATTTTTGGCTCCGGCATGTGAGATTCACGTTCCTTCAAAGCGTAGACAGTACCCTCGTACAATTCTTCCACCTCGCGTGCGGCTTCGTCAAACAACTTCTGCTTCTCGGCTGGTGGACATGGCCAACCATCGTCAGTGATCTTGGGCAGTGGAGTCTCAGCGCCACTTTCAGTGCTAGCCTCAACCGACGCGTCAACAGTAAATGCTGCCTTGACCGGACTACTCTCGGTTGTCTTGTTAGGTGACCATAGAGAGTTGGCTGGACTGTTGGGAGCTGCACCAGCGTTCTGCCACTTTTCTCTTTCACCATACAGCACGCTGAGTTGCTTGCCCAAGAAGTTGATTTCCTTGCCCTTCTTGAATGTGAAATTGAGCATTTCGCCTTGCAGCTCGTCGATCCGCTTCTTTTGTTGGGCATTTTGGGTCAACAGGTCCTTCATAGGTTGATCCGGGGTCATCAAGACCTCGAGTTTCTTGTGAAGGGCTCTCATCTCCTTATTGTGTTGGTCTGCCATGATCTGGGCACATTCGATCATGTCGGCTTGCTTGGCGTTTGCTTCCAATGCTACATCGAGCTTCTTCTTGAGGTACACTGGGGTGTCACGTTCCAAGACCTCGACCTGGTTTTTGAGTATCATCTTGAACCTGCTCCACTTGTCGTTGTTCTGGTAGATTCTGTCTTTGCGTTCGCGCAACTTGATCTTGAGCTCGGTGATCTTCTCGAATGCCTTGATCTGTCTCTCCACGTTCTTCAGCTGTTTCTTGGCTGAGCTGCATGGGTCGTTCGGATCTTCTGCAACTGGCTCTTCTGCGATCGGCTCTTCCTCTGCTGGCTCCTCTTCATGAGTGAGCTTGGTAGGCGAGCTGACGGGAGAGAAAACACTCAGGTCTGTTTTGAGGGTGAATTTGTCGAAGACACCGAACAAGCCTTCAATCCAGGTTGGCTTTCCCTCGTATTCCGGAACCACTCGGGGTATCCACCAAACCTTTTCGTCGATTTGGGTATCGAGTGGATAAGTCTCAATGAGTTCGTTGAGTTTTGTCTGCGCGCTAATGAGCTCCAAAATAGTGTTCTTGCATGGATCATCATCTGCTGGAAGTTGGATGACTGCGCCTGTCATAGTGTGGACGGGCTTCCTCTTCACCTCATTCTCGAGCTCGATGATTCTCTTTTGCAGCACATCATTCTGGTTTGAACTGTCCTCGGAAGTGTCGCGAGACTTCAACTCAGTTTCCAGTTCGGCGATTCTGTTTACCAATACCAGATTGTCGGCATGCATAGCGTTGGCATCTCCACGAGCGTTTAGATCAACGAGTTTCTCCTCGGTGACATTGTACAATGATCTCAAGTCCCTGAGCTTGATTTGCTCCTGCTCCAGGCGTGCCTTCAAGCGACGTATCTCGGCCAACAATTGATTCTCGTCCGGAAGGTCTACAAGACTGACACCACCAGATTGACCTTGAGCCAATGCAAGGTTTCTTTCGCTCTCCTGGAGCTGTTTCTGGAGGTCCAAATATGCTTGGTTCTTGATGCCGAGCTGAACACGGTGTCGTTCCTCGGCCTCGTTCAGTTCCCGGTACAGCTCAGAGAGACGAGATTGACAATCATGAAGCTCATCTTTGACTCCTCTGCATGGATCAGAATCGCTACTGTTGTCGTCATCAGACACAGTGAGATCCTGCTTGGCAAGAGTCTCTTCAAGCTGGGTTTTTGTTGACTCGTGAGCGACAATTTCTTTCTGAAGCTCTTCCTGAACAATGTTACAGCAGGCGGGTGCGTTCTTACCACCAAGGAGGTTGATTGCGTCTTTGAGAGAGCCAACCTTACTGATGAGATAGTCCTTCTCTGCAACAAGTGTAGAGTTGGTCTCACGTAGTTTGTGCACGTCTTCAAGTTGTCTCTGGAGATTGTCGATTCTGGCTTGGTTGCCCTTGACTTCGGCGCTCTCGAGTTCGGATATCTCAGCATCATGCTCATTATCCCAGGCGGCAGAAGCAGCTTCGAAGTCGTCGAGATTCTTTTGTAATGCGGCGGTTTGCTTACGCAGCTTCTTTTCCTCTTCAAGAAGAGTGCGGTAATTTCCCTCAGTCTCGAAAGTCTTCCATGCATCGTCTTGCTGATGGACAGGCGCAGCAGGGAGCTTGGCGGCGCCCCATTTGCCATCCCATTGAGAAGAAATCGCACCACTAAGAGTTTTCTTGACTACTTGAAGCTCCTCTTCGAGCTCTTGAATGCGTGCATCTTTGACGCCTTTGACGGGAGTGTTGCCAGTTGAAGATGGTTGAGTGGACGATGGGCTGTCGGGAGATCCGGTTCTCAAGAGAATGATGTCCTGCTTGAGTGCCTCAATCTCGCGTCGAGCGTTGTCTGCATCTCGGTTGGCCTTGTCGACCATGCTAGCAAACCTGGAGAGTCTGTTGTCACTGTGGGTTAGCTGGGTCTGAAGACTTCGGTTATCAGCAAGCAGACGCCTCCTCTCAGCAGCGAGGTAGCCACAGTCATGACAAGGTCGCGGAACGCCGCTTTGGGTAGGCGAGCTATTCTGCGAGTCCGGAACTGATCGCTGCTTCTCCGCTTCCAACAACTCTTGCAGATTTGATATCTGAGCAGCGAGAGTATCACAGTTTTGACAAGAAAGAGTCGGGACACCGCCTTGGGTAGGCGAGCTATCCTGCGAGGTCGAGGCGGGTATCGAAGACCGCTGTTTCTCCGCCTCCAACAACTCCTGCAGATCTGAGATTCGCTTCTGGAAGTCTTGTGTCTCCTTCTCGAATCTCTGTCTTTCTTCATTGTGATTCGCTTCAGCAGAGTTTCTTGCTGCAAAGACTGCATTTTCTCTCTCCACATCTTCCCTCTCGCCACGTGATCTGTTTCTTTGCTTGAGTCTGTTGATCTGAGCTCTGAGAACACTGCAGTGCGGACATGCTGGAGAATCAGGAGCATTGACTCTAGCATTTTCGTATTGATTGGTCAGTTCGACGTTCTCCTTTCTGAGTCTCAAAATCTCTGCATAGTAGTCGTGAGTAGGAGGCTGAGACTCAAGTGGGGTCGGGCCGACGGCACTATCAACGGCTGTTCCATCTGGAGAAGTGTCGCGTCCATCCAATGTCTTGTTAAATGTGGCAGCCAACTCGCGGTTTCTCTCCGTAAGATCACGTATCTGCTTTACAAGATCATGATGCTCCACGAGTGTACAACGCTCTTCCTGATCGGGATTGGAAGCTTTTCCATCGGATGCGCGCTGCTCAACGAGCTCTCTCTCGTAATATGCAATCTCATCTGCTAGCTCGGCGTTACGTTCCTCGAGATTTTCGAACTCGAATTTCAGGTTGGCATTCTCGGTCTCCGATAGGATCAATTCTTCAACAGCTCCTTCAGGACTGCCATTATGCTTCTCAAAGATGCTCATGGCAGTTTCTGCCTTCTTCAGATCATGAGCTTGTTGTCTGAGCTTGAGCTGTTGTTGCTTGTCCTTGAGTTCAAGTTGCCTAACTCGATCCTTTGCAAGATCACGATCGACTTCAGCGCTGAGCAATTTATTTCCGATGCTGTCGAGAAGTTCAATAACGGTACTCATGCGTGTTATGAAGTCGGGGCGAGAAACTGGTTTGCCAGCAAAGGCGAAAGCAGCGAAGACGTCAAAGTTGCCATAACAGAGTCCTTGCTCAATAAGGATGGATAAGATGGTCTTTTCAAGGTTGGTGTCGAGTTCATGGCCAAGAGCTCGGATCTCATTGAAGATCTCGGACAATCCCATGTCTCCAGCGAACCAAACGATGACCTGGTCACGTGTGAGTGCATCGACTGAGTCTTCCTTTGGCTTGCTGTTTCCGTTGATCTCGTCGACAATGAGGCTAGCCATGATCTCCCGGGTGACAATTGGCCATGGCTTCTTGACAGTTGCGTAGTGAGCGAAAGACCAAACTCGCTGGACTTCTGAAGACTTGTACAGCTCCTCAAACCTCGTCTTCTCCTCTCTGGTCTCCTTGAGGAGTGTTTCGAGAGCGGAGTTCTTGTTCTCAAGGGAGGCGTTTGAATCTTGAGTAGTCTTGAGAGCTTTCTCAAGTTCAGTGATCTCAGGCTTAGGCGATGCAGGAGCAGCAGTCTCTACCTTGGATAATCCGATAGAGGGGTTCTTCTGCTCCGAAGCGGAGTTAATGTCCTTTGTCTTTTGAAGTTCGACTTCGAGTTCTGCTTTCTTCAATTCTGACACGCTCTTGTTGTGTATCAAAGTCTGAGTCTGAGACTTCAATTGAGCGTTTTCCTTTTGCAGTCCTGTATATGCGTTTTCCTTTTGCAGTCCTGTATATGCGTTTTGGATCTTATCGAAGTTCTGCTGCTGGAAAAGTTTGTCTTTTCTACATTTCTCGCTCTTCAGATCCGAGTCCAAGAGCTGTTGACGCAAGTCTTGATTGTCGCGTTGGAGCTGATCGATCTTCTTCTCTTGTGCGTGGGAGACGGAAAGACTGTCACGGTACTGTTGCATGGTCCGAGATGTAAGACTATATGTATCGCTGTATTTCTGAGAATGCGCCTCAACTTTTGCGAGGGCTGCTTGAGCTTCCTCTGAAAGCTTGCCAGCAGACTTCACGATCTCTTGAACAGCATCATGCCTGCGGGAGGCACCTTCCAAGCCGTCGATGGTGACATCGGCTTCGAAGACCTCTGCTTCGAGCTCTTGAACCCTTATGTTGAGCTCTTCGATTGCTTGACTGTCGGTGATTCTTTGCCTTTCAGCTTCCGATTGGACACGGTCGACCTCGGCTCTGAAGAATTTCCTTTCCTCTCGAAAGGTGTTGAAGTTTTCCGTATTGACGGCGAGGCCGTTCAAAGCGAGAACGTCATTGGCGGAGACAAGATTGTCATATTGCGTGAGCATGTATCCCCACAATGTATCGGTACCCCATTTTGGTACGGGGTGGCGGGGGTTGATGCGGAGTTTCTTGACTTCCTCATTGAGTAGTGCCAAGCGTTTCTGTACCAGAACATTACCAGCATTGACAGAAGAGGTGCGACGATGAAGAGTGCCTGACTCGGCAGCCCTACTAGAGGTACCTTTGATAGCAGCAGTGATATGTTTGTTTCCCTCGTTTGCTTCAGCCTCTGCTGTGGACATGTCGAATGGAGGCGAGCCAGGTCTTTTCGGATCGGCAGGGGGTGTGGCCTTCAGGTTAGCTTTCTCATCCGCCTCCAAAGCCTTAGCGAGGAATTGTTGCGTGCGTTTTGAGAAAAAAGCCGTCTCGACAGGAGATAAGGTCTTGCGACCCTGTGATATAGAGTTGTCTAGTTCTTCAACAACCTTAGGATCTGTGATGACAATTGAATTACCATCTGTGGGAGAAAGGATGAGAATCTTATCGCCGTCCCGAGTGATAGACCTGAATTTGAGCGGGCTGGGCTTGACTGCCGCAGGTATGAAGCCCTCTCCAAGACCACCCTGGCTGCGTCTGCGTTTGAACCTTGCCTCATCGTTGGTGGCTTGGCCAAGGACGCGGTCGGTGATGGAAGGAGAGTGATCTCTCGAGGAAACGGAGCGACGTCCTCTATACTCCTCATCCGAGTCGGAGTCTGTAAAGAAGGAAGACTTGTCGCTCTTGTTGTCGTCATTCTCTGGGGAGACAGGTCTTGACATGATAATGTCGCTGATCTTGATTCCGTCATCCTCCGGAGATACTGGCGAGTTCTCATCATCAGAGTGGGCATTGGGCAATGCTACATGGTCTCTTGTCTCGTGAGATACTTGGAGCAGATCGTCAGAAGACACGGTCGCTTGTTCAGCGTCAGAGTCCTCGGACGGTGTAATGATAATTCCAGGAGTCCGAGGTGGAGAGATGTATCGCCCCTGACTGGGAGGCAGCTCTTGTGAGCGGATAGGCGGGGAATGACCCCCTTCGTCGGCCATGCTGTTGTCAGTCTATCAAGATAGGATGGGGGTAATACCTTTTCAATGTCTGTGTTGGTCTTTTCGGAAACACACGAAGAAAAGGTGTAGAACAGATGATAAAGACGAGAACAAGAATAGCATGTAACAGGATGATGAAATTCAAGCCAGGTGAAAGCAGGCGTTTGTAGTGGTAGAATCTCCTCTTGTTTGTTGAGAGAAGAAAGAGGTCCAGAGACCAGTGACTTAGCTGCAATATGAGTCGAAAGCGTGTTGTGTCGAAAGCAGCCTTGATATGTTCCGCATCCGGATGTGTATGTGTTGAAACTACACACAAAGAAGCTCCGGTATACGGAAGCAAACAGAAGTGTTGCTTGAAACAGTCTCTCGGTGAAGCATCGTTGCCTTGACCCCATGGCAAATCCGATACCTATTATTCATCCATTGGCCTGGATCATGATAGCGGTATATGCTTGATCTCGATCCTATGCTCGCGAGTCTTGAATCCGACTGAGTCGCTGAGGCAGATTGTCCTGGTGGTGCAAACTAGGGGAAGCGTCTCCAGTCAAATCGAGGAATGTTGACGTGCACAAAGGATTGTCCGTGGCCGAAAGCGGATCTTCCAGAACAGCGACTTTTAGAATGGACATTTCGCGTCCCCATCGTGGCGATAAAAGAGACAGTTTGAGCCTCATTACACTGAGAGTGCATGATCGATAAAGAAAACACAATGGATGAATCAGAAGACAAGAATGATCAAAAATTATGTTCGTCATTGAAAAACTCGAAGTGCGGCCGATCGTCGCTTCAGTGACAGAATTGCGCTTTCGTGATCAGAACTTCCTTGTGGCAGGTCGCGCAGGGTAGTCCCGTCAGCCATGGGAATCTACCTCAACGATCCCACGGGTCGGCCGATCTTAATCACAGTGACGATACCATCAGTAGTCTCGGTAATTGAGATGTTTCATTCGACTGCCCTGCGTCGTAGACTCAAAATGTGACGGTGGGTAAGTTGTTGTGCATTTCGACATCCGGAGGACCAAGCTGATTGGGAACAAACTAGTTACAGCAATCACTGAGAAGTACGCTCGCAGGATGTTACACAGCTTCTGCCGATCAAAAGGTAATGCATGTTAAAATATCGTACACGAGGGGATTCTATGCTCTACTTTCAATCTCCGCACATCTTTGCAGAATGTCCCTCTTCCAAGCTCTATACTCCTTCCTTCTGTCCATACTCAGCCAGTCCACGGAATCCTGGAACATGGTTCCCAAGCCTGACCTTAGTCCAGCGCCTGGCTTATCTGCATCTTCCTCCTCAGCCTCGGCATCTGCGTCTTCCATCACAGTATCCATGTCCAAATCCTTCGCCGCCGGTCTAGGTGCATGTTTCTCCTTTCTGTGCAGTGGTGTTTTGGCAGGAGGTTTGTTCTTTTTAGGTGTCTGTGCTTCAGGGATGGCTGTCGTGGTGGCAGCAGCTTTGACGGCAGTGAACCATGGTAATTCTAGCCACCCCTCTGTTTTACTGGCGTGTAGGAAGGCGTCGACTTCCGCGCTGATGGGTGCGTGGGAATCTAGCGCTTGGATGGCGGATGAGCGAGCGGCTGCATATGCTGTGCCGTCTATTACGGTGTTGCGAAGGGTGAAAGTAGTGATCAGGGCGATCGCCGCGAGGAGAGCTGGCAAAGATGTTGGTGTGATGGCCTTGTCGTCTTCTTGTGATGTGGGCTCTTCTTCTGCGCTTGTGGAAGTTCGCTTTCGCTTCTTGACAGACGACCGAGGCGTCTGTTTGTTGGTCTTTGTCTCAGCGTCATTATAGCCTCGTAATTGTAGAATAGCGGACAATGCTGCGAGGACGTGTGTCGATGCTTGTGGCACATCAAGTGCATCGCAGACTGACATGACCAGTGGTGGCACCTGTGTTGGCAGGTTGTATCCCTTTTCCTGCTCTTGTACAATCTGCTTCTGGATGTCTTCTTCCGAGTCTGCTATCACGATTTCCTCTTCCGGAGCCTTTGCGGCAGACCTCGTCCTCCTACCAGACGCTGTGACGCTTCCTACGCTCTTCGCTGCGGAGATTGGAGTTTTCAATGGCGTGACACCTGCGCTTCTTACACTCTTCGCGGGAGTCTTAGACGGCGTACCAACAGGTGTACTCAAAGCACTCCTTCTCCCTCTTCCACTTCCGGGTGTACCTACTGTTCCAACATCTTTCAGTCGATTCGTCCTCGGCGTTGCAGGAACAGACAGCGCCGCATCCAGGTATCCGTAGAGTTTCTTGTAGATTCGTGGTGCGACGGGCGGTCTCGCAACCACTTTGTCGATGTCGAGCCGGTTCCTGAGTCTCTCAACGGCAATGTGCGCGCATGCGTAAGTCCTCCCGATCTCTTCATCTGGTTTGAGAGAGGCTGCTTTGTTTCGTGATTGCGCAAGGAGGGATGTTGAGAGGTCGATAAGCTCTGGTGGTAATGAATTGAGGGTCGGTACGAGTGTGATTAGCGCTTGTTCCATCGGCGAAGGCATGTTGTCGTTGACTTGACCGACAGGTTTGTCAAAATTAGCTGTCAATGTGTCAAGCAGGCACAAGATTGAAGCTCGAGATGGCGGATGACGCGAAGGACCGGCCGAGGCAAGGCGCGTGCACGTGATCTCGCATATCAATTATCCTTCTGCATTCGGTCATCTACCACATTCCACGGCATGCACTTGGAATGGAGAACAACTTGCTTTGTCTGTCAATGAACAGACGTAGATAATCATGAATTTATTCTTCCAACCTTTGAGATGATCTACACAACAAACAAACAACCTCGCTTAGCGCTTTCCGGCTGCGAGCATCTCCTTTCTCCTCAACTTGTCCGCCGTTCTTTGTAGTGATGTTCTCATGTCTCCCTTCTTGAAGTCCTCAATGTTGTAGTATTTCGGTGCAATGTCCAACAACCACTCAGGACGGACTGACGTTACTGTACGAATGTAGTTCTTTGTGGTAAGGACAAACTCATTGTACAAGACCCACTCGCTGTCGGTGCCCAGCACTGTCGAAGGGTGCAACAAGACGGTCTGCTCGTCCTTCACTGTGATGTACTGTTTCTTGCCAGAGTCCTGTTTGGCACACTGCATGAAGTAACCACAGACGAGAGCCTTGCGGATGTTCTCGTAGTACTTCTTGTCCTCGAATGGTGTTGACATGAGCTCAATCTCGTTGCGCTCCATGATTCTTTTGAGTTGCATGCGGACGTTATCGGCCTGCTGCAGGGCACGGTATGACAAGAAGTGGTCATGGCACCACTGCTTGGGGTTGTCTTGTGCTGCTGGTGACTTGAAGGCGTGGTAGACGTTAAGGATGGTAAGGTGATCACCGTCGGGGTGTGCGAAGAGGTCCTTCATCTCGTCGGCACGCTTGCGAGCACTGTTTGGTCGCACAAACACATTCGGTACCGAGAGAAGTGCTGTGAGGGAGAGAATTTCGTTGGAGCAGTAGAACTCGGGAGATGAAATAAGCATGACTGCAAGAGCAGGGTCCAGAGGGAATTCTGAAGCCATACGACCAAGCTCAGTCAGCTCACCTTCGTCGTCGAGACAGGCAAGGTAGTTGAGCTCTTCCAGGGCGCGCATAAGAGTCTCGGGAGCGGGAGGGTCCATGAGATCGAAATGTACCAAATCGTCGACTCCAAGCTTCTTCAATTCCAGAACAGTTGACGACAAATTTGATCTCAAAACTTCGGGGTATGACTGATCGATGAGCTCCTTCTTGAAAGCAGCCTCAGTGTACAGACGGAAAGCTTTTCCAGGCTTGGTACGTCCAGCACGACCAGCACGCTGCTGGGCTGAAGCCTTTGAGATGGGCGAAACGAGCAAAGACTCGACTCTGATTCTGGGGTTGTAGACCTTTTGCTTGCTGAATCCGGGATCGATAACGTAGACAATACCATCGATAGTGAGCGAAGTTTCGGCGATGTTGGTCGAGATGATGACCTTGCGACCGGGACGACCACCAGGGCGGAAAGGACCAGGTGCGGGATCGAAGATGCGCTGTTGCTGAGCAGGAGGCAGAGAACCGTAAAGAGGGTATACCTTCAATGGACCAGCACCTGCTTCTCTGATCATCTCATCTGACTCCAGACCAATCTTTCTGCATGCATCCTCAATCTCCTCCTCACCGGTCAAGAAGAGCAGGATATCACCTTCGGGCTCGGTAGCGTGGATTTGAAGAACGGTACGAATAGCGGCCTCGACGTAGTCTCTCTCGGGCTCGGCGGTGTAAAAGATCTCGACGGGGTGGGTACGACCAGGGACAGCAAGGAGAGGAGCATCGTTGAAGTACTTTTGGAACTTCTCGGCATCAAGAGTGGCGGACATGATGATGATCTTCAAGTCGGGTCTGCGCTGGGCGACCTCCTTGAGGAGGCCCATGAGGATATCGGTGGCCAGAGTACGCTCGTGAGCTTCATCGAGAATAATTGTGCTGTAGCGGCTGAGGTTGTGGTCGTTCATAGCTTCACGCAGAAGCATACCGTCGGTCATGTACTTGAGAATGGTGTTCTGCGATGTCATATCCTCGAAACGGATGCTGTAACCGACTTCTTGACCCAGTGTAACATCCATCTCTTGCGCGACACGCTGAGCGACCGACATGGCGGCCACACGACGGGGCTGTGTACAAGCAACCATCTTGCCTTGCTGATGCGGCAGATCATCGTAGAGGACGAACTGAGGGATCTGAGTGGTCTTTCCTGAACCGGTCTCACCGACGAAGACGAGGATTTGCGTTTGCTGGAACATTTGAAGGAATTCATTTCTACACGTTTAGTCAGTAATTACGCGGCTTGATAGAAAGACTAGCCACATACCTTTGAGCGTGGACAGGCAGGTTTCTGCGAGTCTTCAAGATACCAAAGTAGCGCTCAGACAGGTTCTTGCCGTTGAAAGGGTTTGAAGGACCATCCTCAGCCTTTGCAGCCAGCTGAGCCGTCGTCTGGTGGCGCTTGAAGTGAGTGAGACCATCGGAAGCACCGCCATTCGAGCGTCCATTGCTGTAGCCGTTGTCCTCGTTGTGGTTCATGTGTGCGAGGTAGGGGTTGGAGGCGGGATCAGATTCCATCTTCTGGCGCTTTGCGCGCGATTCGTCGCCGGATCTTCTGTCGGACATATTGTCGCTGATGATGTGGTGGCGTGAGAAACGACCCTAGTCTAGAAGAGGCGATAAGGCGTAGAGGAATGGGCGGGCAGTGGGTGCGACAAGAGTGATAAGGTGGTTGTCGTCGACAAGTCGAGAAACAAATGCCAAAGAGTCGCCGCTTTGCTTGTCCCAAAAAAGTCCCTGCAACTTCATCATCGTTGGCCTTGGCATTTCCGTCTCTCCGCCCTCTTTGCGCCCTCCGCCCTCCGCCCAAACCACCGCAAGATGTTTCTTTTCGTCTAATGCTACATACACAGTGATACATAGCTGCCTGGGTCAATATCATTTGACCATAAGCTTCACATACACTGCTTTTGCATCTCTGCTTGCTGCGCACCAAGAATAGAACATCTAAAGGATTCGTGGTGCATTACTCGCATTCGTCAACGCACAGCCACCTGTGCCCCTCCACGCTTCAGCCTCATATAAACCTATCCCACCTTCGTCGTCATCTTCATCTCCATCGTCGTTTGATCTTTACATCGTTTGATCTTTACACACACAAATCCACCAACATGGCCAACACGAAATTGCTACTGTTTCTCTGTCTGGTGGCAGTCTTGCTCTTTGCAACTCCGACTCATGCCTTCGGCGCCGGAAACATTGCTTCCATCTCAAAGATTGAAGGCAAGAACTGGCGCCATGGTGACATCGAGGATATGCTCAAGACTGTCGACTGCTTGAAGAAGCACAAGTGGACTTCGATGATGATCAAGGTAGGACTGATTGCTGTAGCACCCAGGCATTTCTTTTGTTGATGACCATATTCCACAGCGCGTCTACTTTGGCAACTGGCTCCGTGATTACAGTCAAGCTGTCGATGTCGGTACTCTCAAAGGTGTTCCTGCTAGCACTATCCGCATCTTGGTCTGGGTTCTTGCTTTTATGAGTTTCGGATATGCCACAGCTGAATTCGAAGTCACCGACGAGCGCCTTGGTGTCTACCGTCCTGAGGAGCACATCGACAACCCCAAGGATTATGCCGACAATCAAGATGCCAGGCAATTTGACCAGCGTCTTCGTGGTCCCGTTTCACCCCAGGAGCTTGCCATTGACCCAGACACTGGTATGAAGAACTACATTGCAAACGAACGCGGCGATTGGGCCACCTCGGCTGGATACATCAGATACAGCTTCAAGAGAGCTATTCATTACGGCCGCCTTTACACTCACGGTCAAAACAAGGGCGAGGAAAAAGATTTGTGCGAAGCTTTACGCTGTTTAGGGCAGAGCCTTCACTGTTTAGAGGATTGGGGGGCGCACACAAATTACACCGAGCTTGCACTTCGTGAGCTTGGACACAATAACGTGTTCCCTCATGTTGGAGCAAACACTGAAATCAACCTTCGTGGCAAGCGTGTTTTCCCACTGGTCACTGGCACTTTTGGCGGCGTCGACTTCATGCACTCCGTCCTGGGTGAAGCCACTGATCATGTCACACAAAGTGAGGTTGATGAGATGCAGAGTGCCTTGAACGATGCTTCCGCTCAAGGAAAGCGCTCTGGCTCTGGGCCTTCGGGAGAAGTGTCTGGCTTGGTCAGCCTGTTATCCAAGGTGCCCGGTACGAGCGGTCTATGCCAGGAAGCTGTTCGTCTACAAACTGAGTCCGATCAATATGCTGCTCAGAACGGTGGCGCCGGTGCTCGTGGCTTCGATGACGGTGGCTACAGTCAGGATCGTGCCTGGAATCCTGTCGCATCTGCCAACAACACCGCCGACCCTCAGGCAATCGTTGCCAAGATCTATCCCATCCTCGTCTTCCGTGACAATGTCGTTCGCAGCATCAGCAACATCGTCTCCAAGATTCCTGGTCTGGAGAGTTTGATTGAGAAGATCACTGAAAAGGTTACGTTGACTGTCATGGGTCTGCTCGCTCCCTACATCACTCCTCTGATTGCCGCTGCTTCGAACAGTCTAAAGCAGGGTAGCAGCAGTGTCGTCGACGCGAGTGGAAAACATCAGTACGAAGTTTGGACAGACCCCTTCAGCACCGACCCTACACACTCTCTGCTGTCTAAGGACCACTTCAGCAATATCTTGAACGAACCTGCTGGCAAGGTTGCTGCCTGTATTCTCCAATACGTCGCACCCCGCATTATCTACGCATTTGACCACCCTGATGTGCCTGAAGAAGAAGTCCTCAACGACGTGCTTCGTGTTTTCCACCACCCTGCTATCCGCGACCCTCACTGCGAGATCCAAACCAAGATGTTCGCTGTAGTTGAGCAATGGGCCCGTCAACGCCCTGGCGGCGGTCATGACCTCGACAGACTCCTGAGCTCTGAGAGTGTCAAGGCCGGCCACAACCACACTGGTGGCGCCAACCCTCATGTCCACTCTCATGGCGGTCCCGGAGATATGCAGAACGTCTTTGGCATGGGCCAGCACCCACAACGTGGTATGGACGCCTCAGGCACTCCCGAGCAGTACGGCTCAGGCTATGGTCAACCCGGTCCTGCTACTCCTCAAGCCGGTTGGGGTGCTCCTCCACCTGCCGATTACAACCAGCAGTACCAGCCTCCGGCTCCTGCGGGCTTTGCTAACAACGATCCCTATGCATATCCTAGCGCTTACCAACAAGGTTACGAAGTGCCCTATGATGCTGGAACACCTTACGGAGCACCTCCACCTGGACCTCCTCAACAATTTGGTGGCCAGTACGGCGCTGCTCCGCCAGGCCCACCACCACCTGGCCAGTACGGCGGATACGACCAACAGCAGCAACATCAACAGCACGGCTATGGTCAAGGCCCTCCGCCAGGATATGACCAAGGACACTCGTCGGGATACTACCAAGGTTACTGAGTGAAGGTTATGTAACAATCACGCGCTGGGCTTTGGATGCGATTGAGGAAGGTAGCGATGCTTACCTTTATGTGTGCGAGTCCGATTAGTGGTTCGAATTTGAAAGCTGAATGACACAATGACAATACCTTTTGCAAGTTATCTCCTATCTCTTCAGGTCATCTTTGTTGAGTGTTCAGTAAGGGTAAATCTGCCTGTGGTCCTTAGGACAGCTTCTGTCATCATACCTTACTGCATCTGTCACTGAACATCGTGTTGTCTAGCCTCGCAATTCTGTGAGTCCAGTTTCTACAATAGTTGATTATTTTTCAGTCAACAGATTGAGTAGGCGAAAGCACACGCACGCAAGACACCTACAAGGTCAGTGAGGTCGCCTTTGTTCCCCTTTGAGTCTCTAGATTCTTGTCCCATAATCAACGGAAGCCAGTAATCCCAGTGAATAGTGTGCAAAGTTAAATACAAGATGGAGGTAGGTAAGAGACGGAGGTGTCGTTGACCCGATGCCTCGCTTTGTCTTCTCCATACCAGGCAGAGTGTTGTTCTGAACGATTTATATGAGCTCTTCAATCAGTCCCATGGTTCTCTGTACTGGACATTGATCTTTCCTGTCAATATCCTTGGGTGCGTTGGGGCTTTGCGAAGAACACATTATCGTGGTTGAGAACATTTATACTCAAAAAAGAGAATCGTTGCGCTTCATGACGGGGCATGTCAGCTTTGAACCAAGTGTGTTAATGAGAACTCCAACGTTTCTGTAGAACATGGATTGTAAGTCGCGAGTCATCCGCCTTCGCTTAGCGCAACGTAACCATGATGTTCTTCATCTAGTCAGGAAGAGTACATTTAAATAGCTCTTTCTTAATTTGTTGCTAATCAAGCTGGCAACAAAAGCACCCCAATTGACGGAACGAGAAGACGGTTTTCTTCTTAATATGAGCTTGCTTGAGCTGCAAACGTGATCTCAATCTAGGTAATGTAAAACAGAAGAAGGCAGGAGACAAACATGGCAGGTCAGTGAATCTGGGCGAAAGCTACTCGTTTCGCTACACCGTCTAAGGTGAGATCTTCTATCGCTAAAGTAGCAAAGGTGATAAGAGGAAGAGAAATTATAGGTGTCATTGACCTGATACCCTGCTTCTCCTCTCCGATATCCTGTATTTTTCTGCACTGGGTGTTCTCATCATAGTTCGCAAGTCGTCTCAACGTTTTCGTCACAGGGGACAGTCGTCGGCGGCAGCGGTGGCGGCACGTCGTGATACTTTTGCGTGATTGCATCAAGGCTTTTTATATGCCGTGCTGTCAATATCAAACTCGAACGTCCCCATCATCGTCATTATCATATAGGGTCCCACATCTCCAAAAATGTGGATGTACAGCAGATTTGACACAATGAGAAACAAAAGAAAGATTATCGTACATCTCTACCTGAAAGCTTAATGTGTGTGTAATGGTTGAAATCGTAACGACGGACAAGAACATGGATGATTTTTGACCAAGAGTATAGTATAAAAGCGTTGAACACTCCACCATGTGCTGTTCTGGTACAGCCGACGACGACTTCGTCATTGGGGGAAAAATTGGCAACATCATACAATAAGTATGTGCTCTACTGGTTCTCAATCTCAGTATCATCATTGAATAATTAGGCGGCGGGGTAAAGCAGAGGGGCAGGTCAGTGATCCTCGATGGCCACTGGAGTATTCTGAGAGGCGCCGTTTGCTAATAATCACTGCGGCGGCAGAAGAGACTTAGATAGCTAGATGAATCATTGACCTGGTGCTCTTCTTTCCATCCCATGATTTTTGGTTCGAATAACGCATGAGTGACGTTGCGACTTTGACTTAAGGCTGTGAACCATGTGCCACAAACTGTGCAGAAGATAACTGATCAAATTCGCAAAAGTAGGCAATTTATACGCCTCCCTTTCCTTGGGGGCGGTCTGCTCTGAGATCAGCTAGTAATGCGAAAGAGCTCCGGGGTATGATTTATTTCTTGGATTGAGGGTGGCAGGAAACCTATGCATGGTCTTTTGCTGAGTACACCCCAAGCCTATCTGTCTGTATCATACTATGGGATCTTTTCGGTATCTTCCAGATGTATGCTATCACCTCTTGTTGACTATTTGCTTGACTGGTACATAATCCACTCGTCTAAGTTTATCAGTACCTTGTGAGTGACATCCTCTAAACACGCACGATGAATACTGCTTCCCGCTTATGCTTGCTCGTCTTTGGAATGCTATATCGACGAGAGAGGACGAGTGAGGCGGTAAGGTACAGAAAGAAGGGAGGTCAGTATACCTCACCGAGTTGTCGCAGCTCTCCGTGATATACGTTATGTATCGCAGACAATTTCGACGTCTAGTATAGATAATGGCGGGAAGAGGAGAGAAGAAAGAGTGAGAGGCATCAATGACCTGGTTAATCTCTGTAATTACCCAGCTGGCACGGATCATCTTTTTCCCTTTTCGCAAGACAGTTCGGAGAAACGACATCTTGGCTGATGACGAGCATTTAGTGTTGAAATACTGGATGGAAGAGGCAGTTGCTTAGTCCATTTGACGGATGACCGGTTACATGTCCGTCGTGTTGCAAGAGAGACAAGGGCGCTTGAGCTAACCGGTTGCACTTCCGATCGGATGTCATGCCGACACCGCGATAGCCATGACGAAATAGGAAATCCACTCCACAATCCAATGGCGGGGCGGCCAACCTCTTGCAATTATTTATTCTGACTTCATTGTGCGACCTCGTCCTATTGACAATTCTTCGACTTGATCATAATCGACCTGGAAACACGATGGATTGCCCCAAAGAGAGACTCAGTATCGCGGTGCTCGGAAGTGGTTTGTCACGTTCCAATGCTGTATGACAGAATCAAAGTTGACATGTAAGCAGGCTTCATGGGCACTGCCATCATCAAAGGCCTACTCACCAGCGTCCGCCCGGGTCACAAGAACTCGGAACACTTCAAGCTCCAAATACACGCTTGCGTCAGATTCAGGGAATCCTTCGAACGAGTGCAGAAGGTTCTCGGCGATGAAGCATATCGCATTCAGAGCGCAACTTCCCTACACGCATGGTCTTCGGCTGTCGACAAGGCGGATGTCATCATGCTCGGGATTCCCCCTGCAGAACTCAGATCGATCTCGGAGAATATGCCGCTCTGCAAATCTTTGCGAGGTAAACTCGTCATCAGTTTGCTGGCCGGTACGACTTGCGAACAGGTCATTGATGCTTTCGTGCTCAATGAGGAGACCAACAGAGCAGAGCAATTCCATGTCATCCATGTCATCCCTAGTATTGGAGCACAAAATCTGGACTCAGTCACCATGATTGCTGAGACAGACCATGCCGGAGACGACGAAAAGGCCCTCTGCGACTGGATCTTCCGACAAATTGGTAGTGTTCATTACCTACCGGAGGAACTCATGAATGAAGCCACGGCAGCGCACGCGACTTGCAATGCTCTGATGATGATTGCCGTCGATGCTGTCACAGATGCAGCGGTGGCAGAGGGTATTCCTCGATCATTGGCTTTGGCACTCTCTGCACAGAGTCTGAAGAGTGCAGCTGGCCTACTGGATCAGGGCATGACTCCTGAGTCTTTGAAAGAATCTATGTCTGTGGCAAAGGGTATCACGATCAATGCAGTGCTGGATCTTGAGAAAGGACAGACTAGATCTGCCATCTCGGACGCTACTAGGAATGCTATCAGATACACGAGAAACATGACATGATATCGTATCATTATTATTGAATTGGTCTACAAGTCTTAGGGCAAAGTTAATTTAAGATTGAGAGGTCTTCATTCAGTCCTGCCATTGAAGAGAGACCCCGTCAAGTCGAACTTAGGCATCCGATATCCGCCTGTTCAACGAGCGGTCCCACAACAGTATACCATTCATTGCACCGTCCAAATCATCCAGACTCCAAATCTGGTCTATCTTCATAGCTTGTATGTGTACTTGTTTGCTTGTCAACACCCATGCATTACAAAAGCGATTGGACAATTTTTGGCGACCAAAGATCATACCGGATACTCCCATACTGTCACGATCTGCCCGGATGCTCAGTCTTACGAGCGAAAGGTTGGAAGGCATGGAAGACATACCCTTGAGCCCATGCACACGTTGCGCCTGCCAGCGACGACCTCTATCAACGGCTAGCACCCAGGAAAACATGCTTTCTCTCTCTTCTATAATTTATGAGGTGAGATTCATGATCTAGAAGGGCATTGTTCAAAACAATGGCCGGTTCACGGAGTCAGGGTTATTCTCGCTAATGTGTGTCGATCAAGGAATGTGCAATGGAACATGGAAACTTTGTTGCTTTGATATGGTTGTTTTGACTGTGTATCTGAAGCAGCAGAATAGCAAAGTTACCGAGGAAGAGAGAATGAACTGGATTCTACTCGGTAGACTGTCACCCGATTGAACGTGGATATGCAGCATTCGTTTGTCGATACGGCTGAGGAGTATTGACTGCCTACGTCTAACTGGAAGTCTGTCCATTTTACCACGTCGTAGATATGCGTAAGCCCGAGTGAGCTCTCTCCATGTGACGAAATGTCGGAGAGCAAGGTGTCAAAGTATCCGGGACGAAGCAAGAACTCTCGGAGGTGAGGGTGTTATAAGGGCATAGCGGTAGCGATATCGTCTTCCAATCATCTTCTTGTGTTCTGTCGTCCTTCTCAGACATTCGTGGTGAGTTCACTCGTCTTACACTCTCCACAGATGTTCGCAGCATTTCATTCCCTGCTCTTGACAATGAACAACGGTAACCGATGCTTCAACCATACCGGATCTCTTCCAGATCCCCATAAATCGGAGCAAGATCTCGAAAGTATAGTCGTCAACATGAGCCTTGATCTCAACTTTGCATCCCGGCAAGCTTTTGAGAAGATCGCGTAGATCGGGATATTCCCAATCCTCGAGCTCGATTCGCACGGTGAAGTTCCTGTTTGCCTGAACCAGAAGCTTGCAAATTTCCTGTGACTTGCTGACTCTGTGGTTTTGAATCTGTTGATCGACAAAGACATCGACATGGACGTGGACGATGTAAGTACAGATGGCGTCAATCTCTTGCGTGATTTGACGATTGAGGTGTAATAAGCTGGAGGTTTGTTCATGGTAGGGGTGGGCTCGGGTGGTGTTTCCGTACACCACAATGTGGATCTCGTCTTCTGGAAAAGCGTGTCGGTAGATCATCAGACGTAGCTCTGGGGGCAAGTCCGTGAATCCAAGCCTAGAGACATCTGGCTGAATCTTAGAAAGTGTTGAGGTTCTGATGGTTGTGGATGCATGGGTTTCGTCTGAGTGATCCGGAACGTCGTTCGAAAGGCGAGTGTCAGTCATCTTGATGTTGTTGCGCAGCGTGAGATCATGAATTTGATTGGAGTGTCGGACTTTTGAGAGTCGAGAGTGATGCCAGCGCGTCAGAGTCTAGGCAGTCGCGTCGCTTTCACCATGCCAGGGAAGTCGCCATCGAGCCGATAAAACCAGGACGCGAATACGCGTCAAATCGCTCCGACGGTCATCACAACCTCAAACCCATCAATACTTCACTCGTACCATCTCGGCCATTGACTGCAACACAATATTGTCGGTACATCCTCACTTCCCGTAAGCATTTATCCTCCGTATCTCACAGTTCTTGCAGCGCTTTGAGGCATCTTTCGCCGCGCCGTCTTACTCCTTGAAATGTATCGTTAGCTAAATCGAGTTATCCCAGGCGCCAGGTTTCTTTCTCGTCTTGCCATCATGCTCGCAGAAATGATGGTGATGGCCGCTCCCAAGCTACCCACCGAGCAACAAATCAAACACAAGACGCTCATCGAACAACCCGTTGAACAAGCGACAAACACGGTCATCACAGAGATCGTTGGACAAGCCGAAACCATCTCCGATACAATGACACGCTCGACAAATCTCTTTGACCTGCCTCTGGAGATCCGTTTGATGATCTACAAGGAAGCACTCCCAGCTCATCACACCAAAGTACCCACGCTACTGTTTTGTAGTCTGCGAATCTACCAAGAAGCATCATCACTCTGTACTCGTGTACTATCCCTTGAGTTCTTCGGGGGCAATTACTGCCACTATCCGGATTTCAAGACGCAAGCACATCGTTTTCAAATCGTCGCCGACCGTGTCAAGAAGGCATCTTCGACTGGTGTTCCCATCAGATTCGTCATTGAAGTGCGATGCGGCGGTAGACACAATTCACTCGCCATTTTGCAGCCCGTTGTCAACATGATCCACTCTACACCTGCACTTCAGATCGATGTTGTGCCGCACAGCTCAGCATGCATGACTTGTAACGACTCGGGCCCTGGTTCTGGTAACCAGCAGAAGACTGTCAGACAAATCAAAGACTTGTTTGACCGAGTCATCAGCGACAGAGAGAACGGCTTTATTCGTGCCGCCGCATATCTTGCACCTTCTTGATTGTGGTCGCCATGCTTGCTCTGAAGAACGTGCTCTTACTATGGCACTTTTGCTAGCGATGCTTCGAAGATCGGGAGAATATGTCACCCAGGGAGCAACAGACCATCAGAGTGGCCGAGCTATGCTCAATTTTGTGGCTATTTGCTGTATTTCGAGTCGGACGACACCCTCGTAAATAGCTGACCAAATCCATAACATCTTGCTCCAGCATTGCTAATTGCGCATCCTTGGGGTACTAGTCGGTAGAGGAGGACATAATGATACATCTGGGCGGGCAGGAGATCTCAATGTATAAAAGGTAGTGTAAACCCTTGCGTTAGGAGAACGGCCCCTTGCTTTAGAATCATAAGTTTCTAGGTCGGAAAGATAGTTTTAATATCTCAGCCCTTGATCAAATTATGCCCCGAAAAGGAGGAAGGATAACGCAAAAAGTTGATAGACGGCCTTTGTTGAGTCTCTGACTCTCTGGCTTATGGTGTAGATGCAAAAGGATTGCTGCCGCCGAGGTTCGAACTCGGGACCTCCGCTTTTAAGGTGGGAGAGCGGCGTCTTAAACCTCTAGACTACGACAGCGTTGATGAAGCGTGGCTCAACTTTTAATCTCATATTGGTTGTGTTTGGTTGGTGTTGGTAGGATTGACACGTGCACCGGCAAGCACGGCGGTTAGGTGCATCTACCAACGCGGAAAGAGCACTTCACTCGAGCGATTGACCCAGCAGAGCGGTTCGGTGAGCTTGGCCGGCCACATTGACCCATGCAGTCGACGCCATCCTTGCACTTCTATCCGTTAGCTGAATATTTCCAACTTCTCATGTTTCAGTTGGCTACCCACCATCGGATGGAAACTGACACATCGACACGTTTCAAATGTTCCAATCACCCTCCCAAGTGCTGAAGGACAGCTCCGCACTGGTGTTGTCCAGGCTTCCTGCCCACAAGTTTTCATTGATCAGAGTAGGCGCACATCCTGCCATCCATGCTGTCGCGTCCATTGTCGGCTCAAAGTTGAACGCCTGTTCATAATCGACGAATTCGTCATCCAGGTGTCGAAGATGCGAGCCACAGAGACTCATGATGACATCGCGGCATTTTGAGGCGCTCGGATTCAACCCAATCATTGATTCGACGACCTCTAGAGTTGCCGACACCTGGTCTCGCCATTCTGGTGCCAGCCTGGATTTGGACTTGCAACGCAGACAATGTATTGGGATAAGTGCCGCTTGGAAGATGAAGTATCTGGAAACAGTCAGTAGTTGTCAAGCTTCAGTGATAGCGATACTAACAGCACATAGAAAGCAGTCAATCTCGTCTGCGACCTCGACTTCCAGAAGTTTTGAATCGATGCTATACTTTCTCGAGCAGCACGCAAACACCTATTCGTCGCTTCTTGCTCGTGCCAAGTGAGCGTCTCCTCTCTGCCGTCCTGCAATGCCCATTTGACCAAGAGTGGTCGGAAGATGACAATGCGAAGGTTGCGATATCTCCAGCAGTTGATGCCATGCGGTAAGGCAAATCGATCTTCCAGCATAGGGCCACTGCTGTCATGGAAATAATGCGGCACCTGACTCAACCAGGCCTCCACAATGGTCGAATCGAGCGTCAAGAGTTCTTCTGGAAGCGGTGGTGGGTTGCTAATCAAGCGGTTGTATATTGGCATGGTCTGCAGGTGATATGACGATTGTACTCGGAGGTATGTGTTGACTGTCGGTTCGTCGACTTCGGGTGGCGTCACCGGTGAGTTGGCCATGAGGTCCTGCTCCCGGATATTGGATGGTAAAGCTGCATCAACTCCGACTTGTGGCCAGATCAAAGGACGACTGTAGGTAATGGTTGCGCCTACGTCCAGGACACAGAGAGACCACCATATTCGGCGCCTCAACTCTTGCTTGAAAGGGCTCATGTGCTGAGAACCAAACTCCTTGTGTAGTCCAAGCCCGATAGCCATTCTGATCGCAACACCACCATAATTGTAGCCGGTATTGGGCTTGTTGATCTTCTGCAGGAACATGGCCGACATACCGAATGCTTGAACCAACGTCAGATTGCCTGTTTCCAAGGCATTGACTGCAAGATATCGCTTTGCTGTCCTGAAGATTGACAGACTCGTATCATCCGAGGAGCTTGGGTTGGTAACAAAAGCACCCAACGCCGCAACGATGTTGACCAGTACAAGCCAGATACCTTGACCAGGTCGAGCCATCCTGCTTGCATATTGAGCCCGGAACGTCGGCTCATGCAAAATTGGAAAGACCGGATGATATCGTACGAAGAATGCATCAACGAAAACGTCCACCATCGCTCTTGTCACCAAAGTCTGAGTCTGCACGGCTGAAGCTATTGAGGAACTCTCTGTCTGTCCTCGAAGCAGATCTTGCAGATCTCGTCGTCTGTCCTTCCAAGCGCCAGAATCCCAGGAGGGCCCATTTCCAGACTCCATCCAGAGAGATCGCAGATGAGAGGCTCCAGACGCCATTCCAAGATAACCATAATTGGCAGCGTCGACTGTCAGAGTAGCCATACCGTCCATGACTTTTCTGACACCTTCCTCATCGTCCTCGGTGATTGCGACACCGCCATGCAGTCCAGTCTGTTCTCTCTCGTCCCACTCGAATTCTTCGTCGCCATCTGGGTACAGTGCTGCTGTAGGGTCTGGCTCAACATCCGTCGTGGGGAAGCTCCATGCTGACCCGGGATCATCAAGACCAGCGCTTCCTTGAGATGGTACTTGAGGTTGTGATGTCACACTTCGCTGTTGTTGCGAGGCAACTGGCGAGTCTACGCTTCCTGCGGCAGGGCTAGCGGCCCGCGGTGTATGTGTTTGCGATATACTCCTTATCGGCGGCAGCGTGGGTACATCACCAGATCGTTCTTGATCAAGCATATACGACACTTCTTGATCAGAGAACAATCTCTTGAGAATACCCTCAGCACGCGACAATCGATGCTCCACCTCTGTAAGATGCCTAGAAGCCAGTATCAGCCGCAAAGCCTGCAACGAAGCTTCATCTACACGCACCTTCTCGTTAGCGGCGTCTTTCCCAGCCTATCGTAAAGACAATGGCGCTTATAACGCTTGCAAGTCGAGCACTCCGGAATCTTATGGTCGCAATTGGCCTTGCGACGACGGCATTCCTTGCACGCCAAGCTGTCCTCCGCAGCAGCCTGTGACCGTCGCGTCGCACCAGATACGACGGGCGTGCTCATGTTATCACTGTACAATCGACACGTGAGCGGTTGATAGCGACATGTTCTGTCATTCTATCCCCTGCAGTCATTGCGAAAATTGCAGGGTCCCTATTTCGCCGAATGGAACGTCTTGGACCGAGGGCACCGCTGAGGTCCGCTCAAACCTTGGGCGACTCTCACCCTCGAATTCGCGCTATACCCGTTATGGCAACTATCTTCCTAAACCCCTCTTATTGTTTCTTCCTGCTTGGACGTCATCTCTGGTGTTGCTCCTACGATTTATTGACTGCTCCTGCCACAGTCTTACCTCTAGGACGTGAATATCAGAATGCACGATGCTTTTACAGCTGTGCGCTGAGAGCTCTCAGCATCAGCTCTCAGCATGTCAACATGTCTCTAGAACCTCACTATCAAAAGACAAGATAACTTTCATGTTTGAAAGTGTCCAGACACACTCACCGCGGATATCTACTCAAGCATGGGAAGTATCTTGTCTTTTGATGGGTGTTTAAGAAGCAAAGTTGGCAAGCCGAGATATGATCTATTTGACTATCCTCTGTGTCCTCGTTACTGACTACCATTACACAGCATATACATAACAAAACAATCTTCCGGTCATACATTCCACAAAACATGTCAAAAAGTACTTCTGCTGTACACCACGATCTCCGCATCTTCTGCAACCACACTGTTGGATCTCTGGATCTTGTACGGTCGCACTTATAACCATATCTCTGGAACTCCCTTGAGCATTCTTTCCTCCTCTCTCTTCTCACCTCCATTTTTGCTCTCACATCGTCACCGTGTCAAACTCCAAAGCCCTTAGACGCAGACTCCTTCAGCTTGTGACACTCTCGCTGTTATGGCTGAAATATTCACGCAAGGCACACTCAATCGCGTGCACTCTACTTGATTTATCCTAACGACTCTTCAGTCTTCTATCATCTTCAAACTCTCTTTGTCTGTTAATTATAATCCACCTAATCTAACTAACACGTAACATCAATGCCTTGGTCTCAGTTTGTCGCGGTCTATGCCCCGCTGAAGCTCCAGACTTCTTTGTTTGCAGCTTGAAGCTTGGAGGAGCTCCTGTTTGTCCCCTCTCTGCGGCTTCGCTATATTTCCTTCTTTTCACAACTTTTCAATCTCTCACCTCCCATAATCATCGTCTATCAGTTGGCAATCACAACACGAAATGGACACTCAAAACATCAATACTGACGGAGAAAACTCTGCCACCAAAGTGCAGGAGGTCGACGGTCAAGGTATGCCAGGCGTTTTCTCTTCTGCTCGTTTCGCACGTTGACAATACTATAGCACCTACCAATCCCGCCGACCCTGCTTTCTTTAATCTCCCTCTCGAAGCCCGCCACAAAGCCTACCACCTCCTTCTCGACCCCAAAGGCACCAAGACCCTGGTCGTCGAACCCCCCAACTCTCTGGATGTTGTCACCAAACTCCTCGCCATCTCTGAACAAGTCCGCGATGAAGTCACCACTTTGATCGCCTCCGACTACAAGGCTCGTATCCAAGCTGGTCTCTACTACAACCTCAAGCTCGAGCCCCACACCATCGCCGTTGCTGGACCCAAGAAAAAGAGCAAGAAATCCAAGAAGCAAGACCCGTCACCCACCACGGCACCTCTTCCCGCAATCAAATTCTGGACCCTCGATATCATCGTCTTCACCGCAGAAATGCAAATCAGAGTCACCGCGAACTTGAACTTCAATACCAACACCGTCGCAGTCCGCCTCCCTGGCTTTGAGGATGGCCTGGCCATGTTCTCTTCCAATTACTGTGATCACCTATTTGAGGAGTTTGAGGAAGCTTTTCTTAAGCCTATGAAGGTGTTTACTAGTAAGGAGGGGTTTGATGGTGTTATGTTGAAGGATGTGGAAATGTTGTTGCGTGAGGTGGAGATGCCTTGCCCTAAGTATTTCTGGGATAACGATGAGTTGTTTGGTTGCTAGGATGAGGACACGCAGGATTGGCATGATTACGGAAATCACGAGGACATGGTTTGTTATGATGCTGTCAATGACGAGGATGATGGTTATGAGATTGATTCCGCTTGAAGGCTTCAAGTCTGGAGCGAAGGTCAAGCATGAGGATACGATAACTGACTATAATCTTGACAAGATTGGCAATTGATAGGTCAAAAAGCACAAACTCATGCACTTTGAACTGCTTTCTTTTCTGCTAATCTTGATATGCCTGCACAGATATCCTTTGAAGCTTAATTTGGCAATCGGATTCGGATCATGACGCGGTTCGTGGAAGCCATCAGTGGTTCCTTCCTCTTTAAACATTCGACATTCCATTTCCTTGTCTATGCTACTCGGCGTCAAATGCTCGCATCTATCTCTGTTTCTCTCATCATCATCATCATCATCATCATCATCATCATCATCATCATCACCATCTCTCTCCATCATTGATTCACAAATTCCATATGCACATTATTCAATTAGCATCGCAATCATGAATGCTCGAACCGGCAGAGCATCTATTGATTCTGGTATCGCTTTGCCCTTCAGGTCAAAGCCCACCAAATGTAGGCCATCCGATTTCACGCACCTTTACATACATTCCTGACCATTTGTCCACAGGGAGGATGTTCCTTGACATGCCTCAGGAGCTCCGTTTTGTGGTATACGAAATACTTCTCGATCTGAACGCTAAAGCGTACATGTTGATTGAGCCACTGCTGGGGAAGATGACATCCATAACGAACCTACTCTGGTCTTCTCGCCAAATCCGAGCTGATATCCACGCACTGTTGTCCCGCACCAAAGTCCGGATCATGGCTGGCGTTCTGCAAGATTGGACTCTGCGGCCTTACTCCCTGCTCAGGGACCATGACATGGATCAGTCGGGCGCCATGGCACATCAAGCCTGGTCGGAGTTCAACAAGACGGTCCCTTTCGAATTCAAGTTTACAAGAGTCCTGCTGTCAGTGATGAACAAAAGCCATTGTTGCCGAATCACAGCCGAAATCGACTTCGAGACGGGAGCAGTGCTTGTTTCAGGGGTGGAGGAAGGAATGATTGGGCATCGTTTTCGTCGCTGGCCACCGACTGGGTACACGCAAAAGCCTGGGCCTTTGCAAAAACCAGGGCCTACTCCCAAGTCCATACAGATGCTCCGGAAACCATTCATTGATGCCAAGCTGGGACTGATGGCGAGAGGTGGATGCAGGTTCCAAGATATACGTCTGCTACTCGAAAGCGCGGGAAAGATGGTTCAGCCACAAGACTTTTGGGGTATTGACGAGCCGTGGGTGAATCCAGAGTACCTACGTTAATAGATGCTCGACCCATCTGACATTCGATCAAACAATCAATTCACTCTTTCTATTCACTACATTTGTCACTAATTTCGCTCTCTCCTAAGGCCAGACACTGTTATTTTCGAGCTGTCAAAACACACAATACTCGTTCTCCTATCCAGCATGAGAGTCTAAAGAAAAACCATATCATCACCCTTCTTAGTGAAGGCTGCCTCCGCTCTAAAGAAAGAAAAAAAGCACTCGCATACTGCTGCAATCACGACCATTCCAAACCTTATAGCTACGCATCAAAATGCATCAAGCAGAACCGTAGCCAACAACCTACCTCCTACAACCTTAGACTCCAAACCCTTCCCACCGAATCTAGACACTCTTCACCCGCACACTCACAATCTAGATCTTTCTAGACAGAAGACTTAAAGGTTAACCAAGCAATTATGGATCAAGCACGACCCTAGGTAAGAGCGTTGGTGAAGATCTTCCATATACGGTAGTCCTCGTGTTTAGACGTTTGATCAGATCGACAGGAACGCGCTTGTTGTACTCGCCACTTGTACAAGTTAAGGACGCGTGGTAGATGTGATCTTCAATCTCCTCTGCTGAAAAAAAATCGATTTCTTGATAACATTCAAAAGATCAAAAGGGGAGGAGGGAGGGAAGTGGTGGATGGATGGGCAAGGAGGGAAAGTGTAAAGAGGTGTTTTCGGGCGGTATAAATATTCTTATTGGTATTTGCTCGAAAGAGACCAGAGATTTTTTCTATCTAAAAATACAAATTATATAAGAGCCCCTCCTCTGTTTGCTTGCAAGATATCAAATCCAGTTGAATATCCTCAAGATTTCTTTCCCGATGTTTCCTTTGTCAACTGCAAGCAGCGTGACCACTCATGATTAAACCCGCCAAATAAAAGAAGAAGAAGGAGTAAAAGAAAAGAAGAAATAAAAAAGGTTCCATCCAAACATCCAAAGGCATCTATCCCCGGGTTAAGTTTTTTTCTATCTCCACAAAGAAAATTGCTTCCTTTCTATACCGCTCAGTTGTCGAAGTATCATGGGATAAACGAGCGGGATAGAAGGGAAAAAAAGAGGAAAGGAAGAAGAAAGATCGTCCTCTTAAACAGAAGGGGTGGCCTCGGCGGGGACCTCGACGGTGACGGTTCTGCGGACCTTTCTGCGCTTCTTGCAAGCGGCGGCTGTGGAAGTGGCTTTGGCGGTGGAAGTGGTCTTTGTGCTGGTGGCTTTGACGGCGGTGGATGCCGTGTTGCCGGTGGAAGCGAGCAGACACTTGCAAGATTTTGTGATCTGGGATGCGCTGACTCCAGGGATGGCAGAGCGTGTGCGAGGACTGGGAGATTGAATTAATATTTGATTGAGGGGAGAGAGGTGATGAGGGGGATCAAAGCTTACATCAAGCCCCACCATGTGCAGTAGGATTGGAAGTTCTTGGGTGCTTCATTCTTGATCAGGTTGATGTCTGAGGCGGCGCAGGTGTTTGCTGCTGTTGAGGGGACCGAGGTGGGGTTGGCTTGCTTGTTCCATTGGGCCAGGAGACATGAGCATGCTCCAGTCAACTTGGCGGCAGTCAAAGTAGGCAGAGGAGATGAGTCGCGAGGTCTGGATGACTTGTTAGTTTCTGTGCTAGGGCTGCAGTAGGGGCGAATAGAACATACTGGGCGTTGTACATCTGGCAGAATACGTTGTAGTGGTTAATGCGGTCCTTGACAGCTTGCATATCCGACTTCCAGCAAGTAGCACGAGTCTCGAGGTTGACGAAAGTATCCTCGTGAGCGGCAGGGTCAATGACCGAACCGTAGACCGAAGAGGCGGCCAAGGTGATGAAGGTGAGTGCTGAGAACTTCATCTTGATTGTGTTGTCGTTTCCCTTTGATCCTGATCAATTGGGGTATTGTTTTCCTTCCTGAAGGTTGAGTTTCTTTGTGTTTGGTGTATAGGAGCTAGATGTTTTGGATGTGGATGAGAAGTAGAAGGGTGTACAGAGGAGTTGATGGCCTTTGTTATATAGCAATCTCTCTCAATAAAGCCAAGCAACCGGGAGAGGCTTGGGTCGTTATGGACGTTGTAGCCGTTCGGCGCAGGTGGCTCTGGAGTCGTAACCCTCGCCATCTACTTTTTCTTGCTTTATATTGAACGCCTGAAGGTGTGAGATTGGACTGGAAGACATGTGTACTTGACCGAAAGCTCACTCGAGGTTTGTGCCCAATTCTCACCTCTTTTCGCCATGATTTTCGGCTATGCGCTCACTTACCTGGCCAAGTTGAAGCCGAATAATCCTTGTATAACAAGATTAAGGGACCTGGATAACCTCGACGGTTATACAAAAAAGCCGTTGTGAGCCAACGGGACCATCTTATAATATTGCCAAGACCCAGCGATACCACGCAGTGCCAGCCCGCACCGTTGGCATCAACCACCGAGACAACAGCATGCATATGGTCAAAAAGAGGCGAAATATCATCAGCGACGTTGTTCTCAGTGGCGGGTAATCGGCCTTGGATATCAGTTCTTGGATCATGATGTCGGGCATGCAGGTTCGTGGCAGAGCGAGATTGTTGATTACGATAGGCGTCGAGGAGGCAGAAAACCGTTCGTACGGCAGTCTTGAGAGAGGGATGTTCGTGTTGTTCATCTCCTTTTCCGCGAACTCAAAGCCAAGGCAACCGTTTCCTATGAGAGGATGTTTGTTCTTGGGAGTTGAGCAAACATTTGCGTAGCAACCATCTTGGTGACGGTGGATCGCTTTCGAAGATGCAAGATTTACGACACGCCCTTGAAGTGGAGAAGCAATATCTTTTGAACCCTCAGTGGGTCTTACGACGTCGTGTGAATATTGTAGACTCGTTCGGGATTAAGAGTTCCGAGACATCTTCATGGTGGACGACAGGGTCAAAACAAGGTGAGAAAATATTGTGATGTCGCAAAGTCCACGAGGGTCGGGTGGCTTGCGAAACGGCAGGCTTCGGATGGCTGGGGTCGAAGGCTTCGGTTGACATTCGAAATCATCGTCGTGTTCCCATCCTTGAGCACCGCCGTTGGCAACGACAGGGTTGGATCAGGCAGGGTGGTCCCCGCAGCAAGCCTCGAACATACTGTCGACGAGATATTTTCTCCAACAAATGATTTTTTTCCTAGATAGATTGATGTGGGCAATCACTGTAGTATTTTACATGTTCTATAATCATGAGGAGTAATTCCATCCCGTCCTGAGGTCGTTACACCGAATCTTGCGTTCTCAGTCACGTGTCTCAAGATTTCCGACTGACTTCCATGACATGTGAACCCAAGTCCGTTGATCACAAACGTGGTACCGATATAGAACAGATCAGAACTACTTGGAGGTATCAAAATATCACAAGGAAAACATTAATAAACTAAGATGTGCACACTCGACGCAATGTTCGAATATACCGAGTTGTCGAGGCAGAAGTTACACCAGCCACACACCATCTTTGAGCCTCATTGAGGCTCAACCGGACGTCGCCAGGCCGCCAGAGGGACAATGCGCTGTACGAACGACATGCCATGGTTGTTCGAGAACTGCAACCGGGTTTGAACACCAGGGAATTTGGAGACTTTCGACTTGGAAGTCGTCCGACTCGTCCCAAGCCGACATATCAAGCAAAGCATCAACAGAAGCACGAGAGCAAGATGTGTGACAAACAAACTCGAAGGTGCGCATGTCTAACCACCGAGCAATGAAGTGGTGCCACGATAACAAATTGTACATAAAGCCAAAGCATGGTAAAAATTACATTCAAAACAAGTTGAAATAAGGATCACAATGGCAGGAGGAAGAATTGTTGAAAATAGGAAACTAGGATTATTTTCGGAAGCTATGTATATTACAGGACTGCTGTGAACTCCCAGCGCTGGAAACAACATCATAATCGTGAAAGAGGTCGTAAAAGACGATCATCTCAAAGTCAAAGAAGCAGTGGTATCAATGAGGTACAATGGGCGAGACGCTTAGTCCATCATGCCCTTCTTGCCGTCGTGGTCAGAGTCCTTCATGGGGTTGAGCTTGTCCATGAGCGAGGGCTTGCCAGTCTTGGAGTCAACCTCAGAGTTGTGGCCGGTGGTGGAAGAACCGTAACCAGCACCAGTGGTACCGGTGGTGGAGTGAGAGTGACCAGTCTTGAGGTCACGCTCGCCCTCGCGGACGCGCTCACCGAGGGTCTCGCGACCAGTGGTGTTAGAGCCGGTCAAGCCAGTGCCGGTGGTGTTAGAGCCGGTAAGACCGTGGCCGTGGGAGCCGTGAGAGTGGGTGGAGTGAGAGCCAGTGAGGCCGGTGCCGGTGGAGATACCGGTGGTGGAGGTGTGGGAGCCACCAACAGTGCGGGGCTCACCCTCGAAGCCATCGTAACGCTCCTCGCGGCCGGTCAGGACACCACCCTGCTTCTTAAAGTCGGCCATGGAGACGGCGGGAAGAGCAGAGGCAGTGTGGTGCTGGGCGGCGTTGTGGTGAACCTCGTGAATGGGGACGGTGGTGTGGACAACGTGAGGCTCGATGGTCTCCTTGTTGATAACGGGCTGGATGGTCTCGTGGACGTGGTGGTGGATGTGCTCACCGCCGATGGTGGGTGCAATCGACTTAGAGTGCACGGCCTCGACCTCGGTGCGCTGGTCTCTAAACTGGGCAGCCTCGGCAGCGAGACGCTCCTTGACCTGGGCATCGTTGCCGTGCTCGAACGAGCGGTGCTCGACGGCGGCAAGGTTGTGGTGGTGCTGCTCGGGGAGAACCTCGCGGTCCTTGACGGGCTGGATGGAAGTGTGGTAGTGGTCCTGGTGAACCTCCTTGTCGATGGCGGTCTGGATCTGCTCGTGCTGCTGGAGCTGATGGCTCTCGTGGGTGACAGCAGGGGCGACCTTCTCGTGGACGGTGGTGTCGTGGTGGCCGGAGCGGGCCCTGAGGATGATAGTCAGTATTGATGATGATGGTTTGGAGCTGGCAGTAATAGCTTACATGAAGTCCTTAACGGCAGCCTTGGCGGAGTCCATTGTGATGATGTGTTATGTGTTTTGATGGAAAAGGGTTATGGGAAAGTAGTGTGGAGGTGATGGAGTTGTTTGGTTGGAAGATGTGATGATGGGAAGAGAGAAGAGGGGAAGGACGTCGACAGAGTCTCTTTTTGTAAGGAGCTGTGGCAGGAGCTTTCGGCTGCAGTCCAGCTCGATTGACATCATCCGTCTCGTTTTGCAAGGCAGTGGCAGAGGTGACGATTAGCCTGCCCTGCTCCTGCCCATAACGGTGGCTAATCTGGACTTGAGCCACAGCATGTGATCATGCTTGCGTAGAGTTTGGGTGAGAAGCCACATAGCGGAGTGCAACCCATCATGAGAGCCGTTGGTGATCTCATAGCTGTCGTGTCTTGACTCTTGGACCCGTTCTTGCACCGGGCATTCGCCAAAAGTTACAGTACGAGCGGACGCCCCGGGGCAACCGAACCGCCAGAGTCGATTTGGTTTACCTCGTGGCGGTGCTGCTCCAAGCGCGACCCCGCTATATCCCGCGGATGCGCAGGGAAGTCGATGGACATGCACCGAGTAGGGCTGCATACCATGACGCTGAAAGCAGCGACGTTGGACTACCGTGTGGCTAGGTACCTCTGGTACTTCCAACCTGCCTGCACTAGCCTTGCCATTTCCCAAGGGTTCGAAGAAAGAGCCTCACAGTTTCTCGGTCCCCTCGGATGCTCATGGAAAACACAGAAGATCATGTGTAAAACATAAAATTCATACGTGTGCGTTTCCACCCAGGACCCCTCGCAAACAAACAGCTCCAGCGGCTTGGGTCTGGATCGACGCGCCAAATCATGCAATGATCGTCCATGGAAGCCAATAGTTAATTGCGACGTCTTCTGTCTAGAACACGCCCGTTCTCGTTCTGTCCACTTCCTTGATTGCAGCCGCTCGCTTTGGCAAGCACACAAAGCTCGCGTCGACGGATTCAGCACACGCTCGCTAGAAGGCGGCGCCTATTGGTCGCTTCTCGACGCAATCCCACTGATCCAGACGCAAAGCAGGGATCGAGATTGCGTATCTGCATCGAAGCTTTGGCGGCCCGTGGATTAAGAACCGCCGGAAAATGCACCAGCGCGCAAATCAGCGATCATAAAGCAGAAGAGGGACAAAAGCACAGAGCTCTTGTTTCGTCGTCAGCCAATCGCTGGTGCCCCGCAATTTTCGACGTCACACATCATCATCGAGAAGCTCCCAAAATTTGAAGCTCTGACAGAGTTCAACAGCTTTCCTGCGGTGAACAAGGATCGAATCTAAACGTTACAGGACGCGTCTCCCCGGGTTACGGTTGTACGAGGCATGTTGATGGCAGGTCAAGGGGAAAAGGCGTTTGTACAACATAATTATCCTGCAGGTAGATTACTATTCTGTGCAGCTGGTTCGATGGGCCTCGCCGGAGAGCACCAAACAACGTTGCTCGTGTCATCGAAACGTAGTTACATGGGCTGCATGCTGGCTTGGTGTAGCAAGAGTCTAGAGTCAACAATTGTAGCCGACGCCACAAGCACCGGCGGCAGACCTAGCGCGTGGCGTGAGTTCCCTATTATGAAAAAAAGTCATAAGATGACGTTGAAGAGAAACACAATCCAAGCAGCAGTGACATCGCATCCGAGAGCTCCTACAGCACGGCACCTGAGCAGCATATTGATCCCATACTCCCTTGACCCTCTCAGTGGCCAGTTCCTTCCCCGCGCGCATTGAGATAACCACCTGCGAAAAGATGCCGTTCCGCGAGAAGCTCAAGAGCTTGATCCACAGGCACGACGATGAGACAACGCCTCCAAGCAGTCCCCGTCAATCTCGCTATGAGGTTGCTCCCCAAGAAGCATCACCTCAAGCATCACCTCGACAAGGCCAAAGACCAGTTTCTGGCTCCGGTACGGCTTCGGTTGAGAATTGCGATGGAATTGAGACAAAGACGGCTGACTTAATGACAGATCAGCCTTCACAGCCATCTTCTGCACGATCCCGCTCTAAGCTGAGAAGGTCGTTTGATCGGAAATCAGCCCCCGCTGCAGATGACTCTCCCCGAAAGAGTCTCGACGGCAGCAAGCGCAAGAGTCTTGATCAGCGTCAAATTAATGCTGGAGTTGCCCCCAGCGTTCCAGAGGTTCCCAGCACTTACAAGGATGGAGCAACCGCTCGCCCTGCAGTCTCTCAGGACGCACAAACCAGGGCAGCCAAGGAGAGTGCTCGCAGAAGTTCTAACGTGATCAATTTCAATCACAACAACGCTGCTGCTCAACCACTTTCAACCAAATCTGATAGATATTCAGAAGACGTCGCCGACTGGAACATTATGAATGCTGAGAAACCCAGCCCCACTCACGCACCTGCGCCACTAAACGTCACAAAATCATCCGTCGACAAGTCGCGACAGTCTTCGACATCATCATACTCGTCTGTTCCCGAACGCACTCAATCAGGAGTTTCGCGCAAGCCGGTTGGTTCTGACAATGTGCGTGGTTCGAGAGACCTCAATGTCGATGGCAGGAGGCAGAGCGTGTCGAGCGCAAAGCAGAGGTCGAGACTTAGCATGGACAAGCCTCTTCCAGCTCCACCTCACCAACCTGCTCTGAGCGAGGATCCAGCCTTTGGCCAGTTCCTTCCCAGAGATCACAACTACCTTGTCAAGGACGCACCCGCCGCTCCTGTACTCGAGGGCGTTGTCAATCTCAAGGACACTGTTGACACGGATGTGACCGAAACTTGGGCACCAGGTAAGACAACTCTAGAACGCAATATGACAGCACTTACTGACGCGATACAGCTGTCGTTCACGAGGTCGTGCAGCCGGAGATCCACCACATTCGTGAAGAGGTGATTACGCGCGAAATTCACAACCACGACGTCTTTCACCGTATCCTGCCCATCATCGATATCGAGGTTCTTCCCGCAAGACACTTTGTGCCCACTGGACATGGCGACGAGCTGATGGAAATCTCGGCGGATGAGATTCCCGGCAGAACTGGCTACAACCAGCAGTGGTTCATTGCTGAGATGATGTCCAAGCTTCCAAAGGACTCGAACTTTGGAAGAGAGCCGCTGCGATTCACAGCCAGAGAGTTCCCTGGAACCGAAGGCGACTACAAGGAATACGTGCGTAACGGCATTCCCACAACAGAGACGACCTGGGTGCACCCGCCTACACTTGACGACATGATGTACCTCGCTGGACAGACGGAGCCTTTCTACTTTGGCTCTGCCAACCCCGCAGACGATGGGCTCCGCATTCGCGCGCCCAACGGTAAAGTGGTCGGATCGTCGCGCTACCACAAGGTGCAGCTGGAACGTAGAGTGCAGGCAATCGAGCCACCAACAGAGTCGATGAGAGACTTGTCTGTAGGTGACTACCTTCAGGCAGTCCCTTCTGGCGAAGCGACCGGACAGGAAGCTCTGACACCTTACGCGAAGCGCCGATAGGAGAAGACAGTGTTTTGACTGGAGATTTGAGATTATGAGGGTACGGTCACAGCGTTTCTATGGTTATTGCAACAGCGAAGAGCACGGCGTTTTCTGGCGTAGAAAAAGGACGATACAATACTCGTAATGTGGATTAAAGCATGCATACCTAATCTACCTGATTTTGCAGCAAAGTGTTCCGCTCCTCAGCTTGTGATCAGTGAGCTGAGAATTGTTCGTGTCATGTTTCGCCCGCGCGATCAAAGCGGCTAGCGTCGGGGGTTGGACAGGTCTCCCGCAATCTGGACCTCGGCGTGGGGAAGCAGGGGCCCGACAGGTCTTGGTAGGCACGAGCCGCTCGGGACCGGGGCATTCGACGGTCATATCAAGCAGCGATTGCACCTACATGCCAGAGTAGTGGACATGGCTCGTAAAGCGCGCCAGAGGATCAGCTATGTGCTCCCTCTTACAAACTCGGCCGGAGGGCATCGTCTCGGCGTCAACGGTCTCGCCGTAGACAGCGACAACTCGATCCTGTAGGTGCCTCATCGAGACAGGCGTGACAAGGCAGCCCACTGATACGCATACTCTGCAGCTACTCAGGAGGACGCGATGGAGTCATCTGCGCATGGGACCTCAACTTCGAGGTCAACCACAAGTCGGACCAGATCACGGCCATCGACGCGAAACCCCCGCCGTCGCCCGCCTCGACCCTGCACAACCAGGTGCAAGCGCATACCCACTGGATCAACGACCTCATCCTCGCCCAGTCCAATCAAGCCCTGGTATCGGCATCTTCAGACATCAGTGTCAAAGTATGGCGACCCGCTGCGCAAGACTCAATGCCACCTCAGACCATCGGCCTACACAGCGACTACGTCAAGGTGTTAGCTGCCCCTTCTCCCGACGCCTCATGGGTCGCTAGCGGAGGTCTCGACCGCCGTATCCGACTCTGGGATCTCAATGGTGCCGGACAGACACTGAGCATCGACGTCAGCGAGGATGAGAGCTTGACGGGCTTGAGTCAAGAGAAGGCGAGCGTGTATGCTCTTCAGGCCACACACTCTATCCTTGCGAGCGGAGGTCCAGACAGCAATGTGCGCATCTGGGACCCGCGGTCGGGCAAGCGCATCACCAAGTTTGTTGGTCACACGGACATCGTGCGCGACATTCTGATCAGTCAAGATGGCTGCACTGTCATGTCGGCGTGCAGTGATCAGACGGTCAAGGTGTGGAGTGTCACTGCCGGTCGCTGCATGAACACATTGACCATGCACGACGCGAGTGTGTGGTCTCTGTGGTCCGACCACCCTGATCTTTCCGTCTTCTATTCGTCAGACAAGAGCGGAATGGTGGCCAAGACAGACACCAGAGGCTGTGGTGAAGAGCTGGAAGAAGGCATGAGCGTGGCCATTTGCCAGGAGGGCACAGCCGTACACAAACTGGCCGTTGCTGGCGACTATATCTGGACAGCGACCCCTCGTCCTACCATCAACAGATGGGCCGATGTGAACATTGACGATGCCGAGATTGACATGCCCGACAGCTTCAAGCAGAAACGCTTCAGTCTAGCTACCGCTCGCTCCAGGATTCCAAGTCCACCCGTCAACTCGTCCTCCGACCGTCTCGCTTCGCCTCCTCTGCCCACGTCTCCAACATCTCCTCCGTCAAGCGCGAAAAAGCCCATCCCTTTGAAACATGTCCTCAGACTCAGCAACGCCGCCTTCTTCCCCAGACCCGTTGCAAGAGAGGTCGGCCCAGACGCCGAGGAGGTCGAAGTTGAACACACGCAGCCCCTGAGACACACACCCGACTTTGCTATTGAAGGTCAGAACGGCTTGGTCAAGCACATCATGCTCAACGATCGCAAGCGTGTCTTGACCCAGGATACTGCTGGCGAAGTCTTGCTGTGGGATCTGCTCAAGTGTGTCCCCATCAAGTCTTTTGGCAAGAAACATCTTGAGGATGTCCAACCCGAGGTCACAACTGTCGAGACGGTGCCTAACTGGTGCTCTGTCGACACTCGGACCGGAACTCTGGCCATCACTCTGGAGGAGCACACTGCCTTTGATGCAGAGATGTACGCCGATGAGCTCGACATTGAACAGACGATTGACTTCAAGGAGGATCAGCGCATCAATCTTGGCAAGTGGATCCTTCGTTACTTGTTCGCAAATCTCATCAGCGAAGAGATCTCAAGAGACTCACAGTACCGAAGGCACCTACTGGAGCAGGCTCAAAAGCAAAAGATGGAGCGAGAGAATGCCCCTACCAGTATACAGATGCCTCCTGCTATGACAGACGGATGGAAGGTTGACCCCTCAGCTCCTCTTTCTACAAACACACTGCGACCTACGAACACCAACACTATCGGTTTTGCTACACCTGGCTTATCCATCGCCGAAACAGCTTCCTCATATGTTGGGTCTCCAAACCTGACAAAAGATAGTCTTACTTCTGAAGAGGATGAAAGAACACAAGACAGATCTTCCATCAGCGGTGACTACTTTTCCAACTCAACGACGGCCAACTCTACAAACGTCAACAGCGAAACCAAGCTCGTGCCTCAGACTCCCACAGAAGCTGTGACCACGCCAGCTGCAGAGGACGCATCGACGGCAGATAGCAACGATACCCCTTCCAAGTTTGGCAAGCGTCTGCGTATGAACATGTCATTCAATATGAAGAAGCTGGGCAAGGCTCCAGCAAATGACAAAGACAAGCCCGCCATCGTAGAGGAAACCAAAGAGGAGGCTGAGGCCGACACACAGAGCTCCTCTGACAACAGCAACTCGCGTGTTGTTGATGAAAACTTCCTTGGCTGTATTCAGAAGATTCGTTTCGCCTACGAAGATCATCTACAAGCGCAGGTCCAAAGAGCCGCGGCAGTGGATGCTGCTGGCGGTGCACTAGGTCAAGCGAAAGAAGTCGAGTTGCCAACCTCTATCGTACCGTCACTGCCCTCTGAGACGCCAGTGTTGAAGCCACCGCCGAACACAACCATTTTGATCCAGGAAGAGCGCCCAGAGGCTGGTGGTGTGGCAGATCTTTTCGAGGGCAAGGTCGGTAGTACGGGTGAACTGGCAGACCTGATCGAGAAGGTTGCCCCCATGTGGCTTGGTGATGCTCTGTTGCGAAACCAAATTCCGCTCAAGGATCTTGTCAAGATCAGCTTCGTGCTTGAGCCATACCAGAACGTACTGCCAAGTATCGCTGCAGATGGGTATGTGTATTTGATTTCCGTCTCACAAAACATGCTAACCTTCCTTTCAGCAACAACCGGCTCAATGCTAACCGCATGCTGCGCGCCCGCAAGATCTTAGGCTACGTTGCCGAACGTATTGAGCCCGCTCAAGACCCCGCTACAGCCATGCCGGCAGAAGACTACCTCGAGCTCTACTGCAACAACCAGCTCATACCACCAAAGATGACACTGGCGACCATCCGCACACACATCTGGCGAGGTGGCGGTGACGTTTTGCTGCACTACAAGTCCAACGGTAGAAGAAAGATTCTACACTCTGCAGAGACTTTCGCCACTCCGGAGAGCAATGGCACTGAAGCTGGGTCAAACAGTCCCACAGCGCCACAGGTGTAAATGATGTGCATATAATCTCCTTGTTCCTTTTTTTGTTCATCTGCTGTTTATCCTTCTGCATCTCCTTTTCTGACGACAATACCCCTTCTTCCTTTTCGAGGTGGTTTTTGCAGACCAATTTTTCTGTATGTAATGTACCATATCTGAATGAAGAAAATCTCTGGAACCACCATTCTACCACTATGCGAAGGCGTGTGATGGTCATGGATCCGTAAATTGTGAGCTCTTTTGTTCATGATTAATTCTTGAATCATTGTCGTCGCCGATGGTTTTGGCATGTGATTTCGAATTACGCGAGATGTCAGGTCTTGGCGTTCCCGGCGCGTCTGCCCAGCCACGGTGATGTTTTGAGCTGCTTTCACGCGCACCTTTGTTCTTTCCTCACACAAGCTGTCTCTCGAATCCTGCTGCGTCAAATCTATTGTCCTCGGTCTTGAATACACTGGTCATACCACTGCTGATATCGTAGATCCGGGCTTCCAGGAAACTCTCAACTCATCATCCGCTACTCCCTCTCATCACACACCACGCGTCTCACTCTCTCCATAGTCACGGGGGGCATCTATCAACTGTCATGGTCGATATCTCTCCAGAGCTGTTCGTTGTTACTCGTTTCCAGCAAAGTCATAATCCCGAGCCTCATAGCACGGTCTCAAGGTTTCCCTGACCGAGTTGGACTCAAGCACTTCGAATGGGCATCTCCCTCGGAACTTAACCCTAAGCCATACATCGGTTTCAGTATCGCCGTCCTTTGCAGGAAGTTGCCGGTTTCTCAACTAGTTCTTCGGCGTCGCCTTCTCTTCTCACGAGGAACTGCGACAATGGGAATCAAAGAGTGATCGACGTCCGGTGCTTTTCTTTTGAAGAGCTTTAATCCACATCATCATGCGCCGTATTGGTAAGACTCTCGGAGAGGGCGCGCGTCGATTTTGCTGGCTGGACAACATACTCTGGTCATCCATGGACAGCATTCCTGGTCTGCCGTTCTGCATTGCGCTTGGACGAGTCGGGAAAGCTTGTCGGACACCTCGAATGAGGACCGTCTTTGGGATCTTTCATGTGTTTGTTCGCTCGTGCAGAGGGCTTTGGATTCGCTTGCTCAGCAACAACTGATTTCCACCTGGACTTGGACTGGCCTTGGGAAACACCATACGCGCTTCGGTGCCTGCAACTCTGGTGGCTGTGAGTCTTCTAGACGTTGTGGAAAGAGCTTGGTCATGCTTCCCAAACAGACCACGCCAATTCCTGTGCCTCAATACATGCTTGTACTACACTTGTCGGAATCGCACTCATCTGCGTAGCAAGGTCGTCAAGCCACACACAGAGGTACAGGAGCGGCACAGTCTTCTTTATGGCATGCTAAAGTCTCCGGCTTCCACAATGTTTTGTCTACTCTCAGCCACCTCTGACCTGCAGTTGGTGTACTCCCAATACCACTCCTCTTCTGCAACAAGGTGGAATCTGTTACGCATTCATGATCAGTGTCTCCGTCGTCTACAACCCTGCCGATCAACAGACCAAGACTCCCGTACACGCTCTACTGTGATACTCTCACGACCGTCTTTCACCCATCGTAATTCTTTATCACAGCCAGGAAGCCTTTGCCAATAGCACCCGCTACCGGCAGAGTTGGCCTTCGCGTCATTGTCCTGACCAGCCGCGTCAATCATTAGTCTCTGCTTCAACCGCCGAGTCAACATATGAGCGCCGACACACTCGCCTGCAGTATCTGGTTCCTCACCAAGTCCTGTCTGGCATCAAACCTTCCCCAAGTGTATGCTTGGTCTTACCAGGAAGAAGGAAGTGGTTTTTACGGATGTACTTTGTCCACTTCGCGTTTCTACGCATCAATGCTCCCTATCGCTGGCTTACCGGCTAGGGGAGTAAACCAAAGACTTGTCTCTGAGAAGAACGCTACAACACACCGAGGGAGTATCGGATATCGGCACGAGAGGTTCTTGCAAAGTCTGGTGAAGTGATGAGGTGTATGATCCAGCCAATGCCAGATCGAATCAGGACGATGGATAAGGCCGGACAGTTTCTTGGAACAGCGATGGTTCTTCTCAAGCTTTGCCCCATTACATTTGCTTCGTTTTGGTCGTCAGCCATCTGATCCTTGAGAAGAGCACGTCTGCAGGAGGAATTCGGTCGTTCTTCGAGCCGTGCCTTACATCCAACGCATTCACCCACGGTCTAGAGTCAGGCTGAGTGGTGGAAGAGTTGCAAATGCTGGTTCGTACGTGCGGGACCTCTCTCGAGTGAGGATCAAAGCTCAGGCTTGTCTGCTGTACGGATCGGCTCTGTAATCATTCCTTCATGACGCAGGTTCAAAAGCCGCCGTGTGCACGAGGACAAGGCATGATTATGATGAAGATCGACGCTTTCGGGACTTCCATGTACTCATCTCGGGAGTTGAAGGGTTGATGACTGATATGTTTGTGATGTTGATGACGGAAAGTGGAGGAGGGGCTGTCTGGAGCGCATTGTGCGCTATGCCACCCTGCTTTTCTTCGGAAGACTGGGTGGCTCAATTCTTTTTGATAAGTGGTCCCGACATCTTACTTTTGAGGCCGACGAAGAACTGACTGCGGATAAATAGAACTCCGCCAATTACCCCACCTTCTCCGCATCTACCCCAGCCACCCTCCACATACCCAGCGCAGATCCGAGGACGATACGCGATGCATACGGTCGGACTCATGCACTGTCAATTGCCATACAAGCTCTCGGCTTCTTTTCCGTTGCCGGCTTGTTGTATATATCATCGTTGGATGGCCGCAGTGGTATACATAATCAAACAATCAAGATGTTCCTCAACACTCGCTCCCTCTTTGTGTGGTGCCTTGCTGCTTTGCTGGAAGCAGAGGCTGCTTCTGTCTCCCCCAAGCCAAAGTCAATTGTCCTTTCGGGGTCAGCACCCAGCAATGCTGGCATTCCCTTGGACTCGTTTGTGTCATACTCCTTTGAGCTTTCTTCTTGGCCCGACTTTGCTGGTAAGATTAACCTGTCTATGCGAACAGTGCAAAACTCACACTGACCATTCAAGGCAACCTTTCGCATCCGAACAAGTTCTCATACAACCTCTTGAACAATATCGGTAATCTACAAGGCTCTTTGCCGATTGCTCGTGTAGGTGGCAACACACAGTAAGATGCCATTGTGACTGGATCGTTCAAATATATGTTGACGCCAAACCCAGAGATATTGCCATCTTCGATGCATCCCAGAAGACTGGTCTTCTTGGTATAGTTCGTCCAAATATCTCCAGCGATTATCCGACCATCATCACAATCGGCCCTTCCTTCTTTGAGTCGTACAAGACCATGCCCAAAGGAACAAAATACAGCCATGGCTTCAACTTGGGCGCGAATTCCTCCGCCGCTAGAACAGCTACTTTCGCTTCTGCCGCCTATGCCTGCAAAGCAATCGGCAGTGACTTGGCTTACTGGGAATACGGCAACGAACCTGACCTTTTCGTCTCCTCCGGCTACCGCCCGCACAACTACACCGAAGCCGAGTACGTGGAAGAATGGCTCAATGGCACCACGGCAATTTCCTCCGCCGTCAAAGCAGCATGCCCTTCCCTCGCCAACACAAAATTCATGGCCCCTAGTTTCGCAGGCGTGGGTCCCGCAAATGACTTCTTCACCTTGGATCCGGTATTAGCTTGGAAGAACGGATTGGACCAAAACGACAATATCGGCTTGATCTCTTCGCATAATTATATGGGTGTTTCTACCAGTCCGGGGATTACTTTGCAGGGGACGTTGATGAATCATACCAATGTTGTTGCTAAAGCTGGAGACCAACTCAGGGAGTGGGCGGCTATCAAGGCTCTGGGCGATGGTTTGGATCCTGATGTGCCGTTTATCCTTGGTGAACACAATTCGCTGGCGAGACAGGGACGTCCCGGACTTTCCAACAGTTTTGGCGCTGCGTTGTGGGGTGTTGATTGGAATGTCTATCTCGCATCTCAGAACATCAGTCGTTCGCATATGCATCAAGGAACCAATTATCGGTAAGACACATCACCTTTCTGCTTTGTTCACATCTCTGGGATATAGAAAGGCGACAAAACTGACATGCCAACAATAGCTATCAATCCTGGCAACCCATCCAAACAAACCTCACCACCATCGGCACAAAACCACCTTACTACGGCAACCTTGCCGTCGCAGCTATGATGGCAAAACCTCACCCTTCCTCCCTGCTGAAAATAACCCACCTCCCTGCTTCTTCGGCGAACAATTCTTTCTACACCGCCCACATCGACAACACACTCACTCGTCTCCTCATCGTCGACCTACACACCTACAACACCACCGCAAACAATTACACCACTTCCTTCCCTCGTCCCGTGGAAAGCCATACTTTCCAACTACCTGCTTGTTGTAGAGGTGGTGCGGTGCATAGATTGGTCGCTAATGGGAGTGATGCTGTTACGGGAATTACTTGGGATGGAAATAGTTATAATTATGAATTGGCGGAGGGGAAACCTGTTAGGCAGGGGAATGTTACTTGTGGGGAGAGGGTTAAGATCGATAGGAAGGGGGTTGTGAGATTGTATGTCGAGTGGAGTAGTGCTGTTGTTGTTACGTTGGATTGTTGATGAGGAGGGGGGAATAGAAAGGAAAGCAGAGTCGAGGAAAGCGGATTAGGATGAGTAGATTTTTGCAAATCTCCTTTGATTGAAAGATGAGAAATCTCTCTCGGCCTCACTATTCATCCCTGTTTCGTTGGTAAAATTCGTCTTTTGCTATTCTCACTTCCCCTTCTTGACTTTCCTTTTCCCTTCTTCATTCTTGCTCCCTTCCTCTCTTGGCCGTCCTCCGTCCGACCTCAATGTTACTCAACTCTCGTCCTCGGACCGGCGATGCAAAATTTACTCCTTCATAGCTTCAGCGACCAACCCCTCAAACTCGGTATTATCACCTCCCATCTCCGCATGCAAATCCAAATTCCCCTTTAACATATTGGTCATTTCTTCCATGTCCTTTTTCGCCTTCGCCTTGTCATCATTCTCACCCTTTGTCTCAACATGATCCTCACCAGTATTCTTGTGCTTTGAGGTGGTCTTTGCTTTTGCAATCATCAGAGTTTGGATCTCTGTGCGGATTTGTCTGTTCAGAGATAGCAGGGAGGTCATGGTGGCAATATTGCCACTGCTTCTGCTGGTGGAGTCATCGGCGAAAGTGTTGGAGGTTGAAGCAGCGGTGGTGGCAATGGCAGTGGTGGTGGTGGGCCCCAAAGCTTCGAGTAATATCTTATTGCGCAAGTTTGCGGGAAGACGCATGAATGGCGAAGTATTGGAGACAACAGGTGCGGAGTGAGCGCCCGATTTAGTGGTCGGTTTGGTGATGGGGCTTGCTGAGCCAATGTCAGAAGGAGGATAATGCGTGAGAACAGCATGGAAATGTGGTAGGGGGAGAGTGATGGGAGTGAAATGGTACAGGATGAGAGAAGCAGACGTACTGTGAGTGAGTGATCGGAGTTTCTTGGTGATGCCGGTTGGTTTGGAAGTTTTGCTGATGCTGTTGGCGATGGGAGAGGTCTTCTTCTCTGATGGAGGGGACGAGGTTGGAGCGGTGACGTTGGGAGACTTGGGGTCGAGGTTGGTAGTCATGGTGTTGATGAGTTGAGACTTTCCGACACCGCAGCCAGCAAGACTGACGCCGAAAAGAGGAGAAGGAGAATCGGAACCAACCTTGCCCATACCGTCGATGGTGACGTTGGGAGATTTGGGTTCGAGGTTGGTTGTCATAGCGTTGATGAGGGTCGACTTTCCGGCGCCGCACTCAGTAAAGCCGATGCCGTAAAGTGGAGGGCAAGATTCAGAATCTGCCTTGCCCATACCGTCGATGATGTTGCTGATTATTTCGCTGTCGCCCATGGTAGTGTCCATGTTGTTGTCCATGTTGTTGTCCATGTTTTTGTCCACGGTAGTGTCCTTGGAGATGTTGGGGAGGTTGTTGGTAGCGCCCTCCGAAGAAGATGATGACGAAGAGAAGGGAGGTGACTAGGTATTTATGAGAAGCTTAGATGAATAAAGCTTCCAGCGAAGATAACTCCGTGTTGTAAGTAAGTGTTGAAAGGGAGGGAATTTACTTGTGCAGAGTTAAGTTCAATGAATTCAAGACTGAAGCAAAGACACTCGATGCCTACCAGGAGTGAGAGCGAGAAAGGTCTGTAAAGTACTCACACTGGCAAGACTGTAATGGAAAGTGAAGGACAAAAAAGGTGTTGTAATCTTGCACAAGTAAACAACTCCTTTAACAAAGAAAGGACGCTGGACAGCAACACATCTGAGACAAATTCTCTTTCACTCTTCCATACTGTCCAACTAGAATGTGATGTTTTCGAAAACGACAAATCAATGAGTGATATCCTCGAAGCTGATTGCGGACTCACAGTAGCAATTCTGGTGCCTCACTGACTGACACCATCATCACCTCCAATCCGCAAATACTCCATTAATCCGAATATTGAACAAGAACAAGACATCAATGAACAAGAATGCAAACACAAATCCAATCACCATGGCGTCCATCTGATTCCACAATCTTGTCAAGTAAGCTCGTGCGTCGCCTGTCCAAAGCCATTCTCCTCTTGTTCTCCTTCCGGCTTTCAAGCCAGGGATATCATCTAGACTGTATGCGTTGTTCTTTGCTCGGTAGTCAACCATCTTGTTGTCAGAAACGGTTTTGCCGGCCCAGTGTCCTAGTGTTTCGCGGTCGAGTAGGCCTTTTTGTTGGTCGGTCTCGGAGAGGAGAGGTACGCCATAGCCGCAAGATGTTTGGACCTATGATTGCTGAGTATGGTGGTTCTCAAAACTACCAGAGACCCGATCTGATGATGATTTTTCTTACCTTGAATATATCCAACACAATCACCGCTCTCGCACCAACTGGCACTTCCATCCCCATCTGCCTCGTCAAATTGCCAAACTCTTCATCCCAGAATTCCACAACTCTACCCTTGCAAAACAGTCTCAAGATCCTCGGACTTTTGTCAAATGAACAAAACATAATCGTGCATCTTCCATTTTCGTAGAGGTGGGCAATGGTCTCGGCTCCAGATCCAGTGGCATCGATGTAAGCAGCTGTATTAGGACCAAGAATAGAGAAGGTTGTTGAAGGAAGGCCTTTTGGCGATATGTTGATGTGAGAGCCATAGCGAGGTGCGGAGGCGATGTAGAAGAGAGGTTGCGACATGCACCAGTCGCTGAGCTCTGTGGAGAGCGATGGGTAGAATTTGACCATCCTGAGTGAGATATGTTGGGTTCGTTGCTATGCTCAATGTACGACGAGAGGATGTTTCGCAGATTCTGGTATGAATGTGATTATTCATGCAAGTTGGCAGATAGCTTGAAGTGACTCACCCCGCTTTTGCTCGGGATCGGCTATTGCGGACGTTGTATGTCGATGTTGAGCTGAGAGCACTTGGTGGAAACACGAATCTATAAGTAATCCACTGCTACCCAGATATGATGACTCAAGCAATTGAGTCAGTGATGGAGCACTCTCGGTACGAGTAATCCAACCATTCGAAATATCTACCGCCGGGCTATGTCGAAGCGGAACTGTCAAAACTTGCCTTGACTTGGAGCTGTAGTTACTCAATGCCTATGTAGGACGGGAAAAACGTTTGCAGGCTCGAAAGAATACTCGAGGTCTTGAATGTTGATGCGACGTGAGTAGAGTGTCTGACACTGCTGCATATTCATGGCGTTCTTCAAGAAACTTATTGGAAGTGTAAACGAGTGCTTTACAACTACTCCCAGATATCGCGGTCCCATCAATGCTACGAATGATCGCAAAGCATCAGAGGAGAGGTTTGGTGGCCTGAAAGTTAATCTCCGCCGTTGTGATGGGTAGAAAGAAATTTCAACTTGAACAAAAGTTTTTCCTTTCACACCTTTCTCTCTTCTACTCCCCACACAATACCGCAATGCGCCCATGCCTCTTCTCATTATGAGACTTGTGTTCTGATCAATAGTATGAGTTGATCTCGACTGTGCATCACGAATTTCTCAAGTTTGCAGCAGACAAGACCGACTTCGCACCTTGATTGCGGTCATGAGGGTGTCTTTCTTGCAGCGTCATATACCGGAGTTCTCACTGTTTCCCCATCCAATTTCGAGATCTAACCAATTTCGGGATAAACAACAAGGCGCTTTGGCGGAGTGGTTAACGCGATGCCCTGCTAAGGCATTTCCTTCGGGAGCGTGTGTTCGAATCACACAGGCGTCGTTCCTTTTGCCCGTGGGGCAGCGCTAGACTTGTGATTTAATGTTCTTTTGTTGTAGAAAGAGTGCTGATAAGGTAGGAGTTGAAATTGGTGAAGTGATGTTGATTTTTGGCAGAGAGGAAATGCTTTGGCGGATGGAAAGCTTGGGTCGGGAGTTTTAAGAGCCGAAGCCGTAAAGACACCTCGATGTTTTGTACCTCGAATGCTATTCTTACCTGTCATCCTTCGACAACAATTGTCCACTGTCGAAAAACGTGTAATTGGACGGGCCCTACCATAGGTTTTAGCGCTCCCACCCAAACTGCTTGCATACCCTGTCAAACACGACCAATGACGACGCCTCTCCATAATCCTACAATCATGCCGCCGCTCATCCAATGGACCACAGGTTTCTTCTCACAGCTAGTACATAAGCCAATTCTGCTTCGTGCCAGGGCACCCCTCCAAAAAGCGTTTTTGTCTTCCTTCAGCAAAGATCCCGAGAAACGGAAAGCTCAGCTTCTCAAACAAAAAGAATACAAGAAACGGAAGTTTATAGAAAGTGAAGCATTCCGTGAATCCGTGCGGATGAGCAGAGTACGCTATACAGCCAAACAGACCGCAGATCCGGATCGAGTTCTGGCAAACAAGGAGGCCAAACGCTTGGACGAACGGAAGCGTTATTCTCAAGACGACCACTATCGTCAATCGAGTCTTTTCCGCACATGGGTACATCAAAATTCTTCCGCGAGTGTGGCTGCGCTCAGACGAGAGCTGACCGTGTGTTGTTTGCTAGATCATCAAGAGGAAGGCTTGGGCGCGCAACGATCTCATCTGGAAGGACTATATTCCGGTCCGGTACGAGGACAAGGTCAAACACATTTGTGTCGGATGCCGATATCCCACCCGTGGCGGACTGAAACTTTGGTGTACGTGCAAGAATTTTCACATGACATTACACACTTGAAGATCAAGCTGCGACGTCGCATAGCAGAAATTTCTTCAAAAGTCTGGGAGGGTTGCGGACAACATTGGAAATCTTGGTCTTCAGGACAACCAACGTGATGTTACGCCATCAACTTACCCGAAAGCATGCTAACAGAGCCTTATGGCAAGTAGGGCGACAAATCCTCGATCCCAGTATTCATAAATGCCACAAGTGTCATTGCTCCGCAGGGATATCAAAAGCGATGCCAGTTGGCTACGAGGATACCGAATTCGGGTCTTGCAAGCGAATCAAACCTCGCTGTTTGACCCCTGCGCCGGCACCATCTCCACCAATGAGAACGGAGTCGCATGCAAATGAAGAAACAAAAGCAGGAGAAGGAAAGTCACCCGCGGTCCCAAGATGAGTCGGAAAAGCTGGATAGGACGCCCTTGTTGCAAAGGTCGCGCAAGACATCGTCTAGGCGTTGATGTCCAGTTGATCACGCTGTGTGGGGCAGTGCCGAGAGCCTACGCTTCAATGCCATCACGTCGCATGGCACGGTAGGAAACTTCCTCCACAGCATTGTGATGATCCGAGATATAGCGGAGGATTAAATCGAACCGCTGCACCATCTCCGCGATAGCGGCAAGGCAGATATCATGTCAATCATCATAGTACATCGAGCGGGAGCAAATAGAAGAAGCAAGAAGAGAGACACTTAGGTCCGCAAAGTCTGGGTTTACCAAAGCATCCTTGAATCCCGTAACGCAAGATGTGAAAATCGTACGGTAAGAAAAAGAAATAGGGAGTGATGAACAGGACCCGAACCTACTTGCTTTATCTCTTTGCTCAAAGGATTGGAAGAAAACAGCTTTCATTGGAGCGCGGTGCGATGGGAATGAGATGAGATGGATAGTAGAAGCTTTACAGCCTTGGTGAATTTTGACGGCACTCTGTTGCTCGCTACTTACTAAATCAGGTGTAGGGTGGGGGATAGGGAGGACGTTATAGCTGGTGTAGACTGTGATTTTTCAATACCTTGCGATTGCGAAAATGTCAAGAGCGTCTAGGGAATGATAGAAATGATGGGACGATTGGTTGTTATAGTGTCTGGAGGAAGTCCTGACTGAAAGACCACTTGAATGTACGTTTGCTTTCTATCACAAACGGCCAGAAGCAGTAGTCTCCTTCGGCTTCAACAAGTCCTTACATCCCTCCATGACTTTAGCCAACCTTCCACCACCGACACTTTCCAAAGCCGCCTTGACATCCTTCTCACCCCTAGCATAAACCCACCACTGCACCAAAGCAACAACCTGAAAATCCAAATACTGCGGCCGCCCACCTCCAAAAGCAAACACACCACCCTCACCACTCCCCTGCATATCCAACTCCCCATAAAACTCCACCAGCGGCACAAGAGCAGTTTCAATCTTCGCTTGCAGACCATGCTCCTTTTCCGCCTCCAAAGCACCCTCCCTCATCTCATCCAAACCGCCACCGAATATTTCCTCCCTGGTGCGGTAGAAATATTCTCTCCCTCTGTCGTCTAGAAATGCAGGCACGAAAGGAAGAATATGCTCCTTCGCCATCGCCGTGAAAATCCTACCCCAGACTTCTTTGGTGTCGAATTTTTTGGCCGCCGCTATACTCTTTTCACCCTGTGGGAACAACTTTTTCCCAAACTCTGCAGATGTAGAGGCGAGCTTTTCGGCAATGGCGGTGGATTCCATGATCGTCTTGTCCGGGAACGTTACAGCGGGGAGAGTGAAATCTGTGGATTTTGCAGACGCTTGGACGCCTAGGGTGGGAAGGAAGGAAGCGATATCCGGGTAGGAGATTTCATTGTGTTTGTAGGAGAGACCGAGATAGTTGAGGCAGAGTGTCGTGCGGATTGTAAATGGTGACCAAGAGGCAGGCCAGTGTTTGGAGGTCAAGTCGTGGAAGGTGAGTTCGGATGTCATATCTGCGTTGTGTATAGAACTCGAAACTGTTCACCGTGTATTGGAGTAGGAGATTTGATTGAAGCAGAAGGGTGGAATTCTAGGGATTCGTTCGTTTGGTCTGGCGGGAATAAGGAGCTGAGATGGAATGATGATGTCGAAAGATGCTCGAAGGGAAGTGGGGTTGATCGTCACTTCTTATGTCAGCGATAGCTTACTAACAACCTAGATTGTGGTATTTGATATAAGGCAACAACACGATAAGCGGAATCGAACGCGAGGATAGGCGTGTTTCCATGAGGCAGACACAGCAGAATTAGGAAGGTGTGGTCAAATAGGTAGGCTGACGCGGCAAGCATCCTTCGACGCGTCTGGACGACGACGCGGCAAGGGAGACGATGGAAATATTGTTGACCACAATCGGGTCTATCGTCTCAGAATTTGGGTATACAAGCTATACATAACAGGTCTTTTGCTTGGATGAAGTCATGTCCATCTATGCTGCCACAAGCGAATTCAGCTCCTCTTTCCTCTCTCTGAATATGCCCTGGGCCTCTCTTTCACGCCTGGCGACAACATTGACCTCATCTCTGATCTTCTCCAAGCGATCGTTGAGACCAGCTTCCTCAGCAGCTGCTGCAATCCTCTTGACATCAACATCTATACTCGTCTTTGCCAAGAAGTCTGCTGCTTCGCTGATCTTTTGTCGCAAGGTCTTTGATCTGATCACGTAACCACCATGGAGCTTTGCCAATTTCTGTTCTAACGTATTGCCCTTTTCTGCAGATGAAATGATGCGGGTCTGGATGTTCTGGGAAAGGTCAGCTTTGTTCAATCCGCAACGTTTGAGGGGGCTTACGTCGAAAGCTTCGATCATTAGCTGGTGCTCGTCAATCTCATCTTCGGCATAGCCAGCAAGACCGGGAAGCATGCCGCGTTCATGTGCCTTCTCCCAGGCGGCTCCGAAGCCATCCACTAGCAATGCACGACCTCTCTCATCCTTGCCCATTTCTAGAGCAACTTCACGACGCGCGCGTTGGACTTCATCATCTGAGAATGCTTGTGTGGGTTTATGAGTACCTCTAACCTTTGCCTTGCCGAACTTGAGCGCGTCGTTTGCGATAAGCTGGGCCATCTCTTGATTGATACTGCTCTTGATCGAGTCTGAGTCTTCTGCAGCGTTCTTCAACATGGCATCAAGATCGACCACGCTCGGTCGTGGTAGACCCCGTTGTACGACTTGTGACTGTCGCTTAAACTCTGCTCTTGCAAGTGCGTCCTGTGCCGCCTTGTTTCTAGCATCACGGCGAGCAGCATCCTCTTCACTCATCTCAATATCAGGACCGACCTCTTGCTGCTCTTCAGGCAACTCAAGTTCAAAGTCCATCTCTTTCGGTTTCGGTAGTGCTGAGAGCTTGCTCTTAATATCGTTTCGGAGGGCGTTCTGTTGTAGGCGGAGGTCTCGTGGTGTTTGTGCAATCATCTGCATACCATCGCCAGTGTTCAAGCCGTATGTGTCGCGAGGTGTGCGTAGAGGGGTAGCGCCGGGGCCACGGGGAGTTGCGGCGACACCATTTTGACGGAAGGGAGTAGCCATGGGGTTGGGGGTAGCAGTTGCTTGCTTGCTGGGAGCCACGCCCCCAAAGCCTGTTGTGGCATCTCCTTCATACAGCTCATTGTTGTCACCTCCAAGCAGTGCAGACTGTGTTTCTGTCCTTGCTCTTGCGTTGCGAATCTCATTGGCGATGCGGTCTTCTTCTTGTGGAGCGCGAGGGGTACGGAGAGGCGTTGAGCCGACCATGTCCGAGTAGTTTCCAATCAGAGCACGGGTGGCTTCGTTGTCGCTTTGCCCAGCGTGTAGGTTTGCGCGTTCGCCGACCATTCCCATCTTGACAATGTCGTCCAATTCTCCCTCGCTGACTTGAGGAGATGGCAAGACCAATCCGCGACGTCTGCTGCTACGCTCAGCCTCACGCAACTTCTGTTCACGACCAGCCTTTGCAGCTGCAGCGAAGGCGGCCTGGTTTCCACCCTTGTCATTCTTCTGACGCTTGCGATCCTCGGAATTGTCATCCTGATCTCCCTGTCTCTTACGTTGAAGCTGCTGTTTGCGGGGGTCGAAAGCATCGCGCTCGCGTTCGTTTGTGGTAATCTCCTCTCCAGTGTCGTAGAAACCAGGGGCGGGGGCCTTCTCGAAGGGAATGTCCGCATTGTAGTCCATCTGGCCCTTCTTCTTTGTGACGACCTTGATGTTGATTCCAGCATTCTTCAACTCACGTCTCTTCTGCAGCACAGCTAGACGTCTTGATTCCTCAAGCTGTCTCTCTCTCGCCTTTCTCTTTGCCTTCTTTCCCTGAGTATTGGCCAGACGAGCGCGAGCCTCGCTCAACATCTCCTTTTCATCCTCGTCCATGTCGATTGTGTCGGGTCGAGCAGGCTTGCTTTCCGGGTCGGGATCCATCTCGCCAGGACGGAGCTTGCGTACATCTTCAGCTGAAGGGGCAGCAGCTTCGCCGCCGGCGGGGCCTCCAAGTCCAAAGTCATCGCTCTCACGCGACTCTGCATCGTCGAGCAGTTTTTGGTAACGTTCCAGACATTGTGTAGCAGTTCGTCCGACGATGGGTGCGATGGTGCGCCATTGCGTAGGCATCAGCTTGGCCAGATGTAGAAGCTTCTCATCCTCGTCCTTGGTCCATTCGATTTTCCTGATGCCGGGATCCAGCCATTCAGACCATCGCGCCTTGCATTGCTTTGGAGTTTTGCGCGCCAGCAGCGAAGAGACTCGTGCCCATTGTTGAAGTCCATATTTGGACACGGCTGCCTTTAGAATTTCATCCTCGATGTTGGTCCAGACTCCTCCCTTGACGACGGGCATACTGGCGACGGCGAAGGTGATAGCTTTGTCGATAGCAATCTTGACTTGGGCGCTGCGAATAGTGAATTGCGGCTTCGAGACTGCCAAGCCTCGCAATCTAGTCACGTGAAAGCGTCTCCCCCGGGACTAGTTGGACGATGACTTGCCTGTGACGTCTTGAGCTTGCCGCGAAGTGCGTGGTGCTTTACAAAATGATGAAAAGAGTACCTCCTACGCCTTTCACCTTCCATAATCCTACGCTGTAAATATGTCGTTGCTATCATTCAGATCATCTCAGAAGACCCTCTCGAGTCTTCATAAACTACGAGCACCAGCTGTCAGGCAGACTCGTCTGGCTAGCTCAAACTCTAAATCCGCCTCCCCTCCAGCTGACCAGCATAATGTGAGTCCTTCATGGCAGCATACCCATTTACAGCTTCTGACTATGCTAGAATCAGAAAGAGGCAGCCGAACAAGTACACTCTGAGCCACCGAAGAAGCCTAAGACTCAAGCTGAATTGGATGATGAGCTTCGCCAAAAGATGGCTGGCATGTCCGGCGACGGCGGTGATGCCGGTGTCGAGTACGAGGACGGTGTTCCTGTATCAATGAAGCGATCAGTCAAGAACAACATGTTCAGATACATCTGAGCTTTCTGTCCGCTTTCAATAAGAGCCACCCTTTGCCTTCGGTAAAAGGCATACTCGCTTCATGAACTTACGATTCACGACATCAAAACCTGAACAGCACAGGATGCAGCACATAGCCCGTCACCGCCTCTCCTGAGTGACGAAGAAGATGCTCACTCAACTATGTGTCGCTCTTTCTGAGGAGCAGCTTTCGGGTCATGTCAAGAAGTGCTCGAATTGAGAGTGCCTGTCCCTGCTCTCTCGCCGAGGAGCAGCTTTGAAGCCAAAGATACTCGCCGTGATAAAGCAGCAACGCCGATTCTACATGTCTTTGCAGATGACTGCTGATCTGCTTTGTACCCCCCTGAGATAGCATGCGTTTGCCCGCCGCCTATGATCGAGCGCCCATCAACAATACATAGAGGAAACAACTGAATGCCATATGACATTTTGATCACCATCGCAATTCGGACACTTCCATATCTGGTCAACCTCAAGTTTCCAAATTCACCGTTGCTTCACGTCACTTTTGTCTCGCCAGAATCGAGGCTCAACTTTATCGAAGGATCGCTTCCCAAATTCTCCGCACTTTCCCGCGGAAATGGCTTCCTTCCACCACATCTTGTGTTCCTCAACAATTCTTGATCTCGAGCAGAATGCTCTTGAGGATTTTTTTCTAATCCGTCGCACCTGACAAGACATATCTATGCCCTCATCTGACAGAAGTCAATTGATCCATAAGCTTCTTGCGTGCATTGAATGTTCGAACAAGAGGTGAGGTTGGAAAGAGCATAACCCTTAGCTCCCGTTTGACCCCATAAAGGTACGTCACCGATATTGCCGTACTACGCGGACATACATCCCGCGTTCACCCAAGAAGAAGTTTCGACGACATCTGTAGTGTACCGTTGACTGCTTGAACGCCATATTCCAAATCATGATCATGAAGTCAATTGAATTTGATTCACCATCGACGTCACATTGCGAGCATGATCCGTGAGCTCGATATAACACCACCATGAACTCCCACTGCTTTCCAACAGATCAATCATCACACACTCGACCATCATGACTGCACTGACTTTCCTCACATTCGCCGGCCTTGCTGCCGCGCAGTACTCCAACAGTGTTGGCGGTGCCCTTCCTGCAGGCATCGACGCTCCCATGACTTCTGGTTTCTCGAACCCCACCGTTCAGCCCTCGCGTGGTGGTGCTGCCATCTGTGTTTCTGGACATGTTCCTGTCATGGCATCGGCTGAGAATGTCATGTTCAACTTCAGCATCCCTGCCAACGAGTCCGATGTAACCGACACCTTCCTGAAGTACATTACTCAGGGTTCAACATTCGCACAGAGCATTATGGGAGGCATGCACAACGTCTCGGGCAACTACAGTATTGGTGCCACCCTCTGTATGCCAGCCAACGGCACTATTCCTAGCTCAGTTCAGCTCCTCACCCACGGTATTGGCTTTGATCGTTACTACTGGGACTTTGCCGCGGGCTACAGCTACGTCGACTACGCTATCGAGCAGGGTTATGCTACTTTCAGCTACGACCGTCTTGGTGTTGGTTTGTCCTCCACTCCCGACCCCATCCAGGTCGTCCAGGGACCTCTTGAGGTCAGCATCGCAAACCAGCTCGCCATGTCTCTCCGTAACAGCAAGTTCGGAGGCGCCAACTTCAGCACCGTCATCGGTGTCGGCCACTCTTTCGGTAGTGCCATCACTCAAGCGGTTACTTCTATGCACCCCACCACTTTCGACGCTGCCATCCTTACCGGCTTCTCAATGAACCAGACCGCCATCCCCGCTTTCGTCACCGCACTGAACTTGCAGATCGCTTCTCAGAATCAGCCTTACAGATTTGCTGGACTGAACAACGGTTACCTCGTCGACTACTCCGCCGTTAGCAACCAATACGGTTTTTTCCGCGCCCCCAACTTCGACCCTCTGATCCTCGCCGCTGGTGAGGCCGCCAAGGGTTCCGTCACCTTTGGTGAGTTGTTCACTCAGGCCGCCATCGCCTCGCCTGCCATGAACTTCACCGGTCCCGTTGCCATTGTCAATGGTGCTGCTGATCTGCCTTTCTGCTTCGGAAACTGCAGTTACCCCATGAACCTCGCTGAGGCTGCTGTTAACGCACTCTACCCTGCCTCTATGGCCAAGGACAACTACCTTGCTCCTTCCACTGGTCACGGTGTCAATTTGCACTACACCGCCATGGATGCCTACAAGTTCATCGGCAGCTTCTTGAAGCAAAACAGATACTAAATTCTGGGACTCCAAGAAAGCTATGTATATGTAATCACACAACGACTGCCTCGAGAACGTAGAATCTCGGCAGCAATAATCTCATAATAAGAAATCATCAATATCCAAAACCATTCCGCTCATATGTGTGCTTTATGCTCGGCATCATTCTTTTTTTTTTTTCCAATCTTATATGTTTATCTTTGCTTTTATACATGATTATTGCATATTTACTATCTACCTACCTCCCTCCCCATATGCTAAATTCCTGTTTCACTTCTAGGCATTTTACCACGGCCATGCCTAGCATTGTTTGGTCTGTTGGAAATGCACAATGTTTCTCAAAAATCGCTCTAGTCGTTCGTCCGTAGAGAGGCGCTAACTATTACATTCTTAAGTGGAAGGCTATACTAATTTCTATAAACATCGTGCATTTCTACAACTATACGCGTGACGGAAGTTCCGCACACCGGGAGGCTGCAAAATGTGTATAGTCCCTTATTCCCAACAATTTTGTGTTTTTTTTGAGTAGGATGTCGAAGTCATTGAAGAAGTGAGACGGGTGAATAATGTCGTTATTTGAAGATAAGTGCTTACTTCTCGTGCTATGGATATTGTAAGGGAAAGCAGTAGGGATGCATGGAGGATATAAAGCCTTTTTTTCGGTTTCGATAGTAGCCTGGTATATGTTCGCTGGCGACCGATATATGGTCTGCCGGCTTTGCATTCCCTATCGCTGTTGTATTTGTTATTCTGTTATCTCTGTATGATATCAGGAAGGGCTAGGGGAAAGAACAGCAGAAGGAGAGAGGGGCAGATCTGTGAAACCAAAAGTTGGAATATGTTCTCTGTTCGAGATAGGAGGTAGGTCTTGCATTACATTGTTTAATAGCTATCATGCTGACATTGAAGTGCAAGAAATGATCGCTGTGTTACTGACCTGGATATCTACCTCACGTGTCATTTCACTCGGCCTTTATCAAAATTTGCCTCGCTCGATATCAGAACCTCCTGTCTGCATCATCTCTACAGTTTCAACTGATTGGTGAGCGTACTGCTGATTAGCAAAGAGGAGAGATGGCGGTAGATATTGTCTGTATATTGTCAGCACTTCTGTATCGATAAGGATGAAGGGCACTCGTATGATCTGATCAGAACAATATAGACGCGAATCTGGACAAAAACATACTGGTATGAAGGGTGTTGCTATGGAGCAAATTACGAGGCCTTCCTTCCATGGAATTTTCAATTTTCGTTCACATCCTCATGTCTCTGCTTCTTTGTGTTCAAGTATGCATTTGGTTGATCCGAATTTCTACTTATCCATGGATCAAGGCTGGGATTCAAGCCAATCTCCCAGAGAAAGATCCCTAACACATGATGGTGAGTCCGTATTTGATACGGGTCAAGAAAGACAAAATCACCAGGTCAATGAACGTTCCAGAAGTTGTAGCGGCCACCGCACTCCGGCCGCCTCCATCATCTCCCCGTGTCCGACGGATGGGATAGAAGCCACATGTTTCATATACCCAGTCATCGTTTCCACCTTGCCCTGACAAGAGGCAGCGCGAAGCCCGGAAAACCTACAGTACGAAGCTTCTTACCATGAGGTGCTCTCTAAGATCAAACTCTTGAGGAGGCTGATGACATTTGCTGGATTTTGATGGAGAAAGCGATGAGCAATCGTTTTATACCCCCGTAGTGTGTTCTTTCTCGTCAGACCTGTAGTTCTAGAATCTCTACATGAGAACATGACATCTAGCAAAGCAAAAAGCCAGATTGGAGGTGGAAGCAGTTTATCAATTCGGTGGCAGAGAAGAGCGGTGGCGGTTTCGCAGAGACATGGAAAGGCAAGCAGTTCCATCGGGCATGGTCAAAAAATGTCCGCTCCGATCCCATCTGGGCATGCCAACTTCCGCTACGAACCATAAGGCAATGCTTGCTCTGTCGGAGGCAACTATAAAAGTCAGCATCGCCACTGCCCATCTCTCTTGATAGTTTATTTTCGATCGAGTCGGCAGACCGCTTTTATGGACTTGTTCTTCGATCAAGGGGTAGAACATGGCTGAGAGAGCCCAAGTCGGACAAGACCAAGAGGTCGATGATTCTGCTTTTGTATTTTCACCTGTGTCGGGACCCGCCGCAGAGCTCAAGCCTCACTCTCCTGAGAGGCTGAGACCAGTGAATCTTCTGCGGTATCATGGGCCTTATCTCCTTACTCGGCTCTAGATCCCGCCAGGTTCCCTATCTTCATTGACATGCCGTGGATATCATTAGAGACCAGGATGATATTCTTGTTGATCACCTTCCAGTCTCTGTACCCCGAAGCTTTGGGATCGTGACAGCCATAACCATACGGCAGAGGCACCAACTGATCTTTTCGAAGCAATGGGACATTACGATGAAAACACAACGATTCTATAAAGACCGATTGATCGTAAAAGCTCATAGCTACAGATGAGTTCACCTATCGCACGATTAACCAAAAGCTGTAGAATCAGCACTTCTACCACGCCAAACTCTGTTGACTAAATCTATATAGCGAGGTAAGAAATGGAGAAATGACGCGTCAATGGAAGCTTCCACATGTAATGGTAACCATGGAAGGTTTGACAGCGCGGGCTACAGATCTAGTCAGCGACAACAGTTTCCCAAAGCTCGAACTGAAATATATGTCGACCTGCATCAGAACGTACGAAGATCATATTCTCACAACGGATACCGAGTATTCTAGAGACTGGCAGACTGGCAGACCATTACACCAACTTCTCAAAACAACAACATCCCAACGCTCCGCAGAGCCGCCCAATCACCAAAATGTCCGCATCCAACGCCGAACGCCTCATCTTCTACGACGTCCTTTCCGAAAGATGGCCGCAGACATGGTCTCCATATACAATGCGAATCTTGCTCACCCTGAAGCATCTCGAAATCCCATATACCCACATCCCAGTCTCCTATCCCAACATCAAACCTTTTCTATCCTCGCTCAATGTCCCCGCATCGATGACCAAGGCAGCACCAGCATACACTCTTCCCGCCATCACTATCCCAGCAACAGCAACTACGTCCTCCCACACGATCATGGGATCGATGGAAATCGCCCGATACCTGTGCATACTTAACTCCTCCCACACCACCGCTTTATTCCCCAACGCCGCTGAATCTACCGCTGCGGCTACTGAATTCGACGACAAAGTATTCGGAAATGTCATGATGGAGGGATATATGCAACATGTTCTTCCATTTACACCTCTTATACTCGATCCCGCAGGTGCAGAATACATCGAGGAGAGCAAGAGGCCTTTTCTCGGGTCTTTGAAAGAGTGTCGCGAACGCGCTTTGGTGGAGGAGCAAGAGATGGGTGGGTTGGAGAAGGTGATGGAGAAAGCGCTGATGCCGGTCGTGGAGTTTTACGAAAAAAGTGGAGAGCTGCAGTCACAGGGTTATGAGGGAGGGGTGTTTTATGGAGGAAGACAACTACCGCAATTTGTGGATTTTTGCGCTGTTGCTTTGGTGATGTGGGGAGTCATGGTTAGAGGAGAAGTTGTATTGAGGCGCTGGACGGGGTCGTCGAGGGTAGTAGGATTGCTGAAGTTGTGAGGAGGTGTCTTACTTCTCTGGAGGCTAGGTGAATGGAGAGATCTATGTGAGCTACATCTACAAAATTGTATCATCATGTATCGGTTTCATTGATGAGTCTCCACGGCACCAGTCCTTTCAAGACCAACATTCCATCTCTTACCACAGCCCACCTGACCTTACTCAACTGTTTCGAGATGACCGCCGTGAGCCCAGCGGTACTCATTCGCCTATTGCTCGCCAGTGAAGAAGAAAGCTGTTCTGCAGTCCCACTGGTAATGCTACCGATCAAGCCATTCATATCCGCCTGTACATCCCAGATCATCTCGTCTTCGTCGTCTTCCGATCCTCTGTTCTGCTTGCCGCCAGGACGTGCATGGTGAAAAGACCATATCGTTATAGTGGCGAGGTAGAGACACCAGGGATGGATGAAGAGACCTCCAGCATCGAAGTCATCAAGGTTCATGACGGCATCTTTTATGATGTGCCCAGCATGCCAAGCTGCTTTGGACGCATGCGAATTCTGCTCGTTAGCCCATCTTTTTACCACGCGCTGGGAGCGGGCATAGTCTTCTCGGCGCACCAGCCGTCCGAGTAGATGTCTGGCACCAGCATAGATTTGGATGTCCAGGAAGTCGGAAAAGAGAATTACATAGGCTGCATGGTAGAGTGCGGAGTTGGCGGTTGAGTAGATTGCGAATCCTCGGCGTGTTTCCTGTTGCTCTGCCGGAGTCATAAAAGCGGACGATTGGGAAAGCGACTGAGTGACGGACATCACGTAGGTGTCGAAGTCGGCTTTCCAGCTGTCGTAAGATACTGCAACACGATATTTCCAGCCATCGAGCGTGTTGCTCCCGACAACGCCTGAGAAACCGTCAGAGCTGGTTCTTGATGATGCAGTCGCCAGTATAACTCACCTAAAGACGTCTGGTCCCTTCTGTTCATGTCCCAAGCGACTGACATGAGACCATGCAGTATCAACACGCGAGATAGCCCATTCAGTTTGTGCGTCACAGCCGGTGTTTGAGCGCCAATGTGTTGCTTCAGTGCAGTTAAGAATAGCGGAGGAGTGTTCTGCGTCTTCCGGAGCTTCTGCCAGCTCTCGGCGGAATCTGCCTCCCAAAGAGATTGGTCACACGGTAAGGCACATCGAAGCTCGAATGCCGACATGCACAGAGACTGACAGAACAAGACAGCGTGCTGTGTATCCCACATGAAACAAAGAAGTGCCAATCTAGCTGATGTCAGTGTGGTCATAGGATAGTTGATGATTTTGAAATATACCTCTTTTTCTGTTCCGCATCAACCCAGCTTTTCCATTCGTCCTCAAGGTCACCATTGGCATCTGCAGAAGACTCTGGTTTGACAATTTGGCAGTCGCTGCGACGAATGAGATTGATTAATAACCCATGGAATAGATGTGACATGTCATGTTGCTTCTGTCCTGCTCGAGACTTGCCGAAACATTCAACAAGCAAGATGGTCTGGAGCATCCATAATTCTGGAACAGCACTGAAACTAGCATGGGCAAAGATTTGAGGGCGCAGAACATCATGAATGCACACCTGACAAAGTGTCAGTACTTTCCGGGTGATAGAAATGGTCGGAATTACCGCAATTTGATGGGCATCCTTCTCACAGTATGTTGCACCAAGCAACAGCACAGACAGAAGAAGAAGAGTGTCCACCTTTGACGGCTCGAACGAAGATATGTGGATCAGGGGATACGTCGCGTTGAACCTGGTGAAGAAGAGATCTGAATAAGTTTGCAATGCAGGAAGAGATAAGAAAGCATGATCAGATGTCACATAATCACCCGAGGGTGTGACAGGCCGAACGCTCTCGACCAGTTGTAGGATGTGAGATCGAGCCAAGGCGTCCAGTTTTGGCAGCTTGGTATTAGCACTCATGAGTGTCATGGGTCGCTCCAGGCCGCTGGGGAAAGCCGATCTTTTTGAGGCCGTTTGCCTTGGCCTTCGTTGACGCGTCTCAGAAGAAACTGATGTCGCCTTGGTCGAAGGCGAGGACCTCGAAGAGTTTGAGTCCGCATTGGAAGAGCCGTTCGTGGACGACGCTTGAGATGGCATCGATACTTGAGACTGTTGATTACTCTGTTGGGGAATGGCCATAGGGGCGATTGGAGCATGCGGTGCCATTGTAGCAACTCCAGAGGGTAGGTCGGACAAATCGAAGTCCATCATGTCGTTCGAACGAACATCCGCTTGCATTGCCGGGAAGGCATTACAGTCCATGGGTTCAAAGCTGAAGTCGTTATTGATATTATTAGTGTCAAGGTCAAACAACCAGTTGTAATTGCTCATGGTAGTATATGGCATGTTGAACGAGCTCGCTGTTTAAGGTCAGTCGATTGGCCTCCAGAGTAGTTGCACGGGTATCAAACCTGTGTCAGGATTGAAAGCATCTTCGAAAAGATTATCATCAATGGTATGAGTTGACAGATCCGGGAAGAGGTTATTCTGGTCCAGTATTGCCTCGTCCAGTTCCAGTATCCGTCTTTGATCATGGAAGAGAGGTAGCGAGTCATCCATCGTTTCCATGTTCATAAGATCCGGACCTTGAACGTCTGCAGTGCCGAAGGACAATGGTGGTGACAACAGAGGAGCAGCATCACTGTTCAGGTTCCTCTCTTCAGACTTCTCATTCTCGGTGGACTCGTCGAGGTGAGGCTTCTTGGCCACAATATTCCCATCTGCGTCTTTCCAAGAACGCTTTCGTGTCATCAGAGCACTGCCTTCGGCGTCCTTTGCTTCATGTCGCGAAATGTGTCGATCTAAAAGATCACGGCGTTTAAAGTGAGCTCGACATCTGTCACAAGTAAAATCGCCACCAGCATGGTTCTGGTAATGTCTTTGTAGATGCTCATGACGAGTAAATCTTCGATCGCACCCATCGTGGTTGCAAACGAATCTCTTCTCTGCTCCTGCGGTAGATTTAGACTGGCGCATTGTGACGAATAGCGATGTCGAGAGGAGTCAAGCAATGAGACTTAGATGGAATGTTCAAAACTCAGTTGATGAGATGAACATGGCATGGTCACCTTATCAGCTTGTAGGGCAAGAGCGATAGGCAACGCAACACAAGGCGTGTGGGGCAGACTGAACGAAGCGGCGGATAGGTGGCCGAGCGGCATCGTGTTGAATGTCCCGAACAGGTTACCAGGGCTCGCTGCGCTCTGGACCTCAGTCTGTTCACGGTGCAACTACTCGAGGAGAAGGCGTGGGTTGAGGTTGACAGGGCTTCCCCGAAGAGATCTCACGAGTGCACGGACAGCCCCGCACATTCGCTGATAAGGAGACCTGTCGCACAGCTTCGCCTCTTATCAGAAATGGGGGACAAGATTAGGTATCTTCAAGAGTGGGATACACATTCGAGACATATCACTGACTTTGGTGCAAGCATGTCGATTTCTATGTGTCATGAATACAAGATACTGATTCCTTGTAGATGCCGCAGCCTCCGCCTATTCCTCCGCTCCGCCAACGAAGAAGGGGTAATCCGTGTAGCCCTTCTGCGGCGGGCTCGCGCCGTAGAATGTGTCTCTATCGTACTTGTTGAGAGGCAGTCCCTCGGCCAGTCGTCTCGGCAGATCCGGGTTAGCAATGAACCATCTGCCCATGACAATGGCATCAGCGTCATCTGCTTCGAGCTTGGGAACAGCATTGTCGCGTGTGTAAGCACCAGCGGCGAAAAATTGGATATCGCCCTTGGACAAGATTCTTCGGAATGGGGTTAGGGAGTGGCCAATCTTGCGAGTAGCTTCGGCCTCGACGCCTTTGCCAGGACCATACGCAGACAAGGCGTCCATCTTGGCCTTCTCGTCGAGGACTTCGTCAAAGCGAGGCTCTACACTGTGCACGTAGACTGGTCTGTGCTGTTGAGGAAGGGCAGCAAGTTGTTCGCAGAGGTAAGCCCAGTGTGAGTTAGGGTCGCTGTCTTTCGTGTCCTGAAAGTAGTTGTATGGGGAAAGACGAATGCCGACACGGTGCGAACCAATGGCATCGCAGACTGATTTGACGACTTCTAGAGGGAAGCGGCATCGGTTCTCGACCGAGCCTCCGTAACTGTCTGTTCTAGTATTGACATTGTCGTGCAGGAACTGATCCAACAAGTAGCCATTGGCGCCTAAAATCGAGTCAGACTTTGAACAGAAGATGTCAACTGAGATCAACTCACCATGAACCTCGACACCATCAAACCCAGCATCAATTGCATTTTGGGCGGCTTTACCGAAATCTGCAACCACTTCGGCGATCTCCTCCGTAGTCATGGGCTTTGGAGGTGTGGCACTGAAGTCTGTACCATCCAGTGCCTTACCAGCGATTGGGGTGTTGCTAGCACTGAGAGGCTGTCTTCCGCCCAGAAGTCCAGCTGGCGAAGCACGTCCGGTGTGCCATATCTGACAGAAGATGTAGCCACCTTTGGCGTGTACAGCATCGGTCACGCGCTTCCAGCCGGCGAGCTGCTCCTCAGAAAAAAGGCCAGGCACTCCGGGATAACCGCTCGCATATCGGGAGATATCAGTAGCCTCAGTGAGTTGAAGTCCTCCTTTGCTGGCTCTCTGTCCGTAATACTCCACCATGAGGTCGGATGGTATGTTGATGCCTTCTTCATTCTTGCTGCACCTCATACGAGTCAGAGGAGCTTGCACAAGCTTGTGTTCGAGTGTGATGTTGCCTAGTTTCCATGGCTTGAAGAGGACGGTATCCTTAAGAGGGTTAAAAGCGGGAGGTGAAATGGCTGAAGGCATGATTGCGATGGGCTTGGTTCTGTCAAAGGTTCGTAAGTGAGCAGGAACTATACTTCAGCTTCGGACCGGACAGGCAAATCTTATGTATGTCGTCGACCAGGTCTTTTCACACTTTTGACAAGTAACTTCATCAAGGTGGAGATTTGCATGGTCTACAGAAGGTGGGGTGTTTGAGGTTGCAAAGTTTGGCAACAACGCTTGAGTAAAGAGTGGGATGCAGATTGTACCAGGAGATGCTTATCAACCCGTGCAGTCCGTATCAAGATCATCTTGGCAAGCCAATGGAGTATGGTAATCAGGGAAGATGCCGAACTTTGACGTTTTGATGTTCGAATTCATCCCTTCCAATAGAGCTTGTAGCACAAACGAATTCGGGAAGCTTCGTTTCTGCGTAAGGTTATCCAAGCCCCCACCCTTCTCCCCGAGGCCATACATAATCGACACTACATCACCTAAACATCGACTGCGACATTTGCCACCTCGTTTCTGGACTGCTGCGAGACAACATTCAATCCTCGCAACACACAATTCACAATGGGCAAGAAAAGAGTTCTCGTCGGTTATGGTAAGAACATCCGAAAGCGAATCTCATACGATTGACTAATTTCCTAGGTGTCGATATCGATGCTGTTGCTGGCTGGCTTGGCAGCTATGGCGGTGAAGACTCCACTAGCGATATTAGCAGAGGCATCTGGGCAGGGACACACGGCACTAGAAGACTACTCAAGCTTTTCGACAAATACGGCATCAAAGCAAGCTGGTTCATTCCTGGACATACACTCGAAACATTTCCAGAAGACTGTGCGGCTGTCCGCGATGCCGGCCACGAGATTGGACTCCATGGTTATAGCCACGAGAATCCAGTAGACATGACATTTGAGCAACAAAAAGACGTCCTTGACAAGACATTTAAGATGCTTACAGAGTTCTGCGGTAAGCCGCCTCGAGGTAGTGTTGCTCCGTGAGTCACTTCTTATTCTTCGACAGTCGCAAAACTGACTTGTGATAGATGGTGGGAGACAAGCAAAGAAGGCACTGAGCTTCTCCTCTCTTACGGCATCGAGTATGACCATTCCATGAGCCATGAAGACTGTCAGATGTATTGGCTCCGAACCGGCGATACGTGGACAAAGATCGACTACTCCAAGAAGGCTGAGGATTGGATGAAGCCTTTGATCAAGGGTGAAGAAACAGGTCTCGTTGAAATCCCTGGGAGGTACGTCAGACAAAGGTTTTCAACAGCGGCAAGCATTTTCTAATACTCATCAGCTGGTACATTGATGACTTGCCGCCCATGATGTTTATCAAGAACAGTGCGAACAGCCATGGCTGGGTGTGAGTAAGCTCTTTCCATCATCATCAACCTGGATGCTCACACATCGACCAGCAATCCCCGAGACATCGAGGATATATGGAAAGACCATTTTACATACTACTACCGAGAGTTTGATGAGTTCATCTTCCCCATGACTATCCATCCTGGTAAGTACACCAAATTGGATGTCACAAGCATCTCGCTGACTTTGCTTCAGATGTCAGTGGTAGACCTCACGTTCTTCTGATGCATGAACGCATAATCGGTGGGTAACATATCACATGTGGTTTTATTCGATACTGACATGAATAGAATTTATCAATTCACACGAGGGCGTCGAGTGGGTGACGTTTGAGCAGATGTCGGATGAGTTCAAAAGCAAGAATACTCCGCCAGCCGGAGGGCTGATGCCTGCAAGCCGCGAGGAAGCAATGCGGAAAGCTGAGAGCTCATGATACAAAGTTCAATAATCGTAACAAGTTTCACTGCATTGTTTGGTTTCCACTGTTTGCTTCATCTTGTTGGTGTTTTTGCATTGACCCATGCGGGAAGGCATAGACACGTGGACTTACGTATGTCTTGTTTAGGCTTATCGCGGTTGAAGCTGACTTTTGTTGAGCTTATCGGTGGACGAAATTGGTAGGATGCGGCTTCGGTCTGGCCTATCGCGGCTTCCTTCCGAGCGTGGGTCAACCCCACCCTTGATGCTTACCACACAATCCAACTGCTCACCTGCTGATGAGATACAAGACACATTAACATTTGGTTCAATGGATCACAACAGTCATTTGGTTCTCATCGTCCATCTCCCTCCTTGAACGCCTTGCCAATTCGGAATTCTTCACCTAAGATGTGGCGTCTATTCTCCCGCTCTTCGACAGAAGCACCAAACACCAAACCAGAACCTCAGCAAAATCTACCGGCGAGTTGGTATAGATCCGATGCTTTATACGAACTTGAACGCAGAGCAATTTTCCAACGAAGCTGGATCATTCTCACCCATTCTCTGAGATTTGCCAAAGCCGGCGATTATATGTCCTTCACCGTGTCTGGCATCACCTTCTTTCTGATCCAGGACAGGGATGGCAATGTTAATGGTTTCCACAATGTATGCAGACATCGAGCATATCCTGTCGTGCAATCTCAATGCGGTACTGCTAGCATTCTGAGCTGCAAATACCACGGCTGGTCGTACGGACTCAAAGGCAATCTCTCCAAAGCTCCTAGATTCGAAACAGTGGAAGGGTTTGACAAGGGTCAGCATGGCTTGTTGCCCATTCATGTCCACGTCGACAAGGCTGGTTTCATCTGGGTCAACTTACAAGCTGGCGAGCCGGACAACAAATGGGACGACAAATTCAAAGGCATTGATGATTCACCAAGGATGAAGATGTTTGATTTTGCCAAAGAGTTTGTATTTGACCACTATTGGGAAATGGATGTCAAAGCCAACTGGAAGTCGTTGATTGACAATTACAATGAATGCTACCATTGCGCCACATCCCACCCTCTTATTGCTGGAGTTTCGGACTTGACAAAATATCGAGTCGACACAACGAATGGATATATGGAGCATAACATCTTCAACAAATCACAGACAGACGAACAATTTAGGAGAAACATCACTTTCTTCTACCCGACAACAAGTGTTACAGTAACGTAAGTCTACTTCCGTAACCCGATAAGGATGCTATCGCTAACATGTTCAGGGATAATTTCTTCTACATCCAACGCATGTTCCCAGTCACAGCAACGACCAGCAAGATTGAGTACGAAGTTTTCCGCCATGTCACAGCCGGAGATGAGGAGTTCAAAGCCATCAACGACTTCTACGTACAAGTCCTGAACGAAGACAAAGAGTTGTGCGAGGCCGCTCAGGAGAACCTCAGCGCCGGAGTGTTCGTCAATGGAGAGTTGCATCCCGAGAAGGAAAAAGTGAGCAGATCCGCACTCGAGCATAATCCAGTGGTTGCTAACAGATCTATCAGGGCCCTTTGTACTTCCAGAAGAACGTACGAGAGATGGTTATGGCACATCGTAAGAGAGAGGAGGCGCAAGGTGGCAAGGAGATTTGGCCGGCTGTCCCGAAGGGATCCAATAGTTCGAAAGAAGATGAAGAGGAAGATTTTGTCTCCAAGCTGGATGAAGCGGCTGGCTGTATGTCATCACGAGTAGACTTAAATTGGTAAAAACAACAACTGGCTAGTTGCGAAGTCATCACACCTATACTTAGACTAGCCTCTGACACGTGAAACTATCATAACCATGAATCCGACATGATTTCTGTTGACACTTATCCTGGAGATAAATCTGCACTTGAGAAACGCACGAAATGCGAAGTAGAACAAGACAATTGATCGCAGCTCATCATCGACAAAGTCTACAACGTTTTCATACTAGAGAAACAATACCTCGCAATCTTCCACTCTCCCTCATCCTTCCTACAAACAAAGATCTCCTGATTATGATGACTCTCCTGCGTCCCCTTCTCGATCCAATATTTCGTCCCCTCCGCAGTAGTCCTCGCAAATGCCCACTTATCATCCATGACCACGATTTCGTCGATTGTAAATTGAATATCGAGTTTGATGGTGGAGAGAATGCGTTCGTAGGATTTCTTGAGCGCTTCTTGACCCACGGAGGGGGCAAAGTTGGGGGCCATGAGGACGCCGTCGGTGGTGTAGAGGTTCAGCACGGAGGGGAGCGAGCGGGTGGATAGGACGGCGCCGTAAGTACGTAGGAGGGTGGTTATTTGGTCTTGGTCGGACACTGTATCTGTTAGATTAGCAATTTTCCAGAGGCTTGTCCAAGTACTCACTTTTGAGATGGCTTTGGTGAAACTTTTGAGTATGTCAGGGTAAGGTGTGTTTCCAAGGATCTGGCCATCTCATGTCAAAGTTATTCTTCGACCTATATCAACTTCTCTATGAGGTGATCGTACAGATCTACCCGCGGTCGACGTTCGGGATCTGAAGTGGCATGCCGAGCTTGCTTCCTATCGTTATCGAGTCCCAACTTTGCCCCCATCCTTGGAGAGACGAGGACTGTATTTCCTCATGCGAACGGCATTGCATTTCGAACGCACGGGCGCCATAGGCCTCTGACATCTCATTGCGATGAGGTACTGTGGTAGCCGTGAGAGTGGGGAGCGTCAAAACTATTGAACCGCTTGAAGACGACAATGTGTCCAGCATTCACAATTTACATTCGAGTCGCTTGCAAATACATCAATATCAATAATCCGAAAGGCCAATGTCGAGAGTATGATAGACTTTTCTTCGCAAGTGTTTTCTATAACGCTAAACATGAGCAGTTTTCGTTGACAGGCAGAACCGCGCTGGTGACTGGCGGAGCTCGCGGCTGCGGCCTAGCCATGGCCGAAGGACTTGCTGAAGCAGGTGCAAATATCGCAATCTTCGACATGATCCAACCAGACGCAGCGTTCTCCGAACTTGCAAAGAAGTACAATGTGAAGACGGCATTCTACAAAGTAGATGTAACTTCGACGCAAGACTTGAGAAGAGGTTTCGAGGAATTCCAACGAGATTTCGACAGCGCCCTCGATATTTGCGTGCCTTGTGCCGGGGTGAACAAGAACGTCACACTGCTGAATACGACACCGGATGACTTCGAAAGACTGGTCAATGTCAACGTTAAGGGAGTCTACTTCACCATGCAGCTCGCTGCTCAACTGATGGTCAAGAATAAGACAATAAAGGGCTCGATCATTCTGGTGGCGTCCATCGCAGCTTCAAGGGCTGTACGCGGTCAATTCTCGTCAGCATACTGTGCTACCAAAGGAGCCGTTCGAGCCATGTGTCCGCCCTCCGCTGTTGAGCTCGCCGAACATGGCATTCGTGTCAACACGATCTCGCCTGGATATATCAAGACGGAAATGACAGCGCCATTTCCGCATCTGCTTGAGAGCTGGAAGTCAGAGGTCATGAATAACAGAATCGGCATGCCGGACGACATTCGAGGCGCGTGCATCTTTTTGGCGAGTGACGCGAGCAGCTATATGACCGGCAACGACATCGCGATCGACGGGTAAGTCACCGCCATCATTAGACAAGCATTTGCTGATGTTTTTGCAGAGGTGTTCTGAATTGGTGATGGACGGCGAAGTCGAGTTGTTCGGGGAAAGAGAGCTCGGGAGAGGGCGGAGAAAGTTGGCCGTGTTTAGCCGAGACTGCCGAACATGCCACCCTGTTTATTCAGGCCTTCTAGTGAAACTTTCCTTGTGCTATGCTGTTCTAAATTCGTGTTTGTATCGAGGCCATCACATTGCAATGTGAAATGAGCTATCAAGCAAGTGAGTGAAGGTTGCCGATGTGTACATGGTCGTCGAGCTGGACGGACCGCGCTCGGCAGTGAAGAGTGGGGTCCTTATCGTCACTGACCGTCGACACACCTTCACGTTACAACCAACAATTCGCTTTCCACCAAATCATAACATCAACTCGCGCTTCTCCTGAACCAATAGCACTACAACGCAAGGGATATCATGAGCCAAAAAGCAGCCTCCTCGACAGTCCCGATCACGGTGACGGAGATTGAGGCGATCGCCAAAACAAGATTGCCGAAGAACGTCTACGACTACTATTCATGCGGAGCAGATGAAGAAAAGGCGCGCGACAGAAATGTCTACATGCTCGATAGGTAAGATACGAAGATTGAATCCCGTGTGATTGAGGTCTGAAACTGAAGTGTCGCAGACTTCTAATCACACCGCGTGTCATGGTCGATGTCACACATATCGACACAAGCACAACGACCTTCGGCAAACGCCATCCTTTCCCAGTGGCTTTTGCTCCGAGCGCAATGCAAAGACTCTGCCATCCTAGGGGAGAATTAGAGACTGCGGAAGCTGCAGCAAGTATCGGTTTATCAATGACCTTGTCTTCGCAATCCACAACTAGCTTGGAAGATGTGGCAAAAGCCTGCAACATCTCCAAACCAGACGGCCCGGATTTCTGGTTCCAGCTCTACCTCACTCAAGACCCTGAGTACAGTCTCAAGCTAATCAAGCGTGCTGAGAAAGCTGGCTACACTGGTCTTGTACTTACTGTGGACACACCTGTCCTTGGTAATCGTATCAATGAGAGAAAGACACCCCTGGTCCTGCCCGAAGGTATGAATCTGGAGAATTACGACCGTCCCAAGGGTGAGAGAAAGCCAGCAAAGGAGCGCATCTTTCTCAACGCACACACAGTCGAGGAAGCCAATGAGATCGTTAAGGAGTCTGGACCGACCATGCACAGCTCGAGCCTCACTTGGGAGCACACAATCCCTTGGCTTCGTAAAGCAACCTCCATGAAGATCATTCTCAAGGGCATCATGACTGCAGAAGATGCAAAGCTGGCTGTCCAGCACGGTGCTGATGCTATTGTCGTTTCGAATCACGGCGGAAGGTGAGCTGGAAGCCCCTGAGAATAATCATATCGTTGCTAATCGTACTACCAGACAACTTGATTTGGTCCCAGCCACAATCGAAGTTCTTCCTGCCATCGCAGAGGCTGTGTCTGGACGCATCCCTGTTATATTTGACGGTGGTGTCCGTCGCGGCTCTGACGTGTTCAAGGCAATCGCACTTGGAGCTGATCTCGTGCTGATTGGACGCCCTGTGCTCTGGGGCTTGAGCTACGACGGAAAGAAGGGAGTGGAGGCTGTTTGTAACATCCTGGAGAGAGAGCTTTCACGCACTATGGCTTTGGCTGGCGTCAGAAGTATCAAGGAGATCACCAAGGACAGCTTGGGTATTGCCAAGTGGAACGGCTTTGGTATTTCGAAGCTTTGATCACACCCCGCAAGGTCGACCACAGCACAAATCATATTCTTATCTACTAGATGAAATGATCTCGAGATATTTGGGCACAGTCGATGCTGTTGAAAACGGTAACCGTTTTGAGAGCAGGAGAGAGGCTCTTCGGGCAAGGGGAGCGATCTCGAAACTTTCAATGCGCCGCATGATCGTAGATAGCAGATCCCGGCCTATCGAGTGACCGACATTCCCAAGCTTCAACTTCACCTTTCCTTCCAACTTCCATACTTCGCCGCTCTTCGTCGACAGAGAGCTGTACCACCAAACTGCAAAAGTAGACAGAGCTCTAATCTCCAACCTAGTCAGAGCTATCCTCCCTTTTGGTCTCGCCGAATCAGACGTTCACGACAACGTCAACATGCTCCTAATCACAGATATAGATGAACAAGATCACTACCGCTTACACCCAAGGCCAGCAAAAGAAAGGTGGTTATCTTGGAATGTTCGCGTAGATTGATTTGTTGTTTGCTTTGAGCACTTGTCCGGCGGATGATGAATCAACGTTTGGCTGGAATGCGGAGAAGATGCGTAGTACTTGCTTGCCGTTACAGGCGCTGGTGTTTACGGTTGAGGGGAAGAATCTCGAAGGGTGGAAGGGGACTGTTAGTGCTCAGGAGCTCTTCAAGGGGATGCATGGGCTCAAGGTTTCTGTGGGAGAGGATCATCGAGGTCTATCTATTACACTATCATGTCCTTCTACTTGCCCAAATCTAATCAAACCTCCCAGATAATCCGGGAAAGCCATAGAGCCGAACATTGTCTATCGTTACAAAAGCTCAACTCTGGTGCCACCCACTCTTGTCTCAGATAGCAGCACGACCATGAGTCTCGAACGGCAAAGCAAACGCAATCAAGCCAACCACAATCCACAAGCTAGCGCTGACGTAGATGGGCACAACACTGAACTCCGTGTATGTGCCAATCAAACTGGCGCAGAGACCACCGATGCGAAGCAAAGTAGCCGCAGTACCAGTCGCTGTACCGCGGTGCGGCGCAGGAAATGATTCAGGCGTGAAAGCATACATTATCGCGTATTCTACATTGAGTCAGAAAGCTTCTTGCTGAGTCTGTTTAGGATGTACTTACCAAAATTTCCGAACAGACCAGTGATACAGGAGAACGCGAGATCTCCCGCTCTATTCTCTGCAGCCGTGTATGCGAAAAGGAAGATACCTGAGACGATAGCAGAGGCTCCTAGCATCCAACGTCGACCGAGGCGCGTGTTTACCAGGACTGCGGCACTCAAAGGTCCGAAGACCGAAACGATGGATTGTATACAATAGTTGCGGTACGTGAGAGACAGCGAAGAGTCTGCGGTAAACTTCTTGGAGAGGTATGTCGGAATAAAGTTGAAGTAAAGCGGGTAAGCGATACCTGCGCTGTGGTCAGTCAAAGCTAATATAAGCTTGAGCAGGGGGCATACCAATTGTAAGCCATATCAACCAGATGATACTGGTATGGCGAGCCAACTGAGCATTGGCGAACAGATTCTTGTAGTTGATCGACTTGAAATCTTTCAAGTTTTCCTTGATGATCGCGTTTCTGAAAAGCTTCGTGGTTGCTCCTGCCTTGACTTCTCCGCCTGTCACTCTGTCTACTTCCTGAAGCATGGCAAGAGTCAAGGGCTCTGACTTGCCGTTTCGGCGTGCCACATAGTTGACGGCTTCGACTGCTTCGGCGTCCCTTCCTTTTGAGATGAGGTACCGAGGCGATTCTGGCATCTTGAATACGGCGATACGGATGAAAGCGAAGACTAGTGTCATGGCACCAAGAGTGATCATGGTATAACGCCTCTAAGAGTTAGCAGTCGCATGGAAAATGACACGTTCTTACTCACCATCCCATGTTGTCGGCTCTTTTGCAAGTCGCTGGTGTCGAGTCCGTCGGACAAGTAAAGTTCGCGAGGAACGCCCAGGAAAGCAACGATACGATGACTTGTCCCAACATCCACCAACTACTGAGCGCCTAGATCGTCTAAGTCGGCGTTGATTCGATCTTGCGATGTTATGAACTCACTGTAAGAAGATACTGATGCGAGCCAGGCACAAACTCCAAGAAGATCATGGAGTCTACAGGCACATTACCGCCAGCCGCTGTTCCGATGACGGTCCAGAAGATGCAAAAGGCAGTGAAGTTGCTCAATCCAGCAACAGCGGTGCCGAATAAACCTCCGATGATCAAAGTCGCATTAAACGCTGGTTTTCTGCCAATGAGGTCTGCGCTTGTGCCCCAGAAGAAGGCGCCAAAGATCAAACCAGCGTAGTAGGCAACCGAGCTGAGGGTGATATTCGTCACTCCGGCGAACTCGAGCGCTACAGATGGCTGGATTGAGCCGATACCTTGAGACCAACTAGATCCAGTCAGCTCAAGAAGAGTCGTTGGGATTGCATGGCAAGCACTTACAAGTTGTCTGTGATCCATCCGAACCCGCTGACGACGAATAGCTCCCATTGGTATCTGTTATTGAACATCAGCCAGGTCAGGTAGAAGAGTCTTCCAGGCTGTCATACCTTCCCATACCAATCTCCTCCATGCATTGATTCACAATCTCCGACTTCATGCGGTAGCTGTCCGAGATGGAGTTGCCGTAGAAGTTGCGAGTGCCCTCGTCGCCGATGTCGACGACAGTTCCAATCTCAGTATCAGGGGACATGCTCTCGCCAGGAGACGCTATGTTCTTCTTCTCGTAATCCATGTCGATTTGTAAGTGTTGTGCCTGAATGGTATGACTGCGCAATATTGCGAAGAACATCAATGACTTTATGCCTTGATAAAGGTATGTAGAGCGATTTATGTTGAGAGACAGATTCCTGTACGCATCTGATGAACTGACCTATCAAGTTGGTCGCTCGACACTATGCTGGAGTAATAGTATGTCTATGGCGAGGAGTCGCAGCTGACTGAGAAGTGGGGGTTTAGTCTTTGAGTGGCGTTGGCTGATAGTGCACTCTTTCTGGGGACGTTTGATCTAGATTTTGTGACAGGGCATTTTGGCCTCACAATGATAAGGTATCTGGAGATAGTGTGGAATCGATACTCCGTACATGCCGCAGAATGTGTTACTCATCTTTGTGTACCATGTCCTGACATCGTGCACAATAAACACATCGAATGGGCTGAAGTCTCCGTTTTCACTGACAAGATCTGGTGAATGCTTCTGGCCTCTTATTTGAAGTTTGCTAATTATTGTCTGACACGAGAGGAGATACGGTAGAAGATCATGGGAACTGGAACTCAAGTTTGACCATTGAGTGTTTCGAGTGAATTGGCAGAGAAGGTGGTAGATTTACGCCACGAGTAATGATACACAATTGCAATTGCGATTTCTCCTAGAGTATTTACGAAGCAAGAATGGGCTGAGCACCACCGACACAATCCATCTTCGCCTTTGGCTGCTCCTTGAACACTTTTGCAGCACCATAGCTCGCCTTGTAACTACCTCCAACGCAGTCCATCACACTGATTGGTGGATACTTCGCAGCCTGGCCTTCTCCACGACAGTTTGGAAGGCAGTCAATCACGTAGTCGGGATTTCCACTGTAAAAGAAGGGAACAGAGTAGCGTTCCTTTCCTGATTTGTTGATGACTCGGTGCAAGTTCGAGATATATTTGTCGTTTGCCCTTTGATAATGTCAGCGATGGATATCAGAGCGTATGTTTTTAACACTCACCATCGCATAAACATGTTGCCCAAGTTGACAACATAAGCCCCTTTGATAGGGACGACCTGGCAAATTGTTAGCCGGTCATAAGCAGCTTCCGCTGTTGAAGGACATACATCAAGCCACTCATTGGTGTCTTTATCATAGACTTGAAGACCATCTACATCTCCTTGCATGAGCAACGTGACGGAGCCGAAGTCAGTGTGAGCTCCAATTCCCCTTGCCAATTTCTCGTCCGAGTCTGCCGGTTGGGGTGGATAGTGCAGATATCTCAATGTTGCCACTGCGCCGCTTGTAAACTCTTTGAAATAGTCATCCTTGAGATCAAGCGTCTGAGCGATCACCGCAAGTACGTCTCTCGCCAGCGCATGCATCTGTGTGTAGTATTCCATGGAAGTAGCACGAAAGTCGTCTACCCCAGGCATGGTCTCAGGCCAGAGATTGGGTCCACTGTTGAGCTTCTTACCAATGAAGTACGGATGATCTGTGGAGATCTCCTCGCCAATGAAATACCCTTCCTTGAGATCTGGGTTGGTTCCTTGCTCTAGAATCTGCGAGCCAATGCGTTCATACCCACGGTTCCAGGTATTGAAGTCTGTGGTGGTGTCAGCTTGCTCTCATTGTGCTGGTCTAAGCAGTACAAACCCTTGTGTACTCTATCTTTCTCTTCTTGTGGTTGGGCAAAGAAGTCTTTGACCCATTGCAGGACTTTGTCCTGAAGTTCGCCAGGCACTCTGTGTCCGACAATCTGGAAGAAGCCGTTGTCGAGGCAGCATTTCTTGACTTCTTCCACCAACTTTCCTTTTGCAACCTTGTCGTCGCCATAGAACACTGTGAGTCGGTCAACATCTGATCGTGAGTATACTGAAGCTGGACGTACCTGAGAAGTCAAGAATCGGCGGTGCAGGCATTTTGTATATAGCGGGTAGATTAATTGAAAGTCGGTTGATGGAATCAAGTTGACCAACGCCTTCTTGCTTGAAACATGTTATAGGTCGATAGTATGTATAGAAACCGGACCCCGGCAAATGATAGGCGAATTCATGCAAGCTTCGTTCTTGCGCGGGCAAAGATGGGGTCGATTTCCCCACCACGTTCAACGGAAGTGAGTCAGCGACCACTTCTTATCAGCACCCGCCTCATCCTTATCGGGTACACATCCAGCATTACAGAAGAGAGGTGGCGTGATTGATCTGTAAGCTCGGTAGTACCTTCCAGGATGCTGAGGTTGTTTTGTGGCCGAGACAAGTTGCCAGAATGATTCGAGGGAAATGTTGCTTCTACTGAGAGAAGGAGCGATCGGACCCCTCGGTATACAGAGAATCACAGTGCAGATAGAGGGAGGATTAAGACAACGTTTATCAGCAAATCTTTCGAGTTGACACAAGGTGAAATTATCTAGCAAATAAGAAAGCTTCCAAAATAATCATCCAACCACGTTGAGGTCGCCGCAGCACTTTGTTCGCTGCTTGACCACAACTTTGCAGCACCAACGTAGCCATCAGGTCTCACAACCAGCAAAGCGACTTCGTCATCAGCAACTTGTCCAACCCACTTGTCGATGCAGTGCTGACCGCGAGTATCTTGAGAAGGCACGTCGTCCAGGTAGACGGTCCACTTACTCGCTTGGAGCACGGGAGGCAGATCAGCAATCTCGAAATTTGCCTTCGATGTAGAAGTGACAAGGCAGAAAGTAGACACACGACTGGCTGTAACATAGCGCTGCGGTTGAATATAGGAGTCCGACTCAGTTGCTGCCGGTGCTTGATCCTTGTAAGATGCTTCCAGTGCTGTCGTGGCTCGACCAAGGACAGACCTTTGAGATGAGAGATGCGCGCAAACAGACTCCATGAAATCTTTTGATCGGTGGACATCCTTGCAAATAAAGTAAGTTCGGAACTGTCCTAGGATGGGAATGTCGAGCTGGGCATCTACGGGGTTCGCATCGAGATAACGAGTGAGCCTGGCAGGAGGCAGCAGACATCCAGGCTTTGCACCTCTAGAGGGCTCGGAAGTCCAATTCAATGCGTTCGAGCCGTACTCGGCACCAACTCCAGAGATGAAGCGAACATTGGTCAAGAAGTTGCGTGCCAGAGCCTTTGCGTCTCCATCATGGAACGCATTGGCGTGCTCATAATCGAAGTTGATCAGATCTTGAGCAATCTTGCGGCGTTCATGTTCGTACGTTTCCATTAGACATGGCTTAGCGAGTCCACGAACAGCAAGATTGAGCTTCCAGGCGAGGTTGAACGAATCATGCATAGATGTGTTCATGCCTTGTGCTGCTTTGGGCGAGTGAGTGTGACTTGCGTCTCCTGCAATGAATACACGTCTAGCCTCGTCTGTGAAGCGATTTGCCACCCGTTGGCCAATCTGGTAGATGCCGAACCATTCCACGCTCTTCCACGACAGGCTATAGGGCGCCATGATCTGTCTGGCTCTTTCCATCACGAATTCCTGATTCGCTCTTGCTTTGTCCATCGGCGCATCAGACTCGGGACGCAGCTCGATGTACAGTCTGGTCATGTTTCGCTCTCGAGGTATACAGAGAACATTGCCAGCCTCTTCTGAGTAAACAACGACTTTGCTCCATAGGTCGGGAAAGTCGGTTTCGATGACACCATCTAGCACACCCCAAATAGCTTCAGACGAGGAGCCCTCCGCCTTGATCTCGGGAATTGACTTGCGAACTTGTGAATGGGCGCCGTCGCAGCCGACAAGATACTTTGTCTGCCACAGCCTTCCCTTTCCAGTCATGCTCGAGCGGCTGAAGACATCTAGAGCAATGCCAGATCCGTGGTTTCTGTACTTTACAAATGGAGAGCTTCGAGTAACTTCCACGCCTCTAGTATGCATGTCTCGAAGAAATACGTCTTCGACCATGCCTTGATGTACCAGAAGAATATAGGGGTCCAGAAGATCTACCATGGGTGGGAAGTGCTCAGTCCTTTCCGTCCTTTGAAGGCGTTTGTCTTTATTAGAACTCTGTCGGAACATTAGTGAGCATAATTTGCAGGATTACATTCAGTACTCACCCAGAAGCAGATGTCGTGGATGCGAACTCCTCGCTGCAGAAGCGAGTCCGCAAGCCGCATCTGTTTCAAGGTCTCGATTGACTTTGGTTGCAGCCCGTCCGCTCGTCCTGTAGATGTCTTATCTGCTCTATCGTCGAGGACTGTCGTCTTGATGCCAAAGCGGACCAAGTTGGCTGCTAGCATTAATCCAGCAGGTCCTGCTCCAACAACGACAACATCCTGGCTGGATATTCCATCGACGTCCAGACCTTCGATGATATGCGCAGGTGACATAATGATGTGGGAACAGAGAGATTGAAGTGCCTAACGATGCGCGACGGAAACTGGTAAAAAACCACGAAAAACTCACAGGACTATGGTTACCGAAGTACAATTAAGGAGCTAAAGCTGGACGCTCTCGGCCTTTGAGCGCCCCATTGCTGTGGTACCATGCTGTTTGGCCGGCGAAATGGCATAGCAAGGAGGATCACACAAGGAAGGAAGCTTGCCCGCATCGCCCCCACTTTTGATAGCGCCGGAAAATCTACGGAACAGTGCGCCTTAGCGAGCGATAGCGCAAATCCAGACGCGTCAGAAAGCCCCAACGCGTTTCGTCCAACCTTTCTGTCCTCCTTGCCAGAATGCGAAGATAGCATGATAAGTGCGATACATCCTTCATCTTTCCTCTTCGCATGTCATTCGGTAGAGACAGCGAAACATATCAGAGATGGAGTTGCAATGTCCTGCGCGATGCACATCAAGAGTGGGTAGGTGATCCTACAGTCAACAGTATAAAATAAACAAGGTCGAAGATGTAAATGAACACAGCGCGAGACCTTCAACATGGAGAAAGAACTCGACCAAAACTCGACTGCTTTCCCAGCTGATCATGAAGCCCTTTCTGGCGACATCCACATCATCGATGCTGCTTCTGAGAGAGCGTATGTCCGCAAAATGGACTGCTATCTCCTTCCTTTTCTCTCCTTGATGTACTTTTTCAACTCGGTCGACCGAAGCAATCTGGGAAACGCCAAAACTGATCACATCGACGTTGATCTGCACTTCACAGGAAACCAGTATTCATTGCTTCTGTTGCTGTTCTACATTCCGAATGGCTTGTGCGATCTACCTCTCAATATGCTCACGAAGCGCTTCTCTGGACGTGTCATGTTACCAACTTTGATGCTCGGATGGGGCGCGATGGCACTCACACAATGTGCTGCAAAGAATTTTGGCGGTCTTCTGGCCCTACGATTAATTTTGGCAGTCTTTGAAGCCGGATTCTTCGCTGGTACCGTATTCTACCTCTCGCTATTCTATACCAGAGGCGAGCTGGGCTTTCGAATCGCCATTTTCTTCGGCTCTGCTCTGCTCGCCTCAGCCTTTTCCGGCTTGATATCTTATGGCGTATTCCAAGTCCACAGCAGCCATGTGCAAGGATGGCAACTTCTGTTCATTATTGAAGGAAGCTTAACCTGCATCATAGCGATCGTCGGCTTCTTCTGGCTTCCGGGTACTCCGGAATCTGCTTGGTTCCTCAACGACTCAGAGAAGCTTGCGGCTAGAATGCGTATGCTCCGTGACGGATCTTCCGAAGTTGGTACGAAGTTCCGTCTCAAAGACTGTTTCCGGACTTGGGGAAACTGGAAGTTTCTTCTATGGTGCATCATCTCCTTCACATACTCCGTGGCTTTCACCACCACCGCTACTTTTCTTCCGCAAATCGTCGCTCGTCTTGGTTTCTCTGCTGTCAAAACCAATCTGTGGACTGTCGCACCAAACAGTGTTGGCTTCGTGGTCTTGCTGTGCGTCACCAAATCATCAGACTACTTTCGTGAGAGAAGCTTGCACATCGTACTCGCTCTCTGCATCTCACTTACGGGCCTTATCATTCTGGCCGCCATCGATGTCGTTGACAACAAAGCGGTAGCATACTTTGCATGCTTCTTACTCTGCTCTGGTGCCTATATCCCATCGTGCCTAGTACACTCATGGCACAACAACAATAACGTCAATGAAAGCTCCCGGGCGGCTACGACAGGTCTGCTGGTCGGTCTTGGGAATCTGTCAGGTATCTTGAGTACCGCAACTTTCAGGACAGAGTACGCACCTGCATATAGACCGACGCTAATCACTACGAGCGCTTGTAACATCACATGCATCATCTGCACTCTCTGGCTTGGTGTATGGATGAAGATAGAGAATCGTCGCAGAGACAAGATACAGGGGCAACAAGGCGGCGTTCAGCAGGTTGACACGAGTGACAATGTTCATGGAGAAGATGACCCTAGCTGGAGGTATTTCACATGATCAACATTGATGGCGAGGTTTTCAGATCAATCGATCACAAATTCTTGATTTTTGCGAAGTTAAGATTGTGTGCTTGCCCATAGAATCACGCTCACATTTTGCTGTATTCAGGCGCCTGTCTCATGAAGCGCTCAATGACAGCAAACGAACGCGCCTGACCAACGTGTCACTTAGCGCTTAGCTCACTCGAATACAATATATAACTAGAATTTTCTACCATGAATCTCACCTTTCCATCGTCAAGAAAACAAAAGCACATTCTCATGAACCAAACATCAATCAAAATGTCAGAGCTCCACCTCATCCTCTCGTTAGGAGGCAACCCCAAACTCGATCACCACGCCCTATACCTCCTCTCTCCATCCTCCACCCCACCCACTACAACGTCCAATGATGCGCCTTCGACCAGCGGCACGATCTTCCACGTCACCGGCACAATCGCCAATGGCATGATCTACGAATCACGACCTCAAACCCAACCACCAGAAGAAGAACCTGGTTTCCTCTCCAAACAGCTTCTCGGCAAAACAAAACTGAATGCAAAGGAATTGGATGAATTGTGCATAACTATCCCGCCGCCGGAAAAACAATTTGATGGTTTCAAAAGAATCGACAAGACGAGTAAATTGAGAAGGTGCCAGGAGTGGAGTTCTGAAGTCGTGGAGATGTTGAAGAAGAGAGATTTGCTCGAGGCAGTGGAATGATACTGTTGCGAGGATGATACAGATTAGTTAGATCCATGGTTGTAATGTGATGCGTGTCTTGATAAGGAAGGCGCGGAAAATGCGATAGTCGGGTGCTTCGGGCGATAGGCTCACATTGCGGGGGATGGTTTGCACCTTGTTAACCCCACCCTTGAAAGTATGTTGACTCCACCCTACGTCAATGAGCGATAAAGGAAACAATTATTTCAAAATGTGCATTCGTGCAGTTTGTATGTTGTGATGTACAATACCAGGAGAGTAGACAACACTTGTGGCAGCCAGAGCGATACCAGAACATATATATCTCACTGTCGTGCAATCCACACAATTCAGCAAGCAAGAACTATGGCGACTCAAAGCGGCACTTTCAAAGTCCCTGTGTTAGAAAAGCAAACGCGAGATGAAGACAGCCGACTAAACGTAAGTGCGAAATATCGATGGGAGCAAGTTCAGATAACTGAATCATAAGTAGATCATCATCGTCGGAGCAGGTTTAGGTGGTCTCGGTGCAGCCATCTCACTCTTGTTGGCTGGCCACAATGTACACGTCCTGGAAAGTGCCTCAAAAATTGCCGAAGTCGGAGCAGGCATCCAGGTACTGCCCAACAGCTCTCGCGTACTTATCCAATGGGGTCTGGAGGAGAGACTTCTTCGCCATGCCACCTTTTCAGATGAGTGTATGATGCTGGGTTGGAAGGGCGAGAGACTGTCTTCGATGAACTTTGAGGACGCTACCGCAGAGTATGGTACCCCCTTCTGGGACTTCCACCGCGCCGACTTGCACAAAGCTTTACTGGACCGAGCCCAAGAACTTGGAGCTAGCTTTTCCATCAACGCCAGGGTCATTGATATCAAGTATGAAGAAGACGGCAAAGATACAGCTACCGTCTTGTTGAAGTCTGGTAAGCGTATGGTTGCCGATCTTGTCGTTGGTGCCGACGGCATATTCTCCACATGTCGTGAGCTCTTGCTCGGCACGTCGAGTCCTCCTACACCAACCGGCGACCTTGCATATCGTGTTCTTCTCGACACCAAAGCCATGAAGGATGATCCGGAGCTGGCACCACTTCTCCAAAAGCCGCACAAGGTCCGATACTGGATGGGTCCGAAAGCTCATGCGGTCAACTATGTTCTTCGGGATGGCGAGCTTTTCAACATGGTGCTACTCGTTCCTGATGACATGCCAGCCGACGCCACAACTCTGGACGGCAACGTAGAAGAGATGATCGAGCTGTACAAAGACTGGGACCCGCGGATACCGAAGCTGCTTGCGCTGTGTCAGTCCGTACAGAAGTGGAAGTTATGTTTCCGAGCCGGCCTGGAGTCATCATGGTCTAATGAAGACGCGACATTCGTCCTCCTCGGAGATTGCGTGCACGCTACTTTGCCGTATCTGGCATCAGGAGCCGGCATGTCACTGGAAGATGGCGCAGCACTCGGTTTCTGCTTGAGTAAGATCAAGGGCCGCTCATGTCAGGAGAAAAAAAAGGCCTTGGAAGTGTACGAAAATTGCAGACGTTTCCGAACCGAAAGTATCGTAGAGAGGGGCAACCTTCAGCAAGAGCTATATCACTTCGAAGACGGTCCCGAACAGCAGGCTCGAGACGACAGATTTCGCCTGTTCGAGAAGCTAGAGGCAGAGGTTATGGCCGATGGTGTTGCGAATGTCGAGTTACCGGTGGGAATGAAAGAGGGTGATGATCCATTAGCTTGGAGAAGAAATGGCGTCGGGAGTTGGTTGATGTCGTTTGACTGTCAGCGTGATGTCGAGCGTCGATGGCCGGCAGAGGTGGACGTAGCTTCTGCTCCGGATTTGAGAGCTCAGCTTTGAAGTGGCACTTCAAGGACACATAGCTTAGTTCATGGCTTTCCCCAGGCTATGTTCCAGCTTGCATTCGTAGCAATGCGTGATTGATACCCCGGCGGTGAAAGCCGACAGCAAAGAGCTTGCTCTCGCTCGAGGTATGCCGCGGCAGCGTGGACATCTCACCATATCATGGTCAGTAGTATGTATTGATACTCATCTGTACCATAGCAGGTTGAAAACAAAGAAAAGCGAAAACGTATCGAAATGTCAAAAAATGTTGTGGAGTGAGAGCTGGGTCCGAATGACATCATCCGACGCGTCGATAACACGCTGACTACGACTTTTGTCCAGAAGAGCTTCAATCAGGGTGCCTCCCTTTACAAGCATTTAAAGACTCGACGTGGTCGTTCAGCATCGAGAACCATTGATAGAGCATTGTTTGTATGATAGATATAATCTAAAGGCTTCTAATAGGCTTGATATTCGGCGGAAACAACGATATCTTGTTCATAGAAGCTGCCATCGCCAATTTTAGATGAAATCATGCAACGCTCCAAAAGCTCACCCCTCGACCACCCCGTTCCTTACCAGCATCGGGACCAAAACATCCAATTCGGCCCGATGTATATCTTTTCTCGTTCTCTCCCTAGGTATAGTATCCCTTACAAGTGATGTTTGGAGCTACAAGATTGATCACTTGCTCACCAAAGCCGTCTGTCAAGAGCATTCGGAGGTACTTTCCCGATTGGGCTTCATATACGCCGACGTCATCGAAGACGCGTGCGTGAGGTCCGCGTTGCTGGTTCTCCTTCCATCTCTTCTTGTCTTCTTTCTACGCGACTACACATGGGTTTTACGGTGTGACTCCCTGGACTCTACAATACTAATTGTCATGGTATTTGCAGTCCTCCCGTTGCCGCGACAAGGCGAACTTCTTCTTGATCCATCGTAACCCAAAACCCACTTCAAGCCATCAGACGTTAAATCTCCTAGTTTCAAAGACATTTGCCTGACAGTAACAATCGGCGAGAACAAAAGGATGAGTCGAACACAGACTGTTCCCCGCCACGAGGTTCCACCAAATGCCTATCTGCCGAGAGATAGGGCTTCGTTCATCTCATGCGGGGAACACGATAAGACCTGGGAGGAGCTCCTCTCTCATTAATAGATGCACTCCCACCGGCCCTTGATCACATCACGCAACATCTCACATCCCAGGACCGTGCAGCCCCATACTCCAACTCCGCAGGAGTCCAGGACGTGCTCAATCGAAGAATCAGGGCCATAGCTCCATCGCCAAGTCGGTCATGGAGAAACGAGCATTGCAGCCATTCCAATGCGTGACATGCAAGTCCAGATTTACTCGTCATGTTCGTTGAAGACCGTTTCCAAGGTCTGAACCTCTGCTCACCGAAGTAAGGAAAACCTCAAACGGCATCTGCTGTTACATCGTACATCCGCCGGCAACACAAAGCATCCGTGCTTCTACTGCGACAGACTCTTTTCGAGGAGGGATCTGAGGAAGCGGCACATCAAGAAACAGCATCCGCAATGCGAAGTTGACCCGGAGTGCAACGTCGAAGCAGACGACAGCTTGGGCATCACCGAAATCTCGACCGAAGCATCGGGCAGTCATGTATTGATGGAGAGACATGAGGTTGCGGGAACTTTCGACCATCCTGGGATAAGCCCAGATGGCATGGAGAACGGGTCAACCGGTGTTGCCCAGCCGTATCCTCGAACACCATCTCTATCAGGCGATGATCTGGCTAACCTAGAGATTCGATCTGACTCTGGACCTGTGCCTAATATGCTTCAGTCAAACAATGTCTACTTGTCGCCAGCGGATGAAGCACGACGTCAAATGCAACATGAGCCTACAGAAGCTATGCGCACACATGTACTTTTTCCCAGGGAATTGATACAGAAAGGGTGCGATCTCTACTTTCGACATGTTTCACCCTCCCTACCGTTTATTCACCATCCCACATTCGACTTCACACACTTGCCGGAAGCATTGCTCATGGGCATGCTCAGCGTAGGCTTGCAGTTCGACACGGAGGACGAGATGTACCCTGGTATTGCTGCGCAGGCCTTTGAGCGCGGCATAGAGCTCCTGAGCCAATCAGAGACATCAGAAGGACCCCTCTTTGCAAGGAACATTCACACTGTACAAGCTTATTTGCTATTGGAGTTGTATGCTGCAATGTATTCTGCAGGTCAGGATACTACTATTGGACTGCAGATGCACCACAAATCGGTTGAGGTAAGCTGAAACAATAGCTCTAGCTTCTTCAAGTCTGACGGTCGTCTAGCTCGTGAGACGTTACGGTCTGACGGAGCCTCTCACCGTCCATTCAAGTGCGACAGAGGACCTAGACGCTCTCTGGAAACAATTCATTCGCTGCGAAAGCCACAAGAGGTAGTTGCATTCGATGGACTGATAAACGAATCAAGACTGACAAGGTTGTGTAGGACTTTGTACGCTGTCAACCAGTTAGACGTATATTGGTATGACACACTCTCACAACCACGACTTCTTTCTCACCTTGAGATCAAACACGACCTTCCATGTTCCGAGCAGATCTGGAAATGCACATCCTCAACCCAGTGGGCTCACCAAGCATTGACTCGACAAAATTCGAGATCGCCGACCAAATATGTCACAACCATACAGGATTGTCTGTCGTCCAACACATCCTTCGATGTCTCTACTCTAGAGCCTTATGGTGCCTTGATCATCATTCTCTTCTTGCTGAGCAGCGCTCGAGAACTTTCTGGCTGGACAACAATGACAGGTCGACTCTGCTTTGAACGTTTTGACGCTTTAAATGCAAGTCTATTGGCTTTTGAGCCTCTGCTGGAGAAGTTCTCAGATGAAGATCCGATGGCCGTTCTCATGAAGTCGACATGGCATATGGTAATGATTGAGCTTCTACATTGGTCACATACTCATACCAATGGAGTTGTGGAGGCCAGTCTTGATGCAGCGTTTGCAGCAGCGTGAGTTCTTGACTATATGTGGCCACTATTCATCACGGCTGACACCTCGCAGTACCCACCTTAGCATGTCCCAGGAGATCTCGCCTTCCGTACAAGCTATCGCTTCATTGGAATCGCACATCAATTACTTCCTACGACTTCTCAGTCAAGAACATGCTGTTTACGATGAAGCACCGTGGGTAACCGTCTTTGCGTTCAAAGCAGCTTTGATAGGTTGGCAGCTAGTATCAGCAGAGTGCTGGAAGCCCGCGGAGATCATCGGTACTGGTGACAAATGGGACATGTATCAATGGATGAACGTGGTGTTTGAGCGGAGGAAGAATTGGTGCATTGGTCGGCTTGTCACGAATAGTTTGAAAGAGCTGGATGATGCCACTTGAGCTTCCAATAATTGAAAACAATATCTCGCAATCGATACGAATCACTCCGTGTATGTGTGGACTTCCATCATCTCAGAAACACTCAACGCTGTAGTCACATTCGCTATCGTGTACATATCTATCATACTGTTCCAATCTTATTCTCATCAACACCTTAAAGACCCTCATAGCGCCATCCCATCTGGAGTTGCTGCTGCGTAATACCATGCCTCATGGCCCTTTGCGCCACCTCCCCACCCTCATCCAACTTCTTGTTTTCCCTCAATACATAAAACCTATACCCAGTAATCGTCACCAAAAACACCATCGCGGCGGCAAAGAGCGCCCCAAACGCCGGATAATAATGCGGCGCCCCGATGAACAAATAACTCATCCAAATATTGGAGATACCACCGATGGCATTCGTCATAGCGACAGCGCCAGCTCTTTTGGCGATGGGACGGGGCAAATGTTGGTTTATGATCTTGTAGAGCATGAGTTGGGGTCCGACGGAGGAAAAGGGCATGAGCATCATTGCTGTGTAGCGGGCGGCGGTGTTTAAAGTGCTGAGGGCGATTATGTAGGTGGCGCAGGCGATGCAGATGCAGGTGAGGATGACGCGGTACATGTTGTTTGTGCGGTCGGAGTACCAGGTTATGATGAAGTAGACGATGCCGGCGAGGACTGGGAGGGATTAGCTTTGATCGTTGCTTGCTTCTGGATGTATGAACTTACCATAAGGAGGTGCGGTGAGCAGGAGAGTCTCGTAGTGACCGTAGCCGAGAGTGTTGACAATCGAAGGGAAGAAGTTGGCAATCGAGCCTTGGACCTGAGACATCATGTTCATAAAGATGATCACGTAAAGCTTTGGGTCCTGGAGACCGAGAAGGAAGCCTTTCAGAGTGCCGATGTCTTCGTTAGCCTCACTGGCACCCGCTTCTCGCTCGAGTCTCCAAACAGCCAAGTCTCTTTCTACTGGCTTGAGCATGCGTGCGTTGTAGGGATATTCAGGCAGGAAGAAGACGCAGAAGAGGCCCACACCAACGGTGGCAGCGCCCTCACTGATCAAGTCAGAAGATGAAAAACATGCAAGAGATGGGGCAAACTTACATGATGAAAAGCCAGCGCCATCCACGGATGCCATGAACACCGTCTAGCTTCAGAATACCAGCAGCGATCAGGCCACCGAAGGCATTTCTGCATAGAGTCAGAGCTGTTACCAAACGACGTTCAGGACCTCACTTACCCGACTTGCTGAGCGATGTACAGACCAGCAAATCTCTTTCCGAGTTCTCGCTTTGTGTACCAACTGGAAAGCAGGTAGATTACACCAGGGAAAAAGACAGCTTCGACTGCTCCAAGGATGACTCGGACAGCGAGAAGAGATTTGTAGGTGGTGACAGCGGCTGTAGCAGCAGAAATGGCTCCCCAGATGATGGTTGCTGTGCAGATGTAGGCACCAGGGCGTGTAATGCTGGAAAGGATCAAGTTCGAAGGAATCTGGAATGGCAGATATCCTACAAACAGGATCGAAACTGCTGTGGCAAACTCGGTTGTGCTCATGTTGAGATCTTCCATGATGCCTTGCAACTTAGCGGCGGCCAGATTTTGACGATCGATATCTGGTTCACATTAGCAGCCACCGGCTTCAATGTAGGGGTGGAGACAAACAGTTGAGGATATAGAGGATGCCGACGATTGGCATGATGGTGAAATCGGCCTTTCGCTTCAGTCTCTTCTCAATCTCCTTGAGTTCTGCTTCTGTGTAGTGCTGTAGACTGTCGGGCATTGGTACTGGAGGGAAGTCCTCAACAATTCCAATGGCTTCATCTGGTACGACATTCTTATTACTGGCCGAGTCGAATTTGTCTGGGTAAGTGTTCGACATTTTGTTCACTGTATGGTATCGAAGTCAAACTAGAAAAAGGAGTGAAGATCAAGTTGAACTTTATATACAACAACTTGTGGCTTGTGACAACGAGGGATGCGATAAGAGTGTGGTTGTTCAGGCATACTGGATAGCAGTACAGTGATTGAAATGCGGTACAGGGTGTTCTGTCCTCTGAGTCTCTTCGGTTAGGTCAGCTCCTCTCTGGGGCATCCACGACAGGCCAAGATCGGTATCTGGTAAATTCAAAGTCATAACGCGTATACTTTGTGAGACTATTCAGCGATAAGAAACGGCTTTTGACGGATACTGGGAAGGTTGAGGAGGACGGAGGAGCAGGGCTGTTCCTGAGGAGTGGCACGGTCTCGGGTGCCCTCGGGCGGCCAAGGGCTGCGACGCCGGCGAAGCCAAAAGCGGGGCCGCCGAAAGGAGGAGCTCCTCTTCAGCTTCTCCCCTTCCTCGTCCTCCCAAACCTCCTCCTGTCTGCCAACAAGAAGGGCGATCATCTATCATAGCAGGCAGTTCTACAGAAATTTCGAAAGAATATAGAACGATGGCATCTCCTGGGAGGATTGAACATTCATCCTCAACGCACTTGACTTGACTACAACTTCGCTTTCTTCACACAGTAACCGCAACATTATCAAACATCCACAATGGCAATCCAAACTCGAAACTACACTGCCCACACAACTCCCGTGCAGAATCCTCGTCTCCGACTCTTGAACGCCCTCCGCAAGCATGAATTGGCATTGATGACCTTTATCGCTATTCCATCAGTACGACATGCTCAAATCGTCGCTATGACCGGCTTGGACGTAAGTAATGTACAATAACTTTGCTTGAACAATTTAGTCTGACGTTAACAGGGTGTTATTGTCGATTGTGAACACGGACATATCGGCGACGACTCTATGCACAACTCTGTAGCCGCCATTTCATCAATGGGCGTCTCTCCGATCATCCGCGTTCGTGGCTTCTCACCAGACATCCTCAAGCGGGCGTTGGACACTGGTGCTCAGTAAGGCCATCGCATTTTCACTACTCCGTACTACGGCTGACACAGTGCAGTGGCCTCATGGTGCCTATGGTGAACACAGCCACCGACGCAGAGAGCGTTGTACGCTATTCGAAGTTTCCTCCTCTCGGACTTCGCGGACAAGGATCAGCTTTCCCTGCTATCGGCCACGGCTTGACGACACCCGAGTACATGAAGACCGCCAACGAGACTCTTCTGACAATCGTACAAATCGAGACAAAGGAGGGTGTGGCCAATGTTGATGAGATTGCCGCTGTTCCTGGTGTTGGTAAGTGGCATCTTGGCCGCTGTGATGAATTCCTTGAGCTGACATGGTCTAGACTATCTGTTTATTGGGCCCAACGATCTTGCGCAATCAGTGCTTGGCTATACCCCTGCTAGAGGCGACGAGCCAGAGTTCGTTGACGCCATCCAGAAGATTGTTGCTGCTGCCAGGAAGAACGGAAAATGGGTCGGAAGATTGGTCAACGATGGTCCTTTGGCCGTTGAGGCTGCGAAGCAGTTTGATTCTGTCGCTATCACTGGTGATACCAAGGCAATCAGCAACTGGTACACTGCTCAAATCGCATGTGTCAAGGGACAATAGATAAAAAGCTGTATGAAACGTTCCAGATGTTCAACAAGTTACGATGTCCTTCCAAAATTTAGTGTTGCGTTGTGAGGTACGGGTGCTTGAGTACAGTTGGAGAATACAAGTTTTGAATGCTGGAAAATTGCGATGTTGCGTACATCGTCAACAAGTCATTTCTGACACTTCGTAGATCATGTTTTGAAGATGAACATTCAGTCCCATTTCTTCCAGCCATCAGCCCGAGATTGTATTTTGGGCTACCTTGTGCTATTCGATGTGCACACCAGATATGTGTTACCTCAGGTAGTTCCAACTTGGGTTCTAGCCTTTTCCAGAGAAGTCAACTATACCATGTGATGCAATTGACACTATGCAATCGCGAGACCGAACATTTTGAATAGATTGTAGATACGCGATTAACATCTCAGGACAGAAGAATACAGTATACACACAGATTGCAGAAGACACATGAAACCATACAGTAGCCAGAACTAAGTATAACTATATTCTATTTGTTTCCCATATCTTAGGCTTGAGCAATACATTCAATCTCCACAATCGTGCCCGCACCCGGCAGTGCCGCAGCAGCAATACAAGTCCTCGAAGGCGGGCTAGGAGGCAAGAAATCAATGTACACCTCATTCATCGCGGCGAAATCCTTCATGTCTGCGAGATAAACTGTTGTAACTTGTCAGCATTTCCCTTTCCATCTCTTACAAAAGAACAAGTTGCACTCACCATTGTACTTGACAACCTGCTCCATACTACTTCCAGCCAACTCGAGAACTTTCTTTAGGTTCTCCAAGACGGTGCGGGTGGCTTTTTTGATATCGGGATCTGCGGATGTTTGGCCGGCGACGAAGACTAGACCTGGTACTTTGACGGCGGGGCCTGGGAAACTCAACCAATCGTACTTTTCTTTGTCAGTTGAAGAACTTACAGTTGTGAGGCTTAGGAGGGAATTCAGCGGAAGAGATGAGTTCTCGAGACATGATGTATGATGTGGAAAGAAGGATGTTCTTTGGAAGGATAGATTTGACGGAGTGGAATTGAGGAATGGTTGATTATCCTATACTCACAAGACAGTGCTATATATTGAACCACCCCTCCATCGGGGTAATTCATACAATTCATTACTCACAAGAGGTGTGATGGGCTATCAATGACAAGTATGCTCCTCCGAGTTTGTGTCGCAGGTGCATGTGGGAGGAGCTCCTCCCGCCCCGCTGATAGGCGAAACCTCTCCGGTGTATGGGGTAATCGATTGAGAATGGAGCCGGAAGTAGCCCGGGGCTCCTCCTCCACATGCTATGCGTTCGTGAATCACCGGAGGAGTACGAAGATCTGATAGCGATACGGTAGGTATACCAAAGTCAGCACATTGCAAGATGTATTATAAAGATCATTTCGCTGGTACCCATTGATGATGGCAGAACACATCGGCTTCAGAATCATTCAGCAGCTTCAACATGGCCGAGACCGCCCCTTTCAATCCCCCTTCCCCATCTATGGCTGACAAGCCATCCGTTCCACAATGGTGAGCACTTCACAAGATTTACGATATCGTCAGAGCTGACGCTTTGCAGGATTCCTCCCCCGGCAACCAAGGAGAAGCACAACTTCGCCGAGCTGGAGACCATCGATCTGTCCAAGCTCGACGGCGACGAGAAAGCACAACAAGAATTGGTCTCCGATGTAAAGAGAGCGATCAGAGAGGACGGATTCCTGTTCCTGGAGAACTATGGAATCAGTCTCGAGCAACTCCACCGTCAATTCTCCATTGCACACTACCTCTTCAACAACATCTCTGAGGAAGACAAAGAGCGACTTCTTTTCCATCCGTCTACTGGAAGATGGGCTGGTTGGAAACACGAGTACGGCTTCAAGAGACATCGTCAACAAAAGGACGGGATCAATCAGTTCAACTGGTACAAGGAACAGTGGGAGAATGATGATCTTTTGCCTGCATGCGTGCTTCCGTTCATGGACGAGATCAGGGCTTTCTCTGAGGTACGCTTCGCGCATTCATGACAAAGGTCTATGTTGACAGAAGCACAGTACTTGACCAACTCGGTCAACCGCCGCCTACTCACACTCTTCTCTCGTGTTCTCGAGCTGCCAGACGATTGGCTTTGGAACAACGTCCAATCACACGGATCCCCATCAGGTGAAGGATACTTCCGCCATGCTCTGTTCAGACCAGTCAATGAGAAGACACTCGAGAAGTCCAGGAACATCAGAATGCACGGTCACACTGACTTTGGCCTTACCACTCTGCTCTTCTCGGTACCTATCTCCTGTCTCCAGATTTGGGGCAAGGATGACCAGTGGCACTACGCTCCTTACCGTCCAGGTGCTCTTGTGATCAACATTGGCGAGACTCTCGAGATTGTCTCCGGTGGACACTTCAAAGCAACCAGACATCGCGTCTTCTCTCCTCCTGCCGACCAGTTGCAGGAAGAGCGCTTGTCTATCGTTCAATTCCAGTCAAGCGTTGGCCATCTGAGAATGACTCCCGCTATTGAGTCGCCGCTAATCCAAAGAGAGGGCTGCGTTGAAGATCAAGGTGTTTACAAAGAGTTCAAACGAGTAATGGATCTTGGCTTCCCAGTGAGTGACATCGTCTGGTGGGTTGCCTACAAGATTGCTGACAACGTCCAGATTCCAACCAACCAACAGTGGCGAGAGATTCAGATTGCAGAGGCGACCGATCCCACCGATGATCAGCGTAACAGGATTGGTGCGGACCAGGTCTTGATGGAAGGAAAATTGATGCAGCAGCGCGAATATATGGGTGTCAAGGTGCTTTTGCCGGTGTAGACCAGGATAATTGGTTTAGCTTCGATTGCGCCAGCTGAAAATCATGATCAAGAAGTTCTCATTGATCGTATTATTACCGAAACCAGCACTGAACTTGACGCGTGTTGTCGGACATGTCTCGCATTCGTGTTGAGGGCTTGACCTCGTCAAATCTAATCCCTGAGTCACTGTTGCAGTTTCGCTGTCAGAAGACGACGTGTGACGACGGATGTTATGAGTATCGAATCGGAGTGGGATATCTGGTGAACGAAGAGAGTGTTGAGAAGGAGGAAGGATTGCATCATGGACGCGTTGAACACGCGATCGGAACGCTTGCCACGACTTTTGGCCATACATGATAGTGAGCAAATTGCTTCCTGATACAAGCAGATTTGTCAACGACGGAGCTCTTTGCGCCTCAATCACCTCGGAATACTGAATTCCGATTTCTTGATTGCGATCAGTATCTGGTATTGTGATCATCTAAATAGCCACATCAGCAAGACAGTACGAAAACGTGGAGTGGTCATCGAAACTCGGTCTCCAACATGCTCTCATGGGGAAGACCACGAAAATTCAACGGTTACCTATTCAATGCAGATCGAGGACGGCAACATCATTTTTGTAGAGAAGCCCTATGCTGTACTTGAGCTTAACATCCGATTCAGGGTATATTGAGATGATCCCAGAACACAGTGTCTTCGTAGAGGCGAGCCTTGAACAACTGGCCAGGCTCACATACCTCAACAATGATTTCGGGCGCGAAGACGTCATCACGACGCGTGCTTCGTGTTACCTCCCATGTTCCTGCCATCTTACTCCTTCTTCTCTCCTTCCCCATTTCCACTCTCGACAACAAGTTGATCACGACGAGGGGGCAACCGGGCTGTTCCGGTACTACAGTTCCGAACCTCACTAATCTCTTTTCGCCTTTGAGAGTCACTCTGAATTACACAATTGGTTACAACTTCTGAAACGGAAAGATGGATTCAAGACGAACACTCCTACTAATTACCAGAGTCAACTCTAGGGAGTTTCTTCTTAGTATCGCGACCCAGCCATAACAGATCCGGTCGACTGTAATGCCCGCAGATATCCAAGAAGCTCTTGGCAAAGATGGCAGCAGTGAAGTCAAGGTCAGCAAATATCAAGCCTTCAGTGGCAGAATCCAGAGGCGCGGTCAACAATCTACCATCAGGTCCGAAAATGGCGGATGCTCCTCCTCCAGGACTGTTCATCAAGAGACCCGCTTCTGTCGACATGGTCTCGATACCTTTCTCCGTGATGACGGTCGTGGCGTGGAGAACGAACGTTTGCGATTCGATTGCGTAGACCTGGGATAGACTCTGGCAACCTATAAATTCTGTCAGCGGCCATTGGCACGCAATATCCGTTGACTTGAGACTCACCTTCTTTGGACAAAGACCAAAGATCAGGACCTCCCTGATGAGGTACAATTGGCGGCCAAGCAGCACAATGAATTTCCTCCTTCTGGGAGATTGTGTTGAATTTCAACAGCGGTTGTGCATGCTCCCAGCAGGCTAGAGTACCGACTTTCCTGCCTATGCTCGTCTTTGAAACATTCAACAGACTGTCGCCCGAAGCGTCACCGAAGATTGTTCGCTCCATGTGCGTTGCCTTGAGCTTGCGACGATTCATCAGCATCGCGCCATCCGAGTCTATCAGTGCTTGAGCGATATAGACGGAGTTGTTGTCATTCTCGGAGAAACCAAGCGAAACAACAATCTTGTTGCGAGCTGCGCAGTCTTGAATCTTTCTCATCTCGTCCGAGTCGACGGCAAGAGAGTTTTGTATGTATTGGGTGGACAGCACAGGATCCAAAGGACGTGTCCTGCTCATGAAAAGTAAGTTGCTGGTTTGGATGTAATGGGTGAGTTGAATAATTACCATATCCAAGCTGGGTAGCCAGGAATGAAGGCTTCAGCAAAGGTGACGAGTTCTGCTCCTCCGACGGCAGCTTCTTCTATGATCTTGCAGGTCTTCTCGACTGATTTCTGAAGGTCCAGCCATTCAGGCTCATGCTGGGTGACAGCAACACGAACAGTTGATTTATCAGGCATGGTTATGAGAAGGATATGTGTAACGAGGAAAGCTGATTTGGCTGATCAGAAAGATGAATGGACAATAGTTCGAAGGTGGGTTCGCTGAGTATCTTATATATGTGTTGAAGCCTCGTCCGCAGCTATGGAACAACTGACAGTAACTCCGCATCAAATTGAATTTGATATGGGTGTTGATACTGCCGTGTCTGACATATCTTGCTTGCGGATGTGTCTTCCGCACGGTATTGCACAAGAGATCTACTGTTATCAGCTGCATCAACCTTATCTACCTCGGCCCGCCTAGACCTATTGATAACAGCATTACCCCGCTTCACGGTTCGAAGACACGAGGCACGAGGTATGGTTGAAGTAGACGACACTCTACGGTATTTGTTTCACTATCAAGGATATAGTTGCTTACATCCCAACAGTTCAACACTAGCGGAAGTTACTGCTTGCGGCGAATATCGAAGCAAGACGCTCACATTGGCTGAAATTAATTTCGACCCTGCTCTCAAACGATAAACCCTGAAGACAGAGAGTATGTACTGACTAGGCTTTATCTCGTGCTATGCTCCTCCCAAGTGTTGCCAGTCAAAATCCCAAAGGCCCTCATTGCTGAGAGGTATCCCCTCAGCAGCCTGCAAGATCCAATCATGGTCTGCCGTTCCTTCTGTGCCCCAAAGTGTCTCAGCGGCAGTGTTTAAAGCAGTATCGTCGAAAACGTTGTATACGTCAACTGCCGCGTGAGATTCAGGCCCCAAACCACCAAAGTCCTGTTCCGTATTCAAAGGCCGAGCACCACAAGCCAAGACTTGGCTGTGCTGTATCGGCAAGGCCCAAACCACTTCCCATCTATGCGCAAGGTTCTGTATGTGCTGGAGAGAATCTTGTGCTCTTTTCTCCCAAGCGGGAGTCATATCTGAGAGGGTCTGAACACAGGTTCGAAGACCATTTGCAGACTGTCGGCCTAGGCGATTCTTTCCAGATGTCGCATTCAGGAGATGCATAGTGGCGGCAATGGAGATGTAGTCAATGATTTGTGGAGCAATCGCTGTGAAATTCCGAGTCGCGCCAAACTCACGAACGGTGCGAGAGATGGCCGCAGCTGCAGTAGTAGCCACCGTCAAAGAAAATCTGCCAGCCTTACTGCCACTTGCTTCTGAGAGAAGCGGTCGATGAATTAGAATAAGAGCGGCTTGATAGCTGAGTTGCAGCCAGACTGCAGTCTCAGACAAACGATCTTCAGGAGTATGCAGGTAGGCATTCGTGGTTTCATAGAACTTGGTCAGAGTCTGGTGAGAGTGAAGCACAAGTTTCTCCTTCTCCGTCTGACTCAAGCGATACCAACCAAAGGCATAGCTATCACATTTCAGTCATATAATCGTTTGTACATGACAATTGTTTCTTACCCTTGGTCCATACATGAGTCCCATAGATGCCACATTTCACAAAAGCGTTCATGAGCCCATTCATCTACTGTAGCTCCCGTGGGAAGGATGGAAGTGAACGATGTTGACTTGACTCGTTGCCAATGCATGGTGCAATTCATGCCGAGACTGGATGTCACTAGTCTACAACCGAACACAGTCAGTTTGAGATATATGTAGACTGTGTACCAAAGACACCACTCACCTGTCCACTGAAAAGTATGCCCAGAACGATCTAACACGACGTTGTTGAACTCTTTGGTCAGGAAGTCCCGAAAGCCGTGCTGATTTGAGAGCACTTGCATGCAGTCCTAGGTGAAGTACTTGTCCAGTAGCCATGGCTAATCATTATGTCAGTATCAGCAACGAAAACTTCCCGTGGTCACTTACCAATCCAGTTATATGCCATACTTCCACAGCCAGATTGCAGCTCTGTCCAGGCTAACAAAGCAAGCCCTTGAACCACAAGATCGGTCGGAGTTTCTTTGATACAGCGGAAGACAAATGCCTCAGCGCGACTCTTGAAACTCTTCTCTAAGTTTCGTATTCGTGTAATATCAGAACATGAAGCAGCGACGGCGTACAAAGCGTTGTTTCGGAATGTTAAATCAATATCTCCAACAGCGGGTTCTGAAAGTGCCATGTTCACAAGTTCGTCTGTCTCCAGGAATTGGTGAAAGCGGTTAAAAGTCTTCGAGAAACATTCTATCAGATAATGCCTGTCGTCGAAAGTTACGCAGTCTTCATTGCGGACTTCGACATCGAATTTGATATCAGGACTGTTTGATGTCTTCGTCTGTGGCACTTTGCTTGCTGATAGAGTGAAAGAGGGCTCTCCTATGTCCGCCACATCGAGCTGGAGCATCAGTGAAGATAGCTCGTTCATAGCGTGAGATGATCTGCTCTCGAAAGCCTGGTCCTCTCCCAGCGGGGTGGAACAACCTTCAGATATTGAAGACGAGAGACCGGCGAAGGCAAATGATGAGTTCCTTGTGTCGTGGTTTATGTCTGGGTCGACCATTTGACGTTCAACGTTTCCAGACTGTGTGTTTTTCAAAGCATCACGCAATGCCTTGATTTCTTCTCGCAGAGAGAGGACAAGATCTTCGTCTTGAAAAACACGTCTTTCTGGATGTCAGTTTCCAGACTCAAGCGATGAGGAATGAGATCCACTCACTTTCTTGAGTCCTCAGAAGCATAATGACAAACGCGGTCAGATTTGGTGCACAAAGTGCATCTGGGTTTGCGACCATCGCACTGTGTCACGCGTAAGTCAAGCAGAAAGACTGGAGTGCCGTGAATTGATACGCCATGACGAGGAGCTCACATGGAGTCCGGTACACTCACCTTTCGCTTGCCCCTCCTACAGTCGTCACAAGCAATCTTGATACGGGCGCGTGGGCCCGTCTCCTCGGGGTTCATGATTGAATAGCCGGAACATGAATGATGCGGATCTCTGTGCCGCACCAGTGATAATAGCTGTGAGGTCTTGCGAGCCGGTAGCGCAACGTGACATATCAAGAACGCTGTAGTTGTCGCAACGAATGAAGGACGAACGGTGGTCAGCGAGATTGTTGATTACCCCGCCTAGACCCTGATTTTCGCCGGCCAAACTCTATCTGAGGTGCGGATATGGCATCCGCATAGATGCCAAGCATTGACTATCGCTCTTTCCTACAACTTCACCATGCGGATGGTCAATCCGCACAAGAGATTGAGTGTGATAGTGCGCTAAAGGCTATTCGGCATCAAAGAGGGGATGTCGAGACCAACCTTCAGCATATGTATAAGTGCCTAAGTACCCTGAAAGGAAAGCAAATCAGAGAACGTTCCCATCCATACCTTAACAACTTCATCAGAATCTTACTCTGCTCTCAAAGATGGTTTTCCTTGCCGACTGGGAAGAAAAGGAGCATCTGTTTGTTTACGGAATCTTTGGCGTCCAGCATAGAGAGGGACAGACGGAAAGCACCACAGCTATCGTTGAATCACTGCACAGTCTGTTGACTTCATCTGCTGGACAAATCGATCTTCTCACCAATGAGAGCCACGGTCTTGCAACAGAGACCGAGCTTCAGACCACTACCTTTGTTGCTTACTGGCTTGATGCGACCGTGTATCAAGCATGGGCTTCTTCTGGTGAGGTTCAGCATTTCTGGAATACCCTTTACGATGATGCTGGAGTCTGGCGTGAAGTCATGACAATTCCTACCTCGCGGTACATGTTTGCTGCCAATCAAAATTTCAGATGGGGCCTCACATGCCTGATCGATAAGCTGATAGCGAGCAATGACGAAGGTTACTGGGGTGTTTACCGGCACAGAATTGGCTCTAAAGACGACACCTTCACCTCGCCATATGTCACAGCAGCAAAGGCGAAGAGAACAACAGATGATATCAAAAAGGCGAGCGGTCTTCGCGTCCTTGATATACCAGCAGAAGGTCCAAAATCTTCGAGCAAGGTCAGACTTGGACGTGTACGGCTGAAGAATATTCCCGACAACATCTGCTTCGTTCGGGAAGGACAACGCCAGCCCAATATCGCCAAGGAAGAGCTTGGTCTCTGGCTTGAGAAGGTCGCGCCTCATGCAAGGTCATGGATTGAACACCTTGATCTGCACAGGGAGAAGAATGGAGTGCTGTCTTTCTCGACCCATGTAGGCCAGGAGTCAAAGTTAACCGACTCAGAAGCGGCAGAAACTGATCAGTTGGCGTATTTCCTGGATCTTGCCCACTTTGAGGCGTCCGGTCGGGCATTTAAGGGCCATGTACAATTGAGGAAGACTGTCATGGAGATGTATGGACCAGGAGGACCCATGGAGGGTATTGGGAAAGCTGAGCTATATGTTGAGCTCCTTATCTTGAAGTCTGACGAATTCGATGCTGAGTATGTTGGGTGCCTTGAAGGAACCGGTCTGATGTATCTGAAGAACATTGAGTAGCGAGAATAGTCAGAGAAAGCCGGTAGAGACTCATCAGTCACTGCAGTAATTGAGAATGAGCTCTTGATCAGATGACATTGCAAAAGAGAGTGCTCGAGTATTGTGATGCGAGACGCAAGGAATGCGCACTACGTGGAATTTTCCTGGACAAAGCGTTGGGAATTGCCAGGTTGAGAACTCAGTTGTCAACACTTGTCGCGTGCACTTAAACGCAACGCCTTTCGCGTCAACGCAACCCGACATTTTTTCGCCCTCGCAATGCCATGATGATTACCTATGCAGAATGTACAAGACGTGAAAGTCGACTATTGCTACAATGCTTATACTACGCCTAACGCCCCTTGAAACAATTTGCTCCAGTCAACAACCCGGTTTGTTTCTGCCTTGCACTATCTCAACGCGTCCCAGATGACAGTGGCTACCGTGTCAAGCACACATGTGTTATGCTGCTTCTCCCAGCAGTTCACACGTAGCTTTGAGTCGGTGCAGAAGATCGAGACGGGTTTGGCACCCCTATTGAAGACTTCTCTTTGAGCTCAGAAATCATCGTCAGCCTCAAGCTCGTAATACCGAATCGGCACAAAGACATCCCAGAAGCACTCGTCTCTGAACTTGACCACCTTGTCATGTACCATGATCCAGTTTTCGGGATCCTCGATTCCAACTCTCAAAACAAGGGCGTTCATTTGCAGCGGGAGTCCGACCGTATATGTCATCATCTCTAGTGAACACCACGCGCCGATGGGCGACCTTCCGGGGTCATCGCGCATTTTTCTGAATCGTTCGTCGAGGGATGTTGATGTGGCGTCTGATCTGCATATTCTACTGCATGCATGACTGTCACCGTTGAAGTGAAGTCCGAGGCGCAGGTCGATGGGGTGTTCGTATGGGGGCTGACGGGCGTCGAAAAGGGCTACTCGGCGTTGAATTATTGGAGTAGAGGATGTCGTTTTTGAATCAGTCTTCGGTGACGTCTTCTCGTCATCCTGGTTGACTGGTACGGTAGCGGATGTTCTACGCTTCATCATAATGGATAGCTGGGGATTCGAAGTTGAGAAATGTAGGATGAAGGTGTTCAATTCGTTGACACTTGCGGTTTTTTTTTTCTTCGAGAATATTGGTGATGGAGACTCTACTAGAATTGGCACTCTACGGGATGCGATGACTCAAACTTCATTCGGTTTTGGGCACGCGGAAGCGACATCTCTTGTGTGACTGCCCAATTCGCTCAAAGTGTCGCTTGTAGAAAGAATGACTTAGTCTTCACAAAAATGATTCACTTATTGCTATACCAACCGCAAGTGACGTTCTCACGAACACTCGAACTTTATCAGAAGTGAAACTGCCATCATCGTGACTTTCAGTCTGTTTGCGGCAGCATATTGCTCCATTTTAATACATACCGCCAGCCCCAGATATGTGAGAACAACTTGCGCGACCACTTTATGGTGACTCCTTCAGGGTCTCCACAATCATCAGTCACTTCCTCGGTTCTTTCTTTTTCACTCCTGTAGGCACGATTGTTGACTTTCACAACTTTCAGCACTTTGTGTCCCCGAATTCTGCTTTCCCCCTTCAAAAACATCACGATCCACTTCACCTTCACAGTCTTCACCACAACTTTCGCCAGAAGATTGACCACAACGTTCACCGTTCGAAGTATCACGCAGATACATCGTCTGGTCCTCCAACTGTCAAACACTACACCAGATTCAAATCACCATCCCCATCAGACTAAAATCATCATCGCCAACACCAACAACAACTCCCTTCTTCCAAAAGATCTCACCGACATGGGAGCCAATCAGTCTTACGGCACGGATTGCATGGAACCCACTCGATCCAGCACTTTCAGCGTAACCACAGAAAGCCCCCAAGATACTCCTTCTTCCTCAACCTCCATCGAAAGCTTTGAGACCGTCGTCAAGCCCACCACAAAGCCCGTCAACAAGATGGTCATCTTTGATCCCAACCAGCCACCTTACGACGAAACTCCACTCGATCTGTCTCTCGGACTTCATTTCTCAAAACTCAACGGTCGGGAGATTGAAGACTTTGACGATACATGGAAAGAGGATGGTGTAGAGAGATGGAGCGAAGAAGACCGCGCAGACCCCAACTTCGACGTCCGCGAAACAATCTGCTACAAGACTCTTGCCGAAAGAGAGTTGATCAGCAGTTTCAACAAGCGGAAGCTGAGTCTATCTCGAAATCGGGATGGCTTGGACTGTTTTGTCTGCAAGCTCTGCCGCTCTACTCCAATCCTCAGAGACCGTATCTTGCCATAGGTGTGAAGGAACTGGGAAACTGGATTGGTGTTCATGATCAAGTCGTGCAGTTGAGAGATGCATGGCTTCCGGGAATGCCCATCAGATACTTCATCGACAAGCCTGAGGAGGAGCATGATATGTATATGAATTTCCATGTCTATAACGACACTGGCTTCTTCGACTGACATTTCCACATCAACCAAGATTCTCCGTCATTCCTGGCGCATGTGGAAAACACATCCCAACAACCACTTTTCTCCACCTTTTACTCCATACTCGAAAGCTTTGGAAAGTTTGCGGCCCAGGAAATGAGACTGCTCCGACATGCAAGACTTGAGTGCGAGCAACAAAATCGAGCGGATGATCTGTATCTGAATCTCGAGCTGTTTTACGACTCTTGAGCTCTTCGAAACTTGTGGTAAGAGATCAACGAGAGATCAACACAGCACCTTCTTGCAATTCGGGCTATCCTTGAGTTTGCGAGTACTTTGATTGCTTGGGGGGGAGAAAGAGAGAAGCCAGGGTAATAACTTCCAAAAGACAAACAAAGAAGAAGGACAAAACCCCGTACCAAGAGTTCTCAACGTCTTCCTTGTCAACATCAACGGACATTGGAAAGCTCGCGGTTAGTGAAGGGAGAAAGGAAGATAAAAATCAGCAGAAATGAACAAAATACCAATGAACAATGCATTCTTCCGCATATTGTTTCTATCATCAGCACTCCCATCCCTTCACTTTTCCATCCCCTTCCATCAGCCATCCATCAAACCATCATCCCCCCCACTCACTCCTCCCAAACAACACAAGTAACATTCCCCCCTCCCACCCACCTAGCCACCGGCTTCCCCACCGTCCCCAACGCCACATCCCTCTCAAAAACCACAACGCTCCTATCATATTGCATGCCCACCGCCAGCAAATCACCAAATTTATTCAAGGAGAAATGGCGGGGGAACATTCCTCCCGAAGGCCAGAGTTGTATGTGTTTCAGGGTGCCGTCTTTTTGGAGGGAGAAGCTTGAGAGGGAGTCGGAGGGGATGGAGGTGGTGTGGTTGTGGGGGATGGATGAGGGGGAGGGGATATGGAAGGAAGTGTTGTTGCGGTTTGAGATTATTAGGAAGCGGTTGTCTGGCTGTGTTTTGTGGTGTTAGTAAAGAAATGGCAGGAATGATAGGGATGATGAAGAATGATGAAGAAGGAACAAAAGGGGACTGGAGTAGAAGCTTACAGTAACCGCAATTTCCGCCGCCGCATTTCCCTCAGGAACAACAAGATCACCATACGTGCTCGTCTCAAACACTTGTTTAAACCCCATACCACCAGCCTTCGGATACGAGACTCTGAACGACGTAACCGTATTCGCCAATTCGGAAACCAAAAACATAAATGTGGTTGCTTGGGTCCCCACCACACCATACGGTTGATAGAAAACCACATGTCTGGGTCCACTACCAGGAAGCACCGCAAATGGTTTCTCAGCAACAAGATCTCCAGATCCCGCATCGATGGAAAAAATCCTGATCAAGTCGGCGCCTAGATCGGGAACAACGATGAAGTTTCCAGTAGGATCCAGCACGGCTTCATGTTCATGAGGAGCATCCTGTCTTTCAGCATTAGGACCAGGTTCCGTCAAATTGAACAAAATATCCTGTTGGAAGTCGAAAGCAGCAGTGTGGTTGGCGTCCAAATTCCAAGTACTGAGTGCACTGCCTGAATAATGTGCGAGAGCAATTGATCTCTTTTCTGCAGGGTTGCCGTAGATGACGCCACTGACCGGACCGCTGATGGTTTGTTCGCGGTGGATTTTGTGGAGGTGGCCCGAGGAGTTTATGGTGAAGGAGGTTAGGGAGCCGTTGGTGACTTCGAGGCCTTCATCGAGGCAGTAGAGGGTATTGTGATTGGTGTCTAGAGTCAACCATGAAGGGTTAGGCGCACAGCCCGCGTTGGCGGAGGTCTTGGTCAAAGAATAGTGACCGCCATGTTCAGTCAACTCGAGCGTGGAGATGTTGCCAGAGTAGTCGGAAACAAAGAGGTTGGTAGCGGCAGTGAAGCTCGCAGCAACACAAAGCTGAAACGCACAACGGACGAGCATTGTCGAGAGATAGTATGGAAAAGAAAGTGATGGACAGGACAAGAGAAAATAAAACAAGAGGCAGTGTCACCTACTTATGTACAGTACTTATATTGACCCACATCCATGCAGGCACATGCTTGCTCACCTTTCCTGAATCTGGGGCGCTTACAGGTAAACTAGCAAGCTTACGCATAGTGCTGTGGACATGATGCACTCAGCCGCCTGTAACAAGACATGAGTGATGATGCCGAAGATCGCATGAAACACAAGGCGGAGGGAGGTCGGAGCGGGGTGACAGGCAACCGACCCGGCTGGTGGGGACGTGCTTGGCGCGGAATGATGATCAGCAACCATGCCAGCGACTTCGCACGAGCCAGTGACATGATGGTCAAAGCAAGCGACGCGTCAAGAAAGAGGGCAGTGTACGGAGCAGAAGACATGGAAACGTGGTGTGGTTTGGATTGGATACAGGAATGGATTTTGGTTCTAGGACCGAGATGTTCTGTGGTAATCGGGCCATCTCTTCCTCAACAACGGCTTAAGGCGTCGATACCAAGACGACAAGACCGTGAAAGTTCCTTAAATGGCCTTCTTACTCTGATCTCTCAGCTGAGCAGTTGACTGTCTGTCATTTCCTCTCGACTCGAGGTCGGCAGCCCAAAGAGCAGCACCAGTGGTGTTGGTGAAGGCGAAGAAGACACCAGCAATAGGGACAAGCTCCAACAGAGTAGCAACAGTACCGAAACCAGTGTATGCGCCCTGTCTCTTCTCAACCCACTCATCCTGACGAGCCTTGTTCATGCCCTTGAGTTGGAAGTATCTAGAGTGAGCAGCAGGACCAGCGCGCTTGCCCTGGAGGAGGATGAACATGACTGTACCAACAACGGGGATGAAGTTGAGAGGCAGATACATGACGTATCTGATGATGGCGCTGGGTGCGAACTTGGCGAACGGCTTCTTAACGAGTTTACCAAGACGGCCAATAGCATCACCACCACGACCGACCTTGCGCTCCTTTGAGACGAGCTCGGCCTCGCCCTTAGCGACCAGAGTACCGTCAAAGGTGTCAATCAAGCTCTCCTCGACGAGGAAGGTCTTGGCGAGGGTGTTGAAGATGGTGCTGCTCTCGTTCAGGCACAGCAGGGCGGCATTGATAGCGGCGAGAGGGCCGTTGAAGACGGCAAGTACGGCGGCTTGAGGAAGGTAGCCGAATACGAAGACACCGGCGAGGGTGCTGATGCCGAGCAAGAGGGTGGGGATGAGTTTGGATGCGAGAGGCTTCCAAAGGTCGCGGTGAGCGAGGAAGTAGGCGATGCCCTATACGACTGTTAGTACTGTGAGGATGAGCGCATGGGGAAGGAAGTCCATACCCTGATGGGGTACAGGTAGGCTCCTGACTGAGCAGCATCGCTTGCCAGGTTGGCGACTCTCTGTGCCTCCTCACGGACGGTATCCTTGACCTTGTCTTGAGCGGTCATGTTTTCTGTCGGGTTGTGTTTGTTGTAGGGAAGAACAGACGGCGCAGAAGCTGCTGGTTTTGTTGTCGCGCAAAGGTTTGGCGTGGTGTCCTCTGACCAAAATAAAACGTCACTGATGTCATGGCTGAACTCGATGCGGGGAGCTGCCACAGCTTCCAAGATCCACTTGCAGTTGTCTTCTCCTTTTCTTCAGATGAATATTCCGCATAGCGAATTGATGCAAGCAATATGTGTCTGATCATGCATAATATAATTTCTCGATCTATCATCTCCCCTCAAAGCCATACCGCTGTAGCAGCAGCCAGAGTCTTGCCATCCTCACCCACTAATTGCCTTCTCGCAACCTCGACAATCTTGTTTCCATCAAAAGCCAAAACAAACACGAAACCTTCTTGACTGTCCGTCATAGCCAAATACTCGACTCCCTCCTGACCATCGACCATAGGTGCAGGTTCGACAGCATTGGCGATACCTCCGCTCGTCGCCGTTTCGAAGATATCGAGTGCCTCTCCTTTCAATCTCCCATTTTCATCCAATGCAAAGACTGCAACATAGCCTTTTGTCTCCTTTTCCAATCCTCTTGTCGATGCGTAAAGATATCTTGGTGACCCAGGGACCGGTCTGCTTAACCGTACTTCGTCCGCCCAATACTTCTTCTCGTCCTTGTCATCCGGAATTATCCTGGCACCAGATATCAGATTCAAATCTCCTGTTTCCGAAATCGACAAAGCGTCCACATAACAGCTATGTTCCTCGACCGAATATAGGATCCTTCCGTTGGGGTGTGGCCAAGTATGTCTAGGTCCATCATTTCCTCTACTCGCAATCCACTTCTTGCGGTTCTCCAGTTTTCCTTCATTGCCAGTGACCGAGTATGACCAGACACAATTGTGACCGATATCCGCAATGTAGATGACCTTCCCGTCAGGAGAGAGATCAATCGAGTGGGAACCATGGCGAAGGCCGCCAAAATCTCCATGTGCGACGCCATTTCTAGCTCCGTCGTTTTCATTGCCTTGATCCCTGAATTCTAGGTTTTGAAGCAGAGAACCAATACTGCCGTCCTTCTTGATAGAGAAGACTTCGCCGGTAGGACCACCTGCTGAGTAGAGCGTCGTTTCTGAACAGCAGACATACCCACTCATTGCACGTACTGGTGCTGAGTTAAGGGGTATCAATGTGTGGTCATCTTCAATGCGGTAGGAGGCTACTGCTGGGGGTGATGCCCAGACAGTGGTGTAGAGGTGTTTTTTGTCTGACGACAGTGAGAGCCAGGAGTGCCCGCCTATGGCTTCGGAAGTGCTCTTGATCTCCAATTTACACTTTTTGGCATCTTTGGCTGGGGTAAAGCGAAGTGTGAAGAGTTTGGATGTATAAAAAGTGCCGACTAGAAAATCCATGTTTACATCCAAATTCCAGATTCAGGTTGTATGGTCTACTTCCGATGAGGTGAGAAAGACGATGAAAGCAAGAAGGTGTAAATCGCTTTTGAAGAATGGCGTAGGGACGTTTTTGTCAAAAAAGTGATGGCATGGCTTTCGGAAGTGGGCATCTGGCCGAAAAGTGCATCTTCCGAAGAAGTGCCCCTCTCCGAACGTTTGGGGCTGGACTCGGCTTTGCAGTCGTTACAGTTCAGGCAAAATATTTTGCCGATGTTGAATCATCAGATCTGATAACGACTATTGATGACTTCGAGCATCTTCACGGCAGGACTGGCACCGATGAGTGCAGATTCCACCTTGGGCATTGGTTTGCCCATTTTTCCGCCTCGAATATCGCCTCGCTCGCAAAATCACACTTTTCGAGTGCGGTCGAAGGATTCGTTGCTAACAAGATCGTCCCGAGAAAGGCACCGCGAGAGTGGGCAGTACACCTGATCATGGCATCTCTTCCGAAACTTATGGTTCGAAGCATTGAAGCTTTCAGATCACATGTTTTGATATGGCAGCCCAGAATGTAGATCGCCATGCCACATGGACATGTTCCTGGCTCGATCTTGTTCATCAGTCGCTGGTACCAGCATGTCTTCTGATGTTTCTCAGTTTGCGGGCTTCTTTGTCGGCTCTCCTGGCCTGATTCATGCTGCCGCCCATACTGGACTCTTCGAAGATTCTCTTTTGTAGACCGCCTTCGGAAACTTCGTCGAGGAGAAAGCGGCCCCAGAGACCGTTTCTCCAGCGTTGTATCATCCACAAAGCAACGGCCTCGGTATCTGGTTCACCACCTTTTTGCAGACGACCAGTCTTATGTGCAATGGCATTGAGCAGTTCGATGATGTCGTTCGTAGGTGGACAGTATTCCTTGTAGAGGGTGGGATCGATCAGGTTGACACGATAGAGGAGATAGTCGGCAAGAGTGGCAGGTGGGATAATGGTGTCTTTGACATTGCCGCACAGGGCAAGCTTCAGCATGGCTTCGGCATCGGGGACGTAGGGTATAAAGACACCAGGAGTATCGAGCAAGTATACGCCCTCTCCATCTTCGGTGCTGTCGATGATCTTGACGCTTGTTGAAATCTTGCGCGTGACACCTGGCTGAGCGCCTGTGTGTGCTGCTTTCCCCTTTCCGACTCCTTCTTTTCGCAGAGCGTTGAGCAGCGAAGATTTTCCAACATTGGGCATGCCAACGACCATGATGCGCGAACCGGTCAAGGACGTGCTGTTCTCGAAGTAGCGACGAGCGAAGGCTAGGACTTTGCGAATGTCCTTCTTGTCTTTGTGGTCGGAGAAGAGGACCTCGGAGGGTTTGTGCCAGTTGCGAATGATGTTCTCTCTCTGTTTAGAAGGTCAGAAGAAGGCGGGCAGGAGGCCAGAGGGAAACGAAACTCACCTCCTTGTCGGCAGGCTTGTTGTTGCTACCCAAGTCGCGCTTGGTATAGATGATGATGCGCTCGCGACCTGCCAGACTCTGTTCGAACAACGGGTTACGTGAGGTTAGTGGGACTCTGTAATCACGGCACTCGACAATCAGGTCGATTTGCGACAATAGCGTGTTCATCTTGGACAGACCCGCAGCATGATGACCCAGGAAGTATGACCTAGGGAGAGACTCTACAGGCGGGAATACCGCTCGCGCTTTGAATATCGATACCATTGTTGCCATTTGGGTAGTTCTTTCCTTGGGCGGCTTCGAGACTTTCTGTTGTTTGCCCAGGGTCCAGAAATGTTTTCGGAGAAGCTTGGACCGAGCTTGCCATGACGTTGCCGAAAACAAAGACAGCCTTCCCATCTCGCATCATCCTCTATAACACAACATACCGGCATCAATGATAAGCATGAGTGTGCCATTGATACCCAATTCTAGAGCATCGGTAGCACATGGAGTTTTCTGGTCATCTTCCCTTCGAGACCCTTGATCACGCTTATTTAGCGACGTGTTGCACCGGTAACACGCTCAATACCTGAGTATATATACCATGTCTTTTGCACATTGGATGGCATCTTCTCCTCCACAAGACACCGTGCAGGAGAAGGATTTGGAAAATATGCATAAATCATCTCTACGCTTGTCATTCTTGCCACCCATATTCATCTCGGAGTCTCACTTCAAGGACATCAATGAGCTGCACCGCCTCGAAGATGATCTTGTCGAGGCTGGAGGTCTATTGTCTTACAATCTTCACGAGGCAAAGATTGTTCTGACCAGAGTCCTCAACAAGAAACGCATCACAATGGATCTACGGTCCAAAGACTGCTACACGGACGAAGTCCTCGTTGTCAAAGATGTCTGTGCAGCGGATACTGTTACAGACCCCGCAGCCGGGCACAAAGCAAAGAAAGGGAAGCTTGCAGAGGGATATGAGGATGGAAAGAAAGAGACTGAAGAATCCATCCTCCACGAAGTCAGCACCGACTCGGAAACCGAAGACGAGCATAAGCCAAGAATCAAGTCTGCCAAACGCAAGCGTGTTGGTTCTCCGGTCGAGCAAGATCCGAACAAAGCATACTTTTCCAACCCGTACATCAAGGTCTTGAAGTGGGAATGGTTTACTGATTCTCAGAAACAAGACCGTGTTCTGCCTATCGAGCCATACTTGCTCTACCAAGGACGGATTATTGACAAGCCTGAGGATCCAAAGACACCAGGCAAAGGGTCCAGCTTTACTGCCAGGACCAAAACACCACAATCAATCCTGGAGAGGGCTAGAGCGGATGCTGAGAACGACACTTCTTCACCGGTACAACAGCGTAGCAATCGCAAACTCGGCCAGATAGGCGGCGGCAGAGTTTCTGCGCCATTCCAAACTACGCCATACTCCAAGAGAGCCGCTCTTTTACATCAGACGACCTCGGAGCATGATCTAGGCCAATCGTCCGACCTTCCTGAGATGCCCCCTTGGGTCCAGAACGACGTCAAGTATGCGTGCCAGCGCTTAACACCCGCTGATCCACCCAACGCAGCCTTCATCGCTCAGCTTGATAAGATCAAGTTAGCGCGATTGCTCACCGGTGATGAGATTGGCGTAAGAGCATACAGCACCAGCATCGCAGCTCTAGCCGCCTATCCTCACAAACTCAGTACTGGTCGTGAGATCCTACTCCTACCCGGCTGTGACGCCAAAATCGCAAACCTCTATGTCGAATTTGCAAACTACGGCAAGATCCAAGAAACCGAAGACGCCGAAAACAACGAAGAGCTCAAGGTGCAAAAACTCTTCTACAACATCTGGGGCGTAGGCGCCACAACAGCAAGAGACTTTTACAAAGAAAAAGGTTGGAGAGACCTCGACGATGTGGTAGAATATGGCTGGCAAACCCTCACCCGCGTCCAACAAATCGGAGTGAAATACTACGATGAATTCCTTCTCCCCATCCCTCGCTCTGAAGTCGAAGATATCGCCGCTACAATCCACAAACATGCTGTCAAGCTCCGTGACGCCGGGATTCAGAGTCTAGTCGTCGGCGGCTATAGACGAGGTAAAGAACACTGCGGCGATGTCGATATCATTCTCTCTCACCCTGACGAGAGCAAGACTTTAAACATCATCACCGATATAGTAGCGAGTCTGGAACAAGAATCTTGGATAACGCATACCCTCCTCATCAGCACAAAAACCAGCGATCGCGGACAGCAAACCCTAGCCTTGAATTCCTCATCCACCCACGGCCACGGTTTCGACAGCCTAGATAAAGCCCTAGTGGTCTGGCAAAATCCCCACTATACCCCCTCTACTTCTAATCCCTCCGACTCGAAAACCAAAAACACAAATCCCCACCGTAGAGTTGATATCATCATTTCGCCGTGGAAGACTGTGGGATGTGCTGTCATGGGATGGTCTGGAGGCACGACATTTCAACGCGATTTACGTCGTTACGTCCGCCAAACTTATGATTACAAATTCGATTCTTCGGGGCTGAGGGATAGGAAGACGGGGGATGTTGTTGATGTTGACGGTGAGGCTGGGACTATGGAGCAGGCGGAGAGGAATGTTTTTGGGGCGTTGGGGTTGGAGTTTAGGGAGCCTTGGGAGAGGTGTACTGGTTGAAATTTGTGCGAGGGGATTTGGGAGATCTGATACGTCAGGATCATGGAGGAGTCTGGGTTGGACATCTTATCATCTCGTGATCTTTTGAAGTGCGGATTTGGGAAGAAACACCAATAGATTTTCCTCGATTGAATGACAACTTTCGCATCCATTTTCCAACCCTTTTCCATAAACACTGGAATAGATCTTTCATCCGTCGTATAGAAATAGTGTTTCGTGGTTTCCAGCTACTGTTCTCGTCTGCATAAAGCGCCTTTCAAAAGCAATTCGTGTACATAAACCCCATGCCGTTGCCATGCGTGTCTCGTATAAACCCCCCCATCAACCCCATTCGCAATTCCTTGCAACCCATCAAATCATAAACGTGATGTCGACTCCTAAGCTGAACACGCAGCTGACTCTGCCATGGCCAATATGTCCTTCACCTCTCTAACTACCCCATCGAACTCCGGGCCTACGAGCACCGATTGGAATCCCTCATCATCGGTCTGGGAGCACCTGGAGCTATTCTACGGCCTGTAGATGTCGACTGCTCCACTAATGTTGTCGACGCGGGTCTCCATGCCGTCAAGTCTGCTGCGAAGTGTCCTAACTTCACGCTGGAGTTTGTCGACCAGATTGAACAGATTGCTCATGTCGCGAGCAGACACCTCATAGCGGTCGTGATTCTGATATCTGTCGTCGTTTCTTGAATCGTGGGAATCGTAGTACTGGCGAGCGTCCATTTCGTGCCTAGCAGAGCGTGCGCTGTCGCCATTCGCGCCGTTTCGTTCCCTCTCTGGAACAGAGCCTGGCACGTTGACCGGAGAATAATGGCGTCCGTTGATTGAAGGAGGAGCGTCGAAAGTAGGGCGCGACGGAGTGGCATTCGAGAGTCTGCCGTCTCCTGAGAAACCACCGCTGTAGCTGGAAAGGCGTGGACGCTTGGCGGCAAGCTCAGCTGGGGGACTGCGGGAATCTTCATCATCCATGTCATCGCGCTTGCGAGCACTGCCAACTTTGAGAAGCGGAAAACCGGTTCGTTGTTGCTGAGAAGATTGTCAGTATCGGTCCATAGCTACGGGCAAATAGTATCAAACGAAGCTGCAAGCACATCGCACTAGTATCGGACTCTCTCAGGCTGGCCGTAGAGCGCCGAAAAGGACTGTCGCAAGGCACGATGCGTTTGAGAAGCCTAGCCGTGTCCAACGAGAGCGCCGGAGTAGCTGCTCTCAGTGGACGTCTCTCCTATCTCGAGAGCAATGTGTCTTTTGATGGTGCATCTCCACGAGTACAGTGCCACTGAGATGTCTGTGCTTCTGTGCTTGAGCTTAATTGGTGATGGCTTACATGTGATTCTCTGGCTTCTCTAGCATGCGAGCAGCCACTCTGCGTGTACGAGCACCGAACACATCCAGTTTTGTCGTGGCTATTCGGCCGCGTCATGCACGCTCTGTTCTGTCGCTCGCACGTATCACATCTAGGATTACGTTCCGTGCCATAGCGCATACCCTTGGAAGCCCTGGCATGTCGTGGGTTTTCCATGTCAAGCAGGTTCCACCAGTAATCGTGTCTCTCAATGTCAAAATCGCCGTCATAGCGGGGAGGTTCCGGTTCAGCGTCGCCGCCTGTGAGCAGCTCGTCGATGTCGGACTGGGCATCTGCGTCTGCTGAGGCGGGATGGCTTCCATTAGAGAGATCCGCATCGACTTTCGCTTCGGGCTTCGAAACTTCAGGTTCGTCCGAACGTTCAATGATTTGAGGTTTCGCTTCCTTCGCATTGGCGACCGACCACGTGGGGACCTGAGGGCGGCTTTCACCGTTTCCATTCATCTCAGTGCCAGGATTTATTTCGCGAGCACCGGTGCAGACATCAGCCATTTTGTGCTGTACCGGTCCGGCTCCTAGCAATTCCTTTGGTTGTGTTTCGTGGGAAGCTGGCAATAAATCAGCTTCGGACTCTGGATACTGGGCGGCGGCGGCTTACCGGACAAAGTAAAGTTACGACGGTCGTCCGACGGCGGATTCGAGAATGCTTCCATTTATCGATGAAGTTATGATTGTCGTCAATAAAGTTACGAGGATGTGAACAAGCAGGAGAGTCAAAGGGGGCGACGAGAGAAAGAAGCGGCGGGCGCGATTTTGAAGGCAGCCACTCACTGGCGGCCCGGTCGCGAGCGGCTTGTCGCCCTTTCCCGGCTTGCCGTGCACTTGCAACAAGAGGTTTCTCTATCATCTTGCTACCTAGCTACCCGTTGCTTCTTTTTGCCTTCGAACAATTCCATCTTGGCTACTGGCTCTTTCCTCCGTTGATCTCCATCGCTTGTCTGATTCTCGAATCGTAGGACTCAGGAATCCGAAAAGATGTCTTCCTGCTGTTTGGTGGCGCGTACGTACGGCCGACGTTAGCTGCATCCGTTCCCGAAGAGGACCAGGTGTGCCCGCCCTTGGCGCTTCTGTCAAGGCAAAACCAGGCAAGACCTCGCACATGTCTCTTTCCGGGACTCCCGTCGTGTTTACCTATCATCGTGCTTTGGATGGTCGCGTCTTTCCCCTCGCTTTGGTCAAGGCGGTGAGACGAGCCGCTGTCGGCGACGCTCTCCACACAAATCTCAATCGTCCCGTCCGACACCGACCGACCGGCATCAAGGATTCAACGGTGTCGCAAAACGGAAAATACTCCACAAGCTCCTGATTTTGGCATGCCTTTGACGGCGGCTACATCTATGTTCTGCGATGCGCTCCAGACACTCGAGCTGCGTTGGCGCAAAATGTCGAGACAGGTTTGTCCAAGCCTTTCATGCAACCGCGCGAAGCCCGACAAGCCCGGTTGTCTGGGAAGCGTCTACGAGTTGGGTCGGAGCAGAATACCAAATCCCCGAATCCCTTGCGACAAGATTGCAGTGTGCCCAACAGCCCTGCCACACACAGGAAAGTGTCGAAATACGCTCGACGTAATTGTCCGGGGTCTAGAATGGTTATGCGACGACGTCCGGCGCCATCTCAGCGTGGTGCCCTCATCCCCATCGCCCAGTCCATACTTGAGTACTCAAAGTGTCTGGTATGGCTGTGAGTTTGGAATTTGGTATCTTGCAGGGCAGCCGTACGTCTGTAAAGGTCTCCGTCTGAGCGCTCCAGATCTGTCTCTGGTTCCGGTGCGCTGTCATGGTCGTCGCCGCCAGTTTGAGTGCACAGAAGCTCTTGCATCTCGATTTCGTCTTCTGGACTAGGCGTGTCTCTACCACCATCCGTCTTGAAGGTAAAGAGACTCACGACACGAGAGGATGCGAAGGAGAACATCGACCAGTCTGGAAGCAGTGCTTTCTTGCTAGGAGATGGGCTCGATCTTCTGGGGATGGTCATTGTGAATCGTGTGGTCGGATGTATTGCTCGATTTCTTGGATTATTCACTGCTTCTGGAGAATTCATGGTAAAAAGGTATGCAGCGAGCTTCTATAGAGTTTTCTTTTCACCCCACAGCACGTTGTGGCTGACGACTCATCCTGTCCTCAAACTTGCTCAGATCATCATCCATCATTCGCACACGCAACAACATCTGGGGAGTCATCAGGCTTTCACCTCCGAGTCGAGTCTCATTGGAGAACCCTTCTCCACATCACCACAGCCTGCTTTTCCTTCCACGAGCTGCTCCTTCTCCACCCGACGTAGCAACATTCCAGGATTCAACACCGCTAGAGCACCCATAGCAATGAGCATTGGCGCCGCATCCAATCCAATAACATAGCCTTGCTGGGTGATGAGTGGTCCCCTCCACCCTTGACACAACTCGATGGATCGATAGAAGCCTCTCAGGTTCATCATGGTGGTACTGATGACAATAGCAATACAACTCAAAAGAAGCGATCGGTTTGCCTTGATCTGTGATGCGCCTCGCGGAAAGACGATACACAGAAATCCGGCAAAGATCATTCCAGAGACTAGTTGCGCGATGATGCCAACGACCATGACAGTCGTGCCAGGCGCGGTGCTGGTGCCTTGATCGAAAGCTGCACCAGCCAATCCACCACCAATGGCTTGCAGACTCAAGCACACACAATCAACACTGAAGATGACCAACAGATAAAGCTTTGGAGGCACAGGCGAGACCTCTCTGCCCAGAATCTTCACGATCATCCACAGCGCAATGTAAACACCAGATTGCGTATATGCAGGACCCATGATCAGAGTCGCAATCTGCATGGTGTTGATCTCGTCCGAGAATGTACAGGTATGCGCAACTGTACGACCAATCCATCCTAGAAGTTCGAGCCCGGCTCCGCAGCTGAAGAATAAGCCCATCCACCAGCATCGTGTGCGAAAGGTTTGGTATATGTTTGCAAAGGTGTAGAGACCGAAGCAAATGCTGAAGAAGATCCCAACGCCTAGCGATGGTCGATATCCATAGCTTGATGCTAACGCGTATTTTTCGTAAGATGCGCACGGCGGGATGTATGGTGGAGGAGTAGACATCTTGGCCATATTCCCAAGGTGCGACGGTGAGACCGGTCAAATGTGTAGATATGATGATTGATATATCCAGAATGCAAACAGCACCTACCTACACCCTTATATATGCATTTGCGACACTTCTTACAAAGACGAACTTTCCTCCGAGATGCGTCACCATATTCCTTGTATACAACCATTTTGGACCTCGCAGTGCGAGAAGGATGCAAGTCGCAGTCGGGGCCGAAAAGGGAATAGCGTCTTCGAAAGCCAAAAATCGAAGGATGACTCCGTACTCGCTGCCTGGTTCTTATACAGCCAAGCTGTCGCAGCACGTGTGGAATAGACTTCCAGAAGGATGCAAGATGTGAGATCCTATTGCAATTTCCTGATCGATGGTCTATAGATCTCAGTATAACATAACGTCTGCTGGCGGCGCGAGATTCGTTCGTCATCCATCGACTCCTTGAGATGTAGCAGTAGCACGTCCATGCCACGTAGATCTTTCACCTTTTCATAGGCTACTTTGTTTCTCTTATGTTAGTACCACCCGGCATACAATAACCATATCACAGGTTGAAAGCGTGAGATGGCTGGTGTCGCGACAGAAATCACGATTCACGATCGCATCTCACGAGTGTCGTCATGACCGTTCTGTCGATCATTTCCTTTTTCGTCTCGACTTTGCGAGCGCGAGCTGAGTTCCTCCGACTTCAAGTCATTCTTTTGCTGCTCCTTGCTTCTTATCATTTTGAAGCCTGGAGATCGCGACTTGAACTCCGGACGGACAATATGCCAACCTATGGAAATAGACACAGTCGCTCGTTCTTCAGCGCGCGCTTAAGATCATTGAGATATGATTTGCCAACTGTACAACACGTCCCTGGCAGAGCTCGCGAAAAGCCCAAACCAACCTTCCAAGATCGAGCCGTACAACAAGTCACTAAGGAGATGCAGTGGGAAGCAAATGCCTATGCACCTTTCCGTGCCTGCTATATGACCGCTTAAAAACTTCTGGTCTTGTTGCAGTGATTGATTGATCATTCAGAGGAGATTGGAGACGCAATGTTATGCAGTTTATCATTGTCTATCTTCTTTCTTCATACAGTCGTAATCGCTTGATCCTCTAAGCCTTCATCATCTCAATGAACTTTTCGGCCAGAGGGTTGGCAGCAAGAGGGTTTCCACCGCTGATGACCTCCCTATCGACAGTGATGTAACCAAGCTTCTCGCCAATACCCTCAATCATATTGGCACCGTTCTCGCGCAACGTGCCTTCGACCTTGGGGATCTCAGCTCCGAGCATTGTCTCCATCATGGCTTCCTCCATATCAGACCAGGAAGTGAGCTTGTAGCCGGCATACAAGAACTTGCCACTCGATGCCTTGGTGGAAAGGAAAGCGTACGGTCCGTGGCAGATAGTGGCAGTAGGCTTCTGCTTGCTGTGGAAGTGCTCAAGGATACGGCCCAACTCCTTGTTGTCGCCAAGATCAGTCAGGGGAGCATGACCACCGGGAATGAGCACGCCGCGAAATGACTCCAACTCCTGATCACCGATATCTCTAAACTTTCTCGGCGAAGAGAAACCGTTCTCCTTCTTCATGCGCTCGATTAATTCGTTCTCGCGACGGCGTTCGTAGAAGTTTCCAGCGAAAGCGAGGAGGGTTTCACTGTTGGGATCAGGGACAGGCTCTTTGCCTTCGGGTGTGGCGAAAGTGACCTCGTAGCCGGCATCCAGGAGTTTTTGAAGGGGCTTTGCCAGTTCCATCAGGAAGAAGCCGGAGGGTTGTGAAACGATCTTGCCGGCGTCCGCGCCGGAAGTCTTCTTCATGTCGAAGTGATCGGCATCCGAGAGGATGATGAGGACCTTTTGTGATGATGACATGGTTGTTGATTCGATACGTTTGTGTTTGAATTGTGAAAGATTGAGAAAGGTCTGTCTGCTCGATGGAGAAATAGGATGAAGAGAAAAAATGCTGATGAGGATGATGTTTTGTACCATGATGTTCGGCCAATGTCCACGGAAGTCACTATGACGTCGGACCCATTCTGAACGAATGTGCCCAATTTTCACGTGCTATGCGCTTCGAGTCAAGATATACTGACATTTCGTACTCGCAGACCTATCACGGAGGTCTTGGTCAAGACCATTGCTTCGCTGGATAGGTTGGTCATTGTCCTCCCCCGCTCATACTCGGGGCGTGTGTCTCAAGCCACATCGACTTTAGTCGGCTTGCACTCCAGATTTATGTGAACCGGCTCGTGGCGCACAAGCGACTTGCGATAATTTTGGATATTCGAACGGCTTCTTTGTGTCCAAAAGATATCGCAAACCCGTCAAAACTGCTACAAAGAGGTGTTGTCATGGTCGAAAGGCGAACGAAGAACAGAAACAGGGTTATCCTGATTGCAAGATGGAATCGCCGGAGAAACTTCGGCCGACTATCAGAATCAAGACGCGTCGCGTTTTTGTCACAACTCAAACTCATTCGATACACACAGTTCCGTATTGTCGTCCGTTCAAAATTGTCAGAGCTGTTGAGCCTGGAGACATCGCGAGGAACAGGTGGCAAGAGATGTAATTTGTACTATCCAGCTTCCAAAGGCTGACTGGCTGAAACATTGACTTCGAACGAGAGCAGAAGACAAAGCTTCATCCAACATGTCTGCTAGAGCATCTCGTTGAACAATTCCCGAGAGCTAGTGCCTTCAAGTATCTACAGTCCGTCCTTCAGATACACTGCATCATGTTCTTCTGCTTAGAGATAAGTAGAATCGACCCACCATTCCTTCTTGTACTGCTTTCCCAGTAATGTTTCAAGCTTTACTGGTGCTGTCAGCTCCATGCTGAAATTAGCCCTCGGACCAACAGCTCCCGGCCCTTTGTTCTTGTACTCTCCGTAGTAGAGGTTGGCCAGGCTTTGTACAGCATCCCAACGCTCCCACCCGACAGACTTGACAACGTCACCTAAGTACGACCTCTGGAATACGACTCGTGAAAATTGGCGCCATGGTCTTCCGAGAACGGTAGATGCGACTCCGCTGGTTCCGTTGACGTGGCATTGATTGAAGACGTAGAATGAAGTGTTGTTTTCCGCGTCTCTACCATTGGCCGTGATGAATCCAGGTCCGATTGTTTCAATATCGCACTGCTCGAACCAAGCCCTGGCACGAAGTCCGAAGATGAAGTCGACGGCACCATTGATGAACGATTCTGCATACACTTGTCGTCCTTCGTTCGCATAGATGGTATCCTGATATCCTTCGAAACGGCAGCCGTAGAATCCTTGGTTCGTATTTTGGGCACTCAGAGCAAGTGCTTGTCCATTGGTGTTTGCTTGACCGAACGTATTGGCGATATTCAAATTGTACAGCTTGACGTTCGAGGTCCAAAGACGAAGCGTGGCAGTTTGATCGTTGCTGGTCAGGCCCGGTGTCGTGCGAGAAAGGTTACCGGTGATGGTCGCTTGGTTCTCGGCATAAGAACGGCTATCGCAAGTGTACCCTTGTATGGTAAGTGGCCCTGCTAGCTTGGGAACATACACCTGCTCAGAGTATGTTCCGGGCATCAAGAAGAGGTATTGCTCTGCTGTCGTGTTGGCTAGGGCTGCAACAGCAGCATTGACAGTGGTAAAACTGTTGGCTGATTGACCTGAAGCGTCGACTACCAGTGCATTGGCCGGAGGCTGGATCCGAACATGCTTTCCTTTGCATGCTGATGAGGTAGCAGCACCACTTGTGGTGAGTACGATGAATGATAGCACTGTTTTCGGTAACATGATGACTGATAGATGTTAGACAGTGATTTGAAGGATTTCACCTGCTCAACTTCGCAGAGATTCATATCATTATATATGCAATATTTCTTCCAGCAAATCAACAGGTGGGTTCAGCATAGGCCGCGGAACAATGTGGTCAAGACCACTTTGCGGAGTTACCCCTCAAATGCAGATGATGTACCCCGAGGTATCTTGTTTGTGGGGTCGTGAGTTCTACAAGTGTGTTTGACGACGGTATAGCCCGGCAAGAGCAAATTGCATTTTGCGGACGTATCCATCTTGCATCCCTTCATACATCGCCAAGGCGGAAGATCAGCAATGCTGCATTCCGCCAATCATGTTCGAAGTCTTGCCTTTATCCAGCGGGTATCTTTCAGCATGCCGACTCTTGTTTTCAGTACCTTCCATCATCGCTGTATGTGACTTGAACATCCGTCTTTTTCACAATAATATGATCCTGAGATCCGTGGCTCTCTATGGAATCGGAGTCTTGCAATCGATCTCCTGCTTGAGCGCTTGACCAGATTATCGGGAGCGGTGTAGGAGGGGTCTCTGTCAACAGAAGCGATCTTCGTGTTTTGTTGGAGGAGCGTAGTTTGGAAGATTGTCCAGACCGAGAACCTTGAGAGGTGTTACCCACTGGCATCTTCGAATGCGTGCTGAAGCTGGTCGCAGCACGCTTCAGGGGTTGAATAGCCGTCGCAAGAACGCTATGTCCAACCAGAGCGATTTGCCAGTATAAAGCGGTTCCATAAATGATATCGGAGGGGTTGTTCTGAGTGGTATAGCGTTTGAAGGCCACGAGGAAGTAGGCCGAGATCAGAACAAGACTTTCCATTCATCGTCAGCTTTGTCGGCATTATTGAAGGGTATACTCACGGTAATCTCATGCCAAAGATAGTGACTACTGTAAGCTTGTTTTGAACCTTCATATTCAATCGACCAAACAAATATGATGATAACAGAAAAATGAACCACTCGATCAAGATGCTGATAACCAGGATTGCTTCCAGCCCAGTCTTCTATCGAAATGTTAGAGACGCTCAAAAAGCTTGTATAATCTTGTAGCACTTACACCTTGGCTATATACGACAACGTCGACAGGGTGAGGCGTGTTGGCGAGATACGGATCTAAACATCGAGAAGCCCAGATGGCGACAGCTTATATTATTCAGACGATGGTGAGGCCTGCCACACTGGCTAAAGCTGTGATATGCATCTTGTCTCGCATAGTACCTCTGCAGATGATCTTGTATAACATTGCTGCTGTCGACAGCTTCGAGAGGCCCTCTGCAATGAAGCACAAGACAGAGCTGTTGATGACCAGCTATCACGCAAGTCAGCCTAAATCATGACCCTTCCGGCCATCGTTCCCGCTGACCTTCGCGATACGAAGTGTACGTGCTTCTAATAAGCTCTGTAGTGATATCCCGAGCCCATCGTACAACGCCTGATATATGCATCCGAACGAGGCCATTGCAAATATCTGTTTCAAAGGTCAGGAAGCGTCCGTTCAGAGGTAGATCCACAACTCACAAACGCAAGAACAAGAAGTGTATCTTCGAATCCATACTCGTGGCTTCGCACAATGATACGCAATGCAAGAGCCAAAGCAGAGAATATAATGACCCAAGTAGTCTCAATCCATAGTCAATGAGATGCGTTCATTTCGATCAAGCGTCCACTCATCATGAACAGGTCAGAAGATCAAAAAGTGATGAAGACTTTGGGAAAGTTCATCGGCTTGTGGTGTATGGAAGGTATCGTGCGTGCTCATCATTGATGCTCTCCACCGAGCACCATATCTCATTTCTGCTGTTGCAACAGGATTCTATGATTGCTGCTTGGCACTGTGCATCAATGGATCCTCCTGAGTTAATGGCGTTTCTTGTTAAGAGCTTATGCAGCGGCGTTTCGGGACACGAGCTAAGCATCGTTGTGTCGGGCTTGAATAGGCTTTCGGGTCATTCTCCAGGGTGTGAATCACCGACAGCTAGGATCAACCGGTTCGTCGAGTCGGATGGCTTGTGAGTGCTACTGGGAATTCTTCGGTGATATTGGGTGTGTTATGGCAGTCGCGGGATGAAGGAGTGTTGAGCCGCTGGTGTTTGAGAGATCGGGGCAGGACCGTCCCGTCGGGGTAGCTCCTGAAGACCCACAGAGGTTCAGGAACATTTCTATGCAGGTGCGCCTGCCTTTTCAAGCTTGCTGATTCGTCGTGGGTACACCTTCATTGGGTTCGCTCGAGTATGCGGTCACACCACTCAGACATTGTTTGTCAACTGTGAATCTCGTATCATAATTGGTGATGGATGCCCTGTCTCAAGAGGCTCTTGGACATTGATACATGTCTTTGCAGGTTGGAACAGCTTGCTCAAGTGCCTTAAGTGTCAGTCAGATGTCGAGCTCGACCGTGCTTGCCAGGTGATTCGGCGGGAAGATGTTTTAGAGGAGGCTTGTGTGCAATCTAAAGTCTCATTAGCTCTAGTCCACACATTTGTAATACACAAAGATGGACCCGAAAGAACGATTCACTAACTGCGCAGGATATGTGGCACGCAGGCCGAGCCAATTCATCATGATCTCAAACCTTGTCGAGGACGCTTCGCTCGAGCACTGTTATTCATTGATTGAAGCCAGAACCTGAAGATCATCTCGATGTTGTTTTCCCGAAATTGATACTGTGCCGAGCAAGTGGAGTGTGCGTGCACCTAGTACAGTATTTGATGAGAGGCGGCAATGGAGACCTGGTCGAATCAAGTTCAATCATATAAGATTGACTGCCTTCGTGAAATTTCTGGTGCCTTCGCTACTGCGCTCCTTTGCGAAGATATCGCGGGATACCGTTCGCCATGAAAGCCATCAAGCGTCACAGCCATCAGGAAGATGGTCCCTCAATTCATCAAGACCTCTCTGTCGACGATAGAGACATGCAACGAATGGCGCTTTCTTCAGAGCTTCGTGTTAGTATCAAGGAAACATATCTCTCATCACTATTGTGCTGACAAGCATCAGCGTCGGTTCAAGCTTGCCTCTGTCATTGGCTTCGCTTGCATATCCGGAGCCAATGACTGTCGTAACGCTGGCAGTCGTGATTGTCGCAACAGTCTGTTATGTTTTCCGTGTCAAGCACATTCGAGGGACCTGCTGTGAGGATGAAGAAAGCTGAGGATGATGGCAGTATGGTGGCCATGGAAGATATAGTCGTCCATGGGAAACAGTGATATATGACGCGATTTGATCAAGCCCGATCTGTAGTAGCTTGCTCATGGCCAGTCTCATCTTGGATAGGTTCTACGGAACGAACAATGCAAACTTGAAGCGCCCTCAACAAGTGATCATTACTCGCGTTTCGTGACGCTGTTGCAAGAGGCAAGATCCGAGACGCGACACGGAAAAGCAGACTTGCCGCGAGCCGAGGTTCTTCCGTGGTGCCTTCGTTTCGGCCGATGATCGCTCCCTCCCTCCTCAAACCATTAACCATGACTTACCAAAATGTCAGGCACGCGCACTCGCTCAGGGTGCATGGCATGTCGACGCCGCAAGAAACGATGCGATGAAGTCAAGCCAATTTGCCGGCGTTGTCAAGTATCTGGCGCGTCTTGCCTCTATCCCAATGCCAGCGGATCTTTCAATGAGCGATACCTTATCTCGTCAGCTTTGGATCATTACATTCTACCAAGCACATCTGCCGAAAGACATTTTGTGAATCTACATCCGAGAGATATTGCTCGCCTTTGCCTGTCATACGATGAACAGACTACTCACCCTTTCGACACAGATCTCACTGTCTATGGTCAGATACCGAGGCCCTTATCTGGAAATGATGCTCTCGTAGATGTCTCTGAGAGGAACTTACTTCAGTATTGTATGCATGTGTGAGAATAACCACATTTCAGTAGGCTTATACATTCGACAGATTCTGAAGTCATCAGTGCAAGCAGAGTCTACGTAACCGGGGACGTGAATCCGTTCCGTTCGTTGACTATGCCTTTTGCTTATACACGACGTGGACCTCTGCTTTTGACCATTTTAGCCTTGAGTGCAGCTGAGATGGCCAGTTCGGGCTGCGGTCAGCCCGCTCGTTTGATGTCGAATGCTGCTGTGTATTATGACAATGCGATCAACCAGCTGCAGCAGTCGCTGGAGAACTCCTACGACGCCGAAGAAAATCTCTTGACTTGCGTCCTTTTGTCTTCTTTCGAGATCACCAATGGATCTCGTCCACCATGGCTGCAACATCTCAACGGAGCTGTAGCTATCCACAACCATTTCGCGTCGTCTATTGGTCGTGACTCTGCCTTATTCGCCTACCAATACTTCAGCTCTAGATGGATACTATTGGAAACGACCATGCCTCCAGGAACATACCCATGGGAGAAAGTCATGGCAGAAGATTCGATGACATTTCAGCTTCTCCAGAACCTGAATTCAATGCTGGAGCAAACGGTCGATACTGTTCCCACTGTCGCGATGCAAAACATCGACAATAACATCGGCTGCTCGTTGGAATATCTTCAGCTCATCAACAGAATATCGATCCTGTCGGCTATGAAATTTCACTGTCAGGCCGATGAGACTGCTACCGAGGAAACCTACGAGCTGTATTCAACTACAGCGATGGCCTTCGACGACGCCCTGAAGGAGATGGTGTTTATCACCAGATCACAAGACACATATATTGGACAAAGCAGCCGATGTTTCAAGCTAGCGGCCAGAGTCTACCTACGCCTGATCTGTCTCGATGCCAACCTCACTCACCTAGCCTTGATCGAGATGCAGAACGACTTGGTTCAAGCTTTGCGCCTGGTTATCAACGAAGACCAGCAACGACGAGCATTCCCTATGTGGCCTCTGTTTATCGCTGCATGTGCAAGTTATGAGGACGAGCACCGAAAGGTTGTCCTGGACATGTTCCGCACGCTTGAGAGAAAGTGGCCGATTGGCAACATCACATATGTACGGAACGTCACCACACAAATCTGGCAAAGTCGCGACTTGAACGGGCACGACAACAACAGCCGAAGACACGACTGGCAGAGGCTCATCACGACATTCGGCTGGAAGCTCGCGCTGTCCTGAAGATAGAGCAGGCCCGAGCTCAGACAGCCAGGCACGAAACTTGCTCTGCATTACCCAATCCCGTCGCTCCCGTCCAGCTTCCACGAACCGTCACATACAGCTTATTTTGTGAGCTCCTGTCCCCAGCCAAGCAAGAGTCCCGCCTTGTCGCCTGGTGTTCCTGGCCCACTTGGCTGGCTGCCGACATTCGACAAAGGCGCGTTCGTGGGTTCGACTCCCACCACGCGCCGAATAATAAGCAAACCGGACCGCCGGTTTCTTTCCACTGCCACCGGGCAGTGGTTTCTTTTGCTCTTTAGAGCTGTGCCATGATATTTTTTGCGACATGCTTCAAGTACCGACTTTTGGAGGTCTGCACAACAGATCAAGGTTCACAAGAACAATCTGCGGCCTGTTGGTTCTTCTCTCAAGCCTTCGCTATCATCATAAATGCCATGGAAATGTCGCGTCCATGAACACGACTCTTGGGCGCGTCGTGGTAGCTTGTGCAGTTATATGCACCTTGGACCGCCAGCTTCCCAGTCACATCTCTTGAGCAAGTTGCTTCTTTGATTCTTGAGCCGTCACTCAGGTTGGATAATCTGGCAGGAGATGAAGTTGCAGTCATTCAGATCAAACATGAACATGGCTTTCGTCCGAGTTTGGTTTTCTTGTTACCCAAAATTCCCAACACCACAACCTTGTGATATATGATCCGTATCTTCCATTCATTTGCACCTTTGAACACCCTGGTCACCCTAAACACCTCTCTTG
>JGI24891J29808_1000037_pt1 | contig 177637 bp, 123 predicted proteins | sample FreactcultuFSWF8_FD_29808 | JGI IMG/M metagenome (IMG submission 29808) | reverse complement strand
CTGGGCATCCCGTCCGCTCTGCCATACATAAGCAGTTGAACGGCAGATTAGTACTACGGTGGGTGACCACGTGGGAATCCCTGCTGCTGTACGTTTTGTTTCTTCTTTTGCTTCATTGAATCTCCGCTCGGAGTACTATGAAATGTTTGTGTGTTGGGGCCCTCACATGAATATGTGATGAAGGAAGTAGCAAGAAATAGCTTTGTCATTTTGCGCATCTCTAGAATGTATGTCCTAGTGAGCTAAGACCGTTTTTGAGAAAGTCATCCCTTTTGATCTCGAATGCAGCGTCGACTTTGAGACTGGCGACCAGCGAAGCTCCAGCCCAAGCACCCAACGTCTCTACTCCGCGTACTGCACCCTGTATTGTGGTTCCACGCTTCTGCACCTCGCGCTGTAGTTTCTCAGCAACCTCGTCACGTTCTTGAGGTGTTTCACGAGCTGGGATTTGCTCATCCGATTGAGAGTCAATTGGCTTGTCCAGAGCGATGGCGTCTGGTGGTTTAGTCCTGGTGGGCAGGATTATGTCTTGTTGCCGTGCTGCACGTTGTCTCTTTTCTGTGGCAGAACCATAGTTCATGACCGGATCCCAGCCTTTCGTGTTGACTACATTTTCAATCTCGCGTAGTAGACGAGGCTTCAAGCCCGGTATGTCGCTTGCGCCTCCAGTGATCAGAATGCGAGAAACGCAGATTGCGCGTACGTCAAGAGGGAGTGATAGGAGACATCTATAGGCTAGTAAATGTAGAGGAAGATCGTGGTCATCAATCTGCTCGAGCGGGACCGGTGTTGAGAAGAAAGCCTCCTCAACTGGCTCGGCGAGATCGCTGAAGGAAATTTGTGCTGATGAGTTTCCGATTGGGATAGCGACTTCCTCAGTAGGCTGCTCAGCATTTGGATTGCGACACCACGCCATACGCATGGTTATATCCTCGGCCGTTTTGAAGGAAACTCCATTGGAGCCAGGAGCATGCTTGCGCAAAGTATCGGCCATGTTTTGTGTGAGTACCTTCGCAGCTCGTGTTGACCTTCTGTGGAGGACTTCTCGGTACTCATATAAGGCAGTGACGGTAGTCTCATGCCAGCCAATATCGATGACCAAGGCGGAGCGTAGACCGGCAGAGACGGCACAGAGGACAGGGGTTCCCCATAACTGGATACTCCCAGGTTGAAAAGCATTGAAGACGACATTCAAGGTGATTGAGACAAGAGGATGTGGCAAAGTTGAGGGAAGGACGAGGAAGACTTTGCGAGGTCGTTGGTCCAGCAGCAGGTAGTTGGTGTGGGCACTGCGTACGGCGCGTTCTATTTTGTCCTCAATCAGACCAAGGTTCATATTCCGGAGGTCCAAGTCCCATAACTCCCAGTCTTTTGCCCAGTCGTTCTCGGATCGTAGAGGAGTGGAGGATGTGGTGAAGTCGTTCAGACGCTTGTTCTGGTCAGGAGCGAAAGGTATGATGCATCTCGGAGCGGAGTCGCCAGCGAAGCCTGCGCGAAAAGACCTTGAGCCAATCTCGTAAACCAGACTATCTTCCTCTGCGCGGTAGGAAGCGCCAGGCGAGCCGAGTTGAGAGGAGAGGGAGCGTGTCAACAGCGGAGTGTGCGGTGAAGCCGGGGTAGCAGCACCAGGGGGAGCCAGGCCAGACCGAGAGCGATTGTATGACGGCTTGCGCGCAAAGTAATCCGGAGCAGCCATGGGGTCTTTGTAAGATTGACAGAGGCTGAGCCTCGCCGCAGGGAAGAATCGATCAGAATTGGACAATCATTGCTTGCATGTGGCAGCTGTTTGTCGACTTGTGCTTGGACTTTGCTGGAGCTGATGGCACGCGCTAACGACTCCGACTGCCGAGGAAAAGCCGCCGAAATTTTGGTTCTCGACAAGTTTTGCAACCTGCACCAAGCTTCGGTCTTTGGATTTTTGTAAAGGTCGTCGAGCCAGCAGAAAAAAAGCGTCGCGTCTGCCTTTGGTTTTTCTATTCTTCCGCGACCCTCGACAGTCCTTTCACATCACCAAGAGACGTCTCCGACACGATGACTCTCTTTATCCTCACAGAAACCTCGGCCGGTTATGCGCTGCTCAAGTCCAAGGACAAGAAGCTCTTGAAGCGCACCGATGTCCACGAGGAGGCTGCCACCGCAGAGGGTGCCGCTGGCCTGTACGACCATCTCATCATCCATCCTGCCCTGTGCATGACTAATTCGTCTTCAGGCTCAAGCTCAAGCAGTTCCAGAAGTTCGACAGCGCCGCCGCTGCCCTGGAGGAGGCCGCCGCTCTTACCGATGGCAAGGTCACTCCCATGCTCGCCTCGCTCCTCGACACTCTGAAGGACGAGAAGAAGGTTCAGCTCGCTGTTGCCGACCCCAAGCTCGGTCAATCCATCAGCAAGCTCCCCAAGCTCGACATTGAGTGCATCGCCGATTCATCCACCAACGACATCTACCGTGCCATCCGTGAGCACCTTCCCTCGCTCATCCCCGGTCTCATGCCCGATGACATTTCCACCATGTCCCTCGGTCTGTCGCATTCGCTCTCGCGTCACAAGCTCAAGTTCTCCCCCGACAAGGTCGACACCATGATCATCCAGGCCATTGCCCTTCTTGACGACCTGGACAAGGAGTTGAACACCTACGCCATGCGCGTCAAGGAATGGTACGGCTGGCACTTCCCCGAGATGGCCAAGATCATCAACGACAACCTCGCTTTCGCCCGTGTTATCCTGGCCATGGGTGTTCGTACCAACGCTGCCAACACTGACCTCTCCGACGTCCTCCCCGAGGAGATCGAGGGCGCCGTCAAGGCCGCCGCTGAGGTTTCCATGGGTACCGAGATTACTGAGGAGGATTTGGAGAACATCCAGGCTCTTGCTGAGCAGGTTGTTGGCTTCACCGAGTACAGACAGCAGCTTTCGTCATACCTCACTGCCCGTATGCAGGCAATCGCCCCTAACCTTACCGCTCTCGTCGGTGAGCTTGTTGGTGCTCGTCTGATCGCCCACTCTGGTTCGCTCCTCAACTTGGCCAAGTCTCCCGCCTCGACCATCCAGATTCTCGGTGCCGAGAAGGCCCTTTTCAGAGCTCTCAAGACCAAGCACGACACACCCAAGTACGGTCTTATCTACCACGCTTCCCTGATCGGCCAGGCAACTGGCAAGAACAAGGGTAAGATTGCCCGCATGCTCGCCACCAAGGCTGCCCTTGGTCTCCGTGTTGATGCTCTTTCCGACTGGGGAACTTCTGGTGAGGGTGACAAGCCCGAGCCCACCGAGGAGGAGAAGATGGCTGTTGGTGTTCAGGGCAGACTTTTGGTCGAGAGAAGATTGAGAGGTCTCGAGGGCAAGCCCATTCGCAGCACTGCTTCTGGTGTCGCACCTAACGGTCAAGCCCAGCCCGCCAAGTGGGAGGTCAAGGAGGCCCGCAAGTACAACGCTGATGCTGACGGTATTTCCGCCAACGCTCCCGCCGCTACCGAGGACGCCGAGATGGAGGATGTTACCGAGGCTGGCGCCGAGGCCTCCAGCGACGAGGAAGAGATGACCAAGGAGGAGAAGAAGGCAGCAAAGGCCGCAAAGAAGGCCGCCAAGGAGGCAAAGAAGGCCGAGAAGGAAGCCAAGAAGGCCGCCGAAGCAGCTGGCAAATCCTCCAAGAAGAGAAAGCACGACGAAGATGAGGACAAGACAGAAAAGAAGAAGAAGAAGAAGAGCAAGGACTAGAGTGTCGATACTCGCAGATCTCTTATCCTCTTTTCTGTTGCCATTTATGTTTGCATGTGGGCGCCATTGTCATGGTCGGAGTACTGGAGTCGCTGGTCGTGGGGTCTAAAAGAGCGGTTTCTTGAATTTGTTCCTGTCCAAAAGGGTTCTTTGGTTTCTTTCGTACGAGACTGGCGGAGGCGTTTCTACATATTACTTGATCGAACCGATAACCTCTGTACAAGCTGTATCATCATGCTCCCTGCACATGATACGACGTTTATTCTTCATACCGCTCTTTCCTCAACCTATCTCACGATGACGCAGAAACCAGGCACTCCTGCCTTCAACTGTCATCAGCTTCTTCCCGTGATGCGCTGCACAATGTTTTGTTATTCTGACGCGAAGTTCAAAGCGCACATGATATCAATAACCGAGACTTTACCGTACCTTCCTGTTGATCATCTGGTAGATCGCCTGTCAACAATGTCCCGACTATTCGAACTCTCCGACTTCAAAGCGGACAAGAGTCAAATTCGGTAAGCTGTTACTGGTTGACACGCTCCGTACGATAACTTGTCAGGTACACGCAAGCGCTTGCGACAGGGTAATAACTACCTCAGAGACATACTCATTGACTTACAACATCCTAGCTCGACGGATATCACAAATCATTCCACGGCACGAGCTGACCTGCCAGATTATCCATCCTTCGTACAACCCAGGCTTGAATTCATGACTGACCGCACGTCCGCCGCCGTCTCACCCGTGACACGCAACCTATTCCCTCTTCGGTTCTGGAATCGGCAAAGAACGTGGGCAGTAAGCCTATTGTCGCACAACATGATTCTCTTTTGGTCCTCCGGCGTTGTTGCTCGCACACAACATTTCAAATAGAAGAAGAATCATCATTTCTTCTTCCTGCCCTCGGGATTTTGATTCGATCATCTTCATGAAGAACAAGATTCTTGGCAGTACTTTCATTGGGCAAACACCATGTCCGGGTTCCGACTGGGTGGCTCGTTCTTATCGAATGCCACCGCTTGCTGAATCAGTGGCATGGTGGCGTCAGCCTCCCATCTCTTTGGTGAACCCTGCAGATAGGCGCCTACTTTCTTCTGGGTACGACATGGGTGGCTACACAACCTCGGCGGGTTCATACATGTACTGAATAGTGTCTCTGGTATCTCGCTGGGCAACACCGCCAGACTAGACATCATAACACCGCTACTCGAGTCTTACTCTTTTCCCGTAGCGATGCAGTTGGACCAGTATACTTTCTACAACCTTTTGCGCTTTCTGAGGCCTTGCTTGACTGCTTTGATCTCAGCTACCTGAAGAAACCATATTCGGATTCACAAAATTTCTGTCGCCTACCATACATTGCTACCTCACGCCTCGTTGCAACTACTTTGCAAGCTGGACTGAGTCTGACCACAAGGTCATGTCCTTAGGATGGGAACCATAAGCTACGCTCAGGTTCCTCCAACAGCAGCAACAATAGCACTCAACGCATACATATATGGATTCGGAGGACATTCATTGGTGACGCCGCACGCAGCCCTTAAACAACTATGGTGGACGGAAGATCGCATTGACAACAAGGTCACAAGAAAGTTTGTCGTATCACAGATCAAGGGAGAAGAGCGAGACTTCTTGGACAGACCGCTCGCATTCGGCGAGGGATTGACAGATGACACCTACATGGAGTGGATTCTGGGTAGAGCAAGGCGGTTGTTTCTCATCCTGGCAGAAATTGGCAAACCGGAGCAGATCTTCGGTCTGATAGACGACTCCCTGGACGATGACGACCTACCATTCTCTCTGGAAAGTATTGTCGATATGGACCTTTGCGTCGAACCGGACGAGCGAATGAACAGAAAATTCTACGCTACTCAATTCTTGTACCTCCTGCGGCAATTGAAGCAAGGAGGCCATATTGACTATGGACCTCAAGAACACATACCTATGGAGTATGTACACAAGATACCGCCGGCTGTCTCGCTTCAGAGCTGGGATAGGATACACTTCCCCAAGGATCATGAGCAAGTCTTCGTCAGGCGCAAGTTCATCTTCGGAGGTGCAGACGACAAGGATGAGTTGAGAGAGATGTTTACCCAAGATCTTGCTCAAGCACAAATGCTGAACCATCCTCATGTTGCCCGCGTATGGGCATCATATACTGCTGGAGACGCTGGCTACGTTCTTTCCGACTTTGTACCAGAACATACATTGGCATCGTTCATCGCTCACCGCACGCCCTATCAGTTCATGCGCGTACCCCAGATCGAACGACCCGTCATTCTACTCGAGTGGATGCACTGCCTAGTTGACGCGCTCGCTATGTTGCATCATCGTGGTGTTCAGCACGGCGCAATACGACCATCCAATATCCTCGTGGATCATGATAACTGCATCGCGTTCTCTGATGTAGGAACGCTGCGTACATTCCAGCGTGGCAAGAAGTCTGTAAAGAACGAGATCACAGGCTACTCGGCGCCTGAAACAAACCCGGAGGAAAAGGTCCGCGGTGTCCACTTTGCCGACACGTTGAGCAGTCCGATTGATATCAAGCGAGGCTCTAACGACAGCATCTTCAGTGGCTCTTCATTGTTCTCTTCGAGTCCACCGAAGATCTCAAGTCCAGTACTCATTCACAATTCGAGTCCCATGGTGGACAGCCCGATGAACAGCTTCAATGACCCGACTTTACCATCACCAATACCTCTGTTTCGCAACTTTAGTAGGCATTTACCTCCTCCACCAACATTTGCATCTGCGAGTATATGGTCATCGTCCTCGGGAAGAACTCGACGTCTTTTCCGCAGGTCCAACAGCCCACCGGCATCACCAAGCAGTTCACCTTCAGATGAAGGACAAAGCTTCTTCCCTCCTCAAGATCCAGCTCCAGCTTACCCTGTACCGATCCGGGCAGATAAGAGGCCATCGTGGGCTTCTTGGTGTACGACACCCTGTCCAACATCCAGCACATCTTCCGATCCATCTAGCCTGCTATCTGAGCTCTTGAATGAGCCACTCACCATGCCACGACCTCTTTTCATACGCAAAACCGCATCACAACGATCACTCAACAGTAATCTCCATATCGTTACTGAGCGGCCGGACACAGGTTTCGAAAGCGACGTCTTCTCGTTGGGCTGCGTCTATCTCGATCTAGTCACATACATTGTCAAAGGCAAACTTTCAGACCTGCAGAAGTTCAGAGCGCAAGCAAAGGCGCCTTTGCCTACAGATACAGCGACCCTGCATATTTGGCTCGCTCACCTCGCTTCCGATGCTATCAGACTTTCACCTACTGTACCCGTTCTGTCAGCTTTAGTACCTATACTAGGCGTAGTCAGGGACATGCTTTTGCCAGAGCCCAGCCAACGGCCCACTGCTCTCATGATCCGCGGTCGCATAGCCGCAGCACTCGAACAAGCAAATCTGCATTCTATCTGCTGCAAAGACCGAAGTTGGGATCCAGAGCTGGCCTCTGAACAAAGAGCCAGACTCTCCACCCGGCGACCTCCCAAAGTCCCAGGAGACGACTCGATAACCACGAGTCTAGAGTCCGTGGTCTCGGAGAGCAGTGCTGAAGGTGGTGGGGAATTTCTCGCCGATGGTCCTGGAGTGCAGATGCGAAGAAGTTTGAGCGTCAGTTCTGGCGCAATGGAGAAAAATGGAGGTAATAGTAGGATGAAGAAATTGGGGTTGGGATGGATGAGAAAACCACATGCTAAAGGATTCTAGTATGTGCTCTGATGATAATGATTCTCATGTCTTACTGTGTTTTGTTTTCGGCGTTCAGGGGGGTTTTTCTAGATCTGTATGGCAGGGATCGGTGATTGAGTTGTTTTAATACCACAACGCGATAATGAATATGCAGTAATGAAGAATGGCATACACATCACCGAGATTACTGTTCTGATTCATGGTCTTCGATGAACAAGCACCACTTCGAGTGGTGAATCCTTAGCAATGTGGCACCCAAGAAAGGTCTGGTATCAAGACTTCGATCTAGATCATCCAAGAAACGCATTCGTAAAGCATTGATATATGCTGAGATTTATTAGGTGCCTATACCATTGCCATTTGTACCTATCATAACTAAAAGGATGATGTGTTCGTCGTCGATTTGACATGATAAAGTAAGGTCAGGGTGATACACATAGCGAAAAAGTGTTGACGACAAAGACAAGTCGAAAGTCCGATAAAGGGCACCCATGCAACATCTACACGCTCGAGCACGCTTGATCAGAAGCCAGAAAAGACCATTCAAGGATGACAAAACAAAGAAATCGACTGGGTATTAAATGCTATCGTTAAAAGAAAAGAAAAGGTATGTCTATAATAGAGAGGTAAAAGGAAATGAAGAAAAAAAGCAAAACCCAAGAACGCCATGATGTATGCAAAACCACCCCTTCCCTGCATCGATGGAAGAGAGATGCTCCGAATTTGATGGTCAAATCAATACACACTTCCCCTTGATACTTTTGTCTTCAATCTCCTGTAATTTCAACTGCTCGATGATTTCACTGGGCTCGTTCATCGGCACGATGTTGTCGCCTTCTTGCTCGTCATCTCCATCGGCATCATCATGCTCGTTGTACTCATCTCCTAGAGGGTCGGCGCGGGCACCACTGCCCATTCCGCTTTCACGCATCCAGGTGTCTAGATCTTTTGCTGTGGGGCGACCTTTGAGGGGGCGTTTTGAACTTGCGCCGGTGGGGTTGTTGGGGTTTGCGTCGGAGAGATTGCGGTGGTGGTGGTGGTCGTGTTGGAGGCGGGCGAAGTAGTCGCTTTCGGTGCCTGAGACGTCGGAGAAACCTTCTGCTGGGGTAGCCATGCCGGAGAGAGAACCACCGCCGTCGCGACCTTGGATGAAGGATGGGCGGGAGGAAGGCAGACGCAGCGAGATTGGTGAATTGGGCTCGGTTGTGCTTGCTGTGCTGGGAGCTCTGAGGGGTGTGGAAAGTAGAGGTACTTCTTGAGTGGCGATGGGGTGGTCTTCTTGTTCTTGGTTGGGGACTTGGGCCTTGATGGTGAGTTCGTCTTGTTTCTTGACGCGGCGTGGATATTTGGAGTGTTGATGTGTGCAGCCGCCGACGCAACCGCCCCATTTGCGTGCGGGAATTGCTGGGGAGGCGACTTGGGAGGCAGTGACTTGGGCGTTGTGTTGGGGAATGGCTCGTCTCTTATACTCGGACCATGTCCGCATCTGGTTTTGTAAGACGTACTTGCCGCTGTCGAGGTTCTTCTGCATGATGACAAACTCGCAGTGGTTGACGTTGCGGAGATCCTCAAAGTACTCGACAGACCAGTGATACCACTTCATCAGGAAGACTCTTGTCATCAAGCCATGGGTGACCAGGACGCAGACCGAGGGAAAGTCGTCTTCGTTGAAGTTACGCCACAAGCTCTCGTTGAAACCACTGACACGGTCGTATGCATCGGCAGCACTCTCCCCGTTGGGGATACGGTAGAAGAAGTGACCATAGTCGGCACGCTCTTGCCACATGCGTTCCATCTCTGTACTGCATGGCTGGAAGTTTCCAAAATCTTGTTCTCTCAAACGCGGCTCTTCAAAGACCTTGATGGTATGGCGTGGGAATGGCGATGGTCCTTCTTCCTCTGTTTCGGACGTCAAGGATGATAGAATGCCTTCGGTGGTCTCGCGAGTACGGCGGTAGGGAGAGGTGAAGAATTGGATCGTGTCGTCTGGTTTCAGCATGCCTCGTAGTCGTCGGCCTGCTTCTTCTGCCTGTGGTCGTGTGAGCTATTCGTTGGTTGCCAAAAGCTATCAGATCAACAAACCTGCTTCCAGCCATCCTCAGTCAGCTTCACACGATGATCAGGAATCATCTGATGGATGTCGCGATTCTTGTTTCCTTCGCTTTGCGCATGGCGAATCACAATGATCATCTACTATGAGTTAGCCACCCTCTCCTCAACACTGCACTTGCTTGACACCTACTCGTGGTTTGCCCATCTTGCCGTATTAATTGTCCAATATCACAAGACTATCCAAAAGGCAAAAGTTAAAGCCGCGTCTTTGTTATATATCTTGGTTGTGTTGATTGTCCGGATGGGGCGCGAATGTTTACTGCCGCTCTCGCATGACGTACCCTGACCCCGAAGGCGGTGAGAGGCATCAGCATCAAGACATGTCTTCCCATTGGCTGAAGCGTCTCACTCCTTCCTTTCTGTCTTCCTTTCACCACAGCTCGTCTCAACCGGCCTCAACCCGTCTCAACTCACGATTTCAAGCCTACCGGAAAGCACCTGATAATCTGTCTCGCCGTGCAATCAGCCTATGTCTGTCGCGTGTCTTGTCAAGCCTTTGTTGCTGCCTCCAACTGCCTTGCTACACGCCCGCATAACTATGCATTAGGTAGGCCGTCAGTGAATCATGAGTCACTTTGCAATCCGGATCACCATGCTACCGCGCCGTGTTGTTTCTTCCTACATCCTGCGTCTCTGACTAAGTTTGTCTATCTTGAGATCCCTGCAATCGAGTCACACATCCCTCAGGATGAGTCTCGTTTTACTAGGATGAAGCCTAGCAAATCAAATCTGAACACTTTCAACAGCTTCCAGAACATCTTTGAACTGGATACTGCTAATGAACACACCATCATGTCTTTGGTCAAGCCTGCAGGTCTTATGGATCTGCCTCCAGAGGTCAGATAGATCTTACATCGACACACCTTTACGACAACACGTGCCCGCGAGAGAGAACAGAAGCTTCCGCACCCACTAATGGCTGTCTGTAAGAACTTGCGCCACGAGTCTCTGCAAATTCAAATGTCAAGAAGATCGCCGAAGAGTTGGAACGTATCACTCTTCGCGCGGTCGTGCTTGGAGAAACAGAGAAGAAGACACGATGCTATCTCGAGGCTATACAAGGTATAAGCAGGGCCGCAAATGACTATCGCAAAAGAGTGAGCTTGATGAAGATGGCTTATGTATCCTCCAACTGAAGGGACGCGCGGCTGCTCCAAGACTTGCAGAATCTATTGCGGAAGCAGGAACCCAACGATCCGAAGAGTACTTGGAAGCGTACATCATAACTACAAGAACACAACGAGAAATCTCGAATGCACATCAGATGGTCGTTGAGGAGTCTCTATACTGGAAAAGCGGTGTACTATCCAGGGCTGTTTTTCTGCCGAGGCAACTCTCTAGACGGTCACATAAGGCGCTTCCATACCCTGCTAACAACGTGAACCAAATCTAATCATCACATAAGGCTAGTTTTGTTTACATCCCGAGATTCCGCTTCGACCAATCATTGGGTCTAGAGATAAAGCGTGCCTCGCTAAGCAAAACCCAAGCTTCTTGAAGCTTAAGTTGGTAACCCACGTGTTTGCTTCCTCATCACACAAGACGACGACGACCACTCAGACGTGATCGCTTTTACTCTACAATCATGCAAGTAGTATCTGTAGCACAAATTTCGCAAGGTAGGCCCAGAAAGGTAGGTGGCATCGGCCGCCTTTTAGTCTTGTGATACATAATCAAGGGCGGCGACCGTGAAGATGGAGTATGCATCCTCAATCACGACAACTACAGCTTGCTACCTCTTGTAGTCTGAGGTGACAAACTATGGCATCAGTTTCCACTCTCATTCAGATACTGCCTCTTGTGGCTGGCTTTGCACTTGCCGCCGACTACCCAGGTATCCCTAAGGATCTAACAACTCCTGTGCAACAACGCGTTGCATTCAAGGGACCTAATGGTATGCTTCAGACATGAATCTTATTGCTTGGAACTCTTTGCTAAATTGACTGAAGCAATCTCCGTCGCCTGGAACACTTACCAAAAGTTGAATGAGGGCTGTGTTCAGTATGGCAAATCTGCAAACAGTTTGACTTCGCAAGCATGTTCCACCCAGTCTCTGACCTATGGAACTTCTCGTACTTGGGCCAATACAGTCGTGCTCTCTGGACTTGATGCTGCGACTACGTATTACTACAAGATCAACTCGACAAACTCGACTGTCAATCAGTTCATGACTGCTCGCACTCCTGGAGATAAGACAGCCTTCAACTTGGACGTCGTGGTTGATGTGAGTTGGCACAGCCCCTGATCCTGTCCTGAAAGTTTTACTGACCCATCTTCTTTCCCAGCTCGGCGTGTATGGCGCAGATGGCTATACCACTTCTCGCAAACGCGATATCCCCTATGTCCAGCCCGCCTTGAACCACACCACCATCGCCGCCCTTGCTCGTACCATCGACAACTATGACTTTGTGATCCACCCCGGCGACTTCGCATACGCAGACGACTGGTATCTGAAACCCAAAAACCTGCTCGACGGCAAGAACGCCTATGCCGCCATCCTCGAAAACTTCTACGACCAACTCGCCCCCATCGCAGGTAGAAAACCCTACATGGTATCGCCAGGAAACCACGAAGCTGCTTGCACCGAAATTCCCTTCAGCAGTGGATTGTGTCCTGAGGGTCAGAAGAACTTTACGGATTTCTTGACGAGGTTTAACGGGCAGATGCCTACTTCATTTGCTTCGTCGTCAAAGAATGTCACTGCACAAGCAGCGGCTAAGAAAGCTCAAGCCCTGGCAAACCCTCCCTTCTGGTATTCCTTCGAATACGGAATGGCGCATATAGTCATGATAGACACCGAGACCGACTTCCCCTCCGCCCCGGACGCAGCAGGCGGCAGTGCAAACCTCGGCGGCGGTCCCTTTGGCAAAACACCCACCCAACAGCTCGACTTCCTAGACGCCGATTTAAGCTCAGTCGACCGCACAGTCACACCCTGGGTCATCGTAGCAGGCCACCGCCCCTGGTATTCCACCGGCGACTCCAAAAACATCTGCGCACCCTGCCAAAAAGCCTTCGAACCCCTCTTCTACAAATACGGCGTCGATCTCGGTGTATTCGGCCACGTGCACAATTCCCAACGCTTCAATCCTGTATACAACAATATCGCCGATACTGCTGGACTCAAGAATCCCAAAGCACCTGCATATATCATCGCGGGAGGTGCTGGAAATATCGAGGGATTGAGTGATGTGGGTGCTAATTTCTCGACCAATGTGTTTGCGTATGGGGATGAGTTTAGTTATGCGACGTTGAAGTTTAGGGATGCGAAGAATTTGCAAATCGACTTTTTGAGGTCGGATACTGGTGAGGTTTTGGATTCGAGTGTGCTTTACAAGGAGCATGCTGTTGCGTTTGTCAGGAACTGAGTGGGAGATTTGGGGTGTTGGAGAGTATAAAGTAGTTGGGTACAAACTGGAAACAGAAAGCACAATCAAGTTGTCCTAGCCTCTTTCGAGTCGTGTTGACAGTGAATGCTTTTGAAGTTATTCGTGATGATCGTGGATTGCACCTTCTCCATTTCACATACCTGTTATTCTTCTTATTCTTCAATGAGTGGGATAATCAGATTCTTTTTGGCTCCTGCTTTGCCAATCTCATCATCATCTCCTGTTCATTCGCTGCTTCTAGTGCATCCTGCCATCCTCTCTTATTTCCCTCTATTGCTAGTCTATAGATCCGTGGTTAAGAGGTAGCAGATTGAAGGGCCATAGCGGAAAAGCCATCTCTCAATGTGCTCAGTACCAGAAACATCTACGCGCTAGGCACCTCAGAATATCAAAAAGGGCTTGTTTGACTAGAGACTCAGGGAGTAATCTCGTAATTCTTCAGATTACAAGTATGTGAGCAACGGAGTGTTTTAAAATCTAATTCATACAGGTATAATGTTCCCTATCTATTAACAATGCAAGATGATATCATAACTACATTTGGTACAACCAGCAAGGACTTTTTCGCCTAGCGTAACCCGTCGAATGGAATGAAATAAGGAAAGAAAATACCAGACTCCTCAAGCCTGGTAGCTTAGAAGAAAATGGCGTTCATGAGAGGGCCAGCTTAGATGAGGGCAGCAAGGCCGAGAAGAGCGAGACCAAAGTTGGTAGCGGTTCCAGCAACGGCAGCACCGGAAGAAGTGGCTGCTGCAGAGGATGCAGAAGAGGCAGCCGATGAAGCGGAGCGAGAAGCGGATGCGGCCGAAGATGTAGCAGATCTGGATGCAGATGAAGCGGCAGAGGATGCCGAGGACGAAGCAGATGAAGCAACAGAAGATTGGCTAGAGGCGGCGCTCGACATAGATGAGGAGGCGCTGCTTGCGGCAGAAGAGGCGGCTGAGGCGCTTGATGTCAGACTCGATGAAAGAGAAGATGCAGCTGCTGAAGATACAGAGGACGAGACGGAAGATGAGACAGATGAGGCGGATGCAAGGGAAGAAGAAACAGAGGAAGACTGCGATGCAGACGACTGAGAAGCAGATGACTGCGAAACAGAAGATTGCGAAGCAGTGGCAGCTGCTGCCGATGAGGCTGCTACAAGATGGCTCGTCATTACGAGCCTTTCACGAGAAAAGATTCAAAAAATTGATAGACTTACAGCTTCCGAGGATAGTAGATCCAGATTGGATGGCGGTGGCAGAAACACCCGAAGCAGTGGAGGTACCCTGACCGTCACAGTTGGCACCGATGGGGCAGCAGCGGTCGGCGCTGGCGCAGTAGTTGCCGGAAGCGCAGACCTGACCGGCCTGACCACAGCAGATGTAGGCAGTGGGGTCGTAGCATCCAGAACCGCAGACGGACTCTCCGTTAGAGCAGGTGGCACCGGTCGATTGACGAGCGAAAAGAGCGGGAGTGGAGTTGGCAGCCATGGCAGCGGTGGCAGAAGCCAGGACAAAGATGGCGGAGAACTTCATAATTGCGATTGGTTTGTTGTTGGTAGGGTGAAAGAGTGGTGTGTTTGAAGATGAGTCGATTGAATTGGCGATGTGAAAAGAGGAAGAGAAAAGAGGGAGGAAGCAGGTACGAGAAGTAGCTCCTAGTAATATACTTACTACGCAGCGACGATCGATGTCAGCCTTTCGGGTGTGCCTGCATAATTTAACCCCAGCAACCAGCCATCTTTGCTAGGTCGCCTCAATTTCTATTCTTATCAGAGCTTGTTGTTAGGGACTCGTAGGAACACCGGCCAAGACTCCTGGGCTAGCGTGTTGGATACTGTTGTTGAAAAGCATGAGCATGCTTGGGCCCTGCCAGAAAAGACGTGAAAAACAGGTGGTGGTTGCAGTGGGGCCCTAAAAAGTACGAGCCGTATCCGAGCACGAGCGAAAGTGACCTAAGAAAAGCACCTCGACGTCATATGCTTGCGACAACTCCTTGGGAAGGCTGGAAAAGCAGGAGTTAAACACTGCATCATGGATAGGAGAGAACCGTTTCGCAACATGTCAAAAGATAAGAGATATTAACGTAGAAGAACCAAAGATAAACAATCGAAACATAGAAAAGTCGTCTGTGTTTCAGAATTTCAAGGATTTGTTGTTGTTTGGGTGAGAGACAGAAAATTGATCGACCGTGTTCCTGATCAACGAAGGAGTGATCGACCGTGTTCCTTGCACAGCCCTGTGTGCCTGCCAAAATTCTCTGGGCTTCTCCAACTTTTTCTTGCTTCGGTACGGAAGCGGGCGGCTTGCAGAAACTCACACACGCCTCTTCCTGCACAAGTCAACCGGGTATCCCCGCCGAGCCTTGGTGAATGTTTTGTTTGATCGTCAAGGCCCGAGAAATTTTGAAGGAAAAAGTGGGAAAGTGATGGTCGTCGCCTGAAAGGTGGGAATCACATTGGATGAGAGAGCGCGCGCGGAGGATGTGCAGGGTTGATCGAGATCATGCGAAAATCATACTCTACGAATTCATTCCCCATATCAACAATATACTATTCTATTTACAAGAAGCTGCAAAACACATTTTTTGAACAAGCGACAGATTGCTGCATCTAGTAGACCTCGAGAACGTATCTCTCCTCGTCCTTGAGCTGGTCAATGACCTTGCGCGAGTCGACCTTCTTGCCGGCCTCCTTGGCCTCGACCTCGATGGCCTCCTCGAGGACGTTGGTGACATCTGGCACGGGCCAAGTAGGACCACAGAGGTAGAAGGCACCCTCCTCGCGGAGGTAAGCCTGGCGGATCTCCTTCAGGGTCTCGCGCATGCGGTCCTGAATGTAGATCTTCTCGGGCTGATCACGAGAGAAGGCACAACCCATGTGGGTAATGATGCCGGCATCCTTGTAGGCTTCCCATTCCTCACCGTACAAGTATTCCTCCTTCTGGTGACGAGAACCCATGTAAAGCATGACAGCACCGATGTCCATGCCCTGCTCCTTCTGCCAGGCACGCTCCTGGACAAAGGCGCGGAAGGGAGCAAGACCCGTACCGAGACCAGCCATGATGATAGGAGCGGTGGACTTGTGGGGGAGCTTCATGACCGAGGGCTTGACAGAGACAGTGACGGTCTTGCCAACCTCAAGAGCATTGAGGTAGCGAGTAGCCTGACCGAAGCGGTCACGACCCTTGGGGTCTACCCAGTTGACAGTGACGATACAGAGAGTGACACTGTTGGGAGTGACTCTCTGCGAAGAGGCGATAGAGTACTCACGACGCTTCATAGGAGCAACGAGACGAGCGATGTCGTGGAACGAAGGGTGAGCAGAAGGGAATTCAAGCAGGAGGTCGGCGTAGGTGACAGTGTCAACCTCGGCACGACGCTTGAAGTCAACTTGAGCCTCCTGGTTACCGCCGGTACCGAGAAGGAGAAGTTGAGTCTTCTCAGCCTCATCAGAGGCATACTCGGAAAGAGCTTCGTAGAAACGCTTGGGAGGACGTCCGAAGATATCGACGTTCTGCAGAAGAGCTTGGTAGACAGTGCGGTTCTCCAAAACCTGAGCATCTTCACGGGAAGGAACCTCGACAACCTCCTCAGGGTTGAGGCCGTACCACTTGATGAACTCCTCGACCTCGACCTTGTCGTTCTCGGCATGGATACCGAGAGCCTCACCGATGGCGTAGGTAAGACCGGTCTCACCAAGGTCGAACTCGATGTGGAAGATGTTACGGTCGTAAGTTCTAGGAGTAAGACGACGGCGCTCCTTGACGGTAACGACGGCAGTCTTGACGCTGAGGTCAGGACGCAGAGCATTCTGAGTACCGTAAGCCTCCTTGAATGCAAGACCCTTGGCAACCTTCTCCCAATCTCTAAGCAGGTACTCCTCCTCGGGCTCCTCCTTGTCGAACTTGATGAAGCTGTTAATGTTCAGATCCTCAGGCATGAGCGGGGGCTGGTTGGCCTCGGGGTCAACAGTGAGCCAAGACTCGGGAACCTCGACCTTGCGGACAACCTCATCGAGCTCCTTGGAGAGGGCCTCGAGAGCATCGTTGCCACCAGCAAGCTTCTTGACGCCAGTCTCGTAGAGGTCGTTGCGAGCAATTTTAAGGAAAGCGAGCTGAACAAGGTAGCTCTCCAATTCAGGCTGCTCCTCAACCTTGGCAGAAGCGGCAGTGTCGATAGCGAAGAGCTGAATCTTCTTGGAGGCAAGAGCCTTGCGGACCTCGGTAGAGAGGCTCTTCTCAATCTCATCATCCTTGACGCCAGAAAGCTTGAGAATGACAGTGGCCTCATCCTTGACGGACTTGAGAACGTCAAAGCTCTTCAGCAGACTAGGGTCATTGACGACAGCGACGTCAGCGGAGCTGACTGAATAAGCAGCCTCAATAGACTTGGCCGAAGTTCTGATATCGGTGCGGATGGCACCACCAGCAACGAGGTTGTCATGGCCGCTGCGAACGCTAACATTGAGCTTAGAGTCACCAGAAAGAAGCTGGCCAACCATGATGGGAGCAGAGGCAGCATTGGAGCTATCAATGTCCCAGAAGGTGTACTGTTGCAGGCCGCCAGTGGGAAGCTCGAAACGCTCTTCGTCTGAAGGTGCGTGGTCGATCTTCTGACCGATCTGCTGCAGAAGGCCAGCAACCGAGGTGGGAGTCCAAACCTGCTCTCTGGCGTACTTGATGTCAAAGACGGCGGGAGTCTTGTTGAGGGTAGCGAAGCTGAGGGCAGCAAGAACGTCACTGTAGAGGTTGGAGTGCTCGGTCTCGTCGGTGACGGCAGACTGGTCAAGGACCTGGCCAAGAACAGCAATGTTCTGAACTGAAGGAGCAAGGACCTCGAGGAACTCCTCCTCGACGAAGGGTCGGTATACACGGACGTTGATAACGCCAATCTTAACACCCTTCTCGGAGAGGGCGCGGGCAATCTGGGAAGCCAGAGAAGCCTCGACGGTACCGAAAACGACAAGAACGGATTCAGGCTCAGCGTGACCCGAGTATTCGAACAGCTTGTACTCGGTACCGAGCTCGTTGTTGAAGGCCTTCAAGAGACGGCTGACTCTACCCTCGTTGTCAGAGTGCTTCTTCTCGGTCAAGGATGAGTCGCCGAGAATGGCGTCGTAAGTCTTCTTCAAGCCAGACTTGTCGAGGACATCAATGATTCTGGTGGTCTCTCTGCCAACGGTGATACCATCGTAGACGTGGAGAGAAGGAACGATGGATGCCATCAGGGTAGCGAAGAGCGACATGTGCTGCATCTCGTAAGTGGAAGCGCTGGCAACCAGACCGAGGCCGAGTTCCTCGGCGAGACGAAGGGCCGAGACGTAGTCGGTGACAAGACCAGTGGAAGAGTTGGCGGCATAGTCGACAGCGGCGACGTGAGCGACGGTTGGGTTAGCAACGTTGTAGAGCAGGGCCAATTGGTCGAGGGCGGAACGCAAGTGGACCAGACTGCCAGACGAGGCGACGATGGACTGAGGAATGTGACGCTTCTTCAGGTCAAAGTCCTTGGAGAACATGTAACCAAGAGCGATTGAACCAGCACCGGAGCGGGTCTCCATGGAAGCGAGACCGGTCTTGTAGCCGTGAGCGTTCTGCTCACCGGCGCTTTCCCAGCTCTTTGCGGCAACATCGAGGTCGAAGGTCTCGGGTGAGTACGAGAAGATCTTGTCCGAGAGGGTGTATGCGACCTGCTGAACCAGAGTTTGAGCAGTCAGGTAGGTAGGACCGCTGATATCACCAAGGGCGATGTTCTGGCCAAAAGGCAGACTCGACGATTGTTGCTCGGAAGCCGACATGTTTCGTATTTTGTGGAGGGGTTGAAGATGCGGCGTGGAAGAATAAATCGGCTGCAACAACAATGCCGCTGTAAGAGAACAATCAAAAGCCCTGGCTAACTGCACAGAGCGACTCCAACTAACAAACAGCGAGTGGAAAGGGGAATGAAGAACGAACGGCGACGAGGCGAACGACACGGAAAAAAAGTCGATGTCGCGAACAATCAAATGGTCAAGACTCTGCCGATGGCGACGGCTCAAACGCCGGCAGAAGCACGCCATCCGCTTACCCATCCACGCCGCTGCCGATTGCGGAGTCGTTCGTGGTCAGCATCTCCGGAATCTAATCTTATCATCTGACCGCTTCGTCTTCTCGCTTCTGTCACACAAAGAACATCTCTCCTCTCAACCGACACACTTGTGTAATACAATAATTCTGCCTCGATAACACTCTCTGCGACGCCTGGATAGTTGTAGGTGCGCACAAATCTCAAGCCTGCCTTGGCGATCATCGCCTTCCACTCCACTTCGGTTCTCTCGCGCACGCCCATATGTGCCATCATCATCATGTCCATCGAAGTGGCCGCAATCGTTGGGTTTTCTTCTGAAAGCACAATTTCGTTCAGCAGCACTCGAGAGTACCCAGCCTTGAGTGCAGGCTTCAAATTCTCCAAGATTCTGATACCTGCCTCATCATCCCAGTCGTGAAGGATTGAATGGAGCAGATACGCCCTCGCTGCCTGTATTGGTTGAGGTGTGAAGAAGTCGTGAGCCTCACATCCGAACGGAAGTGCTTCCTTGTCCTGGATGCTGGTGATGACTGCCTCACGGTCTTGCAGAACAAGCTTGCCCGGGTGGGCGTATTGAGCCGAAAATGAAAGGGTATCGTGACCACGACCACCACCAACATCTACGAGAAGCACCTCGTTATTGCTAGGATCGAACCCCTGGATCAGCTGCTCTTCTACTGGATAGAAGCCTGGACTACACCAGTCTGCTTTGCCAGCCCGATACGCCGACATGAAAGCATCGAATTCTTCGAGGTGTGGAGGCGTGGCAACAAGCCAATCAAAGAAAGGTAGATCAGTGCCATGAGCCGCCTGAAGAGGTCCATTGGTGAAGGTTATACGTGGTCTGTAGCCAGCCTTCTTGAAGTGTTCAGGGAAGACATTGAAGGCTGGTCGGGCCACGTCGTAGCAGAAGTCGATGCTTTGCTGGTAATTGTCGGCTGCAAGTCCATGGCTTAATGCTGTGCCGAAGAATCTACCTTTGAAGAATACGATCATCTTCATGGCGATGAGATGGCGCATTATGCGTTCGAGCAACAGCACGTCGGTCCCAGTCTTCTCAGCCAACTCTTCTGAACCGACGCCATCATCGCCGGCATCTCTCAGATGCTGGAACAACTTGACTTGTACCGCATATTTGCAGTGTGCTGACAATGCTGGCTGGAATTCGTCAGTAACAAAACAGGTCTGTAGAGCTAATTTCTCCACACATACCTCTGCCCAAAAGCTCCTTTGCAAGAATTCGCTGGGAATTTCTAGCGTGGCTATCAAATCCCTACTCAGTTCAATCAGGGATTCGCGAGAGCCAATTTGATTGCTCTCGTAGGCCATTCCTGCAGCAGCAATACGGTCGATGATGGATGAGATGGGTGTCGACATTCCTGTGACTGTTCCTGATGTTGAACAACAAAGCAGTAAGTTGAGAAATCGGCGGCAACAGAAAGTGCTGGGAAGCTGTTCACCACAGTGTTGAACATGTGAATGTTGGATTAATTTATGTTAATATGCTACACCCTCCTACCATGACTATCATTGAAGCCAAGTAGTTATATTAAAGTGGCACGAGAGACTAACACGATCCTTCGAATGGTAGTGCATGAGGTGTGGTTGTTTGTGAGTTTACTCCGAAGCAAGGAAAGACAACTCAAAGGCTCCAGGCACAGTTTATCATTCAAACAGCACTGATAACCCATTCGTGTTCTTCCATCTAGATGCAGACCGTATAGAGGGGGTTGTGGATGGGATCTTACTCGGTGGCGTCGGAGATACATTGTTGATTCTTGAATTCAGGTTATCAGCGAACGTTGCATGGGATAGTTGAGTGCATCTTGTTGAAACGGAAGATAGGAAGAAGGTGGCAGTGTGATCGCGCTGGAAGCCTCGAGTGAGGAGTGGGACTGAACGGAGCGTCCCGAACAAGGTCGCGGCGCTTCGCGTGGTGATTTCATTAGAAACGCATGCATATGAAGACAGCGAGCACTCCTTCCCTCGAGATAAAAGTCGCATACAACGTTACTGTTTACTTTGGCCTCGACATAATGTCGAAGCCACTTTTGAGGAAGTCGGAAGCACGGCCAAAGAAGGCAAGATTACTCTTTTACAACGAAATTCGTAAGTCAACTGTTGGCAACGCTGAAAATTCGATGCTAACGTTGATGCCTTCCAGCGGCATGGCAGAAGTAGGTCTTCGAACAACAAAGTAGAGAGTACTTTCAATGTCTGATCTTTGGCAAGGGATAATGAATACTTGCTATCAGGCTATCGGTCAGACCCAGACATACATGCTGACTGTAATAAAACTGATTTCAACAGCCCTACTGCTAACTCCTGGAAGACATGTCTGAAGAGTGTGCTCGGATGGCATAACGAGACCAGTATGATTGAACTCTTATTTCGTTGATAACTCAAGACTGATCTGCCTCAAGTAAACATACACTCCCACACCTTCGGCGCAGCATTATTCGCTCTCCTTCCGTTCCACTTCTACTACACTCTATATCAGCAAACCCAAGTTGCTCAACCCATAGACGCCATAGTCTTTACCCTCTACTTCATCGGCGTAGCAATATGCTTCATCTGTTCAGCTGGGTAATCTTATTATCACGCTCATACTCTCCCTCTGTCCTCCTTTCTAACACCAACACAGCTGCCACATCGTCTGGACCCACAGCCCACCAATCGCCAGCTTAGGAAACCGCCTCGACTTCTGCGGCATCGTAGTTCTCATGTGGGGAGCCAGTCTCGCTTCCATCCATTTTGCCTTCATCTGCGACCCTCGGCTGTGTTCTCTCCACTGGATATTAGTTTCTGCAAGTGCTTCTGGTTGTGTGGCATTCACTTTATATCCTGCTTTCATCAAACCGACTTTCAGAGCGATGAGAGCGGCTATGTATGCGAGTCTGGGTCTTTTCGCAGTGATGTTTGTGTTGCATGGAGTCTATCTTTATGGATTTGCTGTGCAGAGGAGACGATTGGCGTTGGAGTGGATGGCTGTAATGGCCTTGTTGAATTTGCTAGGGGCGATGTTTTATGCTTTGAGGGTAAGTGACTTTGTCGACACTTTGACGTGAGAGCATTTGCTGATTGCTACAACCAGTTTCCTGAAGCATGGTTTCCGTATCGGTTCGACTTTTTGGGAGCGAGTCATCAGATCTTTCATGTTTTGGTTTTGGCGGCGGGATTGGTACATTATAAAGGATTGGCTAGTGCGTTCGTCGAGGTCAGAGGTCTGCATCATACTTGCGAGACTATGAGTATGTACTGAGAGACACCTGAAAGCATTCGTCGCTCGATGTTTGCATGTAAGTTTCACCTTACCATGACGATAATCGCGCCTTCTACATGAGTCAGTTTCAGACAAGACAGTATGCAGATAGGCATGAATGGTATGATGAATAATAGCGATAGTGTTAGGAGAGGGAAATGGGAGAAAAAGACTCTGCTTCGAACTCGATCATCAATTCATGTTCATCTACGTAAACATTATCAACAGCTTCCCCCTTCCTATCTAACGAGGAAGATATCGTCCTCCTGTGGTCATCTCTATTCAACATATCCATCATCCACCAATCCAACTGGCACCGCTTAACCGTAGACGACGGAAACAGTGGAAGAGCCAACAGTGACATCAGTAAGAACAGTCTTGCCATTGGCAGCGATAAGGTCAATGACATCGGCGGAAGCAGGACCGATCTTAGTACCACTGCTGGTAGTAGCCGAAGCACCGGTGAATGTCACAGTACCAAAGTTGACAAGAGGAACAAGCGATTCCTGTCCGCTGGAAGAGATTTGAGTAAAGTCCTCGACGATCCACTCGGCATCAGTCTGGCAGAGAGCACCGGTTTGGCCGGTGAAGGTGTGGGTGACCGAGGTACCCTTGCTGTTGTTCTTGATGGTGGCAACACCGCCGGACTTGGAGGAAACAGTCACGGTGGTGGTGACACTGTCACCGGCAGAGAAGCTGATGCCGGTAAAGTCGTAAGCGTAGTCGGGGTACCACTCATACCAAGCGTCGTAGGTGACAGCGCCGTTCTGGATGCTGAAATCGACACCAGTCTGCAGAATGGCAGAGGAACACGAGTAACCATCAATGCCGACCCAAGCAGAAGCAGAGTACAAGGTTCTGGAACTGCCACCGGAGGGGACGGTGACCTTGGGGATGGTGAAAGTACCGGTCACAGTCTTGAAACCAGTACCCTCGAGGACACCACCAGCCCAGTTGGTGGAGTAGCTGACGTGCTTGTTCTCGGGACCGTGAACGGCAGCGGTGATGTTGGTGGCAGCGATGAAAGGCTTAGGAGCCTTGAGAACACCGGCGCGCGAGGCAGCGATGGCAGCATCAGCACGCTTGCGGCGCATGGCAGTGCCAGGAGCAGCAACGACGGTGCTAGCTGACAGCAGACCGGTAACGAGAGCAGTGGTGAACTTCATGATGACTTATGAGATGTTCTTGGGCAAGGATATCTCAGCGAAAGGCTTGTGTAGAGCGAGAGTGGCTTGTGAGGATGAAACGATGGAGTGGTTGATAGAATGTAAAGGATGTACACTTAGGGAGATACCTCGAGCTTTATAGACAGACTTGAAGTTGTCTCTGTCGCTCTTTCGAAACCCCAGAGAAGGCGTGATAGGTATGGTGTAGAGTATCTCGCTAGCATGCAGTGCTGTTGATGATTATGACCTTCCAAATTTGTTCAAGGCGCATCTCGTATTATGCGACCGACTTGATTGATAGGTATCCACGCTCAAAGCATATATTACGAACAAGGAAGTCAACCGGATATATGGATAGATAGTTGACAGTTGAAGCGGTGTGGGTATCGTGATAGGTTCGTTGATAAATCGGTTGTTGCGCAGACGGGAAAAAGTACCGATGTGTCCTCGCAAGGTGATCCAGAACCACTGGGCAGGCTAGATATCTGCCCCATGGCTGCTAGAACTGTAAGAAGCTGTAGACCAGATTGCAGTCAGTGACCTAAAAGTCAAGTGGTCCAGTCACTCGCCTATATGAAACTCAACTCATGCATATGATTAATAAAGAGAAACGGGCTGGGCCGGAAGATATGGAGACGAGGACCGAACATGGCCTATCAGAGGGCCAAAGGAGAATGTATCTGCTTGGGACGGAGAAAACCTGAGGTTTGGGGGCGTCCAAACACAAGCCTGCAGTCATGGCGAAACGCTATCTATTGTCCCTTCCAGCCAGTGTGGGACGACGCTAGCCAATAGATTGTCAACTTGGACTCGACATCCAGTATCTTCGATGGCGAACAAGCAGCTGTATCATGCGACATAGCCTTCGCGAATAACAATATAGGACTTGTCAATCTGGGGAGGAGGTCCGGTAGAGGTGGAAGCGAGCGATGCCAACAAGCTTCTGCGGCGTCTGCAGAAGCGTGCCATGAGCCGTCTTGACCTCTCTTGTCATTATTGGCGAAAGCTTGAACAGCGTCTTATTGCCGCGATAGGTTTGCGAGGTTAGAAGGAGGACCAGCCTCAGAGGGAAGGAGCATATCAAACACTTGAGGGGTCGGCCCGCTGCGCTTGGTCCGCCAGTCACGCAAGGCACACCATGGTCTTCAACGGGTATGCTGAACCGGAGAAACCCTCGCAACATGGAATGTTATCCTCCAATACCTATCATCATCTTCGCTTGTTACGCGTTGCGCCAATATAGCGAAAAAGGTGTCATGTTGCACTGAGAATGATTGGTCCGATAAGTGCGTATCTCCAGATTGCCATCGAGCCCTATACGCTTGCGAACCATGTAGATCTTCAGTCTATCATAAATTGACATGCAGGCACAAGAAGCATGGAACTCGAATGATACGATGTCGCCGAGAACTTTGTATCACAAACCGAGGCAGAAGGGGTCCAAAAGACTGACAGACTTGAGAACCGGAAAAATTACACTTTCAATATGAAGAACGCCCTCAAGGATGTACCCGAAAAAGCCTGAAGAGAATCGATCCATAACCGAACCATACCGATAACCCTGCCACCCCTGCCTATAGAGATACGAAATTCGTTACTCGTCTGATGAATCATGACGAAGTCTGGATGCCATTCAAGGCCGTCAGACCTCTGTTACCCTCCTTCTCAAACAGCATGACCATACGTTCACACTCGTTCTTGAGTTTGCTCTCGCCTAATTCTGCGCGAGAACGAATCCACTCTTCCACGGTCATCTTCTTCTCGGGCGAAGTGAGTGCTCCGCCAACTTCAAGCAATTTGTTGAACACATCGTCTGCGTCTCCATTCTCGTTCTCGGAGTCAGGGAAGAAGACCGACTCGAGATCTACGGGCTCCCAAGGGGTCGACGAAGTAAGTCTACCAAATTTGGATGGCGATCGCCTGGCAGGAGAGCGGTTAGGGGTAGATGCGGCAAGGGGAACTCGTGTGGTCTTAGTTGGGCTTGCGAATATCTCCCTGGGTTGTATAGCGGAGTTTGAGGCACCCAACGCAGGAGCTGCTATGTCAATCTTCTGGGCGGTCGGTGGTGCGTGTGTTGACGATGATGGCGGTTGGTTCTCAGCATCTGATAGTTGTGGACTCCTTGCACTACGGGGTGTTGAGTGCTCCGATTGTGCAGCTTCCTCTGGATGGGGATATTGCACGACGGACCTTCGTACAGATGAGAGAGATGCGGCGGAATGACGCTTGGCCTCGGATGTCGGCGAAGGTTCGAACTCTTCGGCGGCGGGTGTTGTTGCGGTAGAAACGACTTGTTCTTCCTCTTCTTCGACCTCGATATCGTTGTCCACCACGTCCTCTGCGATGTCTTCATCAACCTCCACGTTTTCGAGATTGTCGAATTCTGCGTTCAATGCATTTTCGCCTTGGCCATTCTCTTGATCCATGTCAACGTCTGTTTCGAGGTCTGCGCCAACATTCTCCTGGTCGATCTCCTGCTCTTCTGATTCCTCCTGAACTTCGTCTTGTGCTTCGGTTTCGACTCCGCCGTCGCTATCGGCGATTTCGAAATTCCTCTCAAATGCTTCTTGTTCAGGCTCGACCTCTTGCAAGGTCTCGGTGGTATGTAGAGATTCTGGTTGTGCCTCAACTTCCGGCTCTACTATTTCCTCAAGCTCAACCTCTGGTTCAGGTTCCGATTCGACCTTCTTAGTCTTCTTAGACCGTGTTCGTTTCGGCTTGTCCTCTGCCTGGGGAATGGCTACAGACTCGTCGACTGCCTCCGATTCTTTGGCAACCTTCTTGCCCTTTTTGGCTTTTGTGGCCTTCGCGGCTTTCTTAGGCTTGGTGGCGGCTTCATCAATGGTCGCATCTTCGATGACGGAATATTTCTCCACTCCATCACTGGTCCTCTTGAAGCCCCGTCCAGATCTGGCGGGAGGACTTTGTGGAGCTTGCGCTTCTTCTGCAGCTTCTTGCAATTCGGACTGCAATTGACTCTCGTCCAGACTAGTCTCAACCGGTGGAGTAGGTTCTCTGACCTTTTTGCGACCCCTCGTGGGCTTTGCAGCAGGCTCCGCTACAGAGTCGTCGATAATTGTGGAATCCTGAGTGTTCTTCGGTTTGCGACCGCGCTTGGGTTTCGGTGGTTCTTCAATAGGCATTGGATCGTCGTCGACAGGAACGGCGTATATGTTGTCTTCATCTTGAGCAAGCGAGGCGTCATGTAAGGCAGGATAAACGATCGAGGGCTCGGCGGACGCCTGGCGGCTCGTCTTCTTCTTGCCTTTAGTAGTCTTCTTGCGGCCCTTCCCGGCGTCAGACGTGATGGTGGTATCCACGGCGATGCTGTCTTCGACGTCAAGATTGGGACCTGCGTCACCCAAGGACATTAGTGAGGGAGCCTCGGAGAAGGTAGATTGCACGGATTGAGTGGACAAGCGAGAGGCCTTTGAGGCAGTAGAAGCGCGACCACGCCCACCTTTGCGTCTTGAAGACTTGTAACGGTCCATCAGGGCAAAGAAGAGGCAGTTGGGCTCTCTCCGGCGATGTTCCTCAAGCGGGCTATCCTTAGGCTCCCAGCCGTCCAGCGACATGTTGCAGTAGAAGCAGGTGGCTCCATCCTCGTCTGCTGGTGAAGGGTCGTATGCCCAGCCAGCTTCGACCATCTGTTTGACCTTGGGCTTCCATCCTTTCTTGTGCTCGTGCGGCCACATGTCGCCAAAGGTGCTTGTACGGGCATCAACCAGTTCGGGGCTCATGGGGTCGCGTTCTTCGGCCTTGTCGGAAACGGACAAACTGAGAGCGTAGGAACAATGTGCTGAATGGGCCAGATGCTCTTGGAGGGGGACATCCTGGCTCTCCCATCCGTCAAGTTTTACGGCGCAGTGGAAACATTGTGCATTGTCGTCGCTATCAGGTGCGGGTTTGAAGAAGAAGCCGGCGCGAGCGAGCTGTATAGATTAGACTCTGGTATCATGGTCCGAAAGGCATCAGGACATACTTCTTCACCGGAAGGCGACTCGTGTGGCCACGACACGGTCGAGGCTTGTTTCTTCTTTTGACTCGAGGCGCGTCGTTTTGTGAGTTGGTGCTCGGTATTGAAGGTGGCCAATCGAGCGGCATATGTCAGCATCGACATGTCCAGACCTGATATAGCTGCCATGCTGGCGGCGACGAGGCAGGTGTTGCAAAAAGTTGAACAAGTCGGATCGCGACCCTGGCAAGGCTGTCTCTGTTTCTCGAGCGCGTCAACAAACATCCAACATCCATGACGGAAAGCTTAGCTCCCGTCTGACACGTGATTGCCAAGGCAGTGTCAGGCACAAGGTGGGGCTTTTTCCCCAGCTTCTGACGCAAACCTCTCGGTGGTTGCTTGTTGATTCGCCGGTTGTTCTTGAAAGGTTCCAGCTCCTTCCTGTTCCTAGATTCGTCTTTCTGTCCTGCCTCTGTCCCTTCCTACTCAAGAACTTTCTCCTATTGCCTTTTATACCACTTTCTCTATCATGTATTGAACGCCGGCTTGGTAGACATGCTTCTTCTCGTCCTATAACCTACGCTTCACATGAACACCGTTTAGAAAAAACTGCTTGAAACACCCCTCCAAAGCTGCTTGCTTTATCGCTTTTATAATGCTTTCCGTATGCTTTCTTTGGACCGCCTCTGTTTCTAGCCAAGCTGATTCGCATTGAAGACATTCCGTCCCATCCGGACTCTGGTGGCAGGTCGCAGCTCGCCGATTCCTACTTTCTACTGCAGCCGTCTTCGCTCTACTGAATCTCTCCTGCGACAACATGTTACGCGCTCTCCGTACTCATCATCATCGTCCTCGACGCAATCTTCCTCCAACTCATCCAATGCCTCTACTGCAGCGTCCTCACGTCCACAGTCCTCGGCAGCATCCACTCCCAACCAGACAATGCCCGAGGGCTGGGAAGACAATGCCGACTACTCCCAGATCACTGCCTTCTCGCAGCTCCCCCATCGCTACTTCGGTACCAATCAGCATATCAAGATCAACGAAGACTTCAAAGAGGCTATGCGACAGGTTCTATGGCAATTCCGCGCCCCCATCCGATATGCTTTTGCATACGGCAGTGGTGTCTTTACACAATCCTCCAATCAATCGGCAGCAAGCGTCGCTCAATCCTTCTCCCCCCATCCTCATCCACCAGAGGCTGTGACCAAATGGCAAGAAGGAGGAGGAAAGATCATCGACTTCATCTTTGGTGTCTCCCATACCGAGCATTGGCACTCGACCAACATGCGCCAAAATCCTCACCACTACAGTTTTTTAAAGAGTCTGGGCTCTTACACCGTCTCCAAAGTTCAGGACAGTATCGGCGCTGGTGTCTACTTCAATCCCTACATTACTGTCAATGGTGTCATGATCAAGTACGGTGTTGTCAACATCGACACCATCTGCAGAGATCTCAGCGAATGGAACACTCTTTACATCGCTGGTCGCCTTCAGAAGCCTGTCAAGATCCTCAGAGATGACCCAAGAGTAAGACTCGCTAATCAGATCAACCTCATGGCAGCTGTCCGTACTGCTTTACTCATGCTGCCCGAAAACTTTACTGAGAGACAGCTCTACACCACAATCGCTGGAATTTCTTACATGGGCGATCCTAGAATGAATCCTCGATTTGGTGGAGAGAATCCTCGCAAAGTTGCCAACATTGTCGACGCGCAATTACCCAGCTTCCGTCAACTATATGTTCCGCTCATTGAGAACTTGCCTAATGTAGACTTTAACGACTCCAGAGTCCCAGCAGACCAAGGCTGGGAAAAGGAGGCCGCTATTGCAAATGCGCTTTCCTCTTCAGGAAAAGCAATCCCGGCGGAAGACATCATCGGTGGTCTGGACGGGTTCAAGCTGCAACAAGACATGGACCCTAAACGCCGAGGAAACATGGTCCGTCGTCTACCCAAAGGCTTCCGCCAAAAGCTTTACTGGAACTACCAAAAGAAGTTCCAGATTCCTGGATCGGCCTTCGACAAGGTTATTGAAGAAGCTACCGATGAGGACTCGATGAGCATCAAGCGCCGCGAAGGTGGTGATTTTGAGCGCCGTATCGGAACCCAGGAGGACATTCCCGAGGCCGTTGGCGACTGCATCAAGAAGACTATCAGCTGGCCAAGTACAAGTCAGTCGATCAAGGGTATTCTCACCGCTGGTCCAACTCGTTCTTGGAAGTACCTTCAAGAGAAGCGCCAGAAGAGCAAGCTAGGCAAAGCTCAAAAAGAAGGCGAGCAAGCGACCAAGAACAAGGAAGAATAATAGACGACTGAGACACCACCCTTGTACATATGGTGAGGATGTAGATTTGGTTTCATCTGTTTCCCGAGCATAGCGGTCTTTTCGGCGTCTGGCATACGGCAAAAGGCCATCGACTGGTTGGAAAGCTCAGATCGTGAGTGTATGGTTTCCCCTTGAATGAGAAGGCTTATCGAACCATAAAATTGAACAATTCCTGGTCATGAAACACCCATCACCACTTACGCGCATTACAGCAAAAGAACTCATGATACTCCTCATCAATACAATACAAGACTCATGGTATGGTTGGGAAGAGTCAAGATCTTAGTTGATGATGGAATACATACCCGCAGAGAGGATGTTACTGTTAGTAGACTTGTACTCAATAAAGGAAGTGGTGGGGTGTTGACCCATCTTGTATATTATAACCAAGGATCAACGCTGACCTGTCATTTGAGCGGCAGGCGCGTAGCACACGGCGGCAAACAAATCCGCCACAGCCCATATATTACCGCGACACAAATTAAGAAGTATATTGCATGAGGCACATGGTGCCCTTAAATATCCTTGCATCATTGACGGACATCAACAGAACAGTCATGAGCTTGTCAACTTCATCTCTTACTCCATATAACCCGTATAGCTATGGCGTTAGAAAGGTGGAATCGCCGTCTCGTGGTTTCATGCATTGCTATCCTCTTGTTCGTCGCTATCTTCCATACTCAAAACATCCTTCCTTCCTTCGGGCCGCTATCTGGATTTGACCATCACCTTCACAACAGTCAGGCGATAACTTTCAAGCAAGATTACGAATTGATACAATCACTCAATCTCAATACGTCGGAAATTTGAAAATCGTCGCTATTGCCTTACGGCAAGCGCCCAAGATGGCCTTAGGAGACAATCGCTAATGGAGCTGGACTGGTCGTTTTTCAATGCCACCGTGGCCGACCGTGTCTTCGTCAACCCACCTTTCAACAATGGAGAAAATCAGGCAGTATTTCCCTTGTGTCAACAGACGCACATAATTCAAGTTCCTCTGGATGGATCTGCCCTTTCCACGGATACTGGCACGCTCTTGCTCGGTACCGCCACGTTTCTCACCCGCCTGAATGAGAGTTTACCGGAGATGGCTCATTGGCTCACCAACACCGAGACAAAACTTTTGGTCGTCCTTCGTGACCAATCTCCACAGGAGGAAGAGATGAGAGCTGTAATAAACAGGGCAGAAAATTTGGGCATAGCAGTGTTCCTCGTCTCAGACTCTTCCATGACCGGAGAAGCTGAGAGCAATTTTGGACTCGCAGAGCACCTATATACGCATGTCCATTACAGCACAAGGTGGATTGGCGTAATCGACGATGACACATTCTTTCCTTCTTTGCATAGGATACTGAAAGCTCTTACGCCATACGACCCAACCATGCCCTGGTACGTAGGCGGCCTGACAGAACGTCATTTGGGTATCAGCACTGAAGGCTCCAAGGCTTGGGGAGGCGCAGGTATCTTCTTATCAGTGCCACTATTGAATCTACTGGCCGAGAACCACGACACTTATATCTCGATGTCTCGGACTTGGGGAGATGAGCTGTGGCGTGATTGTATCTTCAATATCACATCGTCAACAGTACATCTGACCAGGCTAGAGGGATTGCATCAACTCGACATGTTTGGCGATTTGTCCGGCTGGTATGAATCTGGATTGGCAACTACACCGCTGAGTCTGCATCACTGGAAGAGCTGGCATTATTTTAACGTCCCTTCGGCGCATCTGGTCACCAATATCACAGGCGTAGATGCTTTGTTTCAGAGGTACAATGCGACCGACAATGCGGTCTTTACAAACGCTACAGTATCGTGAAATACCCCAATGGTCTACCGGACATGGGTCTCGTCGAAGGGACCATGTTTCCATACCCAGGAGCTAAGATGCCCGATGCGGCTGGCGAGCTTCAAGATAGCCTTGGAAAGTTAAGACCGGCTCTGGAGGAGGGTAGGGAGAAGATCAGCTGGCGATTTGTGACGGCTGTCAGTATGGGTAGTGCATGTGTCAGGCAATTCTATGTCAGGGGAGCTTCCGCAGGACAGAGCGTTGACAGTGTAATTGAGGTGGACTGGTGTAGAAGCTCGCGCTAGGTTTCATCTCTCATAGACTCGTAAGTATTATATATCATGAGAGCGCAGAAGCAAATTCAGCAAAAACGTCTCAATAAGACCAACATCTTGCAAAGGTCCATCATTCGGGTCTGGGCGGCTGGCTAGAGACATCTGGATGGTATGCCTGGTACCTTTGTCTCTATCCTTCGGAAGCTCTTTTTGGTGACACTGCCGGAATATTCTGTGCTTAGACGAGGTCGCCGAAGCGCCCGGTCCCCGATTGGTTGCTTGAACCCGTTGTAATGGTTCGTTCGCGGCTGTCCAAGTTTTGTCTGTGACACTATTTGCGATTCCTGGCGGTGCTTTGTTTATGGCCGTGGTCGATGTTCCAATATGGCACACCTTTCAGAAGCGGCATCAGAAGGAGATGTTGCTGGTAAGTCTGCTGCCATCGCAACGGAGAAAAGCTCGAATGTACGTCCTTCAAAATCAAAGTGTAGACATGAACACATACATTATACAATAAACACAGACAACAGAGGCCTTGGACACTTGCATATGATCACCGGGTAAAGTGATCGAGTTGTGTGCCGAAGCGAGCGAGGGAAACCAGTGGCTCCGTACAAGGCTTCCCCGTCAACCACCTGGCAAAATATGCTATAATCCTCTCCCTTCAGTCCTTAGATCTGTCTTGACCACCTGCTGGGTTAACCACTGACAAGGAGCCTACATGGAGCCCTCAATCAGAGATACTATCATTGCTGAAGCACAGCGTCTCAGATCTGGTGATGGGAGTGTGACGCTCGAGTACAGCAGTCTCTCAGAACAGGGACGGTCTCATTACATCTTCGTCGTCACCTTGGCAGATGATTCCAAAATGATCGCTCGCGTAGCAAGAACACAAGGGAGCGAAAATCTCGAACGACGTGCAATCAACACTCTTAAGCACATTAAGGCCTCCAATACGGATTGCTAGGTCCCCCGAATCCATTGGCACAACCTCGATCAACCTCGAGAAGTTCCTCTAGTTATACTGGAAGATCTTATCCAGGGCAGATCGCTGAACATCTGGAATTCAGCCATACCCGAAGAGCTCTAGTACGCTTTCTTGGATTCTCTTGCTTAGTTCCTCCTTAACCTTTGGTACATCGAGGCTCTAGAGAGCCTAAGCGCTTCGTCGACCGTAAGACTATACTCGAGTTAGCTAGAGAACGAGATCGACAAGGCTATCCGTAGATGTATAACGGGCTCTAGCAAGTAGGGAAAGGCCTCTAACTATCTGGTAATGCGATCTATAATCCTACAAATCGCTTACCGTCTTAACGACTTCCAAACTATCGGGATTGCGCATAGAGACATGAATGCGCACAATTTCATCGTGAACGAGAGGTTAGAATTAATGGGGTATGTTAATACAATTCACCTTTAATACCTAGCGTACTTACGATACAGTGTTGTTAATTAGGATTAGACATTTAAAGCTCCCCTACTAGCCGTAGTCTAGTATTCGTGGTTCATCGCTAACGTACTAGGCTAGCATAACGACGACGTAGAACTTAGAGAGACTTTTAAGCATAATAGAGATTATCTTGTGAAAATGCTTAAAGTTAAGGAAGAAGCAACAAGGAAGATTAATATAGTATCTACCTTGCTTAGCTAAGCCTTAGAACGACAGAGATTCTAGTCGGCTATTAGTTATAGAGACATTTACAAAGAGTATGTCGTATTAGACCCCGTATTCCTAGAAGCAAAATCTAAGGATATTAAACTATAGCTAGAAGCGTTTCTAATGAAGCATCCGGAATTAAAGGAAAGTTCTACTATTAAGTAGATCGAATGCGCTAACTAGATCGACTCGTCCTAATGAATGTTTAATTAAGATATATGATTAATATAATATGCTTAACTAGCTAACCATAATCGCGGCCCGAGACGAGTTAAGCCTATATAGAGTTGTTATCTATGCCTATAATATCTTTATCCGCGCTACTAACTATAGATCGTTTTAAGTTTTAAAGCGGTAGTAGTATATCAACTTCTTATAGAGTAGCTACTCTTATTGTAGAGGATTTAATCTCTTCTAACATTACCCCTTATATAGGTTTAGTGTAGAGTGTTTACGAGCCGTCTCTATTGTCGAAATTCATTACTTTTAGGACTAGAATAATCGTTATTCCCTTATGCAATTAATGCATAACTAGTCAAATCTCGATGAGATAGTATATATTAATAGCTTAACTCTCCTCGCTCTTACGTCTAACATCTTTTTCTAGATAACATACTACCTTGCCTACTAAGACAAAGTAATAGCAATTACGCTAAACAACTACGCTACCTTCTACGAACGTTATCTTACTATAGTAGTAACGGCATACTACTAGCGTCGGTTTTTCGTAGCATAGGCGAGCGTATAAGGCTTTAAACTGCAACTTTACGAAACACGTACTAATAGTAAAGTAGTAATTCGTAGTATACCTTTCGAGGCTTATGCTTTAAACGCTAAGAAGTCGATGCTAAATCTCTAGATCATTTTTGTCATTTTCTATGTTAGCCTACTGTATTGTTACCCTCTATCCTGTTTAACATAACATGTCTCTAAACTAAAATAAGATGTGTATATATACGTTTAATCTATTAAACCACAAAAATATAGGATAGGTGTAGAGTAGCAAATTGTGTAAGCTAGTTCAGGCTTAGGGGTAAAGTATATAAGCAGTATATAAGAAGTAGAAGAATAGGCTAGAAAAAGTTTAAGGTTTTTAGTGTCTATCTACCTGTTTTAGGTGTCTTAAAGGCTAATGGACGAGAGTTAAGAGAAGGAAAGTTTAGGAGAAGAAGGAAGGCATAATAGGAGAGAAGCTAGTAGTTAACCCTATAGGTGTCCTAAAGAAGGGGAATATAAAGTAAAGAAGGAGAGGACGAAGGGTTTTAGGGGTTTAACCTGTCTAACTGTAGCAGAGTTGCGACAGAATTGTAACAGAATTGCGATAGGCCTATAACCTAATAACTACAAAATGTTATAAAGATTTCCTAAGAAAGCGCCTATCGATAAGGAATAACTCTCGCCATCTGCAAGAATTCGTGTCTACCTTACATAATCTTACACAATTAACAAATCATTCTGCATAAGACATCTATAGTTATCTCTCTAGAGTTAGAGACGAAGATATTGCTTAGTAAGAGATCTAGGTAACAAATAGTTAACTAGCTTAGTAAAGTCGGCTTACTCTAGAATAAGTAGAGGGACAAGATTTAGATAATTACGTAAAACCTGCATTTGTACATCTAGGCTAACCTCCTAGACCCCGGTAATTATAAAAGGCTCTATAAAGTAGTTCGTAAGGATACCGAGGGATGGTCTAATAGTCTTTTATGCTACCCTTTACACTAATAACTCTAAGATCTCTAACTACGTCCTAGTACGGATCCTCTATAACCTATAACATTGTTACTCTTTTAGCTAGATCGAGGTTTATTATCCTTAAAATTAACCCTTTTGCCTCGTAATTAAGGTTTAGGAATCTGTTCTATAGCTAGTCCTTAAAAGGCTTATATAGTCCTTTATCCTCGATAGCTTCCTATAAACCTTCTATAAGTGCCCCTCCTTATTCATCATTAATATGCGATATAAGCGCCTTCGGAAGCGGTCTAAAGGCTATAAGTAACTTATATAGTATTACTAGCTTAGGGTCCGTCTCTAGATCGTCGGAATTAGGGTAAAGCTACTCGACTCCTATTACGGTTAGCTATCTAGTTATACCTAACCATAACCCCTAGCCGCTAGGGTAACCCTAACCTTAGCCGGCCGCTTACTAAGCGGCCGTGCGGAGTTGCTAAGACTGCTTACTACCTTCTATAACTCCTCCCTATTACCTCTTTGTCTCCTTATCTACGTCTCGTTATATAGCTTAGACCCGTATCTACGTACTATTACCTATTCCTAACTTCGCCCCTTAACATTACGTAGACCTTATATACCTACGTAGCGCGCCTGTCGCGCTAACTACCTTATAATAACCTTGCGCCCGATGCCTCCTATCCTCCTAGATAACCTTAAGGTTTTTATCTAACATGTCTACGACTACCCTGACCTATAGTATAAGTTCCTAACCAATGTCTATTACTTCGCCGATTCCTAGGAATCTAAAAATATATCGCTACACTAGGAGAACGCCTCTCTTACCTACGAACTTAGCTAGACCCGCTAGGAACTCGACTAGACCCGCCGCGAAAAAGAGTCTATTTAGACTATATAAGTATACTAGTCCTCTAAACTTAAGGAGGTTCGCGAAAAACTTAAACGCGCTGCTATAAATAAGGTCCGCGCTATTACTCGAATGGAAAACGCTCTTAAAAATGAAGCCTAGGCCTGCCGCTTAGAAGCCGAAGCTATTAAAGCTACCCTGCCTACGGTTAATACCCCTACTACCTCGGATCCTATAACTCCCGATGTTAAGGATAACGTAGTATTTTATAGTCGAACGCCTACGCTTACTTCTCCTACTCCCGAGTCTTTAATTAGCCGTTCCGAAAAGATACCTAACCCTAAAAAGTTTTAGGGAGATCGCTCCTAATTCGACGTCTTTACCTCTAAGATTAGAGAAAAAATAAGCGTTAACTACGACCGCTTCCCTACTACCTAGTCCTATCTTACCTACCTATCTAGCCGTCTCGAAGGCCGCGCCTACTTACACATTTAACCTTATATCCGTAACGGTATTTATACCCTTAAGGATTACGAAGAAGGACTATAAGTTCTTAAAAGAGCTTTCGGAGACTAGAACCGGGCCCGTAATGCCTAGAATAACCTTCTTACCCTTCGTTAAAAGAACTAGGAGTTCGGATAGTTCTTTACCGAATTCTACCGCCTTACCCTCGAATCTAGAATGTATAATGACGCTCTACCTATAATCCTTAAAGCTGCCTTATCTAAGGAACTTAAGTAACAACTTATAATGGTTTTAGGCGACATTCCTAATAGGGACTTCTACGCCTATGCTAGGTATCTATAAGAACTTAAGAACCGCCGCCGATACTTTATAACTATTAAAGCCCCTACTCCTCGACCCTCTACCCTAGCTCCCTATAACTAGATTCCTCGTAACCTTATCCCCCGTACGGTACCCGTCTCTACCTAGGTAGTAGCTATTCTAACGGTTTTAAACAACTCTAGCCTAACTATAGGCGAACCTATTACTATTAATAACGTAAAAGGTCGTAAGATAACCGAACCTAGTATCCGCGAATTCTGTTTTAAGCACGAGCTATGCTTCTACTATAAGGAACTAGGTTACGGATCTATAAATTACCTAAATAAGTCCCGAAGAGTATAGGAGATGCACCTCGCTACTACTATAGCCTACGAAAACGAAAGCATTACCGGAGGAGCCCTTCTCCTAGGAAACGCCTAGTCCCTAGACTAATTCGCGACTAGGGACCTATTACAATCTCTACTTATAGACTTCGTTCTACGTACTTCCCTATTACCTCTATCCTCGACTTTAAATAATCGTCGATTATTAAGAAACGCTATCCTACGCTGCCCTACTAAATTCGATAAAACGATCGAATTTTAGATTCTACCCTTCTGCTTAATACTAGGTACGATGTATTTGCCCTAATTAATAGCACCTTTATCTAGAAACACTAGTTACCTGTCTAGAAACTACGATACCCCCTTAGCCTAGAGGTCGCCGATAGCTACCTTTCCGGAACTAGCTAGATTACGCACGTAGTTAAACTTAAAGTCTAGACTAGGATGCACCTAGAAGCTATGTACCTCCTCGTAACATACCTTACCTATACTTCGATCCTACTTAGCTACCCCTAGTTTGCCCTATACGACGCCGTCATTCGTCCTAAGGCTAGAACTATTACCTTTAACTCTACGTACTATAATAAGCATTACTAAACGGACCCTACGACCCTTCGTCTACGTTCTAAAGAAACTATTACGAAATCTATAACCCTAGAAGTAATGTTAGAATTATCGACTGTCCCCCTAAAGAACCCGCCCCTAGAAGTAGTACTAGAAACATTTACTATCCCTACTACGCCTCGCCTTTAATCTAACCTAATTAAGTGCGCTTAGATTAGCGCCTAGGCCTTTAAGAAGTTTACGAAAAGAAGAGACTACTAGATCTTTTCTTATTCCTTACGAGATCTTAAGCGTGCTACTACTTAAGGTATAGAGACTAGCGATAGAGAGCTTTCTCTCTAGGGAATGGAAGAGGAGCTAGCCGAACCTATAAACCTAACCCCGAACCTACGCCTAGACAATATGCAAACCGACCTAGAAGCCTACCGGAAGAGTAAGGACGTTAACCCTACTCTTATTCTACCGAACTAGTACTACGAATACCTCGATATCTTTAGCCGAAAAGACGTAAAGACCTTACCCCTATACCGACCCTATAACTACGCTATCGACCTAGTTCCCGGAAAAGAACCCCCTTATAGCCCCTTATACTCTATATCTCGCAATGAGAGCGAAGAACTACTAAGAGAACTTAAGTTATAACTAGATAGCGGTTTCATCCGCGCTAGCCGTTCCCCTACTGCCTCCCCTATACTCTTTATTAAGAAACTAGGGGGGGGTCTTCGTTTCTATGTTAACTACCGGGGATTAAATGCAATTACTATTAAGAACTAGTATCCCCTACCCCTAATTATAGAAACCCTCGCTCGCCTATCGAAAGCAAAACGCTATATAAAACTAGACATTATCTCTACCTTTAATCGCCTACGGATTAAGGAAGGCGATAAGTAGAAGATAGCATTCCGTACCCGATATAGACTCTTCGAATACCTAGTTATGCCATTTAGACTCTATAATAGCCCGGCTTCCTTCTAGAACTTTATTAATAATACCCTTCGAGAATACCTTAACGTCTTTTGTACTACCTACTTAGACGACATCCTTATCTATAGTGAAAAGGAGGAAGACTATAAACACTATATGAAACTAGTCCTAGAGAAACTACGCTAAGCTAGCCTCTAGGTAGACATTACTAAGTGCAAATTCGACGTTAAGAGAGTCGAATACTTAGGACTTATCGTTACTACGGAGGGAACTCGTATAGATCCGAAGAAAGTACAAACGATCCTCGAATGGCCTAAACTTAAGAATATAAAAGATGTATAAAGCCTTTTAGGATTTACTAACTTCTACCGGCGCTTTATCTACGGCTTCTCTACTATTACCTCTCCGCTTACTACTCTTACGAAGAAAGGAGTAGAGTTTAAGATAGATAGTAAGGCCCGACAAGCCGTAGAAACGTTAAAGAAGGCGTTTACATCTAACATAATCCTATAACATTTCGACCTAGACCGCGAAACAATTATAGAGATAGACGCGTCTAACTTTGTTTCTAGAGGAATCCTCTCTTAATACGATAACGAAGGAATACTTCGTCCTATTACCTTCTTCTCGAAGAAGCATAGCCTAGCCGAGTGTAACTATAAGATCTACGATAAAGAACTTATAGCTATTATACGAGCTTTCGAAACCTAGAGACTAGAACTAGAAGGCGCCGCCTTCCCTACGTAAGTGATTATAGATTATAAGAACCTAGAATACTTTATAACGACAAAACAGCTCTCGTAGAGACAAGCCTAGTAGAGTAAATTTCTGTCCCGTTTCGATTTTAAGATTACCTACCGCCCTAGAAAGTAAGGCGTAAAACCTAACGCCCTTACTAGGAGGTTAGGAGACCTACTATAGGAAGGGGGGGATAAGCGTTTACAACACCGACACTAGATAGTCCTTAAGCTAGAAAACTTCGTACCTAAGGTAGCTACCGAGCTAGGAATACCGCCGATAACGCTAGTTATTTATTTGTAGAATGTAATAATAAGACCCGAACTTATATGCCTAATACCCTAAGTCCTACGAAACATATAACTAGACCCTAAGATCCCTCTAGACTAGGCCGAGAGTCGTACCGAAGATATAGATACTATAACACTCTAGAAAGAAGCTAAGGAAAAAGACAACTTTAAACCTTAGGTCCTACGAATGCTATAATAGGGACACCGCTATTTAAAACTCATTTAGCTAGCTAACTACCGCGAGGAACACGGAAATCTTACCTTCCGGGGCTATCGCTACGTCCCGTTTTACTAGTACCTTCGTACGAGAATTATAAAAGAAGCCTACGATAGCCTAGCTATAGGCTACCCTAGAAGAGCTAAGACTAACGAGCTAGTCTCCCGCACCTTCTAGTAGAAGACCCTAAGCTAAGACGTAGCTCGATACGTCCGTAACTACTACATCTATACTAAGAGTAAACACTCCCGACAAGGCTATTAAGGATAGCTTAGATCTCTACTAGTGCCTACCTAGCGCTAGATAGACGTCTCTATAGATTACGTTACACCTATAAACCTAAGTAAACACCTCGGCATCCGTTATAAACATATCCTCGTCTTCGTTAACCGGTTAACTAAGTTACGATACCTTAAACCTACCGTTACTATAGAACCTATAGAAGCCGTAGAGGTTTTTATACGTTTAGTCTACCGCCACTACGGCCTACCGGAACGAATAGTATCTAATAGGGGTACGTAATTCACCTCTACGTTCTAGAAAACACTTTGTAACTCGCTACGCATTTAAGCTACGTACTCGATAGCCTAGCACCCCGAAACCGATAGCTAAACTAAGAACGCTAATAGAGTTATAAACCGTTACCTACGGGGATATGTTAACTATTACGCCGATAATTAGGCTAAACTCCTACCGCTAGTAGAGTTCGCCGTAAATAATACTACCTCGGCTAGTACTACGATATCTCCCTTCTTTATAAACTCCGGACAACATCCCTAAATCGGCTATAAACCCCTCCTACCTTCCGAAACCCCGATAACGACCTATACCCGCTTCGACTAATAGTAAGCTATCCTACTTGCTAAGACTATAGACAAAGTAGTTGCTAAACTATCCGAAGAGATAACCCTCGCTTAGGCCCTAAGTAAAGCTTAGGAGAACTAGAACCGTAGACCGGCCTATACCTACAAGGTAGGAGACTAGGTCTAGCTAAACGCTAAGAACCTCCGCCGTGCCCGACCTACTAGAAAGCTAGATTACGTAGCCGAAGGTCCTTTTATAGTATCTAAAGTGCATAAAAACAACCCCTTAGTTATTACTCTTAACCTTCCGCCTACTATAAAAGTACACCCTACCTTCTACGCTAGCTTACTACGACCTACCGCTTAGGACCCCCTCCCTAGATAAATCTCCCCTCCGCTAGACCCTGTCGTCGTCGACGAAGAAGTTAAATACCTAGTCGAAGAAATTTTAGACGTCTCCCTAGACTGCCGAAGCCGCCCTCCGAAATTTATGTTTAAGGTTAAATAGGTCGGCTACACTTAACCTACCTTCGAACCCCCTAAGAATCTTGCCCATTTAGCCGACCTTATAAGGGAATTCTATAACTAGTATCCCTCGAAACCTCGACTACCTTTAGTATTACCTATAACCTGCCCCCGGCACGTTAGACTACGCTTCGCTATATCCCTTAGACCTCCGTTACGTCTAAATACGTCCCTGTTACGTCCTATTACGTTCCTATTACGCAATAACACGTTAATTACATCGAACATCTACCGGAATTACGTCTAGACCTATTAACTATACCCGTACTACGAATCGGCACGTACGATTACGTCTACGTTACGTTATTACACGTAAACCTATCTTTTACCTCTATAAGCGTATAAGTAAAAGGTCTAGGTCTATTCTGTCGCTATTACTAGGGTTAGCGCAGTAGTTAGTAACTAACCTGTTAGGTCTCCGGATTCATTAGTATTAAGGGACCACGGTTCGATTCTTAGCGGTGTCGATTTATTTTGCACTTAAGATTTTCGATATAGTAAGTAGGGCTTTAAGGGGTAGTTCCTCGAGCGAGAGTTAATCTTACGTCGCATCCTATAGGGTGTTAAGGCCCCCGTTCACTTTAACTAATAGGACTTGCTTAAAGTTTAAAGATGCAGTTAAATCGCGTACCCTATAGTTAAAGTGAACGGTAGAGACCTAGAGCCGGTAGGAGCTCTAGGGAAACTGTCTGCACTTTTTTCCTAAGATTTCTATTTTACTTTTATGTTCTGTTTATGTTCTGTTAATCCCTACCCTGCCTGTCCTTATAGCCTGCCCTTATTCTATTACTACCCTATTTTCTTTCTTATTTTGTTCTTGTTCTACCTCGTATAGGTTCCTAGGAAGTTTACCCTTAAGGGGGGGGGTTATGTTACGGTTAGCTATCTAGTTACACCTAACCATGACCCCTAGCCGCTAGGGTGACCCTGACCTTAGCCGGCCGCTTACTAAGCGGCCGTACGGAGTTACTAAGACTACTTACTACCTTCTACAACTCCTCCCTATTACCTCTTTGTCTCCTTGTCTACGTCTCGTTATATAGCTTAGACCCGTATCTACGTACTATTACCTATTCCTAACTTCGCCCCTTAACAACTCCTGTAATTACAAAGAAGTACTAGCAATTTTGCATTAGCAAAGTCGCACTAAGGAAGGTAGTTAACTTATAAGAAGTCCGAATGAAAACACTTCCGATAGCTTACTAATCCCCTTACCTATCTACCCTTCGGGACTACGCTACATAACATTGCCTATTATGGCGTCGAGAGTTTTCTCGTCTATTAACTTTAACGCGTAATTAATGTTACCTAATGCTACCTTTTGTAGCTTCTAGACAGACGCCCTTCCATCTAGATCACATTCAACCATGACATTGTTTGGTTTTACATCTAGACAGATTAATTAGCAGAGACTGACAAGAAACAGTAGCTGAAGATTTATGGCTTCGTACCTAAGTGTATCCAGTCCTTCGAATGCATATCACAAAGAGCTAGGCCAACGTCTTGGAGAATTGATTTTCTTGATCGAACGGACATTTCTGGGCAGTTCTTTACTAACGTGAGCAAATCGGTTCGGAAGTACTCGTAGACAAGGATCTGCTCCTTGTCGTAATGATCGATGTGCAGTCGCAAGCGAGGATTTCCACTGAATTCCTCTTTGACTTCTTCCAGAAGGCAAAAGATTGAAGGGGATACGCGTTTCAAGACGTATTGTTTGTTGCCAGAACTGAATCGATCCATGATTAGTTGACATTCCTTCCACCAGGGGGACGTATAAGGATTGTGCATAGGGCGGAAACTTACGATGCACGATATAAATCAAGTTCTGGTCGCTTAGGATGAGCCTGTAGCAGCTTATCACGTACATAGAGGCGGCCAGATTGACCCGCGAGAGTCGAAGACATCGTTACAGATCTCAAGGCTTTGGTACAGCGAAAGAGCATAGTGGAACGTGGAGTCGAATGTCTTGATTCGATGGAAGAAATGAGTAACCAGGAGTAAGAACGCGAATGGTAGTTTCGCGTCGCGCGGGGAGGACCTCTAGCGTGTAATCCATCACATGAGTTAAGCGCCGCACTGATGTGATTAGTCATTCTTAGTCCATGCTGGTGTGTTTCGGTTGGGTACTCGGAGTATGAAGGAAGACAAGATTGGTCTGCATCATCGGAACCACCAATTGACAGAACCAATCATACCCTGACCAATACCCTTGATGCTATGCCACCATCCCTTAGGGATAAACAGCCCATCTCCAGGACCAACCTCGCATTGAAGGCCTTCAGCAGTCCAGAAAGCATCCGAATGAGGCTCCCAAACAGCCTGTTCTAGAGCTAAACGTTCGGCACCTTCCATCATCTCAGCGCCTCTCATGGTAGCGTTCGCAGCCCCTCCGATACTAGCCTGGACATGATGAAAGATTGCGTTACCCAAGTCTGGCTTGAAGAGACGTATCTGCTTCCTGCCGGCCAGTTGGACGAACAGATTGGGATTGGGATCGCGGTGTAATGGCGTATATGTTGGTGCTTGGCCTAGCCAGATACTCGTGTCGTAAACATCGCCTTTGCCGGCTTTGAGCACAATCTCTGGGGTAGGCAGATCCTCCAGCAAAGAAGAGGGTAGGTCAGACAAAGAAGCCTGAGCTAGGTAGATGCTAGCCTTCGTCTCCAGCTCAGTGGCACTATAACTGGTTAGCAGACCGAATCTGATCCCATGACGCGCGGATCACGCACTCGAGGAAGAACTGAAGAGGCTGGTGCACTTGAGCAAATTGGCCGCCTTCATTGGTGATTTCAAGAGGAACGACAGTTGAGCCCCACTTCTTCAGATAGGCGGTGTTAAGGACTGGGTGAGAAGGTGTTCCCGAGGAAGCACCAAACCATTTGGGAATGGCAGGTATCGATGAGAATGATCCTCGAGGCAGAAGAGATGGCACAGCAGGGACGAAGGCGTTGTCCCGAAAGGTGGTCAGTGAGGCATCGCCGAGGATTGGTACAGCACGAAGAGCAGGTGGCTTGGAAGTGTAAGTTCTATTCTGTCGCAGAACATAGCATCGCAAAGAAGCAGATCTTGATAGCATTTCCAGGATTCATGGTTGATGATGCATTTCGAGGAGATGTTGATGGAGGAGCATCGGGAAAGCCAAGACAAAAGGACATCATCGGCCGAGGTGCGGCAAGCTCCGCCAAATATTTGTTTGATGCGACAATGATTCAACATCAACTTCCACCATCTGACATCTTCTAAGTGTAAACCCAGATTTGTATAGTCGCAAATAGACAAGATGGTCTACTATTTCACAAGTAACGTAATCTCGCCATCGGCGTACATTTACATGGGCAAGGACAAGGTCGAAAGTCAGCAATCACTCGTCGCATTCAACATACGAAGAAAGCGCTGACTGGCCTAGAGACGAGGATCTGATCGCTCACGGATGGGAAGAGGATGTCTGGGTATGGGAGACTGACATGCGCCGAGACTTAAGATGCGCAGTCTGACCGATCAACCACAGTTCCACGTCGACAACCTTTCCAGTGCCCACGTCTACGTTCGTCTCCCCGAGGGAGAATCATGGGAGGACATACCGAAGCCACTCCTGGAAGATTGCGCACAGTTGACCAAGGCAAACTCGATTGAGGGTGAGGACGGCCATTCGCAAGCTTCAAGAGAACGGGACTGAGACGGACATACAGGCAACAAGAAGGACAACATCACAATCATCTACACACCATGGTCGAACCTGAAGAAGGACGGCAGCATGGCCACCGGCCAGGTCGGTTTCAAGGACCAAAAGAAAGTCAAGCGTGTCTACGTCGCAAAGAGGGAGAACCCCATCGTCAACCGCCTGAACAAGACAAAGGTTGAAAAGTTCCCAGACTTCAGACAAGAGAAGGAAGACAGAGCAAGAGATTTGAGAAAGAAGGACCGAACTGTCATTGCAGCAAAGGTGCGACGAGCGACCTACCACCATGAGAGAGACGCTCTAGCTAATGCTTACTTCAACAGGCAAAGGAAGAGGCACGAATTGCAAGAGAAAGAAAAGAGTTGGCATACCAGAGAGATCACGCATACGATGAGTGGAACTCGGAGGAACAGGTCATGGCCTCTAGCAACCAGAATCGCGACTCGGACTGGGAGGACGACTTCATGTAGGGGAATACAAGTCAATGAGATCAATGGTAGTCGAAATATCAGAGTCGTAAGTCAGGTGAATGATACTCTAGCGTTATTCTTCGCGCACAATTTGACCAGGCACAACCGGCTCCCACGTCCTCCTACTCGAGTACTCTCTCTGCTCCGAGCTTCTCCAACCCCAATTTTAAGCTGCTCTCGCGACCCTCGAATATGATGTTTTCGCTGCACTGCACAACAGCTACCGAGAACACATCTAGGGCATTGTCGACAATTTGACCAATCTCAAGCACTCCAACTCAGCAGGGTGACACAACGAGGCAAACATTGAGTCTCAGTGTTTCAGTACCGCTCGTGCATTCTTTCATCTTCTGAACAGAACGTTCCAACTGCCATTCCTGATCTGCGGCGTGTCCCCCAGTCTCCTCTTTCCCGGCGTATCTCATCGCCAACCTGTACAATCATCCGTCCCAAGATAAACTCCTCCTCATAGCATGTTTGAAGCATCCAGGATCTCATCTTGAGTCACCTCAAAACGAAGCTGCGCTCGATCCTCGAGATTCAACTACAAGGCAGATACAAAATGATTAGCAACCACGTGAGTACTTTCCAGACACGACTCTGCTTACCGAAGCAGGGGTATCGCTTTCGAAGATGATTCTCCACTCGTATGCCGTGTATTTGCCTCTGAGTTTGTACTGATAACGCAACACATGTTTTTTCGGTCTGGTCGAACTTGCTTCTGAGCAATGTGGCGAGCTTGCCGAAAGATGTGTTCATGCGTAGCTTGATCTCAACTTTCTTTTCGAGGTAATCTTTGTGATTGTATACCGCCAACAAGATTATGGTTGTGGGTTCGTCCATGTCCAGGTTGGTCGAGGAGTTCATGATGGTCTACGACTTGTCAGTCTTACTTCTCCCATGGCTGTACTGTCTTTGCTCACTGATGTAGGGGTCATGGCGCCAGGTGAGCTTAGAGTAACATTCTGGTTTCTTGACATCTCGGCCATCGACTACAAGCAATCAGCATACTTTCTCAGGATGCACGAAGTCAGCTTACCGAGACAGAGAACGGCATTTCTGATGAACACGTATCAACACTCTCGTTGTCGAACATGTCTTCCGTCAAGTCGGGCATGATGCTGTACTTGAGGTATGATTCGAATGATTGACCAGAATATGGTAGGTTGATAGGTCCTTATATATCACAATCTGGTCCCTCTGGTACATTCTATCGTTTGCCTGTATCATCCAACACGCGGAGCTATCTTTGTTGCTGCTCAACACAATCTGATTGGAACAATGGCGTCGTAGAACCACTAGTCGATTCCGCTGTATTTCTTTCTCGCCTACTGTTCCTGCCTTGTCAGATCAAACATGAATTACATGATGGGATAGTCAGGTCTTAAAAAGGCATCAGAGGCCAGCAAGATCTCATTCAATCTAGCCTTTCTGGAGCATTCAACCCTTGCGTTCACATCTAGATGACAACATCTCAAACATGATGTCAAGAGTGCGAATTATTGGTTTGTTCCACCATGAGATCTACTTATCCTCGAAACCTAAGCATCTTCCTTATGCCTCGAATAGTAACAATAATGCCAGTCGTAACACATAGAAACACTCCCATCGTCCAACATCGTCCCAAGCATTTCGAACACGATGCCATATCACGAAAAATCACCATAGCATCCATCCCAACCACCACCATCTAAAACAAAGGCGAAAAGAAGCGTCGCTCGACCGAATTGAACCGCCGTAATAATCGTAACAAAAACAAAAAGTTGACCACTGGTCCGGTCACCCAGCCACCACCTCAGCTACTCATACGATTTGTAGTTTTTTTGGGGGGGGATTTTCTCGCCTGTGGCTGGTCTCTTCCGGGGCCAGTGGCCAGCAGATTGGAAAGGCGGTGTGTATATAAGGGTTTAGAAATGTGAGTGAAGGACTTGGTTGATAAAGAAGATGGTAGGGATTGTGGTTTTTGGTCATTATGGGATTGCTGGTGCCTCCTGTTGCAGTGAGGTGTCACATTGTGACGCTTCTAGTACATTGTATCTTTTGTTGTCTGTTGCTTCTTGACATCAACATGGTATAGGATGATGGTGCCGTGGACCCGCGTGTACTGGAGACGTTCCTACCAAGCCTTTGTTTTCTTGGATGATGCCTAGATACAGCTTCAACACATTCAGATATCATCGAAACGGAATCACAAAAGTGGCGACATTCCAGAAAAGAGCTTCTGCAGCTGCAATATGAGTTTACCGCCTTCTACAGAAAGTCTTCGACACCTGTCTGTGACGTCCATCCCTTCGAAGATATCAAAAGTCAAAGACACTCGCGGTTCCTATCTCGCTACGTCTTCCATGGCCTGATTCAGATCTACCCAACGCAAGTTCGAGTTCCCTTTCTCACAGCATCTTCGAAACATCTAAGCCCTGAGCACTAGTATAATGGAAAGAGAAACTCGTACGATCCTTCAAGCCGAGCTACGTCAAGGCAACGAACATTAGCAATCGCAACCGACATGTTCAAACACCGGCAAGTCTTACAGAAGCAGGCGTATCACTATCGAAGACAATTCTCCACGTCTTTTGAGGCGAATGATTAAGATCCGATCCATTTGGACCAACATCCATGTGTAACACGAATCCTTCAGTGAAAGACGGATCGAACTTTGCCTTGAGTATCTGGACGAGGTTTCCGAAAGGCATGTTCTGACGGAGCTTGATTTCGAACCTTTTGGAGTTGATGTGCGGGCTCACTGTCAGAAGGATTGTGATTGTAGGTTCGTGTTTCTCAACATCGGTCAAATCACCAGTGACAGTCTGTAAACTGTTAGTCCTTTGACCATCTTTGGTATGGCAATTTACTCACGGATGTAGGGGTCATCATGCCAGTCGAAGACGCAGTGACGCTTTTGTTGTCAAACATATCCTCAGTCAAGTCATACATGATTGTGTGTATTTGTGTCAGAAAGTCAGGTCGAATGAATCGAGAAAAGGTGTCAGACGGCGGCGAGTTCTTATGCCATCTATCCTGACTTTCTAGGTAGTTCCATCATGCGGGGTCATCTTTGTTAAGATCTGAGTCTGAGCATGATTCGAGACTGTCGTAGTCATACGATCGCATGTGTCTGAGAAGTAAGAATACGATATCGCTGACAATCGAGCTGACTACTGACAGAATATGAGCTTCGCGCTTTGTCTAAGAGGCAATCAGACACCAACCTCAGGCACCAATCTCAGACACCAACATCAGACACCAACCTCAGGCACCAACCATTCTCAAGATCGATACCATCACGATTCTCAATCTCCAAGCCAGATATGGCTCCACAAGAATACATTGACAGATCTGGTCAACCCGATCAACCGCCAGTCACCTCACCCACTCAAGCCGAAGACATATCCCACACCTCCACACCCCCTTTCCTCGCCACAAACCTCAACTTCGACCCATCAACCAAATCAATCTACCCACAAGACAAACAAAATCAGCAAACACAACCCCTTCCATACACCACAAAGGATAAAAACACATACCAAATCAGGCGTATCAGAGTCCAAAATCTCCAACTCTCTCGAAAGATCCGCCCAACGCAAAACATGATCTTGGGAAGAATGATATCTGCGTCGAAGGCGTTTTACCAGGACACCCAAAGGCATATCGCGGCGGAACTTGACTTGGATATCATCTGTGGGGGCTCGGTGGTTGATCACTGAGAAGTGGGTGACCGTTACTTGAAGTACCACTGTCGTCTTTGGTGGTTTGAGGTTCGCCCATTCCGGGCAGATTGTCTGGAGATGTGTCAAGTGGGCTCGAGAGCTGGTGGGAGGGTTGCGGGAATGTACTGAATTGGGTGTGTCTACTCCTGATTCAGGGAGGTTGTCTCGTCGTTGATCAGTTTGTCAGTCATGTCGACCATGATGTTCTGGGAGGAGGTTGATGAGTGCAGTAGAGGAAACACCAAGGCTGCCTTGTCACTCCTTCAAGCTCCGGAAACATTAAAGCATCTCGTTTCCGTCATGCGGGGTCGTCTGTGTATCAAGGTTGGATCTGAGCATGATCTCCAGATAAGATTATCATTCGACCGCATCTGTTTCCACAAAAACCCTATGCCAAGACGCGTGTTGCGCTAATTGTAGCAATAACCATCAATGTTTACAAACATGGCAAACCAACACAATCTTGACCTTAAAGAGAGACAGCTCCATTTCTCCTAAGCTCGACTTTACATCAGTCTACAGTGATGAATGCAGAGACGATTTTTCCTGAGGACGAGCTGTGTTCAGCCGGCGTAGCTTTTCGTGACGCTGCTCGGAACGAAACCACTGACACTATGGAACAATTGGAGTATCCTGAGGACACGCCAGACCTGGTCGAAGTAAGCAATGTATCCAAATTTCTCTGTAACAAGCACCAGCTCACAGAGACGCAGGAACGGTCGGAAGATAACTGGATCGATATCGACGTGATTGGCCGTCAAAACCAGGAAGATAACTTCGTGGCTGTGATGGTTGAAGCACAAAAGCGTGCCTCAGCACGCAAGATCGAAGAAGCTGAACACAATGCTGCTGAGATGACCAAACATTTGGAGAACATGCTCAAAGGTGCCTGTGAAGAAAGAGATGATGCAAAGGAGTTGTGTGGAAAACTGAAGGATGCCGCTTTCGAAGAGCGTCGACTCCTCGCAGACCAACTCAGCATCGCCAGAGCGGAATACGAAACGATCAGAAATGAAGCACAAGATCTCGTACATCGTCTTCAAGCCGAGATGGACGCACAGCGTCTGCGACATGCAGAGGCAATTGCAAATGCCAAATTGGAGTATCATGAATCCCTGGCATCTGCAAACCGCTATTATGAAGAACTCCAGATCATCCGAGGGCAAGAACAAGAAGCCCATCAACAACAACTCGACACCGCTAGCTCAGACTGGGAAGCGCGCACAAAAAGGACACAACAACATAGCGAGAAACTCAAAGCCGAGATGGACACAGAACGTCTGCGCCACACTGAAACAATCGCCGATGCCAAATCTCTGGAATCCGCAGGACGCGAGTGTGAAGAGCTTCGGGTATCCTATGCGCAAGAGAGAGAAGAGCTGCGGATATTCCACGATCTAGAGAAAGCAGCACATAAGTACCACGTCGAAACCATCAACTCCGAATGGAGAATGCTCACCAGAGATGCACAACAACGTTGCGAGAACCTTAGGGCTGAGATGGATGAAGAACGTAAGAAGCACGTAAGGGTATGCGAAGACACCAGACTGGTCCATGAAACATGCATGGACTGCACGGTACGCCAACACGAACAGGAAAAGGCGGTGATACTCGAACAGCTGAAACATAGCTCGGAAATAGTCGAAACTCTGGAAGTCAAGATCCAGAACCACTGCCAGGTGATTGAAGAACTCAAAAAAGAGCTAATTGCCCAGGTCAATGCCGCAACGCAGCGCAATGCTGATATCGAGTCACTTACGAGTGAACTTGCTTCTGTCCAAAGAGCACATGACGACATATTCTTGTTGTGGAAAGATCAGATCAGAAAGACTGAAGTTGAAGCCAAACGAGTGAGGCGACTGACCAGCGAACTCGATTTCGCTGCAAGCGACAAGATAATGCTTGAGAAAAAGGGTTCTTCCGTGGAAGACGAGTTTGAACGTGCACATGCATACCACTCGGACCCGGCAAACGTCAGATTACCCGATGATGAGATCGAGGAGGAACTAGCGGACAAGACCCAATCTCTCTGCGAAGACTGTGTTCGCCTCAAGTGGGAGAATACAGAGCATAGTATGATCATTGACGGCCTTGAAGCCGATCTCATGGCAGCCCGGACCGAGACCTGGGAAACTCGACAAGAGCATGTGGTGGAGATTGGTCGTCTGATCAACCCCTCTAAACACCCTCTCGTTGTCCGCGTCGTCGCTTACACTAGTGACCTACGCCATGGATGGCGTGAAGTCGCTTTGATCAAGATGAATCCAGACACGTCATTCCAGAGTGTCCTGAAGAGTCTCCGCCAAAGCCATCCACGAAAGGTTTTGCAGGTTGAGGCTACTGGCAGGTTTGTCTTTGACTCAGACACGCCGACTCAAGTAAGTCATGACATTGTTTGGTGGTAGACCTGGATGCTGACATCTACAGCTGGGCCTCAAAGGTGGAGAAACCTTGCTTTTCTTCCAGGAGGGAGACGAGCCGAAAGTTATGCTAGATGCGACGATGGCCGTGATGAGTGATTGGAGGGGCAATAACGCCACCATTTGATGAGTCAATGGTGTGCAAGATCGGTTGGATATATCGTAATATGAAGGTGTTGTGAACGGAGACGCGGAGTTGCCTGATGGTTGGGGGTTTTTTTTTTTGCTTTTTCCCCGTTTGACTCGGATAGATAGGTATACTAGTATCAATGGAGGAAGAAGACATCCTATGCTGAAGATTGCTACCTGTGAAAGAACGTTCTGCTCGATGGATGATGGGATGTGAATGTGAAGTCTCGATCTCTTGAACGGGAAAGCCAGAGCGAATCCCAGTCAATGGGCTTGCGGAAGCCGCGAGGAACAGCCACGTTGCCCCAAGGAATGCTGTATGACTTAGCGAAGAGCAGCACAACTAGGGAAGGTACATTTGCGACTCGAAACACGTCAGCGCAGATGATCAAACATAAAAAATTACATACCGCTATCTAGGCCTCGCGACACGGGTATACAGTCTATACAAAATTATCAACACAACAAATATGCAAATCATATACAGTTTCACCTTTTCCCACTTCCGCACTCAGCACATCGCGCATCAACCCCTGATATCTCCTTTCAAGCCACCTTCACCACCATGCGTAAATCTGTACACGAATGTGACTGTTACGGCGGCGAAGAGAAGAACACACAATGCGCTAGGGCCCCATTTGTCGTGGTAGGTGATGGCACGGCGGTTGCGGATTGATTGTACGCGGTAAAGGTAGAGACCCATACTGTAGCAAATGGCGAAGAGAGCGACGATGGTGAACGCCCAGGCAGAGGCCAATGCGGTGGTATCACCGAAGTTGAGGAGTGTAGCAGCGATACTGCCGATGATGATGCTGAACTCGAGCTAGGATTGGTGTTAGTAGCGTCAAACAACTGAAGGTGTGGATATCAAAACTTACCCATGACAAGAAAGTACGCTCGGCTGCGAAGAAGACCTTGGGCTCGACACGTACGGGTACGTGAATCTTCTTGCCCTTGGGTGCCTTGTATCGCTTCTCACGAATCTGATCCGCGTTTCTGGCGCTCGGGATTCCCATCGAGGCATCTCCATTGGAAGGCATGGCAGTAGGCTTGGGTACAGGTGCAGCAAGTCTGAAAGCGCTCGCAAGCTTGTCACCAACCTTGTCGGCATAGTGTGCCATCAACTTGCGACGGTAAGTCCAGCCACCGATGCGCTTTGCCTCTTCGAGGTCATCTTCCTCATCATCACTGTCATAGAGTGGGTAGTCATCTTCGTCAGCAAGAGGTCTGGCGGCCAAACGCTCTTCCTCGTCCAACGAGTTGGGGTCAGCACCTCCGTTAGTAGTGCCGTAATCCATGCGTTGAGCAATCTCGTGCTGCTCGAGCGCATCTCTGGCAGCTCGTAGACGGCGGATGTTCTCGTTGTCATCGCCGTTGGGCAAGTCAGCAGCATCTTCCATCTCATCATCAGTGTCATCGTCCATCTGGCCGCTGGTGGAGATATCCGTGCTTTGTCCGGGACGCTCGATACCGAAGCGGTGAGAGACGGGCTTACGAATATCGACATCCATCTGAGGCATCCAGAAAGGCAGAAGGTCAATACGGGTAGGGTTCAGGGTTGCAGTGCCGTGGATGAACTTGGAGAACTTGGGAACAGCTTCTACCAGGTGGGAAGCGACAAGCTCACGAATCCACTCAGGGGGTTGTTGGCCGGCCTGTGTTTGCAGCTTGACTTCCAGAACAGCGTAGGGGAAACGCTCGGCATCTTCTGCGGGCAATTGACTGAATGGCCAGTCGATACCAATGTCCATGCGACGCCAGTTCTTACCAGCACGATCGCGTCCATCAAGGTTGTCCTCACGAGTCATGGTCAACTCAGTGTCGAGCGAGACACGAACGCGGGCATCTCCAGGCAGCTGGAAGGCAGTACGGTTGTAGAAAGAGCGAGTGACGGGTTGCAGCTTGCGTGTGATGACGCGGTATTGAACCTCTCTAGCAAGCTGCTCGAGGTCGCTGATCTCCTTTTCGCTCTTCTTGCCGTCACGACGCATCTTCTCAAAGGCCTGCTCGACAGTGTAGTCGCCACGCATGAAGGCGTTCACGTTCTTCTCCTTAAGTGCGAAACGGGCCTTGACCGACTTCTCGCCCGTCCAGTCTTCTCTGTGCGTCTTGCGCTCGACAAAGATTGTGTCAACATTCATATCACCGTACCATCTAAGACGGATGGCCTCGGCACCTTCAGTCTTCTTGAGACGGCCCTCATACAGCTCCCAGGTGTCGGTGTTGTCGTAGTAGATGGAGGAGATGGCCGAGTCCTTGATTTCGAATTCCTTGCTAGGGTTGAAGACGAGCACAGGCAAATGCTTGAGGATGATGAGCTTGAGCTCGGTGATGTTATCCGGGTGGACCCAGTACTTTGTTGTTTGACGGACGAAGTTCTGCTGACTTCCACCGGCTGAAGAGTCGCCTTGGGTGGGGTTGCCACGAGTGCGGACTTGGTCGTAGAGTTGTGACAGACCGACAATTGACTGATCGTAGTTGTCCTTGAAGAAGGGCTTTGCATTGAGACGAGCGGCGAAGAGAGGCTTCAGCTGCTGGTCGGGGTAAAGTTTGTCGTGCTTCTTGATAATCTTCTGGAAGCCAGTGTAGTTGAGCTGAGTGAACTTGGCCAAGTCGTGGACGTCGGCAATGATGTCGGACAAGTCCTCCTCCAGCATGGCAAAGTCTTCCTCGCTGGGGGCCTCATTATTCCGCTGCTCTTCTGATTGACCTTGGGCAGCCTTTGCGCGTGTAATGACCTCGTTGACCTCGCGCTCGCTGATCTTGATACGGCGTTGAATCTCGCCGCTCTTGACCTGCTGGAAGTTGGAGACCTTGTCCAGCTCAGCCTCGAGCTCGCTGTAGAAGCGGGTTTCGTGTTCGTCGTTCCATGCCTTCGAAGGCGGGTTCGGGTTCTCGGCTGTGGGCTTTGTTTGCGGTTCGGGCTGGAGGAGTCGCTTGAGCTCGTCGTAGGAGATGTAGTAGTAGTACCAGTCCTTGATCAGAGAGCTTTGCAGCTGCTGACCGAACCTGTTGACCTCAATTAACTACAGTTTGTGGTGGGTGGGGTTGGTAGCCGTCGTGTGTTACGAACTTCATGATTGCGTCTTTGTCGCGCGCTTCCTTGCAGCAACTTGCGGATGACTGACAACTTCCTGGTTCTCAATAATACAGCACCCCTTGCTGAAGTAGTACGACAGTCGTTCGATTGAAAAAATCGCAGAGAAAATGTGCAATTCGTCCTGATGGAATAAATTGACCCTTTGGCCTGCTTGTACCGCTCCAGCCAATAAACGCTCGCACGTGTTTCGAGACGCCCGCCGACTCCACAAATTTTCTGTCCGTTCGAGCGTCACAGTCAACCTGACAGTCCACCATCTCACATCACCTACTCGCCATCTATACACATCACATTTACTATGCACTAGAGATGTTTGTATCACAGTTTTTTATTCGCTGTAATTCTATGTTATCCACCTTATCCATAATCCGTCAAGCAGAAACCAGTCCTTGCCCGTCCCAGTCGTGCGAATTCGTTGCATGATGATCCATCCGATCATCCCATTTTCCTTCCCGAATCCCACACCATATGCCAATTCCCGTTCGTTTATCACATTTGTGGAAGCTGCCATTCAATAGCTACTACTCCCAATCACTCTAGGAGGCGTAAGTCTGACCGAAGGTTGAAGGCTCAGTGCCGCTGATGAGGGCGCCGTCAGAGGCCATGAAGTAGCTGTAGCGCTCGACAAAGTCTTGGCTGTCCATCCAGGGCATGACATCTTCAAGGAAGGTTGCGACCTGGGAGTCAGAGGCGCCGGTGGGTGCGAACTCGGTGACCCAGACGGGCTTACCACCAGCGACAGTGGTGGCGTTCTGGACGTGCTCCTTGAAGTAGGCAGTGTTGGATGCGCTGTCATACCAGTGGATGCTGACGAAGTCGATCTGGCAGCCATCGCAGGCCTCGAGGAAGGCGCTGAGCCAGTTGAGTCCCATGCTACCACCACCGTTGGTAACGGCAGGGGCACCAAGCTTGGCCTGCCCAGCAAAGGGCATCATGTAGGTCTTGAAGGCAGAAGCCGCGTCTTCGGGAGACATGTTGGCTTGAGCGGTCATGTCGGGCTCGTTGAAAGACATCAGGTGAGTGGAGCCACTAGCAATGGCAGAAGTGGCGCGCTGGTCCCAGACTTCGGTGTGGCCGTTGGTGGTGCCCCAGAGAAGAGGAACGTAGTTGAAGCTGCTTGACAGGCCGGCGCTGTCAGAATCCCAGTTGTAACCCCAGGTGATGTGGTTGTTGTTCTCAAAGCAGGTGAGCAGAGAGGCGGTGTTGTATGCGAGACCACGCTTGCCGTTGCCGGTGCTGCTTGACTGGGCAACAGCGGAGGACGAAGTTGAGGTGGCCTGGACTGAAGAGCTGCTGACAACGACGGCAGAGGTAGGTGCGACGTAAATGCTGGTGCTGGTAGTAGAGCTCGAGCTGGTCGAGACGGGAGCAACGGATGCCTGGCTGGTGGACTGAGCAGCGGCCGAGGTCTGAGCGGCCGAAGTTTGAGCGGCAGCGGTGGAAGCAGCATCAGTGGAGGAGCGAGTCCACTTGCGGTGACCCTTGTTCTGGAGCTCGAGGTCGACCGAGGCAAAGGCGCTGCTGGTGGGAACGGACACGACGGACACGGAGCTGCTGGCGGAAGTAGAGCTGCTTTCAACGACCACGGCGCTGCTGAGAGCGACGGAGCTGCTGACAAGGACGGCAGAACTGCTGTAGGGCTTGGTGCTGAAAGTGGTCTGGACAGCGGCGGCCTCGGCAGAAGAAGCATGGACAGTGACGGTGACGCGGTTGGTGTGGGTGACGCTCACGACAGAGTCAGTGCAGATGCTGGTAGAAACACCGGCGACCTCGGAGGAACCAGTGTGAGGACCGACAGCAGAAGGGTGAACGAAAGAGTGGGGGAGACCAGATGAAGCGACGAGACCGTTAGAGCTGACGGCAGTGCCAGTGCCCCAGATGCCAGTGGCGTTGGCCATGCCATAGGGAGCCCCAGTGCCGGTAGCAACTCCAGAGGAGCCAAAGAAGTGCTTGTTGTGGCGGTGGTGCTTGCCGTGGTGACCACCGTGGTTGAAGCTGGGAATGGCGACGGCAGAGCCAGCAAGGGCCAGGATGGCGAACTTGGTGTTGACAGAAGACATCTTTTCAAGAGTGATGATGAGAAAGATAGAAAAACCTTCAAGATCTTTTGTTGTGAATTGGAAGGGCGTAAAAAAGTGCTGCTGCTAGAGCGCCTTGAACAAAAGCCTACCAGGGCTTAAGGGTTGCTGAAAGAAAGAGAGTGTAGTCTGTATAGACAAGGGAATGAAACGAGCGAATGCTCTTGAAAGAGTGTGATGGTAAGGTGGATGTGGTTGAGAGAGGAAGAAAAGTCGAGTCAAAGTGCGGCGGCTATTCTGATACTTATAAACGCGCACGCCGTGAAATCGTCTACTTTTCACAACATGCAGGTCCACGACAAACGCTCACTCGGCTCCGTGCTCTCTCGTCACTTCCTTCTTCACATGCAAAGCGGCAAAACTTCCTACAAAGCCTTCACAAGGGGTAAAATGACCACGCAATCAGGTACCCGTTTTCCACTCGGTGTACTGTAGAAGACACATCGAGCCGCGGACAGCTAATCGCTGGGGGCTACAGACTGGGGCGGCTGTCACATCGGGCCTAGAAGAACAAGGGGCACGCAAACGCTATTCGCTGATGGCTGATATGGGGCTTGCACGGATCACAAGTGTAACGCATGTTGGAAAAGCTTGTGTGGCGCCCGTAGTTTGGATCGTATCCCGTTGCCCATGTGCGAGACGCACAGAACGTTACAAGATGCCTTGCGAGATGATCAGTGAACTCTTTCGCCAGTGGACAAACTGGAGATTGAGGAGGAGGATGAAACGAAACGCACACCGTTCTCAGCCCGATGCCTCGGGTCTGCGGGAGATCGGCCAAGGATGGCACGCAAGACGGTCGGTTTCAGATTTGCGCCTTCTCGGCCTGGCCCGGTAACCTTCTCCAAAGAGCCGAAGTGATTGACAGGGGCAGAAAAGTGTGTTCATGTTGCTCAACAATTGTCACTTGCATTCCAGCTGTTCAACGACAGCTCGACGCATGTATTGAAAATCAACCTTGAACCCTGCTTCATGCTCTAGAATCTTACATGCGACGACACTTCTCATCTTGCCTGTTCTACACGTGGCGAGTTGATTCAATTGTCGGGCGGCAAGGGAGCTTCTGGCGAGCCTTCTTCTCAGCAGGGAAGACTTGCCCGAGTGTCTCCACCACGCCACGCAAAGTCCGGATCAAAGGCGTCGCCGAGGGGAAATGAAAACCTCCGACAGCTCTCGAGATGCATTCGCAATCGCAGCACAGACGGACATCCACACCTCACCACATGGCCGATGTGGGTGGAGAGAAAGCAATAGTTCGCTTGATGCCTGCCGCAGGTGGAGTCTCAACGACAGGCAGAGAAGACGTGGAAGAGTTTTTGCCTTTGATTAACAACGACTTCTAGTCCCCTTCAACTTACTCAGCTCGCCTTGTCCTCGGCGTTACGCATACAAGTACCTCTGTACCTTTCACGGGAAAGCCCACGACGAAAAGCAAGCTGCCCAGACTCAAGGTAAGGAAGTCATCTCTTGCTTTAGTCAAACGGATTCGCAGAAACTACCCTCATCTTGCCGCACGATGATGGAATTCGACTGAGACAATAACGTTTGAAGGCCACACAAGCAGAACTAGAGTGATGTGCAAGGGGACGTCGTCGACAGCTTCGATATGCAGGAGTGACAGCCTTGCCGTGCCGTCTTACCTGGATCCGCGTAGCCCTGCATGGCTCAACAACAGTAATCCGGACCGGCACATTCATTGTCTAACCCATGTATCCTTGCATCAACCACGAAGATATCCTGCCGAGTCCCTGGTCTTCATCGCTCAGTCAGCTGGCTGGACAGCACATCAAGCATGGATCTCGAATATTGGAATATGCAAAGGCGGTTATATATCAGGAAGCATGACCAGCAAACGCGCCTCGAGCTGTGTATGGTCGCCTTATCTGGCTTCTGGCTTATCATTGACGCTCTCAAAGAGATTCATACTTGGCTGAAAATCGAGTTGCGGTCGTCCCGTTGGTCTGAAGTTGCGACACGGGCTACAGGCTCTTGCTGTGTAAAGACTTTTCCGTAACGAGCGGCCATGCAACGCGCGAGAGGTCTTTGGTCCTCAGTTGCTGGTGCCATAATGAGCCGTGATTTTGCAGAGTCGTTCGTGAAAATCGCCTTTCTATCCCTCCTCGTCCCCGTTCGACGGCGCGACAGTGTTCACCATAGGCAATGGTGTTCTGCAGTTGTCTTTCTCTTCTCTGCCTAGCTGTTTGGCAGAGAGGAAATCATCTGGTCTCGGTATTCATCTGTATGATAGTAATTCAATGTCGTCTATGATCAGCCAGGGTCATGACCACACCAACTCTATTGATCCTTCGCGTCCATCACACTTCAAGCCTCAATTAAGTAAGTTTAGACATCAATTCCTCATTTCACACCATCTACGAGTACATTCCTCGATGACTTGATTCTGTAAAAAAATGTCATCTACATACAGGTATCTCAGCATGTATTCCTTTCTCGCGTGTCCAATTAACAGTGCCGCGTAGCGAATCGTGGGCTTTCTTCTATCCAAGTACGACCGCAGCTAGAACAGAGCAACGACATTATCCTAACGATACACGAGCTACTCGGTCTGCCAACGAAACATCATCCCAAGATATCGAAGTAGCTACTACAAATCCACCAAACTACCATACATCACTGTCGAAAGACCGGGTGCTGGAAGAAATCCAACGACTACAACAAGAACTCAATCAGCTCAAGCATTCCATGTAAGCCGATTATCCTATCTTGATGGTTTCACTCAATGTACTAATAGATATCTCAGCTCCTCAAACAACCCACCCGAAGCATCATCTCAAATTTCACAACTACCACCCACATCATCAACACCCACAGATTCAACCGCTACTATACCAGCCCCTGCACATCTCCCTCGCTGTTGGCTTCCTTGCTGCAATGGCCGCATTTTCTCAAACCAAAACAATCTTGCCAGACATCAGCGAGAGAAGCGAGGTGAAGGTGCCAAGTTGAAGTGTTCATCTTGTGGTGTTGGATTTAGTCGGGGTAGTGCGAGGGATAAACATGAAGCAGAGAGGCGGTGTCGGAATGTTAGCGCGAACAATGATATAGAAGACAGATAGATGATATCAAGATTACGGAGATTGTAACATAAATCATGCGCTCCTTCAATATGCCAAGATCCGATTATCGCCAAACGAGGAGCAAAAAGAAACTCTCGCTACGACGAGAAGCAAAAGAAACCACCCGCCAATAGGCGAGTGGAAAGAAACCGGCCAACCGATTCTCCTTATTACGCAGAGCGCCGCGGGTCTCGAACCCGCGACGCGTCGTTGTCGAGTGTGGTCCCCAGCCAGGTGCGCCACAGCGCCAGGCGAGGAAGCGAGTGACGCTCTCCTTGGCTGGAGACAGGAAGAGCACAAGTTTAGTTGTATATGATGGTTGGGTGGAGCGTGGGGGAGAAGGGTCGAAGGTCAACAGTGCACATGGTGATCTTCCAGAATATTCGACCAACTGTTCTTGGCAAGTTGCAATCCCGCGGCATCAATCACCATTAGCGGTACTCTGAAGCTGTTGTTCGTCATCTTCGACATAACTAGTCGACTCTAGCTTCGTCCAGTCTTATGGATCAGCAGAACGGCCATTGCACCTTTCATAACATGTCCTTGTGCGCAAGTTGGTGCTTATGACTTCTGTGCTGTGAGACCAGAGTGCTGCTCAGTCGTCGGCGGTGAAGTCACTTCTCATCGAGAGCTTCGGCGGTCCTAGAGCGGTCTCTGCCATGACGGTGTTGGGCATCACCGCTCGATACATGGCCAAAGATGTCACCATCTCGTACCAAGCCGTGAAGCACGGGAAGCGTGCTCTCCATTCCTTATCAAACACGTTCGCGAAGCCAAAGCTGACGAGGCCGGCGCAGAAGGGGTCAGCTAGTGTCAAACAGTCTGCTACAAGATATCTTCGGTCCTGTAGATGGTCTTCGAGGATTTGGATGACTTGGGCAGTCTGCTTCTTGGCCATTTGAACGCCTTCTGGAGAGTAAGGTGCTACGCCTAGCAAGGGCATAATCCAGGCCGCCATCCGCTTTACGACGTCGGTGTTGCAGAGTGACATCCAGCTGACGATGTGGATGAAGTCCATATGAGTAGGTCCGAGCATTCTTGATGCAGGATCTTGACTAGCCACTGTACGGGTCTGGTCAGCTCTGGTATACAGAATGGTATACCGAAGTTGGCCGACACGTACCATGAAGTGCAATAGCCATGCATTCGGTCAATACCGTGCCATCAGAGCCGACAAAAGTTGGCGTCTTGCCGAGCTTGTTCAGCTTGAGGTATTGTTCGGACAGTCCAACTTGTGGATTGGTCTCTACTACTTCAATATCGAAGTCTATGGCATGCGCTACTGCAAGAATGCCAATCGACCTTGGGCCGCCCTACTAAATAGATGAGTAATGAACTACCTTAGACAGGATATGTAGCTAAGGACCACTTACCTTGTAGGTGTAGAGCTTATTACGATTCATCGTGAGCAAAAATGTCAGCCCACATCGATCATCTCAAGCGGTGCCTGGAAAAAAGGAGGAGCATAGAATTTGTTCATAATGAAAGTAGGTAGTTGGAGAGGACGTCGTTGAAGCCTTGGGATTGATCCCTCGGTGATCTTCGGTGCCAAGCGTGATCCGTCGGCATCCATCGGCATCCTCGCAATCCTACACAATCCTCCAACAAATACCATAATTGAATCAAGAACTCGAACAGACTTCCAGAAAACATATTCAATAAACGTTGGGTGGAGTCAGAACGCTGTGGCCTGCTCTCTGAGACTGACTATGTTTATCCGTTTCATCACCTGAACGACATTATGGAATTGAGCGAGAGGCAGGTGCTATGCATATAATTCGTTACCTTCCGCATGGTAAAATATCTTGATTATGAGGAAGTCATCCTTCGTCGGTGCTTCCTGGTCCAACACCGAATCAAGATTAGTAGATCAGCTGGAGGATACCCTATAAAGCAAGAGCTCCTGCCTCTCTTTCCTCTGATCTCAAGCATCTCTCGCCTCTTCAACTTTTTGATCCCCTGTCATCTAAGATAATCTTATTACTTCTCTAGCAGTAACGAAAGCCGAGAATACACTCTGACCTATATCGCATTTCAACAATGGTCAGCCTTGACATCGTACGCAAGTTCAACGGCAGCCTCAGCTCCAGGCTACCCCGTCCTGTGGCACTGTTCGTCGGAGGCACCAGCGGCATTGGGCGAAGCACACTACGCCAACTCGCTCTAAACACCAACGCACCTACAGCCTACATCGTCGGACGAAGCGAGAGTAATGCTCGACCGCTCCTCACTGAGCTCGGCCAACTCAACCCTCTTGGCTCCTTCAAATTCATCGAAGCAGACGTCTCGCTCATTCGCAATGTGGACAAGATTTGCGAGGGCATCAAGACCCGAGAGAAGTCCTTAGACCTTCTGTTCATGACACCTGGTGGACTCTCACTAGTCGGACGACGAGAGACGAGTGAGGGTCTTGACAAGTTGTTCGCTTTGCGTTACTACGCTCGCATGCGTTTTGCACAAAAGCTTATGCCCTTGCTGGAAGCCGCAGAGCCAGCTCCTGGTCGTGTCGTCAGTGTGCTAGGTGGAGGTTTTGAAGGCAACATCAACCCGGACGACCTGGATCTCAAGAAAGGCTACAACATCCTCAGCTGTGCCATGCACTCTGTCACCATGACCTCGCTGGCTATGGAGCATCTCGCCGCCTCACGCCGGGCCTCCTTCGTGCACGTCTACCCGGGCTTGGTCGGCACCAACATTTACACCAACAGCTTCCCACCACCATTGGCTGCCGTCTACAACTATGGCATGTGGCCTCTGATGTACCCTTTCTCAGTCAACATTGACGAGAGCGGTGAGCGTCATCTGTTCCACGCCACATCTGAACGCTACCCTTCCAAGACGATTGGCGATGATTGCAGTCTTGCCGCCCTCAATGAGATTGAAGTAGCCATGGGGTCCAATGGGACCTTTGGAAGTGGTGCATACTTGATGAACTGGAAGGGCGAGACATCGGCTGCAAAAAAGAAGATGCAGAAGTTGAGGGAAGAAGGGATGGCGGAGAGGGTGTGGGAGCATACGACTGATCTTCTCGACCGCACTATCCGGTAATCTGGAGACGATTGGCGGTCCAGATTGTGCATTGCTAGTCGAATATCTTTGCTCCAGAGCGACAATGCATATTGAGCCGTATTTGAAACCTATGCTAGGCCAAAAGCATTATGCCTCCTCATTAGTACTTGGTGAAACACCTCGCCAGGTTAACAATCTATTTCTGGTGCAATACTCGTAACCGTGCCATACGATTTAGTCGAAAAACTGTATCACAGACTGTAAATTTCCATCAAAGTCGAAGGTGCTCGTATTCAGGTCCGTCCCGAACCAGTCATTTAGTTGAGCAATGTCCAGACTCGCTGATGGTAGCGTATTGTTCAAATCGTATTGTGAGAGGTTTGCGTTCGTATTCAGTGACTGCCATATTAGGTCGTCGCCGTTAGGCACAGAAAGTATTGCTGTTTCCCCGATCTCGGTGGAATGGGCTTGTTCGGGATCTTGCTGCTGCTCAGCTAAGGTTGTATCATGTGGATTCGTATCGAGTGGGGCTTCTTCCAGTGTCCAGACGTTGAGCCATGCTAGCTCTGATGGCATTGCATTGTTGTCGCAATGTCGTACCATTTCCTTCAACTCCCGAAGTTTGTTGGCAAGCGTACAGAAAGGCCACAGTGTTCCCCAACCACTGACTTTCTGAATCAAACGTGCTAGATAGTGGTCGATTCGTATGCTCTGCGTCTTCAGTACCGCGTCTGCAGGATTTGTAAGGCGTGCTGCTGCGAAGTGGAGTTTTACCAGTACGATGGTGGCGTGTATGAGTTGTACAGAGTATACAGCGGGTAGTGTGCGTATGAGAGGTATGTCGAAAGATAGGAAGGTATCGAGCAAGTTGTGGGCGGCTATGGTGCAATCGTTGAATAGTGCTTGGTTGATAGGTGTTGACCCAGCACACATTACCGTCTCGTGTAGGTAGACCGTTGCGAACTGGTGTGATAGCTTAAGCGTATCTATTCGATATCAGTGATCATTCCATCTTGATGATGTCAACAGAGACCTACCATTCCAGATGCTAATCGAGCACGTCCAGTCAGCAAGTTGACGCCTAGAAGCTCTGTACGTGACTTTCATGACTGTAGGACCGAGAATGGAAGAACGTAGCTGCCCTTCAACATCTTCGAGGATATGCTGGAGGCGAATATGAGAGCATAGAATCTTGTCGGATGTCAGGCTAGCAGGATGTACCTCCAATACTTCCAGACATTCTTCTATTTGTCGGGTCCAGCGCATGATATTGGGCGTTTGCATCGCTCTGGAGGTGCTGCTTCGGTCAGCATTGAAGCTTTACGGCGCAAAAGATTCTGACATACTCTGAGCAGACGTAATAGCAGGCCAACCAGGCTCTCCTTACTTTTAAGCTGGCAATTTGGTAATCACTAGCTGGACCACGCACACTGGATGACTGCATCGGCATAAAACCATTCCAAGAGTATTCTTTCAGTATATCACCCAATCCAATGCTGATAGCCATGTTCGCAGCTGCATTACTGATCTGAAAGACACCAATCTGCTCTCCACTTTGCTCTTCCCCGACATCTCTATGCCATATTGCAGAGATGATGAGGGCTTGTAGTGTCGACATGCTATACACGGCAGTCTCACGCAAAAATGTCGAGTATACCTGTATGAGGAGTTTTCGAAGCCGCCTGGACACTTCGAGATCCCAGAAGCCATCGCCTGCGGCATCCAGAATTGCGAGGAGAAGGATAGGGTTGTTCTTGCGAACGTCTTCTCTGCCGTTGTCGAGTGGCAAGGCCGTGAAGGGGAAGTTCGGCAGCATGGATGCTGTAAAGTGCTCGAAAATCATGTTCGCAGTCTCGCCATCAATGGCTCGACCGATGGCCGCCTCAATCTGAACAATCAATTGTTCGTGAGAAGTTGAGGAAAGATTACCCGGGTTTTCTACCTCATCCGAACTGGCAGCTGCTGTGGTGTGACTCGTTCTTTCCGCAGTAGATCCATATCTCAACGCAGAAGCATCAGAACTCCTTCGTTGCAAGATACCATTCAAACTAACCAGCCTCGTCTCAATCTCAGATATCGAGCGGCTGCCATCCCACCTCTGCTTCTTATTCGGCTCCTCGACAGGACGACACGAGCGACCTTGTTTCCTACATCGCACACATGGCTGTTCGATACCAGGTTGTACACATCGCACTTTTGAACTTCGGCATCCTTGACATGCTTTAGTCGGTTTCGCTTGATTTTTCGGCAGGACGTTTTGTAGAAATCGGATCGGTGCCAGTGGACCTCGGAAGCATTGTCTATGCGTGATGGAGCAGCGCTAGCATTTCAATATGGAGCCCGCATTTGGTCGCCATTGAGAGTGTTACTCCATTATCAAGAAGGAGAGAAATTGGCGCAGCAGAGACTACAGTACCAGTGCATTGGCTAGAGTAAGTTGAACTTTTCGAGACGTCGAAGTGGACCTGCGAGAGTCCGAGACGCGTCGTGCTGATCTCTAATTTCCGTGTTACTTCCGGTCAGGGTTGTGCTTTGAGATGCTTGGGCAGAGGTCGGCGATGAGATTTTGGCCTCACGATCAGCTTAATAGGTTCCATTCCTGGTTCTAACACATCCGTACACTAATTTTCATATTCTTGGACAGGTGACCGTCACGATCCAAGGTTTGTGTATGGATTCAAAGGTGAAAAGGGTTATTCGAATCTTGGTCACCCAGGAAATTGACTTGAAAGCAAGCAACAGATGCTGACGACTGTCAATGTGTGGACCAATTACTTCTAATCTCAAGCTACACTATCTTACATGTTTCTACCTGTCTGCCTCTTCTGTCCAACATTGTTTCCTAGCATGATGCGACCCACTTACAATAACGATCTGAGACTTGCGAGCTCGGGGCTCACAGCCTCCTTGCTCTTCAATGTCAAGACAGCAGCCTTTTGCGCGATATCGACAAGCTCTTCAATCTTTGCATCCTTGCCACGCTTAGCAAGACCTGCAATGATAGTGCCCAAGAAAGTGTCACCGACACCATTGACACTAACAATGTCCTTCTCCTCGACCATCTCAGCAGCAGGGAAGAGACGCATGTAGACACCACCGACGCCAGCAGATTCCTCGGGCAGGTTGAAGCAACGACTGAGGATGTACGGCGAAGATGCAGGATCTGACAGGCGCGGATCATCGGCAGGTAGAATTTGAGTGAGGAGCACACCATCCGCTCCGAGCTTAACGCAGATAGTCGGAATGAATGGCAGGAGCTGGATGGTCCGTTGAGGAATCCCGGCGTCCACGAGATCAGAATTCGTTGCCATAGTCATCGCTACACGAGCCCCTGTTGATGGTATCCCTAGAGCATCAATCACAGCCCACCAATCATTGCGGTCGAAGAAGCCAAGAGAGCGTGCTGCTGTATACATGGCTGATAACTCCATGGAGTTGGGAGTGCTCAGATGGATTGAAGGGCTGGGGAATACTTGCAGAGGTGTTTTGGGCGGGAGTTGGAAGATTTTGAGGGCCTTTGCTGTGCTCACAGGTTCAAAAGCGACGTGTGCGGAAATTGACTTTGCGGCCTCGAGCCAACGGGCCAAAGATGGTGGTTGCCAATTTGCATCTAAGACTAGATGAGTAGGCTTACTCTGTTGTAGTTGCGGCAGCCAAAAGTCGTTGAGTGTATCGCTTGCTGGGGATGTTGAAGTCGAAGGTTGTCCAGGCTTAGCTGCAGGCTCGTCCAGGATGTTCATGTCTGCCATAGCGATGACCAGATCTTTGCTAGCGTTGTTGACCGCGACATATTGGGCAGTACTGCTACCACTCTTGGTCTTGATACCACTGCTGTCTAGTCCTTCGGTTGCAAGCGCATCTAGAGCAGCTTTGCCTGAGAGATCGTCTCCGACAGAACTGCAAAGACGCACCGGACCACCTACGAGATTCGCTGCTCTGGCAACGTTATGAGCTACACCACCTAGTGACTGATTGATCTTGGCTGGGTTGGAGGTGTGCAAGACAGGTTCTTTGCTTGCGGTGGAAGAGATTGGAGCATAATCACAGGAGAAGTCAACAGCGAGTGCTCCGGCCACAAATACGGTTGGAGAGATTGCAGTATTGCTCTTAGCCGGGCTAGAAACAGCCTTGGAGACACCGAGAGTGGTGTAGTTTGAGGAGCCAGGTCCGACTATCTGCGATTGTGGTGCTGGCTGAAACATTCTACCAAAGTCAGCCGAAGTGACTTGCAAGCCCAATCATACACTCACTCACGAAGCTTGATCTTGCTCGGTCTCAAGCTGTAGCTTCACAAGCTCAGCTGCGACCGACGTGCCTCTTCTGACGTTGTTCTCAATCAGAGCCTTGTTTGACTTGACGCTACTCTTTCTCGTCAAATCCTTAATCTTTGCAAGGATGAAAGGGGTGTTAGCAGCTCCAGTGGCACCAGCTTGTGCTGCTTCCTGAAGAGCTTCATCGATGACCTTGTCCATCTCGGCCTTTGCGATACTAAAAGCTTCAGGGATGGGGTTTGCAAAGAGCAATCCAGACTGCAAACCCAGTGACTTGTGCGCGTGAATGACTGCAGCGGCAACCTTCTCATCGTTCAAGATCATAGGGCTTTGAATGCCACTTTCTCTCGTCCAGAACGCAGGGAAATCGACCTTGCCTTCCCGGCCGTCAGCAAATGTGGCAACTGGTACACCCTGAGTTTCGAGGTATTCCAAAGTCCTTCCGATATCGAGGAAACTCTTGCAACCACTGCTGACGACAGCGACTGGAGTACGACCAAGCTCAGTCAAATCGGCTGAGATGTCCATGGTACTCTCAGCGCCTCTATGAACACCACCCAAGCCTCCTGTCGCGAAGACCTGGATGCCAGCCAAATGAGCCAAGATCATGGTACCCGCAACAGTTGTGCCGCCATTATAGCGTCTTCCAGGTGAACCCAGACCACAAGCAAAGCCGAGATCGCGTCGCGAAATCTTGAGAGTATCGGATTTGCCAGCAGCACCAGCAAGGCGGATGACTTCTTCAGCGTCCAGACCAACACGAGCTACGCCATCGAGAATACCAATGGTTGCAGGAACGCCACCACCAGCTCTGACAATGCTTTCTAGATGAGAAGCCAAGGCGATGTTGTCCGGATACGGGAAACCATGAGTGTAAATAGTGCTCTCAAGTGCGACAACGGGTCGATTTTCATGAATAGCTTGTTGGACCTCTTCGGAGATCTTCAGATAACGGCTCTTAGATGAGAGACGGCGAGTACCACGCAAAGTAGACGAGGATTGACGCCATGTCTGGCTAGATAGAGCACTTTGACGCAACCTGAACATTTACAACAAGCAGCAAGTGGAAAATCCTTCTTTTGGTCAGAGATTGCTGTAAAGAACGAAAGTCTTTCCGAACGAAGACGGTGGCAGAAACGATGTTCTGACTACGGCGATAGCGAGAGTCCTGTAAGTTCGAGTTCGACGACGGAATAGTTGTGTTGCGAGGACGTACTTGGTGGATTGGTGGATGGAAGGCGTCGCGATTGGATGACGCGGCAGATCGGGGGAAGGTGGGCCGAGAGCGAGAGGCCACGCTTCCACCAAAGCTGGAGAGCTATCGGCTAGATGCTGCTACTGCTGCTCCTCAGAAACTCACCAAACCAGTCAATCAACATGAGGAGTCTGAGTTTGCTCGCAGGCTGCGCCGCAGCTCTGCTCTCGTTCGCAAAGGCCGAGGCCAACCTCAGCAACCCCGACGTGTCCAAGCAGATGCTCAGCGGCACCTTCGAGCCGCCGCAGGTCTTCCAACATACCAACCTCGTTCGCACCGTCAACCTGGAGAAGGAATATCCGCGCGAGACAATCAATCTTGTTGTTGAGAACATCGACTCGAAGCCTCAGCAGGACTACTACCTGCCCTTCCCTCAGGACCTCATCGCCAGAGTCGGAGGTCTGGATGTCAAGGATAAGAACAAGCCCGACGCCATCTTCCCTAGCCCTGAGATTGTTGGCATTGACACATACAGGTGAGCCATTGCTACGTTTCTGTTCGTTCTTCATGCGCTAACAAGTCAGCCCAATCGAGTACTACCACATCAAGTTCCCCTCTGCCCTGGCTCCCAAGGAGAAGCTCACTCTGTCCATTACCTACTCGATTCTGTCCGCCCTGAGCCCTCTGCCCTCCACCATCAACCAGGCCGATAAGCAATATGTCCAAATCACCCTCAATGCATACACCAACTCGGCCTACAAGACCATCAAGCAAAAGACCAAGCTGAAGATGCCCACCAACGACGTCCCTGAGTACACTGTTGTTGGAACCAACGCTGAGGGCCAGCAAGACCCCGTCAAACAGGGCGTTACCTTCACATACGGTCCCTACGGCGAGGTTCCCGCTGGTGCCAACCAGCCCGTCTCGCTCAGATACGAGTTCACCAAGCCTCTCCTTCATGCCACTCTGGTCGAGCGCGACATTGAGGTCAGCCACTGGGGCGGTAACATTGCTACCGAGGAGCGTTACTGGCTCGAGAACAGAGGTGCCACCCTCAAGAATCAGTTCTCGCGTGTCCAATGGCAACAGACTCAGTACTTCAACCCTCCCACCTCGGCCCTCAAGGAGCTGGAGTACCCTCTCATCATCGGAAGTGCCAACCCTTACTTCATTGACGATATTGGTAACGTCAGCACTTCCCGCTTCCGTCCCAGAAACACCCCCAAGGAGGCTCTTCTGCAACTCAAGCCCCGTTACCCCGTCTTCGGTGGCTGGAAATACAGCTTCAAGGTCGGATGGGACAACGACCTCAAGAGCTTCCTGCGCAAGCTCAAGACTGGCGATGGTTACGTTCTCAAGGTTCCCTTCCTCGAGGGCCCCAAGCAGCCCGAGGGTCTTGAGATTGAGAAGCTGACCGTCAGAATTGTCCTCCCTGAGGGCGCAACGTGAGTCTTGCATTTCCCTTCAAATATTTCCTGCCCAAGCTAACATCAATACAGTAACATCAAGTTCGAGACCAAGGTCCCTATCATCTCGTCAGAGGTCAGCACACATCGCACTTTCATGGACACGATTGGCCGCTCGACTCTCAAGCTGACGGCACTGAACGTTGTCGACGACTTCCGCGGCAAGGATCTTGTCGTCACCTATGACTACCCCTTCCTCGCAGGCTTCAGGAAGCCAATTGTCATCTTCACATCCCTTATGGGCACATTCGGTGTCGCATATCTCATCAGCAGACTCGATGTCAGCATCGGCAGAAAAGCGTAGATTGTTCTTGTACAATTCAAAGTCGTTTCCCATTTATATCTATACATGTATGTGTGTGTCATGCAGATTTCTCCAGCAATCATCTATTTTACATGGCGGAGAGGGTAGGAGGAGTTGAGAGGTATTATGGCGGCCTCGCAGAGGTTTCGTTGGTGATGCAGGCCAGCTGCGTTGGCGGAGTGGTTGTAAGACTTGATCAAGGCTTCTTTGTATGTTCGGTCTGAGTACCGTCGTCCCAGAACTCCATGTCACTCTCAGAGTCCAGGGCACCCTTCTTGAGGAGCTGGCCTTTTTGCGCAAGAATGTCTTCCAAGGTGATGGCCTTGTCGGAGAAGATCTAGATGCGTCAATAGCTGTCGCATGCGAGATTCGAAACTTGAATCACAAACCTTCAGGTGGTCGGCGATAAGGTGTCTGTTCTTGCAGCCCGGACATGTGATCAAGATGGTTCCATGGTGATAGCCTTGCTTGGACATGCGGTGTGAAGAACGGGTAGAGCATGCCTTGCAAGTAAAGGTCATTTCATATGAAGGCACCTCCTCTCGCGGTTCGACCTTTGGCAGTTGGTCGGGACGGTCGGTCAAAGGCCTTGCTGTTGATTCACATCGTCGCTGTTGTAGTTGGAAGGCGGGAATGAGATGTGTAGAAGTGCGGAGGAGAGGCGGGAATGCCGACGAGGGTCGCGACGAGAGATGACGGAGTTGTTGACGGCATGCCTGGGTGACTGGAGATTGGCGCAAGCAGGAGCGCTGCAGAGCACGGGCTGAAGATTGAAGACTCATGGCGTGCGAATTGAAGTGGAATAAATTGCTTGTGAGAATGGTGAGTGAGACGGAATTGACCAGGGTCTTGCTGTTTGCGGCTGCGTCACTAGGCGGCGAGGAATTCTGCCACATGCCCCGTGCGTCGTGCTTTCCGAATGCGGCGGGCAGCTGCCAACTCGCTGCTGATGCGCCTCATGAGTGAAGGCACTTACTTATTCTCACCAATCAGTCACATGTCTCTATTCCACATCAGCTTCCCTTAGCCCTCCGTCTCACTTAAATCAAGTTCGGTTGGAAAAAGTCGCAGAAACCCGGCGACAAAGAAAGCGTGCGGCCAAAGCTGTCCGCTGTCACAACGGCCATCCGAACCCCGCCACCATCCAGACACTTAATCCAGCTCCGTGAATTAATTCACTCCAAAACACTCAACTATGAGCCACCGCGTACGCACCAAGATTCGCGCTCCTAGAAGGGTGAGTGAAGTCCGACTTCTGCAACATTTACAACATCATCTACTCCGCTTGCGAAGCCTATTCTTCTCGGTCAAACTCTCATCGCACAACTCATACTAACATGACACGCAAACAGGGCGTGGCTGGAGCCAACGATGTCGACTTTGATGATACCTGGACCACCCTATCACACGCTTTCGGCGAAATTCACACCAAGAACGCCTCGGCCCTTTCCTTCGAACAGCTTTATCGCGCCGCTTACAAGATAGTATTGAAGAAGAAGGGCGACGAGTTGTACAAGAAGGTCTCCGACTTTGAGAAGCATTGGCTGTCTACCGCTGTTCGTCAAGACATCTCCCGTACTCTGGAGGGTACAATCCTTGCCAACAACCTGGACAACTCTGCCGACACAACTTCTACTGCTCCCGAACGTCGCGAGGCTGGCACTCGCTTCCTCGCCGCCCTGAAGACCGCATGGCAAGACCACCAGACTTCCATGAGCATGTTGACCGACGTTCTCATGTACATGGATCGTGTCTACTGCACAGACACCCGACAGCCTTCCATCTTCTCCAAGGCCATGAGTCTGTTCAGGGATAGCATTCTGTATCCGACCGCAATCACCCTGGGAGAGCAGTCCCGCACTTTCCTCGATGTTCTGAACCGCATCATTCTCGACCAAATCCACATGGACCGCGACGGTGACTACATCGACAAGTCCCTGATCAAGGCCAACACGTACATGCTGGAAGGCCTATTCGAGACGGACCAGGAAGGAGAAGATGAAAAGCTATACCTCACAAAATTCGAACAGAATTTCCTTGCCAGAAGCGCCGAATTCTACCGCGAAGAGAGTGCTAGACTTTTGAAAGATTCGGATGCTGGAACATATTGTCGCCATGTCAAGAGAAGGATAGATGAAGAAGCCGACCGCTGTCGTTCCACGCTCTCCGAATCAACCTCTTCGAAGATCATCAAGGTCGTCGAGGATGAGCTCATTCGTCAGCAAATCAAGGCTTTGATTGAGATGGACAGTGGTGTACAATTCATGATCACAAACGACAGGCACGACGATCTTGGTCTGGTCTTTGAGCTGGAAAGCCGAGTGGACCCCAAGAAGCCGGAGTTGACAAGAGCGGTCCAGAAGATCATTCAGGAGATGGGAACAAATGTCAACAGCAATGCCCTGAACCTATCGACCGGCCAGCCAGCTCCTGTAGAGGACGGAGAGAATAACACCGAGAAGGAAAAGGCGAAACCAGTGGAGAAGGTTGTCAACCAGCAGACTGTCGCAGCTCTCAAATGGGTCGAGGCTGTGCTGGAGTTGAAGGACCGCTTCGATCGCATCTGGAAGCTGGCTTTCAAGCAGGATCAGGTTTTGCAAACGGCCCAAACTCGCAGCTTCTCAGACACCATCAACGCTTTCCAACGAAGCTCCGAGTACATTTCCTTGTTCATCGACGACAACATGAAGAAGGGCATCAAGGGCAAGACAGAGGAGGAGATTGACGAAGTTCTTGAAAAAGCCATCACGTTGGTGCGCTACCTACAAGACAAAGATGTCTTCGAGACTTACTACAAGAAGCATCTCTGTAGGCGCTTGCTCATGAATAAATCTGTCAGTATCGACGTTGAGAAGCAGATGATTTCCCGCATGAAGATCGAGCTTGGCAACAGCTTCACGGTCAAGATGGAAGCCATGTTCAAGGACATGACGCTCTCGGAAGAGCTCACATCAGGCTACCAGACATATGTCTCGAAGCTTGGCGACAACAGTTCGAGAAGAATCGACCTCAGCATCAACGTCCTCACCAGCATGACTTGGCCGATGGAGACCATGAAGGGACTCGATGAGGAGAGAGATGGTACAGTCAAGACTGTCTATCCTCCTGCTATCGAGAGGATCAAGACGAGCTTTGAACAATTCTACAGCACCAAATACTCCGGTCGTGTTCTTAGCTGGCAGGGAAGTATGGGCACAGCTGATATCAAAGCAACGTTCAAGGTCCTTGGCAAGGACGGCGGCCCCCCGAAAGTCAGAACGCACGAGCTCAATGTGTCAACCTATGCCATGATCGTCCTGACCCTGTTTAACGAACTGCCAGCCGACGAATCACTCACGTGCGAAGACATCCAGGCACAAACCAACATTCCACGAAATGAGTTGTTCAGAACATTGCAGTCGCTGGCAGTGGCACCCAAGACTCGTATTCTCACCAAGGAGCCGATGAGCAAGGACGTCAAACTCACTGACCGTTTCGCCTTCAACGAGAAGTTCACCTCCAAGTTCATCAAAGTCAAGGTCGGCGTCGTCTCAGCAGGCAACAAGGTTGAGAACGACAAGGAGCGCAAGGACACGGAAAAGAAGAACAACGACTCTCGTGGTTTCGTCATCGAGGCTGCCATCGTGCGCATTATGAAACAGCGAAAGGATTTGTCACACTCACAGCTGGTCACGGAAACGCTCACGCAGTTGAGTCAACAGTTCAAGCCTGATGTCACCATGATCAAGAAGAAAATCGAGAGCTTGATCGAGCGCGAGTACCTGGAGCGTATCGAAGACGCTAAGGTTCCTTCATACCGCTACCTTGCATAGACGTGTTTTCCTTCACGCTTTTCCTCCTGCATTTCGTTACCGGCGTACACATGGCAAAAAAGAGGTTTACATCAAGCACTGGAGTTTTTTTTTTCTGGAAGTTGAGCGCAAGATATGGCAATCTTGGAGGAAGGTCATGACGGAGCATTCACAGAGCGAATTGAGCAGCATCATCTTCCATATCATCCCTTTTCTTTCTTCAAGCGTCCAGGATGATATGGGAGAGGCTTGGGTGAAGGATCTATTTTAGCAATGGCGCTCATGGTGTTTTTCTTTTTCTCTTCAGATGGATAGAGAAAAGGGCGAACGGTCACTTTTTCTCCTACAGGTCAAAGAACAAGAAGTTTTACAATCATTTCATATAACTCTTCCTGTGCTGATGTTTGGGAGCTGATGAATTGTACCGAAATTGAGCTCTGATTCTGCTGATGTGTGTTATGGATAGCCATCGAAGGGCGCATGTTATTGATGACGGGACGTAGGTTGACTGAGAGAAACATGTGTTCATGTCCTCTACGGGAATGATCAATGTTGTATTTCCTGACTCGTTGGTACTGAGTAGTTATGGTAAGCTTATATAGCAACGTCTTGGCGTCATTCGAAACCATCGACTCGGCCGAGCTCTCCCCTACCTTTTTATCTATCTATCTTCCTTGCGAGAGACCAATTGAAGACCACCTACAAGTCAACTCCACCATGATGTCTTTCCTCACACGACCAGATGTACTGGCCTCCCTCGCAATAGGCTATCTAGCAACAGCACACTACCTCCGCCACCACCGCCAAAAGCAAAAACACCACCAATACAACTATTCCGCCAATCTATCCGCAATAACTCTAGACCACGCCCAACAAATCCAACTCTACCTCTTCGAACTAGAGTTCCCCTTCATCGCCCAAAAGGCATTGGAATTTGCTCTTTTCCGCACCTATGGCATCCCCAGCATCAGCGGTTTACTCATGCACACCAAACAATTGAGCACGAAAGCTCATTCTTCAAAACGTATGACCGATACGTCTATCTTGATGTTGGAGGTGATTAAAAACGCGCCGGGGAGCAAGAGGGCGGTGGAGGCTTTGGCGAGGACGAATTTCTTGCATGGGTTGTATGGGGGGAGGATTTCTAATGAGGATTTGTTGTATACGTTGAGTTTGTTTTTGTTGGAGCCGGTTAGGTGGATTAATAGGCATGAGTGGAGGGAATTGACTGATGTGGAAGTGGCGGCTATGGGATTGTTTTGGATGAAAGTTGGAGAGGGGATGAAGATTGATTATGATGTCTTGCCTGGAGCGAAGAGTGGTTGGAAAGATGGATTGCACTTTACGCGAGAATTGGAGAAGTGGTCGGATGAGTATGAGGAGAGGAATATGGTGCCGGCGGAGAGTAATAAGGAGACTGCTGATCACACTACGGCGTTGCTGTTGTATGCTGTTCCTGATGCTTTCAAGGATGCTGGGAGGAAGGTTGTGAGTGCGTTGATGGACTCGCGTTTGAGGAAGGCCATGCTGTATGTTGCTCCTGAGATGTATGATGCGAAGATACTAACATCTGATGCTAGATATCCCGATCCGCCCGCTATGCTACAATGGCTAGTGGACACAGGACTCGCAACACGAAAATTAGTACTGCGACATCTGGCTCTACCAAGACCATTCGCCTGGCGCAAGCAGATTGTCGCAGACGATGTCAATCCACACGGTCGTATCTTCAAACTGATCTGGGACACAGAGCCATGGTAAAAACTCTTTCGGTACAGCTTTGAAATGTCAAACTAACGACAGTACCCAGGTACGTCGAACCAACATTTGCGAACCGCTGGTGTCTGCAATCTTGGGTGGACTGGATGGCAGGAAGACCCATACCAGGAGACGAAGGAGAGAAGTACTTTCCTCAAGGTTTCAAGTCATCGCATATGGGACCTGCATTTTTGGTAGGTAAAGAGCTTGCACAGGCAGAGAAAGACGAGGACCAGATACGGGAGATCATGAGGTGTGATGCTACTAATAGCACTTGAGCATATTTCGAGCTCACGGAGGGGCGCTTGCGTGGCCCATCAAAATGCAGAGCCTTTCTCGAGACAACAAGGTTGGCCAGTGTGAGCCTTGAACCAGATCAACTTGCTTTGGACAAATCCAGAAGATCAAAAAACCATCTCGCACTTTGAGGGAAGTGCTCTCGTCGGACTTTGCGCTGAGGTCGAAACCCATCTTACATTTCATCATCGATCCTTTGCGGCACATCGGTCGAGCGGGATTCTCTCTTTGCGCTCCAATCGAGTCAAGATGCTCGAGTATCCACCAAAGTCTGAGTATCGTCCTGCAGCCTTTCGCCTTGTAAATCACTATATGAAGACACAGATAACGAGACCTCTCCATCATGTTGCGCCTGTGATCATCAACCGCATGCAAATACATCCTGGTACTGGAGGTTGATCTGAGAGCGGCTGTACAAATGGGGGAACCCGTTTGTCGGAGATGTATGGAGCCTTCAAATCACTTGTCTCTCATTCGTAAAGTGCAAGAGATGGTCGGGCATCGACGAAGGATGGGTTTCAAGGGTCTCGTCGGCAGCACCTTCCGCTGCCGGACGGCAACTGGCGGTCGCGCACAGACCCGAAACCTTATCAGCCACGACAGGCATGACAGACGCCAACCTTTGCCATTCGCGACCTCACACCATCATGACGACCATCGATCTTCGAAAGCATCAACCAGCCTGCGAGATCGCATCCTTCCCAGCTGTGTTTCGACTAATCGTGCTGATCGACGCCGGCAAGCAGGAGCATGAGGACATCAGGTCCGATACCACGGTTCAACGATTGAACACGCGTTGTGATTAGTGTTTCATCTTCCCAAGGCTCAGCCTGCTGATCACTATGGAACGATATACAAGTATCCAAACTCATTTGATGGCTGCACTCCGAGCTCGCAGCCCTATCACAAAGTTCTGGGGTCAATGCTTGGATACGAAATCTCATCCTGGAACAATCAAACATGGTTTTAGGATTCTCTGCTTCCAAAGTGGCATATCGGTTACCGTTGCTAAGGACAAAAGCCCTACCCTCCGAGCGCTATCCAAGTCACCGACTCTCAGTCTCGTTTGATCAATAGTACGGGTTCGATGTACTCGTGCTTGCCTTTGAAGGCATAGTACACCAGTGCAATGATCATTACACCACCAAACATGGTTGATGACCAATTCATATCGGTAGCAGTGACTGGTTGTGCTAACGGCCAGAACATGAAGAACCATACAGGCAGCAGTAAAGCTACTGCTGCTATGTTGATCCACAAACCAGACTGTCCGAGGGACCATCGTCGACGCGGCAATGGAGCACCATACAGACGTCGCCATATCAAAGCACTGATAGCAATGATGTAGGACGTCAGGATTGCTACTCCACCTAGAGAGTTGATAGCATTCAGCGCTGCCGAACTGCCTAGGTTGATACAGGCAATGGCAGAAGTAACGACGAGAGAGACGCTAACAGCGCGAATTGGAATGTTCCAACCAGGCGTTACTGTCGCCAACCATTTTGAGCATGGCAAGCCTCCGTCGCGAGCAAAAGACCAAATCTGCCTCGAAGCTGTAGCCACTTCGCTGACGGCGTTGCACATCAACATGATGATAATTGTTGCGCACATGGCGTTTGTCGCGCCATGGCTGTTCGTAGCGTTGAAGAAGATCTGGATAAAAGGTTCGTTGGTTGGCGTCATGGCGATTGCATCTGGGTTACCGACAGTAAAACTCAAAGTTACACCCATGAGGAATGCCATGAGCGCGTTGGGTCCAACCGACCACACCATGGCTTTTGGTAATGTAATCGAAGCATCCCGAATCTCTTCAGCTGGGAGTTGGTCAGTAATAAGTTCATGAATAGTCTCAAGCGACTCACCCATGTGGACAGAACAGTCAAATCCAATTAAGACCGAAAGAGGGCTTGCGGACATGCCAATCATAGCTGACAGACTTGTCGATGGCCAGCCTCCATTGTTGGTGAAGTTCAAAAGCGTATCGTATGAATTCCGGCGAGGTCCCATGACCCAGAGAGGTATAATGATAGCGAAGAAGCCAAGCATATGAAGCAGCAGTGCTACGCCTTCGAGTACTGGGAGTTGCTCTGCTAGCACAGTGTTGAACATGATCGCTAATATTGCAACAGCAATTGTGATCAGAGTTACGTGCCAGGGCTGGGGATCATAGCTGTCCAGGTTCAAGATCATCAGACCTTGGATGATTCTTCCAATCATGAAGCAAACGCCTGCGAGGTACACTTGCCACCCTATCGCGCAGAGCCACCCTGTTGTATAGCTTAGAAGCTTTCTCACAGAAACAGGGGCACACTCCGACACCCAATGGTACCTGTATACTGTCAGTATAAGTGCTAGGCACAGTTTCGGTCATACTCACTGTCCACCGCTAGTGGGAGACATCGAAGCAAGTTCTGCGATGCTAGCATAAACCAGGCCCATGATGAATCCGACCACTATAAAGCCCCAGAACAGGATAGGCGTGCCTCCATCGGTCAGCACAAAGCTCCAGAGGCTGAGAAATGGTTAGCTGACATGATTAGAACATATCATATCGTTTCTTACGGCAATAAAAGTTCCCATGAAGACATCACAGTGCTAGCAAACCCCAGCATTGTCACGAATCTGAAGTTGCGCTGACAGTATTAGTGCGATGTATCTTCCAGCGGTTGACTAAATACTTACCCGCAGCTCTTGCGGTTTACCAAGCATAGCCATGTCTTTTTGGTCTGCATGTGTTCCTCTAAACCGAGGAGGAACAGTTATGACTGCCGCATTCTTCTCTCCATCAGAAACGAAGCTAGGCGATATGTTGACGCCAGGCTGTTTGAAATACATGCCCACTGAAAGAATGCTGGGATGAGAAGTTGTCACAATGGCCGGAAGGCTGGTAAAACAATTCGCCGTGACAATGAGAGCAAGTACTTCAATCTGGAATCATCTTCTACTAAGTACGTCGAAGGAGCAGTGAACCCTACGCAATGACTTGAGATTCTTGACTACTCAGCCTTCAAGCACACGGCATATGCCCTAAGAGCACCGATAAAAACTCGGTCATGAAGGAGTCAGAAGATTGATCTCCACTCAGCATCTTTTTTGGTGCGCAGTTAATGATCGACGGAAGATGTTGGAGCGATTTTTCTGACCGTTGAACCTGATATGGATGTAGAAAATCTGCTTTGAGAGGCAAGATAGGGCGAGAGGACGTGATGTTGGGGACCCCCGGCGTTTCACGGACAAGACCCGGGTCCTTGCGAACGTGTTGCAGTGACCCACCTCCGCACGGGGAAGAGTTCATATCAGGAAGTGATCATCTCGGCCCGCGAATCAAGACACACTACTTGCACGAAGGATGGAAGCGTAAACCTACTTCACAGGACAGGATATCTAATCACCGACCACTCTACCAACTAAGATCAAGCATAATATGCTTACGAGCAACAAACTTTTCTCGCAACATCCCTGATACCTTGAACCCTAAGAACTTTTGCGGATCTTTCTCTTGGTCCAAATGAAGAGCAAGGCTCTTCCCAACTGAATGGTTGCGCGTCTGATCTCTGCAAACCATTATAACGACATCGACTTGCATTTCTTTCGGCGAAATGTCACCACTTCTGAATCCATACATTGTTCAACTAGATGGCGCTACTTAGGCATCCTGCGTACTTGGTACCTCCAGGAAACTCGCCTCCCTTTGCTGCGGTGACCGAACATGATCATGCAGCATGGGTCATCATTGCGACTGCATTAGGTCTTTCTTGGAGCCTCACGTTTGGAGTGATGAGACTTATAGTCCGAGCCACTACTAGACAAAGGCACGGTTATGATGATTATGCTCTTGCAATATCAACAGTATGTCCAATCTTGCCGGAGCATTCAATGTCTATAACTACTCACGATGGTCCTCAGTTTCTGGCTGTCATTCAATCCGCGATCGTACTCGGTGCTTGTGCGAATGGCCTTGGTAAATCAATCCATCTTTTGACGCCTGATCAGATTGAGAAGGTGCAACAGGTGAGCACTTTCCTGCTCTGAATAGGATTACCACTGACGTATATTATCAGATGACATACACGGGAATGCTCTTTTGGATTCTGTCCATCGGCGCGTCGAAGCTGTCTGTTGCACTCTTTCTGCTCCGCCTGACTCCAGTCTGCACCCACAGAAGAGTTTATCAAACCTTCATTGCAATCCTCGTGGTCTGGATTATCGTGTATATCTTCGCTTTCGCTTTACAGTGCGATCTATCTGAACCCTGGATCACTATCGGCGCAAACTGTCCTGGAGTGGTAAGCATATCTACATTGACCGTCCTTGATGTCATCGCTAATTACATGTGAATAGTACGAACGATGGCAAACATTTTGTGCCTTGGACATCTTGTCTGAGATTGCACTGGTCTGTATGACTGTCTATCTAGTCTGGGATCTCAAGAGCTCGACATCCGCCAAAGTAAAGATCATCTTTGCCTTTAGTTTCCGTCTTCCGTAAGCGATTAGAGCTGTCGTGTCATCTAGCCCGACACAACTAACCTCTCAACAGTCAAATCATTGCCATCGCCTACAGACTCAAGACATTCCCCTTGGACGGATTACTGACAGATCCCACCCTCACGGAAAGCGAGCTCGTCGTGTGGACACAGACAGAACTCAACTACTCCCTCATGTCAGCCACAATCCCATGCCTCCGCACCTTCGTCAGCAGTCTCTCCACCAACTATGGTTCCATCCGCGACCCAAAAGCCGCCCACACATTCACCTTCTCCGACACCGTCACCAGCCGCACCCACTCCGACGCCGCCATGGCCGCCCAAAGCTTTCGAATGAACACTTTGAAATCTGTCGAGCAGGCTCACACTTCCACACATGTACCTGCCACGCTGCAAGAAGAGGATGGGTACAGTTATGGTATCAGGGGGCCTACTCCTGGAGGCGCTGAGAGTGTGAAGGCGAGGGATGTGGTTAGATTGCCTAGTATGCAGAAGGATAATGAGAGTACGGATAGGACTAGTATGGGGAGTAATGATAGTCAGAGGATGATTATCAAGAAAGAGGTTACGTGGACTTTTGAGAGGAATAAGGAGTGGTAGATAGCCAGATAACACCAGGATTAGCTGGGATGAAAGTATTTGAGTACTTCCTCTTTACGTCTACGAACTCGCCTCGAGAATACGTCGTCAGACATGTGGAGCATGGTTCAGAATTTGTACTCGTGTCTTTTCTACTCGCTGTTGTCATGAGTCATGACTCCTTCCCTCCACATTCAGTGTGTGCATTCGAATCTATCTCCAAAGTGCATCTTGTCATACATGTGACGTTGGAACATGATTGTCACTCTTCATCTTTGAAACAACGCCTATTACCATCAAGATCAGCGGGTGTCAACGATTCGCTTTAGTAACCATGTATTCCTTACCGGCTGACTCTATTTGTAATCGCGGTCAACTTTCTGAGCGACAAGCTCACAAGTCCAGTCAAGTAAGAGACGAAAAGCAGTTCCAGGTGTGCTACAAAAAGCGTTGCCGGAACGAGCAAGTACCATGTTACCCTTGTCAGGATGAGTGACCAACAGAGCACGATAGTGTTGCGTGTGATAGCGCTGACGCCTATGTAGCTCGGTTTGCTCTTCCTTGGTGTTTCTGCGGATGTCCAGAACGATGAGTACATCGGCATTGGCGGGACTGATGATGCTGTAGTTTTCTGTGCAGAAAGTTGGTCAGTTCATGGCGCGTGTTTTGTGGGTTTGCGAATTTTCGTTTCGTTGACTGACCGAGGATCTGGGTGCGTAAGCCGTGTAGATTGTTGTTGTAATCGCATCCTTTGGTCATTATGGCTGTTCTTGGCTGGATAAGAAAGATGTCCTGAGGTTTAGATCAGGGCATCAGAGTTGATATAGGTTGATGAAGTTTGATAGCTTCTTGTGCCGTTTTTCCTGAAACAATACATGTTTGCTCGTTGACGTGAATGGTAGTCTCAGGAGACGGCCATCTCAGGCATAGATAAAGCATGTCTTACACCTTTGCATGCGAAGCAGACCCCGCAGTTTTCTGGCGAGAGGGAGGCAGACTGATCAGGGAAGAACACACAATCATAGCGGGCTGGGAAAGTGCAGCAAGCGAGAGGAACGAGAAATGCTCACGTTGTATTCAACGCGACGATAAGACTCTTTTCGTTCCCTACAGAAATTGGAGTGGTTCTCTGAACGGGGATTAGGATAGCAAGGCAAGAGGGGATGAAGCGACAAAGCAAGCGGACGAGGAAATATTGTTTTTTGTAGATGGAAGAAGGAAGTGATTACAAGCATGCTTTCCATGAATATCGGGACAGCTTGTCGGAGACGAAAGGTCAACAGCACAAAAGTGGAAAGAGCGACTCCAATATGTCTTCAAAGAAAACCAGGACGTTTCATCGAAGACAAAGGGCGGAGAGTGTATAGCACGAGAATGGAAGGAGCGGCCGGAAAACAAAACAAGCAAGAAGTACTTCTGATCCGAGTAGAAGATACAGCACAACAACACCAACACATACAACGAGCTTCCAAAGAGCAAAAAAAGAATAAGCACCGTAGGCAGGATTCGAACCTGCGACCACCTGTGTTCATCGGGACCACGTTTGGATGAAAGAATGCGCACGTGCCCGAACATAACACCAAGTATGCTACCACTACACCACCACGGCTGACTATTGTAAGGGACAAGAAATATCTAGTATATAAAGGTAGGCGCAAGGTAAGCGGCGGTGAGCCTGGTGGCGGAAAGGTGCGGGAGTTTGAGTGAGTTGTGACGAGGGAGAAGCCTGATGAGTCAGGTATCCAGGCTAGAAGCCACGAGATGCAGGAAGTCGTCTAAGGCAAGACGGTCTTACGTGATGACAGGAAATAATGAATTATCATAACAACGGACGAAGAAAAGCAAAGCAAGGCATATGGTCGCATCTGGGATAGACCGAGGACATGCAAGAGCGACCCAGCAGAACTCACCTCGTGACATTATACTGTACAAGCAATCGAGACACACTCACCTTGATACAATCACTTGCCAATACCAAGCTAAAGACTCTTTCCTGACACAAATTTGTTATTGATGTATTCATTTGTTCTTTGCCATACTATGTTTTCATACCGACATACAATTACAGGCGACTAGAAGCAGCACCTTGTCCTTTAGGCATCTTCTTGTCAACACCCAATGCTTCGACATCCTTGGGTTTGTAATAATGTGGCGCAACTTCTGACAGCCACTCTGGCTGGAGTGGGAAGCATGATCGCATGAACTCCTTGCTGGTGAGAACGAGTTCGTGGTAGATGGTCCACTTGGGGCGGTTTCCGGTCGCGGCCAGCACAGACGAAGGATGCAACCAAGTCGTTTGGTTGTTCTTGACAGTGCGGTAACTGTCTCCTCCTCTTTGGATGCGTGCCGCATTGGGGAAGAAGCCCGCAGTGAGGGCCTTGAGGATTGGTGGGATGTTGCTTGCTCCACATGAGCTCACTGTAACTTCAACACGGTCGCAAAGCTTTGCCAACTGATCACGCACATCTCTGGCGCGCGTGAGACTTCGTTGTTGGAGGAAGTTCTCCTTTGCCCAAACTTGGGAGAAGTCAGAGTCCACCCATTGGTTCCAGATGTTGAGATACGTAAGGTGATCACCACCATCCTTGACAGTGAAGCGTTCTCTGGTGGTGTCTGCTTGCGTCTTCTTATCTTTTGGTCGATAAAACAGTGCACTTGCTTCACCAAGCATGGAGACGATGGATAATACTTCTTCAACGCATCCCTCTTTGTCCGCTGCGAGAATTGCTTTCGCCAGCAAGGGATCTGTAGGGAACTCGGCCATTTGACGACCAACGCGGGTAAGTTCTCCTTTATCGTTCAGTGCCCCCAGGGCGTACAGCTGTTCCAGCGATCTGATGAGCATATCTGGTGATGGCGGATCCAGGAACTCGAAATTGAGCAAATCATTGATACCAAGCGATTTCAGAAGCAATACCACACTTGTGAGGTTAGTTCTCTGAATCTCGGGAGTAGTCGATTCTGGTAGATCGTTGTAGAAGGCCCATTTTGTGTAGAGACGGAAGCATTTACCGGGCCCGGTACGACCTGCTCTTCCTGCACGCTGATTCGCAGAGGCGCGCGAGATTGGCACCGCTACCAGACTCTCCATATTGGTGGCGGGGGTATATCGGTTCTCCTTGACATATCCAGGATCGATAACATAGACAATGTTATCGATCGTCAAACTTGTCTCAGCAATATTGGTGGCCAGAACGACTTTGCGTACCTTTGGCGGCGTAGGTTCGAAAATACGATTCTGCATATCGGTAGGCAAATTCGCGTAGATGGGACATATCATCAACTCTCCAGCGGCAGCTCCAAGTTTTCGAGCAGTTTCTTGAAGTGATTCATTCGCTTGCTCAATCTCGTCTTGTCCAGTCAAGAAGACTAGAATATCGCCAGGCATCGGTTGCGAAAGGTGAATTTGAAAGACAGTCGTGATGGCAGCTGACAGGTAGTTGGCTTCTGGTTGCATGCTGTAGTTCATTTCGACGTCGAATGTTCTTCCGGGAATATTCATGATAGGCGCATCATCAAAGTATGATGAGAACTTCTGTGCATCAAGTGTGGCCGACGAGATGAGGATCTTCAAATCTGGTCTACCACGCGCAATGTCCTTGATGAGACCGAAGAGAATATCGGTGTGCAGTGTACGTTCGTGGGCCTCGTCAATCATCAAAGCAGAATATTTACCAAGGTCTGGCTCCGTCAAAAACTCACGAAGCAACATACCGTCAGTCATATACTTGAGGATAGTCTTATCGCTCGTTGCATCCTCGAATCGAATAGAGTATCCAACCTCATTACCGACTTTGACGCCCATTTCTTCTGCCACACGAGTGGCAACGGACATGGCAGCAACTCTACGAGGTTGAGTACAACCAACCATCTTGCCGTCTTTGGTCATGCCGTGCTCATGTAAGTATTGTGGCAGTTGAGTGGTCTTTCCAGATCCAGTTTCTCCGACGACGATCAAGACTTGATATTTGTCGACGGCAGCCAGAAACTCGTTCCGGTATGTGTAGACGGGCAAAGTCTTGCGCTTCTCTTCGATACTCTTCGCTTTCCTTTCAGCAGCGACAAGCTGTTGGGTAAGTTGGCGTTCTTCTGCGGTCTGCTGCTGCAAGCTACCAGACATGACGCGGTCAGTCATCCATTGTATTTGCTGGTCCTGATCGAAGACGTATTCGTAGTCAGCCTCGTTCACGCGTTCAGAGACCATGATTTGAGCCTTGGTCTTGGCGAGTTGTTCATTCTCCCATTCTTCATGTTCTGTGACGAAGCGTTCTCTTCCGTATTCATCGCGATCAACGTGACGACTGTTCAAGGTATCTGCTTTAGCCTTTCGACTGATCTTGCCTTTCTCAGTAATGTAGTCATCCGGTAAGGCATATCCCTCAAGATGGTCGTCGATGCGTAGACGCTCTTCAGCGATTTCTAGCGTCCTCTTGTTCTTCTCGAACTCGGCCTTTTCCTGAGCTGTAAGTAAGGGATTCTCGCGAAGTTCCATCTGCTCCTCAGCGACTTGCTTGCGAAGCAGGGCGAGTTCTTGAGCCTCTCTTTTCTTGAGGTACTCCTGACGAGAGCGTAATCTAATGTCCTCTAGTTGTGCCTTTCTCTGGTTGGGGTCATCGGCTAGGGCGCGTCTGGATGCTGAATCGTGTTTTGAGCGGTCCTCGACAATCTTCTTGGTGCCACGTTCATCCCTTTCTTTCAGACGCTTCTCAAAAGCGATGCGCTCCTTGCGATCGCGTTCTTCTTCGTCCTCTTCAGGTGAAGCAGAACGGCGGCGTGGGGAGGCGGAACCGTCGTCCAGTCGTGCACGCTTGGAGGCTGATGGGCGTGGCTGCTCCTCTTCCTCCTCCTCTTCCTCATCATGGTCTTCATCGCCCCAGCGGTCGTCGAAATCTTGCTTGTCTCGTTGGCGCAAACGCTTTGTATGGCGATCGTGGCGATCATGGCGGTCGGAGCGTTCCTTTTTGTCTTCTGTACGATCGCGGCGGCGAGTGGTTGGTGGTGGTGCGGATACTGGTGGTTCGTCCTCAACTTCCATGTCGAGAAGGGCATATCTCTTCTTTGAATCCTTCTGTGGGGCATCTTTGGGCCGAGAAGTGGTGGAGGACTTGGACGACTTCGGTAGACGAGCAAAGAGCTGGTGACTGAAAGTGCGCAAGTCCTTGTCGTCGGCATCGATCATGGCCTGGAGCTTGTCGTTCAGCTGGTCTGGGTTCTTGACCGAGCTGGCCGTCTGCTGTACAAAGTCGATGATCATGCTCTCGGACCCGCCGACCAGCTTGATCAAGTTGTCCGATATAAAGGTTCGTACGTCCATGGTGATTGTTCCAGGACCCAGGATCCACTTGAGCAAGGTCGTGTGCAAAGAAGAGAGGTGGGCCGGCCAGAAACATGTCTGGATGCGCAGCCGAATCTTGCCAAGCGTGCGTCACTGATCGAGCATGGGATCGCTACAACTGTTCCTCTTCAGAATAACTAATAAATTCAGCAACATATATCTTTATAGCATATGACCAAGACGGGAGGTGGACACTGACTCCTACTCGGTAAATTACTGAAGTGCCGCTTGTTGGTTGAAGAACACCACCTTCTTGGGTGCCAAGACAGGGCATACCAAAGGCCTAAGTTGGAGCTTCCGGCCAGGATCGCGACCATCTTTGTCGTCAACAACCATGTTCACTTTCACGCCGCTGCTGGGCGCGCAGTCTGAATCGGCAGCCTCGCAGTCGTTGTTGGAACTGGATGGAGGTGTCAAGATCCTCGTCGACGTCGGATGGGACGAGTCCTTGGACGCCGACAAGCTCGTCCACATTGAGCAGTAAGCACTACCGCCTACTCCTTCCTCTTTTCTATGACGATAGACTGATTGTCAATATAGCAACGTGTCTACAATATCGCTCGTCCTTCTTACACACCCTACGCTGAACCATCTGGGCGCGTTCGCGCATTGCTGCAAACACATTCCGCTATTCGCATCTATCCCCGTCTATGCTACCACCCCCGTCATCTCTCTCGGTCGCACTCTCATCCAAGATCTGTATGCTTCCGCCGCCCATCAAGCCTCCATTGTACCCGCCTCCGCCCTGGCAGAGTCACTGTCCAAGTCGCAAGTGCCTGCCAACTTCCTACTCCAACCTCCCACCGCCGACGAGATTGCCTCATATTTCTCCTTGATCAACCCTCTCAAGTACTCACAACCTCACCAACCCATCCCCTCGCCCTTTTCTCCTCCTCTGCAAGGCCTCACCATCACTGCCTATAACGCCGGTCACACTCTGGGTGGAACCATCTGGCATCTTCAACATGGCCTCGAATCTATCGTCTACGCCGTCGACTGGAATCAGGCGAAAGAGAATGTTTTGTCAGGTGCCGCTTGGTTGGGAGGTGCAGGTGGAGGTGCTGAGGTTATCGAACAACTACGCAGACCCACTGCACTAGTCTGCAGTACAAAGGGTGCCGATCGTTCTCACCTCGCTGGTGGTCGCAAGAAGCGCGACGATGCTCTTCTCGCTCTGATCAATCAAACAATCTCCAACGGTGGTACCGTGCTCATTCCCACCGACTCTAGCGCTCGCATGCTCGAACTGGCTTACATTCTCGAACACCACTGGCGACAAGGTTCCAATGGTCCAAACCAAGAACTCTACCGTAACACAAAGCTAGCATTTGCTGCCAAGTCCGCTTCCGCTACGCTCAGGTATGCTCGTAGTATGATCGAATGGATGGATGATGCCATCGTACGTGAAATGGAGGCTGCTGTCCAAGGAAAATCCGAAAACAACCAAAGAAGCCAGACTGGTCGTGATGAGGACACTCCCTTCGACCTGAAATATCTCAAGCTTGTCGAGAAGAAAACACAACTACACCGCCTCCTGGATTCTGGAAAACCTGCTGTCATCCTGGCAAGTGATCGATCGCTAGAATGGGGCTTCTCCAACGATGCCATTCGCAAGATCTGCAATGACCCACGGAACCTTGTGGTCTTGACAGAACGAGCCGCAAACCCATCACCGAATAACAAGGGTATCGGCCGCTTCTTGTGGGAGTACTGGCGCCAGCAGGTCGAATCACGAGATGAGGACGCGAACATTGTCGAAGTTTCGGGTGTAGAAGCACAAGTACGCCATCTGGATGTTGCTCGCCTCGAAGGAGATGAAAACCTGCTCTACCAACAATACCTCGCTCGACGACGTCAGATGCACAGCACTTTACAAGGCGACAACACTCTCACAAAAGAAAACGCTGCAGAATTGGCTGATGACGGGTCGTCGGACAGTTCTGAATCTTCTGACGAGTCTGAGAACGAGCACCAGGGAAGAGCACTCAACATCTCTGCAACCATGACACACAGGAGGAAGGTAGGCCTGACAGATGCTGAGCTCGGTGTCAACGTTCTCTTGCGACGCAAAAATGTCTACGACTATGACGTGCGGAACAAGAGAGGACGTGAAAAGGTGTTCCCCTTTGTCGCCAAACGTGGGCGCGCCGATGATTTTGGTGAAGTAATCCGACCAGAAGAGTACCTGCGTGCGGAAGAGAAGGACGATACAGAAGGCCAGGACGCAGCCGAAGCCAAGACGGAAACTGCTGTTGGACAAAAACGCAAATGGGACGAAGTTGCACCCCGCGCTATCCAGAACGGACGACCTGGCAGATTTTCCGACAAGAGGAACAAACCTGATGACCGCGACGCTGCAAACTCAAGGTCGTCAACCAATCAAGATCACGATATGAATGGCGATGCGGCGAGCGAGTCAGAAGAGTCAGACTACGAGCCCGAAGAGGCGCTTCCTGAAGGACCGCTCAAAGCTATTTTCACCGAGGAGTCGTTACAACTGAACGTGAGAATAGCCTACGTGGATTTCTCAGGTCTACACGAGAAGCGTGACTTACAGATGCTTATCCCTCTCATTCGACCAAGAAAGTTGATTCTCGTGGCTGGAGAAGAGGCGGAGACATTGGCACTGGCCGAGGATTGCAGAGTCTTGCTTGCATCTGGAGAAGGAAATGCTGTCGATATCCTCACACCTATCATCGGCGAGACTGTCGATGCCAGTGTGGACACGAATGCATGGACGCTCAAGCTTAGTCGAGAGTTGGTCAAGAAGCTTGCCTGGCAGAACGTCAAGGGGCTCGGCATTGTCGCTGTCACTGGTCGTCTTGAAGCCGTACAGAAACTACTCGCTGAAGCCAACGGTGATGAAGCTATCAAGAGGAAGAAGCAAAAGATGATCGAGGGTGGCAATGCTACCGAGGATGCCGAGACCGTAACAGAGCCAGTCCTCGATGTGCTGTCAACCAATCCAGCAGCTAATAATCAGATCACGACACAACCACTGCACGTTGGCGATCTTCGTCTTGCTGATTTGCGAAAATTGATGCAAGCATCTGGTCACGCAGCAGAGTTCAGAGGCGAGGGTACGCTGTTGGTTGACGGTGTTGTCGTCGTCCGCAAGACTGCCAACGGAAGAATTGAGATTGAAGGAGGCAACTATCTGGCTACTGCAAACCGCCGTGAAAGCGCGTTCTTTGCAGTAAGGCGCAAGGTATATGAAGGCTTGGCCGTGATCGCTGGTGGTTAGAGAAAATTCTGCAGTAAGATACCCAAATTCATTATTTCGAAACAACAAGAGCATGAACGCACCAAAAACACGTGCTTGGGCACGCAATCACGATCAGGTTTAATTCTTGGAAGTCGCGACCCTGTGAAACTCCGGCGCGTGCCAAAGCAGTTCAAGCTCCTGAAGATTGACCAATATAAGACAAGCATATGCTTCCGCAACCACTCACGCTCTGACTATACCATCACAATGGCGTAGCATCTTCACACCCCTGACCAGCACGTGCTTATTGACACGCGCCCTCTGGACCTATAAAGCGCCGCCCAATCCTCCTCTTCCTCTCTCACTTCAACCTCAACATCAACAATCAACTTCAGTCTACCAAGCTTGCCTTGTCTGAGTACCTGTTACTCAAGCACAACCAAGGCTCCTTGATCAAACACAACCCACATGTGCAGTTCTCCACCTTACACTTGGAAACCACACGGCTATCAACCCATTCCCGCACCTCCGCCGCCACCCACCCCAATGCTTTTCGCTATGCCTGTCTTGGTCGCCACTCCGTGCATTGCCGTGCCTGTCAAACCCTTCTGCCCGCTCAATGGCATGACAGTCGCCGGTTCCGAGACGGCAGCAAAGGGCAAGGAGTTGGTCACCACAAAGACGACTACTGCCATCAAGGGTACTTCTACCAAGACCGTCACGAAGACGCCTTCCAAACCTGCTTCCTCGGCTGCTAAAGCCCCCTCAAAGGCGCCGTCCAAGGCGCCGTCCAAGGTTCCTTCGAAAGCGCCATCGAAAGCTCCCTCGTCTGCCAAATGCCCCTGCAAGCCCGCCTCTTCCGCGCCAGCCAAATCTACCGCCTCCAAGAAATCTGAATCCTCAGCCGCAAAGACCAGCGACGCCGTCATCTGCAAGACAGTGGTCTCCTGCACTGTCGTTTCCAAGTCCTCGGCTGCCACAAAGGCCTCCTCCAAACCACCCTCGGCGCCTCCAGCCTCCGTCAAAGCCCCTTCAGAGGCCGCCTCCGACAAAACTACCGCCTCCCAGAAAGCCCTCAAGATCAAGGCCATCACACTCCCCACACCTCCTCTGCCGGGCATGAAGTACATCTACCCAAAGCACAGCACCTGCTTGCACGTCATTCCCAAGCAAAAGGTCTGGGAAGCTCCTTGTACCAAGAACTTCACGTGCAAGACGTTCCAAGTTCCTACGCCCATCACAGTCAATGAGCTCGTGGAGCAACTGCTCGGTAGAGAGGGAGACAAGTGTAACGGCTGGGCACTCACCGAGGTCCAGGAGAAGGGCGATGGAGAGTTTGAGAAGGGCACTTGTGTCGAGTTCGGCGGTGACAAGGCTGGCGGTACATTGGCTGCCGTGGGATGGACGGAGAAGAATGGAGGAGAGAGACCACCCGTTTGGTTGGTTCTGCACAAGGTTTGATGATTGCTACAGGAGGAAAGATTTTGCTTCCAGCTCTGTTGGATCGAATTGGTTTGCTTTGCTCTACTTTGCTGTTGTTCCACTGGAGGATTTCTCTCTTCTGTTCTCTCGGAGGAATGCTTTTCTTCTCTTTGCTTTTGAGAAAGGCACACTGGGATCTCTAGGAGTCGATGGACGTGTTTTTGTTTGCTGAGCACACTACTTTTCTGCTATGGAGGATTCTCACGAAGATGATGATGGGAAAGTTGGGTCGAATGTGATCTGGCTCAAAAGGTTGCCACGGAGGATTATGGATACTTGTTTCTTTTCCCTTGCTTGTCTAAAAACAGCTTTAGCTTTTTCTGAATGTCCTTTTTGTCATGCTTTGCTACTTTCCTTCAATCACAATGTCTAACATTAACACCTTGGCTAGTATTCACTGTACGATACTTGGGTCTATCTTATCTTTGAGTCTACCTTGTAGTTGTGACTTTGCCTTCAAACTATAAGTTTGATGACTTGAAAATCTCACTAATGGTGTTACTTGTGAAATCATCAAGTGATGTAAACGTAGCCGTGAAAAGAGTACATCTAAACCTGGACTCACTTTCGTGTTCTCGATCCATTAAACTCAGTGATTACAAAAACAACGTGGTTGTTTCGTGTCATCCCATGTCATGTCATCTGCACACCAAAACATGTCACGCTTTTCCTGAACTGTCTTTGATGAACCGAGCTTCACAAGACAGCACAGGGGAATCGAAAGAAGGGTGATGGGTAGAAAAAGTGAGTTGTGTGAGATAATAATATACAAGACGGAGGGTAGAAAAAGAAGACTCGGTCCCCTTTCTTTGTGGTGGTGAGGAGGGAGGACCTTTTGCAACAAAAAAAAATGCTTTGGTCCATAAAAACGCTAACAACGCTCTTTTCTTTCATACAAAACGAGACAATAGATGACGCCTGGCTAATGACAAGTTTCAACCAGTTTTTTCCGAAGTTAGAGAAGGGGCATCTTGCTTAGTGCTTTGCCCGTGTGGATTCGAAGCTCTCGAGCACGCTGTCGGTGACACTCTGGTTGCTGGATGAATCTTGCTCGGATGATTCTGAATGGGCGGAGATCTGCTTGGATGCCATGGCGCGGGCCTGGCTTTCGTTGACTTTGCCGTAGACGCCCATAGCGGTGGCAATCATGCTGCCAATATCTCCGACATTTCCAGGAACAACAACGCTGGTACCCTCCTTGGCCAGCTTGCCGAAGGCTTCGACGTACTTCTCGGCGACACTGAGACTGACGGCACCCTGAGCGCTTTCCTTGCCTGAAGCGATGGAGTTTGCGACAGCGTCGATACCAGCAGCGGTGGCCTTGGCCTTGAGGAGGATGGCCTCGGACTCACCAGTAGCCATGTTGATCTGCTCTGCGCGCAAGGCTTCGGATGCAAGGATGACACTCTGCTTGCGACCCTCGGCGATGTTGATGGCACTCTGGCGCTGACCCTCAGATTCCAGAATCTCGGCACGCTTGCTACGCTCGGCAGTGACCTGACGATGCATGGCCTCAACGACACCAGGAGGAGCGTGGATATCGCGGATCTCATAACGCAGGCAAGTAACACCCCAGTCCTGTGCAGCCTCGTTGATGGCCTGAGTAATGTTTGTGTTCAGAGCAGCACGCTCTTTCAGGACGTGGTCGAGGGAAAGCTGACCAATCTCGGAACGCATGGTGGTTTGAGCGAGTTGTGAGATAGCGTATTCGGCATCCTCAACACCGTAGCTGGCCTTGTAAGGATCGAAAACGCGAGTGTAGAGTACACCGTCCAGCTCGAGAGTAACGTTGTCGGCGGTGATGGCGCTTTGAGAGGGAATCTCGATGGCAGCTTCCTTCAGACTCTTGACGTAGGCGATGCGATCAATCATAGGGACGAGGATGGCGACACCGGGCTCCAAGATGCGACTGAACTTGCCCATGCGCTCGACGATCCATGCTGTTTGCTGGGGTACAAACTTGACGATGGTATTGGCGGGTAGTGATGAACGCTGGAAGTAGCTCGTAGGCTCATTGGAACCAGAGGAACGGGAGAACAGCGAGTCGGTGGATGGTAGAAGGCGTGGCGGTTGCGAGCTGAAGGCAGCTCTTTGGATGGTGAAGCGGCTGTTGGCGAGGACGGCCAGGGAACGGCGCGATGCCGGTCGTAGAGCGCCCGAACGTGCGATCAGGCTCATGGCGGTCTCGGCCATTGTGGATGTGTTGAGGTAAGTTGCTGTTGTATGTTTGATGGTGGATGGACTGACTCCAGGTCATCGCCGCTGCTTCGGCTTCCACCAACGTGGGGCAGGCCCAAGCTTTCTTCAAACTTCGTCATCGTTCTTTCCATGGCCATTCCATTCTCATCAACTCGAGTCGCAAACATGTCGGAATACTGGAAATCGACGCCCAAATACTGGTGCAAGTTCTGCTCGACATACGTGCGCGATACAAACCTCGAAAAGAAATCTCACGAAGCCACGCCGAAACACCAGAACAACATCCAACGCTCGTTGCGCGAACTTCACAAGAAATCTGAGCGTGATGACCGAGAGAAGCAGCGCGCAAAAGATGAAGTCGCTCGGTTGAACGGCCTGGTCTCTGGCAAACAACAGCCTACCATTTCTGTCGCCTCTGGCTCGCAACTTCCTGCGCCAAAGCTCAAGTCCACCGCGCCTTCGGGACCTGCTTCAGTCGCCGAGCGAAAACGACAGATGGAACAGCTTGCTGCTATGGGTGTCGCCATCCCTGATGAATACCGACGTGACATGTCTATCCGAGGAGAATGGTCCACCGTGTCCGAGACACCCATCTACTCTAAGCCCGCCAAGTATGCATCGGATGATGAAGACGACGACACAAAGGCCTTTGGTGTGAGAAAGCGAAAACTAGACGAGGATGACGAAGATATCAAGCTGGCTCCGAAAGCCTGGGGTTCACGCTTGAAGACTTATCCCGGTGCAAAAGCCAACGATGAGGAAGACTTGGACGCTCTGTTGTCTGGTGCTACTGTAAAGAAGGAAGTCAAGTCTGAGGAGCCTGACTTGTTGAAGAAGGAGGGTGGTACTGATATTACTGAGTCTATCGCTGCTGTGCCAGACATCGCCGAATCCGGTCCAGCTACAGAGGCCGAAGCCAAACCTGAACTCAAGGTCGAACAAGATGCCCCAGTCGTCTTCAAGAAGCGCAAGTCTAAGCGCTGAAAAATACATGACGGACTCACAATCGATTCATTATCTACTGGACAAGTATACTCGAGTACATGGACGGCCGCTTCGGCACCTTGCCCTGCTATCGAGGCCGACATGCTATTACATACGGCTGTCCAGATCATCTCGCTATTATGTAAGGCACGCCAGCGAATGTGGGCCTACAACATTGCCATAGCATGACAGGCCTGAAACAGCGCAGGCATCAGCATCAACGGCCATGCGATACTTGCAAATGCATAATTCACCGCACGAATACTCAGCACAACAAGCTGTCAAAGTAGCGATCCAATTCGAGACACGCTAAGCACAGGCATGAGGCGGAGGACAAGACACAGGAGTCGGAGACAGCCAACGGCTCCTGCGCACCCTCAACGAGACAGCAGACCAAGACATACAATAGTATAGACGAATGTGAAGGAAGCTTCGACTTCTTGTTCATTTCGTGAGGAATGGAAATATCTACTTGGATTATTCAGAAGTGTTGTAGCTTGTGCTTCCTTGATGAACTGCGTAGATGAAACTTAATGAAACACGTAATATGGAGCTAGCCGATCAATTTTGGTTGCGTTCCTGTCAAACCAAATTGATTGCTGGCCTTGCACAATGAATAGTTGGCTGGCAAGAAAACATCAATAGTGGTTGATATTCCTACAACAATGGTAAGGAAAGAAGTTATAGTTTGCATGGAAAAGCATATCCGGGTCCCTGAAGTGACGCCATCTGTTTTGTTATGTCTTGTATAGGGGTTCAATCAACGGTCTCGCAGCTCGAACAGACAAGCTGGCATGGACAACCATGGCAACCCAAACATGGTGGTTCAATCGCAAGCGAGCCTGTCTTCCGCGAGAGCCACACTGTTACACGTTGACAGGAAGTGCGAAAAAGGAGACGAGATTGTAGGGAGTTTCGCACGATCACTCAAGCAACGCGGCTGCATCGACTTGCGGAGATTAATATTGCCCTGGCGCGCCGTGACCGACGACGGCATCCAGAAAAAGTGCCCTTGAACCGGGTTTGGGGTGTCATATCTCTGTCTGTCCAACTACCCGTACCTCGAACAAAAAGCACCAGCATCAACATCAACACATAGCCCTTCAACATGGACGCGTCTTCGACATCCCCCCTTTTGCGTCCGTCGTCTCCTGCCTCGAATGTTTGTCCCTCGCCAGCCCTCTACCCCGGCGCGTGTCCCTCATTAGACGCTCGCTCCGAACGCTCAGTCTCAACACCATCGACGATATCTAGCAGATCAGCGTCCTCATCTTCAGCACACTCCGACTCAGGTCGCCGCAAGAATGGATACATGCGACCACAAGGCACCGCCTTCAGCGACTCAGCAAGAAATCGCGACAGCGTCATGAGCTTAGGAAGCATCGCTCACATGCAATATTACTTTGCACGCACTGGTCTTCTGGACGGCAAAGGTGGCCAGTATGCGAAACCGAAGAAGGGCGTACGACAATTAGATACCAACGTCGCTATTTACACGACGTCAGAAGATGGCTTGGTCGAGAGCCCTAAAGACGACAGCGAGGAATGGTCAGAGCCCATCATGCTACCACCCACCGTATCAACATACGCCTACAAGGAACCAAACGTACAACCACCACCAGAGCTCCCCATGCTTCGTCGACAGCTTCGCGAAGCCCTAGACGATGCTCAGAAAGTCCTCGAGGAATCTGCCGAAGGCGTCTCGTACGACGACGCTACTCGAGAAGCCATTGTAGAGTCTGTACGAGCACCCACAAACCCTGACGAGCCACCGATCGCCCAGGGATGGCACGAGATTATGGGTCTCCACCTCCTTGATATTATCACCCTCGCCATCCGTGCCGCCAAAACATACTACACGTCACACCCTCATCCACAACAACTCTACGCGATTCAGTCGGAACGCAAGATTCGCGGAGACTTGTACGAAGTCCTTGACGTTCTCAAACGCGCAGCCGCAAGAGAATTTCGTGGAGGTGTCAAAGATGAGGAAAGAACTGGGATAAAATCTTGGATCGATAGCATCAACGACTTGATGTCACAAGAGCAGTCGCGAGAACAAGAAGAACAAGCTTCACGCGATAGTTGTGCCTGGCGTCAAGGAGACTGGACTGGCCGGGAGCGCGAGAGAGAATGGCTATTCATGTCTTCTTTCGACACCAGCTCAGATCCTCTTCCTGCGTGGATCGAATCGAATCCTGAAGGGCCATCTCCGTTCCTGCAAGCTCTACAGAGTGGTCTGCGCTTGGTACAGCTTCACAATGAGATGGTCCGTCGTTCCGAACGTCCCTTCGGTGAGATCAAGACTTTCTTCACGGATGTAGCGAAGCCATATCGATGTGCTGAGAATTTGCGCTTCTGGTCGAAAGCCGCAGAGCTTCGATGGGAGACCCATCTGTCTTTCAATGTGCTTCACGTCGTACACGGCAAGGACGAGGACGCTTGGAAACAGTTCGATGAGACCATTTTCAAGTGGTGTCAGGGAGTACGAGAGGAGATCTCCAAGGAGTGGGCGGAGGTCGAAAGTTCTGCGTGACAAGGGACCTGACCTTGGTTTGCGAGATTTTCGACAACAGCGCGGTAAGCACCTTGCTGGGTGCCATCATTTTTTCTCTTCTTTTGTCCTGAGTTTCTGCTTCAAAGTCACTTAATGCCTCCAGCGCAACACTAGATACCCCAGAGGCTGGCTGTTTTGATTTCGATTTCTATTCTCTCCTTCTGTTTTGCATCACTTCTTCAGATCAAATTGGACAAAAGATTTGAATCTTCAAAACCGCTCACTCACTGTGAACTCAGTGCTATTCAAAATTTGACGTGTTCGGATGCTTCGGCTCTTGTCACTACCGTCTTTGAGAGGGGGTGCGGATCCGCGTCCGGTCTCACATTGACAACTTGGCGCCACGCGCTCCCCACGCCAGACAGAGGGACATTACCCCTCATACCAAGCGTATAGCGATATCTTTCCAGCGTCTGCCTCACGAAGCTCGAGTCTGACAACGATCACTACGACTAATCATAGCAGGATACGGAGGTCTCAGTGACCTGGAAAGTGTCCACTGAGTGCCAGGTCATATTGCTATCTTTCAATGGACAATTCCTGACCTCTCTCTTCTTGAACCTCACAGTCGAGATTGTTACAGTATCTAGTGCCTGGAGACGGAGTCGGCCACCGTCACACTCCCTAATCCCAATGCGCTTGGTTCTGTCTCCCGGCCGAGACGGTAAAATCAAATCCCGAACTCTGTCTAGCCAAGTATCAGGTGAGGTCCAAATTGGACTGTACATGAGTCGTTATTGGCTCGGTTTCCTGTTCTTCCAACAAGAGCCCTGCATGAACCCCACATTCCCCCGCAATATCAGGTTCACCCAGCGCCGCAAGCAGGTGTACGTACCAGGGCTTGTGCTCTGAGACGTACCTTTCCCAGAACTCCCCACCATCGCCCCGCCAAAACTAGTCAGGAGCTCACATGGGTTGCTATGATAAACTCAGACCTCATCTGATCGCTGGGTCACAATCGAGTACCCATATGCTGAAGACCATGACAATTGCTTCGCAGAGATCTATCGACCATGTATGTACTGTACTACAAGACACGTTCTGGAGGCTTACACATCCATGGAAATCTGGTACTCGGAGCTCTAGATCGTCTGTCCAACCATCTCTAACTGCATTGCGGTCAGCTCGAACGCATACGTGCGGGGAACAATCTACGTTCCCTGCTGCGTGGTTCCAGAGGAGCTACTGCAGCTACCAGACAGCCATCTCAAGACATGCTAGGATCAACAGCTCTGCCTAGCTATCGTATTCCCCCAAGATTGGACGGTGCACGCGCTTGTTCGACTGGTACAGCTAGCCCAGCGAAGATCGATCTCGTGAGGAGAATGAGGAAACTCTCGATGGACTACTAGCATACACTCACCTCATCCTCAAATTGTTCGATACGACATAGTAGAGAAGCTTCACGATCCAGAATGCCGTGCAGTGCCGGACGCGGCTCGATCTTCATCCACGTACTGTGCGAGCTTGCTAGCTGCATGGAGGAGGATCTGGACAAGGATACCACTCCATTGCCATCTCATCCCGCGCCGCCTTGATCACTTAGCCGCCGTTCAGACGTGGGTTCGTACCTGATAGGCGCCCTTTCCCCTCACAATCATACAGCTTGCCAATCCCATATACCCGAGTTACTCTGAGATCAAAGCGGGGCTGTGTTTGGGGGGACGCGTAGCTGTTGGTGGGACTCGAGGTATATATCGGAGGTGTTCCATGCTCTGGAAAGACCATCAGACCCGCTTCTGATACTTTCTTGAGAAGATTCGAAGCAAAATCTATCATCATGGTTGTTCCAGACGAGGTCGACATCATCATCACTGGTGGAGGATCATGCGGGTGGGTCTTCAGTCCATTGATATTGATGTTCTTAGACTGACCTGTTCTAGCTGTGTCGTTGCTGGCCGCTTGGCCAACTTGGACCACAACCTCCAGGTTATGCTCATTGAAGCTGGAGAGTCCAACCTCAACAACCCTTGGGTCTACCGACCCGGTATCTACCCCAAGAACATGAAGCTCGACAGTAAGACTGCTTCGTTCTACTACTCGAGACCGTCTGAATGGCTCGGTGGTCGTCGTGCTGTTGTACCCTGTGCCCATATTCTGGGGGGCGGTTCTTCTATCAACTTCATGGTATGCCTATCTGTTCATGTTACGACTTTATTCGGACAGTCGTACTGATATATTGCCCAGATGTACACTCGTGCTTCTGCTTCAGACTACGATGACTTCCAAGCTAAGGGCTGGACCACCAAGGAGCTCATTCCCTTGATGAGAAAGCACGAAACATACCAGAGAGCTTGCAACAACCGTGATATTCACGGCTTCGAAGGCCCAATCAAGGTTTCTTTCGGCAACTACACATACCCCGTTATGCAAGACTTCCTCAGAGCTGTCGAGTCACAAGGTATCCCCGTCACAGACGATCTTCAAGACCTGCAGACCGGTCACGGAGCTTGCCACTGGGAGAAGTGGATCAATAGAGACACTGGACGTCGTTCAGACTCTGCTCACGCATACATCCACAGCACTCGTTCTGTCCACAGTAACTTGCACTTGGTCTGCAACACCAAGGTTGAGAAGATCATTATGGAAGGTGGTAGAGCTGTTGGTGTCAAGACTGTTCCTACTAAGCCCCTTACTCCTGGACAAGACCAAGCCAAGGTCTATCGTGCAAGAAAGCAGATTGTTGTCAGTGGTGGTACTCTCAGTTCTCCTCTGATCCTTCAACGCTCAGGCATTGGTAAGTTTATATACCTCTAACACCATGTTCTCTGCTAACATATCATCAGGCGACCCCGAGAAGCTCCGTGCTGCTGGTGTCAAGCCTCTCGTCGACTTGCCCGGTGTCGGTTTGAACTTCCAGGACCACTACCTGACCTTCTCGGTCTTCCGTGCAAAGCCTCACATCGAGTCTTTCGACGACTTTGTTCGTGGGGACCCCGTTGTTCAAAAGCAAGTCTTTGATCAATGGAACATCAATGGTACTGGACCTCTCGCCACCAATGGTATCGAAGCTGGTGTCAAGATCCGACCAACCGAGGAAGAACTCAACCAAATGGACTCCTGGCCCTGCCCCGAATTCAGATCTGGTTGGGACAGCTACTTCAAGAATGCTCCAGACAAGCCCGTGATGCACTATTCGGTACGATGACACTCCGATTTTGCCTTTGGGCGTGGATGTGCTAACCCTGGCTTAGGTGATCGCTGGTTGGTTCGGTGACCATATGCTCATGCCTCCTGGCAAGTTCTTCACCATGTTCCACTTCCTCGAGTATCCGTTCAGCAGAGGCTTTACTCACATCACTTCACCAAGCCCCTATGGTAAGCTCGTGTGTACGTGCTCAAAATGCAACATTTGCTGACTCATGTGACAGATGCACCCGACTTTGATGCCGGGTTCATGAACGACAAGAGAGATATGGCACCCATGGTCTGGGGCTATGTCAAGTCCCGTGAGACTGCCCGTCGCATGGACGCCTACGCAGGAGAAGTCACCTCCATGCACCCCTTCTATGCCTTTGACAGCCCCGCCCGTGCCCTCGACATGGACCTCGCCACCACCAAGGCATACGCCGGTGAGAACCACATCACCGCCGGTATCCAACATGGCAGTTGGTCTATGCCCCTCGAGGCCGGCACTGCACCCTCCCCATCCTTCCTCAACAGTAACAAGCAGGACATCCGCGAAGATCTCACCTACACCAACGAAGACATCAACCACGTCATCGAGTGGACAAAGCGCCACGTTGAGACCACCTGGCACAGTCTGGGCACCTGCTCCATGGCACCCAAAGAAGGCAACTCCATCGTCAAGCACGGTGTCCTCGACGAACGCCTCAACGTCCACGGTGTCAAGGGCCTGAAGGTTGCTGACTTGTCCATCTGTCCCGATAATGTAGGCTGCAACACTTACAGTACTGCTCTGCTTATCGGAGAAAAGGCTGCTATGCTTGTGGCTGAGGACTTGGGTTATTCTGGTTCTGCGCTTGATATGAAGGTGCCTAATTATCATGCTCCCAGAGAGATTGCTGGGTTGTCTCGTCTGTAGATGATGTTATGAGGCTGTGGTGCTGGTCGCTGCGTTTGTTGATAGTTGATGACTTGAATGATATTTTATGATTGCTTTCTACACTTGGTTGATTATTGAAGCCATATCTGTGAGTTTTATCATACGTCAGAAGTCGGGATTACTTTGTTGTGAGCTCGTTGGGCTCTTGGTCAGGCTCTTGTTCGTGACAGGGTTATACCTTTGACAAGCATGATTTGACCATATCCCGCTATACTACGGCAGCTTTTGTGTCTAATCATTCGTCAAACATACTAGACGGTCAGTGGTGGCTGAGGAACATGGCTATGTAAGTTTGAAAATGTTGTGCTGGCGCTGACGCATGTAAGTGCATTTTCTTCTACATTCGAATTCGGATTCCAGAATCTGGGTAACAAGTCAGCTATGACAAAGGCTGATTTCAAGGTAAGTGAGTCTTTGAACCAAAAGTGGTTCGGACTCGAATGATTAGACACATACACACTCATCTACTTGGTACCTGGCTATCCCACTGTGTGTACGTAGAGTTTTCGCGTTGTGCTATCAAGATAGTAATGTTGTTGACTCTCAATTCTACGTAAGCAGCTATTGCCTATGCTACGAAGTTACAAAAAACCATTTACACGCAAGTGTTTCAGTACCCTAGAACTGTTTAAAGGTGCTGGAAGGGCCTTCTGAAGATGTTGGACATATACATATGCTCACGTGCGATAGTACCGAATTAGGAAGTGAGCCAAGAGGAGAGCTAGTGACGGGAAAAGCAGGTACGACGTCACTGGCGATGCAGCGCACGGACATGGTGGAGAGTGAACGGGACGATGTTCTCGATGGACGGGTCGTGATGCTGACTTTTTCCTCACGCTCCTATCGAACAGTCGTGAAGCATTGATGGATCCGCGCAATTCCATCGCAGACATTGCTGGACCGGCGGCCATGGCGAAGCCAAAGGGTCCGCAGAAGTCTTATGCTTCAGCAGCCGGAGAGGGAGCAAGCTCGACTAGAGACGGCACGGCCAACTCGTCAGTAGCTGGTGGCAGCAAGAAGAAGCGCCATCGCGCAGGCAAGAAGCGTCGCAACCGCAGACAGAGTTTCGCCGCCCCTTCCGAGTCGACTGCTGCCGAACGCGACGACGACGATCAGCCTCAACGACCGACTTTGACGACCAGCAGACCATCGGGCAACCAGACCAGCTTCTACCGCCTTAAGTCGGCCGCACGTAGCAACACCAGCCTCGAGAGTGACGCCCTTCTCGACCACCGCGACCACCAGCCGATCCGTCCTCGCCGAGGAAGCGTCCAGCAGGCTTCGAGAAGTACCGCCGGCCTTTTCCCTCGCAACCATCGTAACTCCCAGCATGGAATCTCTCAGTCCAGTCCCGTCAAGCCTCGCCAGATGCACTACAGCGACGATGACGACGAAGAAGCCGTGACCGACCGCACTCCTCTTATTTCCCAGTCTTACTACGATCGCCCTCCGATTGAGCGCAACAGATCAGGCCATCGCGCCTACGGTGGTACTCGCCGCAGACAGTCTGCCACATCGCGCACATCCAGCAAGAGGCTTAGGTACCCAAGCGGCAGCGACGACGACTACGATGTCAACAACCCTCCGTCCATGCCTGGTTCCCCTAAGCTGGGAACCCTAGACGATGTCATGATCGCTCAGGAATTCTCTGGTTCCCCAGGCTCTGAAAACCGTGATGCTGTCATCAACATTGACCGTGATAACAACTCGGATCGCTTCCCTTCTTCATCGCCCCCTACTCCTGGTGCCGAAGCTCGTAGACGAACCCTTGCCAACCTCGCCGAGAACGATGTCTGCTATCCCGGCAACATTGCCGAATCTGAGATGGGCGAAGACGACCTTACACCCACTGACCAAGGTCAACGACGAACCAGCCGTCGTAGACGCCACCGTCAATGGCCCGACCTTGATGTTCTGGATGAATGGAGCCGTATCGAGAAGGAGGAGAGAGATCACACTGAGCAGATTCGCTCAAAGAAGATCAGCGAGCCCGTCATGGTTGGTGGACGTCTGCGTCCTGCAAAGACCCAATGGCATCGTGAGGAAGACGACGCCCCATACCGTTACACTTACTTCAACGAAACTTTTGACGGCACCATCCATAGCAGGACCATCTCCGAGCTCTGTCAATTCGGTGCCACCTTCCGTGAGCTCTTCAACCCTGATCCACCGGAGCTCAGTGATGATAGCAGCTCGGAAGAGGAGGATTTGCCAACCGAGGCTCCTTCTGGTCGCGAATCGAGGCTAAGCTCCATCGCAGGCGATGGCAAAGATAGACCCGCCTCGATAACTCCTGCCCAATCACGTCCCCGTCAACCCAAGGAGAAGCGTTATGGCCCTCGCCCTACTTTCTGGCTCGACGTTCTCAGCCCTTCGGAGACCGAGATGAAGATTCTTGCCAAGGCTTTTGGTATCCATCAGCTTACAGTAGAGGATATCATGATGCAAGAGCCTCGTGAAAAGGTCGAGCTGTTCCAGAGCTACTACTTTGTCAACTACCGAAGTTTCGAGCAAGACAAGGACAACGAAGAATACATGGAGCCCGTCAACATGTATGTCGTTGTCTTCAAGGATGGAGTCATCAGCTTCCACTTTTCCATGACACCCCACCCTGCCAATGTCCGCCGTCGTATTCGTCAACTTAACGATTACATGTCTCCGACTGCAGACTGGATTTCTTACGCCATTATTGATGACATTACAGACGTGTACGCTCCTTTGGTCCAGGTCATCGAAGATGAAGTAGACGAGATTGATTACGAGATTCTTGCTCTGCACTCATCTGATGAAAACTCGGACGAGAAGGCCAAGAATAGCGCAAAGGCCAAGGAGCTTGAGTACGAAAAGATGAACAAGGTCGCTGGAAGCGATACTCAGTCTGAAAAGGGTGAACGCACTGCGGGCGATAGTGGTGGTGACATGCTCCGACGTGTCGGCAACTGCAGAAAGAAGGTTATGAGTCTTTACCGCCTCCTTGGTAACAAAGCGGATGTCATCAAAGGCTTTGCTAAAAGATGCAACGAGCATTGGGAGGTTGCTCCAAGATCTGAAATTGGTTTGTACCTCGGCGATATCCAGGATCACGTAGCCACCATGACTGGCAACTTGTCGCACTACGAAAAGTAAGTCTCAATCGAGAGCAGGTGCTCCTAATTCAGCGACTGACCATGTTCTCTAGTCTCCTTTCGAGAGCACATGGCAACTACCTCGCCCAGATCAACATCCGCATGAACGAGCGTGCAGAGCAGACTAACGACGTCCTTGGTAAGCTGACCGTTCTGGGTACTATCGTCCTTCCCATGAACATTGTCACCGGAATGTGGGGAATGAACACCAAGGTATGTGATATTAATTGCGCATCCTAATTGTGCATACCATCTAATGATCTTCGTAGGTGCCCGGACAAGATGGCGAGGATCTTACCTGGTTCTGGGGCCTCACAGCCGGTCTGTTCGCTTTCGGCATGACCAGTTACTTTATCGCCAAAAGAGTCTATGGTATTGTCTAAAACGTTCATGCAGTTTCGGCCAGAACATTGCGCAAGCAGGAGCTATATCACTGGCGTGTGATGAGTTTGTTTTCTTCAGGGGTCCTATTCCAACCTAGGTGTTACTATTAATTCTATGACGACTTGAATCAGCGCTGAGCGTTGCATTGCAGCTTTTGGCTTAGCTGTCCACTATCCTTCTTTCTTCTGAAGTTGCGCAGAAACTGCCTATCAAAACCTGTCGTGCATGGAATACGAATCAGGTCGAGCGTGTCCACAGCGTTGACATGCAGCTGGCGACCTCAGGATGCCTGACTCAGGCAAACCCCTCTGGGAAGCTGATATCAAGCGCATGGGATTTTCTGATCCAGTCCATGCAACTCTCCTCCTATTCCCCTTCTGACAGCTAGTGCTTTTCAGCGGGTTCCATTGCCGGCAGATCTTCTTGCTAGAGCCTCTTTCTGAAAACAAGAAGCGCAGTGGCGTAATAGGCAGGGCTGAGGCCTGACTCGCAGCTCACCAAGGCATGTATGAAACGCATCCGCGATGCACCTGTGACAATCGTTGGGGCCTTCTGATAGACGCTCGAGTACCATCTGTCGGGCACCAAGGGTGATCTGCCGTCTCGTGTGGAAATCTTCTCGGACAGACGCGGTCCGTAGTTTCGTGATATGCAAGCCCAGTGGCCCAGAACCAAGGCTTCGGGACGGTGATCTGCAGCCACACGGAGGATTACCAACACGTCCATCCAATACCCTTTGGTATGCCTACCAACCACCCTTGTAACCAAAACAAGAATGCGCAAGTCCATATGCCGAGTGTCCAACGCTTCGGTTTAGCTGCATGTCGCACGTCAATAGTTTCGTAGCTGACAAAATAGGAGCAAGTGCAATAAACAAGGAGTACCAACCTGGTTTAGACTATCCCATGTTGACTGAATAGGTCTACGCTGCAACTTGCATGTGGCACAGAATTCCTTCTATCGCGACGGCAGTGTTGATCAAAATCCCCAATCCTAGGAGACACATCAACACCTGGTACCAGTCCCAAGGTTTTGACACTCAGCGAGGCGCCACCTGGGACGTCAAGCCCTCATCCGAGCCACCTGCCTTACTCCACATAGCTTCTCTACAGGCTTCTGTTACGGAAGGTAGTTAGCGTGCGTCTTGCGGACATGCCTATTCTCCCCTTGGCAGGCTTTACAATTGGCTCAACAATAACTCCAAAGTCATGCAAGAGCAAAGAGATGTCTTACCACTCTCGCCGTCGGCAGATTTCTCCTGTCTGAGGTTTACGTTCTTGTGAGCCATGCCATGCCTCGTAGATTGTTTCGGGAGTCATGCGTCCTTTGTTCTTCCTTTGCCTGGACCTCTTCGTGGCTCTTCTTCCTTTTGCATCCGTGACGGTGCAGTTCACACACTGGACTGTCGTTCGTATCACCCGTGCCCTGCAGAAAAGTCGGCTTCCATCATCCGTGTCCACAGGACAGCCACCAACCATCTGATCGGTTTATATCTCTCCTGATCCTCCACCTTCGTGGGCCCATGGTGTGGTGCATATACTTTTCTGTGACTTTCGAAACCCGAACAAGTTGCAAGGCCAGATTCAAACAAACTCCGTCGATCCTGTTCAGATCCATTTAGATCCATTCGTTCTTGTTCGTTGCGTGCGCGAACCCGAAGGTCGAAGAATCGATTCTCGGATGGCGGAGTCTTCGTCGTCACCACCGGTGGCTACTAAATCGGAGCCGTCTGGTAGCTTGAGTCCGAGTACCAGTGTCGAGCTGCATAGGAGGAGTAAAACCGGTTGTATGTTTATACTTCAAGCAGGTACCCAATATCGCTGCTGACATGTCTTAGGCAAAACTTGCCGACGTCGGAAGAAGAAGTGCGATGAAGCAAGACCAGGCTGTAAGACTCTCCTTTCCCACCTCCCTATGTGCAAAGCTCTTTCGCAATCGTCGCTCTCCCGCCATCATCTCCTCCGGGGCGTTGAAGCTGAAGTGATACACCATGCTTTTTCAGCCTGCCAGAGTTTTCCACGAAGATGAGGCATTCGTTATGCTTTCACTGGGCATGACTCTGATTCGAAAAGCATCGTGCATTTCGACAGGCTTCACCAGGGGAAAGACTGGACACTTGAAGAAGATAGCGACACCAGACTCCAGTCTATGACCTCGACTTTGAAGATCAGAGAGCCATCTTCGAAGATTCAGAGTGCTAGAAACCCAATGCTGACACAGCTCCAGGCCAAAATTGCGCAAAGAACAACATCCTCTGCGGTGGATATGAGATGAGGAAACCTTGGAGGAAAGGCGCTCGCAGTAAAAGCTCTAGTATGTCTTTGACCTTAGACGAGCATCGTCTCGGTAGACTGACAAGCCTAAACCAGCTGTGATAGTGTCTGAACTTCCACAAATCATCAGCGCGATGGACAACCCCTTGGACTCACAACTATTTTCTTACTTCATCACCCACGCGGCTCAAACATTGAACATATACTCCGAGACCAACAATTCATTCGACGGGTTCGTGATAGATATGGCGATTGGGGACACTGGTCTTATGCACTCGCTCCTCTGCCTCTCCGCCTCCTGTCTTCTCGCTCATCAGCCAAGTTCGGCGCAGGAAATTGTCGTCCGCCACAGCCACCACTTCGACCGTGCTGTCGTCACGCTCAGAAAAGGCGTCGAAGCCTACAGCTCAGACAACTCCACACAAAACGCAGACTGCATCATGCTGCAGACGATACTGCTCGCTCTGGAGGCGATTGTCACAGGAGAAATACATGGCAGCTATCGATGTCACCTGTTAGCCGCACAAAGACTTGTGGACAGTTGTGGAGATTTGAGCTCAGACGTGCAGAGTTTCGCCCGCCAGTTCCTACAGTACCACAACCTCGCCAACACAATCTCCTGCCTCGACCCCGTCAATGTCGTGAAGTCATCTATGCAAGGATGTCAGACTGAAACAGCGGAGCAGGGCACTTTCTCGGGAAGTTGCGTCGACGGAATATTGCATGGCCTTCTAGACCCGATGTCACGCACTCGGCAGGTCCGAGATGCCATAAGATATCATCGGGGCATAGGTAATTCGAGGTGGTTCATGGATGAGCAGCTCCTCAGCGTGGCGCTGGGTGTTGAAACACAGCTACGGACATGGCAGTCTCGCCTTCAGCCCAATACTCCACAATACTGGTCCTCACTGGCATATCGGCAAAGCGCCTATGTATACCTCTACCGCACCATCAAGCCATCCAAAGCGAGTGCGGATTTGACTCAAGTCGTGTCGGAAGGATTGTCGTATACATCGCTTGCACTGCGAGATGTCACGAGGAGCAATGGCATGAATGGCTGGGTTTGTGGTGTGTTGTTGCCACCACTGTTCTTGCTGGGCTGTGCATGCTTCGAGTTATCCCAGAGGCAATTGGCGCTCGAGAGTTTGGAGGATCTTCATGCATGTAATCAGCGGACGAATATCGTGCACGCCAGGGCAATCTTGGAAGAGGTCTGGTCCAGGATGGATGCCGCACATGGTGCCGATGATGCCTGGGATTGGGAAGCTGTGATGAAGGACATGAACGTGGATATTATGTTGTCATGAACTTATGGGATCTCCATCTCTCCTTGGTCAAGGAATCAGTGCTCAGTGCTCGTGCTGTGCTCAGTGTGCTGCTGCTCCCGGCTAAAGTCGTAAGATGAGAGTCCCACTTCATCCACTGTTATCAGATCCAGCATTTCACCAGTTTCGAGAGGCGACCTTGATGGCGGGAGGTTGGAAGACGGGACTATTCACATGCCCATAGCGTGAACCTGCGGATGCTTTCCACTGGTTAGAAATTTAGTAACAAAATCTCACCAAATTCTCACCGTTGCAAGCACTCCTGCTTTCTAAGCAATACATCCACTCAACTGCTGACATGCTTTTTCGCCGCTGTTGTCACAGAAGCAAAGCACAGCACCTTCCTTCCTCTTTGCGCAAATTGCGCATGGCGTTTATTGAAGGCAGGGAAGCTGCTCCCGTGAACGGCCCAGTTCGGGCAAGTTTGATATGCGCCCCTAGCAATGCGCTGCGAGGAAGTTGCGACGCTCAGCTTACTATCCGGTTGTCTCCATGAGCAAGTTTGCTTCTTTCTGCGGGTCTTGGAGATAGCATGTTGATGGGCCTGAACTTGTGGTTGGGAGATTGACGTGTGTCTGGTGGTTCAGTGTATGGACTGAGGTCGGAGTTGGCTGCGCGCAAACGCCTATAGCTGACGTATTGTGAGTAGGAGAGCTGATTTGCGCATCTTGGTCCTACAAAGCATGATCGGCATGTGACCAGGCAGCATGTTCACAAGCAAAAGCTTCTTCCTGTATACCAGAATAACCATCATCATCGAGTGGCCATCTACAGCGTGTCGTTCTGGACAGAAGGCTGCCATTGGTGCATCGGATCCTTCTCGGCCGCACCACTTGTTTCAACTTGGCGAAGCGACCCATTCTCCCCCGCACAACCTGCGAAAACCATCACCAAGAACCATCAAGATTATTCTGCATGAATGGCTAAATCTTGGAAAGCTTGCGGAAGCTTGAGAACAAGTGAGACAGGGGTCGAATAGGTGAAGAACGTGGTCGAGACCTCCGTCGCTCTCCTCCGTGTAGGCTGAATTACATGATATTGATCAGAAAGCAGGGGCATACAGATGATCCCCCCACACAGTTCCGCCCCCGGATCGGTCCTTGGAGCACTAAAAAGAATAGGCAAAATTGGCAGCAAGGCTTAGCAGCGGAATAGGCTTGTGGGTGCTTGCTTCAGGTTGTGTGAATGTTGTGGAGTGAGCTTGGCCCCCCTTCTCGTTAATGTGTTACAGCCCAGCGTAACGAGTCCAACTCAACATGTCGCCATCTTGATGAAGACACCCTGCGTTGCTTTCTCGAGCCTGGGCCGGATCGTCAAGAGGCAATATGGCAAGAGAAATCATATAAGTAGACCGCAGTCCCTCGTCGTATTTTCTCTTTTCCTCATCGCAACCACAGTTCTCTTCTCTTCTTCTCTCCAACTCAAAACAACACCGTTCATTTCCAACATCGCAAGCATGCACTTCTCTTCCCTCTTCGTCGCCGCTGCGGCCTTTGTTACTGCTCTCGCAGCTCCCGCTGCTGAGCCCGTTACTGGTAACGGCATGTCCTCGCTGGTCGAGCGCTCTACTCCCGCCGGAACTGGCACCAACAACGGATACTACTATTCCTTCTGGTTGGCCCAAGGAGGCAATGTGAACTAGTGAGTGTCTGGGTTTCGAGCTATATCTAGAGCTCAGTAACTAATTCTGTCCAACAGCAACAACAAGGGTGCCGGCGAGTACTCCGTCAGCTGGCAAAACTGCAACAACTTCGTTGCCGGCAAGGGATGGGCCACCGGCTCTGCCCGCAACATCAACTTCAAGGGTAGCTACTCTCCCCAGGGCAACTCTTACCTCTCCGTCTACGGATGGAGCACCAACCCCCTGGTCGAATACTACATCCTCGAGTCCTACGGCACCTACAACCCCGGCAGCGGTCTTACCCACATGGGTACCGTGACCACTGACGGCTCTGTCTACGACATCTACAAGGGCGTCCGCACCCAACAGCCTTCCATCCAGGGTACCGCTACCTTCAACCAGTACTGGTCTATCCGCAAGAACAAACGCTCCTCTGGAACTGTCACTACCGCCAACCACTTCAACGCCTGGGCCAAGTTGGGCATGAAGCTCGGCCAGCACAACTACCAGATCGTCGCTACCGAGGGTTACCAGTCCTCAGGCTCCGCCGACATCACCGTCTCCTAAGCGATCTTCGCCTAGAGCAGACGTATTGAAATGTGGAACTTGAGCCACTTCGACGCATGGGAGATCTACGAGATGATGGTTGGTGGAAACAGAAAACAGGTGGTGAGAAAAAGGGGTGTTGATCATTTCTTTTCTTTAAACCATCCGTGGTTGTTCTTGAGTTGAACCATTTTTGTCTTTTTTGACACTCTATATCAGTCGAACGATGTATTCTGTCTTTTACCAACTAAATAACTGTTTGGAATGAACAATAGGTGGACGCGCCTATGACTTTTGAGCAAAACCCTGATCTCCCACATCCCATTTGTGAGTTTTTCCCGACCGTAACAAGGCAAGAAATTCTGAGAAGGAGGAGGCATGATCAGTGAGAATCTGTAATCTTTCGGCTCTAAATGGACATCTCACTCAATTTCAAAACCATTGCGCTTTTTTTCCGAGCCATCAAGGTAACAAGGTAAGTGGGGAGAGCTTCCGTCATGCATGACCCCAGACGTCCCTTCCTTCCACGTGATGCATGAAATCCAAACAGTGCTGTAAACTTCCTTCTTCCCATCATGGTAGCCTTGAACCATCTCAGAGCTGAAAGATATCACCAGCGCTATCGTCGAGTGCCTCGTTCGCTGGCAGCTTCGAGAAGACTCTAACTTTTACCAACTATTTCACTCTTGGCCTGCTGCCTTCTACCTTCCACCTTACACCCCACATTGATCGACCACCAATACTCGAGACACGCCATCGCTTCAGATCGCTCTACTTCACTTACGGACAACTGCGCCCGCCTGTAAATAGCTGTGTTCAATCCTCTAAGTTCTGTGTCATCTCCTCTCAAGCTTCCTGACTTTCAGCGTCCTCCGTCCTGATCTTCCAACATGGAGACCAATCCGAAAATGAAGATGTGGACAATGCTTGGTGAGCTACCCATGCCATCGTGACGTTGTGTCTCATTTGGACAGAAACTCATCATAAACAACAGAGAACAACCCTGAAGTGATGAACCAGCTAGCAAAAACACTTGGTCTCTCTTCCGACCTCCAATTCTACGACGTCTACTCATTGGATGATCCCGAACTACTCGCACACATCCCTCGACCTGTACTAGCCCTACTAGTCACCATACCACTCACACCAGCTTGGGCACAAGACCGTAAGAATGAAGACGCCGACAAACAACCATACGCTGGTTTTGGCCCCGACGAGCCGGTCATCTGGTTCAAACAGACCATTGGAAACGCTTGTGGCTCTATCGGTCTACTAGTCAGCTTGATCAATGGCCCCGCTTCCGACTTCATCAAGCCCGGCTCCGACCTTGACATCATACGAAAAGATGCCATACCGCTGAACATGGCCAAGCGCGCCGAAATGCTATACAAGAGCGAGCCATTCGAAAAAGCTCACAAATCAGTCGAGCAGAACGGCGACAGCTACGTGGTCTCGACGGACGGTAAGAGTGGTAATCACTTTGTCAGTTTCGTCAAGAGCAGAGGAAAGCTTTGGGAGCTTGAGGGTGACAGGAAGGGCCCTTTGGATAGAGGAAGTCTTGCTGATGATGAAGATGTGCTCAGTCCGCGTGCGTTGGAGTTGGGCTTGAAGAGGATCATCAAGTTGAATGCGCAGGGCGGAGAAGAAAGCTTGAGATTCAGTTGCATCGCGTTGGCTCGCAAGTCTTAGACACCGGCTGGGCTCAATGGCACACACATCACGGACATGTTACGCGATCATGAAAAGGGATGAAGGTGCCAAAATCAGGCATAACAAGAGGATAGCAGCACAACCATTGCCCAAAAATGTATCCAAGAACCAACAAACATGACACGATCACTGAGGATTTTTGCACATTCCGACTTCCAGCATGACATGTTTTATCTTTACAAAACAGTAAGATTATTTGTTACATTGGCATGATATATCCCAAAAAGAGTGTAGTGCACTAAGAAGCTGTTCACTCTCAGCGGACGATCGCCTGAACATGGGTCCAATCATGGATTTTGACAGCATGAAAGGGCTTGTTACTAGCAAGCTGAGATCAACACAATGAAGTTAGCCTGATGACCCTTGGCTTGGCCCCTATTGCCTCCTATTGCCGATAAAAGTTTCAACATGCACAAATGGTCCAACGAAATAGGTACGTAGACCAAAATCGATGCAATTTGTCCAAAGAATTATCATAATATCATCATATCTTCTAGATCAAAATCTACAACTTGCTACCAGTAGTAGTCTTGCAGCACACGTCGCCAGAGCTACCAACGATACCCTCAACAGTAGGTTGCTTATGCGTCTCACTAAGCAGCGTACTCTTGTTGAACTCCTGCGTGCTAGGCGGCACATCCAAAGCGGGGTTCTTGTCAAAGAAGTTGACAGGCTTCATCGACACCTTGATGATTTCACAAGGCATGACGGGGAAGTCCTCGATACGAGGGATATGGTTGATGCCGAATTGGACGTATACGACCAAGTCCTCGTCGACGATGTTGTCTTTGCGGTCAGCCCAGCTGCGCACACCGGTACCGCCGCGAGATTGGTTTGTGTATTTGCCGCCGGCGTAGAGTTCACCATCGCGGTGCTTGACGGCGTAGATGTTGCGGTCGGAGAATTCGACACGCTTGTAGTTGAAGGAGTCCTTGTCGGCGATACCTTTTTGGAATGGGGGTGCGTGGATCTTGTAGGCGACGGGCTTGTTGTTGATGGGGTTGCGGACGTTGACGTTTTGAATTTTGAAGGTGCGGTTGGTGTCGGGGTTGAGGTCGTAGCCGCCGGATTGCGAGACGAGGGTTTCTTCGGTGTAGTAGCCTGTGCCGTGGGGGTTGAAATGGCTGCGGGGCATAGGAAGGGCGTCGTCGTACACGAGGCGGTTGGAGTGGCCGTCGATGGCGGGGTCGACGCGGAGGGAGAAGATGTGTTGGTGGTGGGTTGCCAGGACTCCCGGGTGGACGACAGTGCCCCAAGGGACGCTGATGCCGTCGTCGATAGGCTGAGTTGAGAGGATACCAGTAGCTCTGACTTCGTAGGTGAGTTCACCGGCCTGGTTGAACATGAATGCCAAGATGTACTCGTAGTTGGCAACGGTAATGATGCTCTGGAGAACGAGTTCACGGTTGCGGACAACGGCAGCACGACCGGTACGGTAGTTGGTGTGCTTCCAGCCAATACCACCGTCTTGCTCATGAACACAGATGCAGTTGGGCATCTCAACAGCCTCGCCCTTGTCGTTGGACACAATTCCAGAAAGATACTGGATGGAGCCAAGGCAGTCACATCCCAGCTTCAGGTCATTAGCCATGATACCGGCACCAACATCACCAAGATCGAATGCAGCCTTCTTGTGGAAGGGGTGACGAGGGTCACCGTAGGGGATAGACATGTCGGACAAGGAGAGACGGTAGAAGACGTTGCGACCATCGTAACGGACATTGTAAAGAACCATGCCCTCTCTTTGATTGAAGCCGACGCGGAACGACCACTTCTGCCACTCCATAGTGTATGAAGTGCCTTCCTGAGCAACGCTGAAGCTGGCGCCTTCAGGCTGCAAAACTTGAAGGGGCTTCAGGTCGGTACGCAGGTCCTGGGCCTCGGGAATGTATTCGTTGGCGTGGACAGGCTTCCAGGGCTGTGTGGGCTTGATGGTGTTGTCCTTGCCAGTAGGCATAATGTCAATGCGGATGACCTTGCGTTGATCGGCACTGAGAACAGGGGAAATGGCCAGGGGGAAGGCGTAGTGGTTCGAGTCCAGCTCGTCCGTGTTCTTGGGGTCACGCATGTACAGGAAGCACTGGTACATGCGCTCATCATCACCGACACCGTCCGAGCCGTAGATCCAGGGGTCGCAGACAACAGCGGTGCCTTCGGGAAGTTGTAGCTTCGCAATCTCTGCTTGTACACCCTCATCCTCAAGAGCCAGCTTCTCAATGTCCAGTATTTCTTCTCCATCTCCTGCAGCGTGTACGTTGGGTCCGAGTCTGGCGTTGCTTTCGACAGTCGATGTGGAAAGGTTGACGACGGCTTCGTGGAGTTTGTTCTATGTAACTGATTAGCCCACTAGACTCTATCTAGCCTATAGACAAATGCTTACAGTCTTGCGAATGTAGTAGGCGACCATAACTCTACGGTCAATGTTAGGAAGGCGTTGCCCTTGGAACTCAGCCTCCAGGTAGGGGACCATCTCAGCCTTAGCCGGTTCATTGAGTGTGATGACCTTGAACTGGAGGTCTGTGTTCTCGGGCCATTGGTTGTAGATCAGAGAAGAGGCCGCTTGAATCTCTTGTGCTGACAGTGGCGCAAGTGGGTGTGTCACCGACTGCTTCGACGTGCGAACGGGCAATGACGTGCTTTCTTGGAGAGACATGGTGGATATGCGGTATACAGAAGAGCACAAGAAAAAGAAAGAGGACAGAAAGGACCTTTATAAACGCTACCCAAAGAAATCACAGAAAGATAAGCGTACAGAGTGGCCGGTGGCACTGTGGAGTCCAAGATCTGCAATCAGGGTCGCGGGGCTTCGTGCCTATCTCCGTATACCACCATTCTACCTCGAGGGTTGCCCGCTCATGCAGAGGTGCCGCGTCCAAACGTACTGAGGCTCTTGCTCTACGAAAGATGACACATCCTTCAACATCGCTGTTAGATCGATTGTTGAAGGCTAATAGGATATAGATATATCGATAAGCAGTTTGTCAATCAACGAATCTCAAAATTTGGCCGACCCCACGTTGACCGAACCGGAAAGTCCATGCGACATACCTCTCGAGCCGTGCAAGCGTGGTAGGGTGGCCCCCTGTAAGTCGCACTTCTTGTCCGAAACGGGAAGGATAAGTGAGAAAGTTGTCACGAAGACATGTAGACCCTCGCTATCGGCGAATGACATTACTATCACGACGTCTACATTTATCAGCAGATTTTGGTGATAGGCCTTTTTCGATTACTAGATACAAACCGGGTGCTGTGAGTTGTCCGAACGCTAAGGAGATGTTGTCGAGCGTGAGGCTTTCTATACCGAGCATGCCAAACTCTGCTCTCCCTAGCCAGTGGAGTCACTATCTCTAGCAAGACTGCACGAAGTTCTCGAGATTGGGAGGCTCTCTGTAGACTCTTATTGAGTTCTCAACAGATATGATTGTGCATTTTGATGATCAGATGAACTGGTTGCGCTATCTGCTTAAAGTACTCAATTTGCGCCCAATAAGCAAACCAGGTACGTTTGGTAATGTCTCCCGGGGGCTTGAGGCGGAAAAAGTCTAGGGCGGCTGCAACTTTTTACCACTGGCAGTGCGCGAATACAGCTTCCAACGCGAACGTACAGCCTTACTGTAGTTTCAATCCGGCGAGGAGGCGTTCTGAGGGAGCGAAAGGCTTACTCAAATCCGAGATGTTAATGTTTCGGCATGCTCGAGTGGCCCGGTTCAACCTCAAAGGGTCACCCTGGTCGGCGTCAATTAGCCGAGCACCCGACATCAGGCAGCTGCGCCCTGTCCGCATTGATGCAAGGTGTCAATCAAACACCTCCATAGACGTTGCCACTAACTCTTCTATCAACCACGGCAAAGTCATCATGGATCCATCGAAGAAGAAGCAATACCTCGCGGACAGCCCGCCATCGGTCGTCCCCTTGCAAATCAAGCCTCATTTTGAAGCACTTGGCAAGACTGAGCAACTCTACTCGCATTACATCTCCAAGGCCTGTTTCGCTGGTACTAGGGTGGTTCTCAGACAAGTCTCTCCCGAGTCTGAACCTCTCTACGACTTCATCATCAGCCTGCACAAGCACTGTAATGGTGACTACTCCAAGCTCAAGTCTGAGACCGGACTCAATGACGAGGAGATGAACCAGTGGTTGCATTATGCTGCTCAGTTCCTTGGCAACGCTGGCAACTATAAGTCTTTTGGTGACTCCAAGTTTATTCCTCGTCTGGCCCCTGAAAAGATCGCTGCCCTGGGCAAAGTCTCGGATGCATCCAAACATTACGAACTGTGCAAGGATGCGCTTTATGAGACTAAGGTTGAAGACCTTATGCATCTCGGTTACCCACCTCAACATCTCACGACCTACTACCCCGAGTCGCCAGAAATCACAAAGGAAGAAATCGCTGCCATCGCGGACTTTGTCAAGGAGAATGGAAACATCCTCCCAGAAAACACACGTCTGAAGAAGCTTACGTCAGGCGATTTCGAGCTCCTGATTGCATCTGCACAGACAGATCCCGCCAAGTCAGACAGAGATGGTTCAGAGAGCTCGTGGACGCTAGATGTTGAGCCTGTAAAGGGCAAGAAGATATCTCTTGTCTATGGAGACCATGCAAAGGAAATGGAGAAGATTGCCTTTTTCCTCGCCGAAGCCAAGAAGCACTCAGCCAACGAATATCAAAGCGATATGCACAGCGAATATGTCAAGTCATTCAAGACTGGTTCCATGACTGCACACGTTCAATCCCAGCGCCATTGGATCAAGGACAAGGGTCCGGATATTGAGTCTAACATTGGTTTCATTGAGACATACCGCGACCCTCACGGTATCCGCGGAGAATGGGAGGGCTTCGTTTCCATGGTCAACAAGGAGCGTACAAAGGCCTTTGCACACCTCGTAGCTGAGGCACCCAAGAACATCAAGAAGCTCCCCTGGCCCGCCGAATTCGAAAAGACCTTCGTGGCACCCGATTTCACAGCACTTGAAGTCCTCACCTTCGCCGGATCAGGCATTCCTGCCGGCATCAATATCCCCAATTACGACAGCGTGCGCCAAGATCCCGATGGCGGTTTCAAGAACGTCAGTTTGTCCAATGTTCTGTCTGCGAAGGCCCCCAACGAGAAGGTGCCATTTATCAAGGACGAGGACATGGAAGTCTACAAGAAATATGCAGACGCCGCTTTTGAAGTCCAAGTCGGTCTTCACGAACTTCTTGGTCACGGTTGTGGCAAGATTTTACAAGAGACTGAGCCTGGCAAGTTCAACTTTGACCACAAGAACCCCCCTATCTCGCCCATCACACAGAAGCCTGTCACCTCGTACTACAAGCCCGGCGAGACCTGGGGATCAGTCTTTGGTGGTATGGGCCCAAGTTATGAGGAGTGCAGAGCCGAGTGTGTTGCTATGGCTTTATGTCCTGATTATGGTATCCTACAGATCTTCGGTTTCGGTAATGGACAAGAGGTACGTACTGCAAAGTAACCCTCGCTCTCGCGCGTATGCTAACTTCGAGCTATAGGATCTCCATGGAGAAGCCGGTAATGTCCTCTACGCCGCATATCTATCGATGGCTCGTGCCGGTGTAGCTGCCCTGCAATTCTACAACGTCGATGCAAAGAAGTGGGGACAAGCACACATGCAAGCCCGCCACGCCATTCTCAAGGTCTTCCTCTCGGAGCCAGAATTCTGCAAGCTCGAGTACACCAAGGATGATCTCAGCGACCTTACTATCAAGCTCGACAGAACCAAGATCGCCACACACGGACGTCCTGCTGTTGAGAAATTCTTGCAGAAGCTCCAGGTCTATAAGGCTACTGCAGACCTCAAGGCTGGCAAGGAGTTGTATGAGGGTATCACAAGCGTTGACAACTGGTTTGCTACTAAGGTCAGACCTGCTGTTCTGGCTGCTGCTCCTCCTCGTAAGGTCTTTGTGCAGGCAAACACTTTCATTGAGGGCGACAAGGTTGTCCTCAAGGAGTATTCTGCTACCCCTGAGGGTCTGATTCAGAGTTACGCTGACCGTGATTACATTTGATCGTTAGCATAGCATAGTTGATAGCATTAGCTAGCATTCACGTGAAATCTGATAGTCCTCTTGTGTACCAAGATACACATTGCCCGTAGCCTCAAAAGTGCATAATTATTCCTTTCGGACAGAGCATTGTTTACAAAGTCCATGTCAAGTAGACACCCAATCTAGACAACGCGCTGATCCCCAGAAGGGTTGCATCTTGACAGATATGGATCACCTACTCCATCGATCACTACAGGGAAGTCTTTGCGACAAGCTTTGAAGTGAAGTGAAGAAGGAAAGACACACACAAAGCCCAACTTTCAAATGCCTCTGCAAAGGAAGTCGCATCCATTCACTTCCTTCCCTCTTTCTTCACTCCAACGCTTTGCAACCTTCACTCTCTCATCCACCTAACCCATACGTACTTTCGAACCGCCCATCCATCATCAAACAAGCCGCGGTAGTCTAGTGGTAAGACATCTCAGTCCGATACACCTTTACTTGTTATCATACACAAGTCAAGGGCTCTACAGGATAATGTGAAGGTCGCGGGTTCGATCCCCGCTCGTGGCTTGCTTCACTTTTTGCCCTATACGCCATATTACTACTGTTCTTGACCGTTGCAAGACATGACTGGCAACGGTGCAGGGCAAGGTTGACGTTTGATCTTCTATTGCTAAGTTTGAGACGATATATGCAGAAGCAAAAAGCTTCAGGTGAATTGACCAGACCATCTCAACAAGCGGACAGCCCGTGATATGCTACGATCAAAATGCAAGATGTTTTTCAACTTTGAAGAGTTGCTCAGAGAGAGCTTTTCCTGAATACGTAGCCTCCTAATGCTGACAATAGCTACCACTTGATATCCTCTTTCACGGCTTGGCAGAATGTAAGATGGTTCTTGACATTGACGAATTGGGCAAAGAGAGCAGTCTGCCAAAATTCTCACTGGACAAATTCTCCATCTCAAGATTGTTCGTGCGTTTTGTGGACAAATCCCCGCGCAGGCAAACTTTTTTCGGACACTCTCGCTGAACAGGGCGCCGGTCACAGATGCAATCGTGCTAAAGCCTGACACGGCATGGAGGCAATGGTGGCAAATGAATAGTAGACAATACTAGGGAATTGTTCTGTTCATTCTCGTACTATACCCTCAAACCGCCATCATCATAATCATGATCATGCCTCCATAAGAATATGTATAGAAACCCCCAGGTACCGAAAATCTTGTTCGTCCACTCTTGTTCATCATCTCAAATCATACCTCCACTCTCCAGTCCAGAGATGACACTCTGATTACTGTGTCTGGGATTGTCTATATCCATCGCACCACTCAGCACCCTGACAACCTTCTTCCCTCGCTTGGACCCAGCAACAAGGACTTGTGCAGGACACACCACGATCTCATCCTCTCCTTCACCAACATCATCGCCCTTTTTGACCACCAGAGGGAATAGCACAATCTTTACTACTGCTTGGGAACGCTCGAGTTCGTCGTTGCTGGTGTATTCGCCTGATCGTTCGTTCATGAGGGCGGCGTTGAAGTGGACCTTGCGAACAAGATCGCCGTGGGCATCGTATTCAGGTTGGAGAGGCGGGAGCATGATGTATTCGGCCTTCTGCGAGCGCATTTCAATTGATAGTTCGACAGCCAGGCGAAGGACATTGCGCAGTGATGAGAGTATCTGCGGTTCCAATTGAGCTGGTGGCGGTAGCAAGGCAGATAGCACACTGAAGATCTCCTGAGCGACGGCTTCAGTATCGAGGTTGCGCTGTGTTGCGAATGCTGGTCGGCGTGACAGAAGTGTCAATGTAGTCGCTCTCCATTGTGCTACTGCTCGAGGAGGACCGACTTCGGAGAGTATTTTCTCCAGCGATTTGAGCTTCTGTCGTTGTTCTCTATCCATGCCGAACAAGTATCTCGTAAACACGTATTCCCAGATCATGGTCATAACAACGGACATGAAGACATCGCGCCGGCGAATGCGGTCTCCGAGGAGTTTGTCAACATCAGAGCCATCCAGGATGGCATTATCGAGTCTGGCTGCGATCTTGTCATCTGTCAAGTCTGAGGTGAGGCGACACATGCGGTTGTCGGAGTACTTGGAGAAGCGCAGGACCCATTGCTGGACGTGTTGACACAGCTTCTGGCACGACGTATCGAAATAGTCCTCATCGCGAGTCGTAAGGTAATTATCGCCTTTCGACGCGAGGATCTCGCTTTGAAGGAGGCGGATCTGTTGACTAGCAAGATCGAGCTCATCGCGCAGCTTTCTGATCTCAGCATTCTTTTCCTCCAATGCGTTAGCAATCTCCTGGCGAACAATGTCTTCCATGTTATCGCTAAGCTCATGGTGCTGTTTCTTGAGACCTTCGAGCTCCTGGCTCGTGTGGTGTAATTGCTTGTGGGCATTCGCATGCTCGCTCTGCAAGGTAGCGTAAGGGATGTCATTGTTTCCAGTGAAGCTGCGATTGACTTCCGAAAGATTGTTGTTGACTTCGGTCAGCTTCGCAATTTCTCGTTGAAGAGGTTCAAGCAAAGATCGGATCTCTTGAATCTCGGCGTCTTTCTTTTGTAATTGTAAGTCACGTGTTTCGAGCATCTCTTGGAGGCTGTTGTCATCATCTGTTGACGGATGGGTAGGTGTGCTTTGACCGATGGCATCTTGTAGGTAACGGTTTTCCGAAGCAAGTCGGCCGAGTTTAGCTTCTAGGTCAAGAATATGCATGCTTTGGCGTTTCCGCATGCTAGGCGGTCGCGTCGGCGAAATGGTTGGTGAGCTACGGACATCGCCCCAGCCCTCCTGAAGAACAAGTCAGTATTGGTTGTTTGTCAAAATATGCGAATACTTACATAGATGTTTGCCATGTCCGAAGGACGGGAAGCACCGTGGCCGTTGAAGTCTTCGTCTTGCAAAGGCGGTGTGGGGGGAGGTTCGATGGGGATTGTTGTTGGTCCATGCGTTCTACTAGCCGCCCGCAAATCACCTGACAAGCTTCTATTGATTCGTTGCAGGGAAGGTGCGGCTGAATTGTTGCTTGCTGCACTTGAAGATCGGAACTGCTGCCTGTTGCTGCGTGCTGACAGGTTGCTGAGCGAGCTCAGTGGCCGTAAGATGGAAATTTGATCACCCGCGAGTTCCCTATCGGTTGATTGCGAAACTTCTGGCTGGTGATCAGTACCAGAATGCTCTCGGAACAGTTGTTGTGGGGTGGCAGTACGTCTGGCGGCTTTGGTAGTATGACCTGGGCCAGGGGATCCAAGATCGTAGATACTCTTCTTTCTGGTCAGTGGAGGCGACTGATCGGGCTGTGGGTTTGGTGGCAGTGGAGCTAGAGGAGTTGCAGGCCTCTTCAATGGACTTGGTGGAAGAGGCGCTGGAGGCGTTGCGGCTCTCGGAAGTATGGGAGGAAGAGGTACATGGTCTAGCTTGGAAGGACTTGGCGGTAGAGGTACTGGCGGTGTTTGTGGCCTGGCATGAGAAGTCGGGACACTGCGCTCTTCTTCCGATGAGGAGTTGGGCTCATGGAACCTAGTCTTCTTGGTAACCTCCGGAAGTCCATGGATCGCCTTCACGAGACTGGAAACGTCTACAGGCGACTGAAAAAGATACGATGTTCTGTCCTTGGTGGTAGATTCTACGGGCGAGACAGGTTCGGCTTCGTTGGTTTGTCCGGTAGCCTCAGGTGTGAATAAAGAGATGAAGGGGTCGTCTCGTTTGTCTTCTTGACCAGAACTCGATTTTCTCTGCACACTCGGTGGCTCTAAGTTCTTGAACGACCATCTCGGTGTCTCCTCGGGGAAATGGCTAGCAGCTGCTTGGGGTTGCACTTCTGCGGCTAACTTCGCATCGCCATCTCTGGAGGTTGGTCTTGGGATCTCATTGACCATTGCTTCGAGAGTTGAAACATCGGCGAGTTGCTGTGGGACTTGATCTATGCGCTCCTCATTTGACTGGATTGGCTGGTCAATACGGACCGGCAGGAATTGCGAGACTTCGGAGGTGTGAAAGAAATTGGTTTTGGCTAACCTCTTTGGCGATGCTTCGGTTGGATGGTGAGTATTCTCAACAGAGTGAATAGCTGTTTCGGCTTCCTCAGGCTCCCGCACATCCTTTGACTGCTCAGGACCTTCGCCTGCGTCTCTCGCAGGTTCTGCTGTCCCTTCTTGCTTGCTACCGTCGAAGGCTGTAACAAACGCAGCGCCCTCAGACGCAGGTTGGGCAGAATCCTCCGTGATGGCCGGTGTAACCACATCTGGAGTCATAATACTAGCTTGTCTACCCTTCTTGTTCTTCTTCTTTCTCTTTGGTATAGCGAATGAGGATACATCTGGCTCGTACTGAACTTCCTTCACATCAGTTGAGATGTTGGCAAGTGTACCGGGTGCAAAGCCCGAAGCCACCAACCCAGCGGTCAATGCGTCCGTAAAGCCATCGTCTGCAGTCCCTCCTGTCGGCTCTGTCACGGGAACCATCGACTTCTCTTGAGATGTGACTAGCGGAGGACTCACGGTCCGACTATCGCGACTATTTCTCTTTGATCTTCTTGTGGTTGTGAATGTGACCTCTCCAGGATCGGCTTCGCCCAAACTTGCAGGAGATGCTCGTCGGTGAAACACAGGATCGTCGATGACAAGATTGGGGTCAAAGCCAGAGTCTTGTAGACCTGCCGCCAACGTGGCTGCGAAGTCGATATCTTGAGGTACCTGGTTCTCTTCGCCAACAATAGTGTCCGCAGCTTGGACAGTTCCTTCGTGAGAAGAGCCTTCTGCGTTTTGGCTGGTTTCAGCGACCACAGGCTCAATCGTCTCCAACTTGAGAGCATCATATGATGACTGTGAAGCATCTCCTGTGTCTGGCCCTGCGTCAATCTGTGTCTCAATCTTTGAAGGCTCCGGGACTTGAGTTTCAGATGTCAGATACTGGGGTTCGAGAACAGGCTCTACCATTTCTTCGGTGTCAATCATAGAGGCAGACTGTGGTTCCTCGTTACTAGTCAAGGCTTTCTTGGCCTTGCGCTTCTCCTTTTTCGACGGCTTTCGGGAGAAACTCCGCTCGTCTTGGGCATCAGGATCAAGCAAAGTCTCCGGTTCTGCTGCAGGGGTCTCTGATTCGACCGTCTGGAAGGTAGTTTTAATGAAAGGCTCTTCGGTGTTGTCTAGCATTGCAATCTCTCTTGTCTGCTCTCTCTCGGCTTCCTTGATGAGTGGAGGCTCTTCTGGGTTCTTGAGCTTTTTAGCTTTGCGTTTATCCTTCTTCGACTGTTTCGTAGGCAGTGCCCATTCGTCTTCCGGGACAGCTTCTGGAGCTTCTTCGACGACTGGCTGTAAATGCTCTGCGATCTGGGCAGCCAAAGGTTCATCTTGATCATCCTGAACTTCTCGATTACGCTCCACAAGATAGCTTGCTGAGTCCTGCACCGGTGTTTCCTCATCTGCTTGAGGCTCGATAGCCTGAGGTTGCGACTTCATTTTTTCGCCTTTCTTCTTGTTCTTCTTAGAGGTTGTCGTGGTAAAGGAGTCATTCTCCTGATCTAGCCTTGACTCGGGTTCTTGTTCGGCAGTCTCTGTGTTGGAGGCTGCTAGATCATGGGGTTGAGAGAAAGCCTCAGGGATGTTATCGCTGTCTACATCTGCAGTCTTGAGTCCTCCAACATTCTCCAGTTTGATCTCGGTCTCTTGTTCGCGATGGCTTTTCGGGCCGGCCGGCTCATCTCTGATCTCGAGAATCTGCTCACTTGTGTTGGGATCTGTAACTTCGATAGCTGGTGAGTCCTCATGTTGTTCAGGAAGTGGTTCAGTAGGCAAAATAGACCCCGCAAAATTCTCTTCATCATTGCCAGCAGAAACAGTGATGGGTTCGATGGGCGGTTGCTCAGCGGTAGGCTCGAGCGAAGCTCCCGATTTCGTGTCTTGCTCTTGAGCCATGACACTCTGGTCTTCTTCGTCTGGCTCGAAGCTGGCATCTCTGGTTTTAAACTTCTTAGCCTTCTTCTTAGCCTTTTTGGATAGTTTGGCTGTGAAAGGCTCAGTTTCTTCGACGAGTTCTTGAGGAGCGAACTTCTCTGAGATTCCAGTGGGGTCTTGACTGTCTTTCACCGAGGCCAAAAGATTGCCTTTTGAGAATTGTTCAGAACTTGGGGTACCAGGGGTCGGATGTTCCACAGCTTCAAATTCTTCGAGCGGATCTTCGAAGATTTGTTTCGTTTTCTTGACCTTCCTCTTTTCCTGCTTCGACAGCTTTGCTGCAACAGGTACAAATCTATCTTCCAGGTCAGACTCTTGATGCGTTAACGACTCTTCAGGTAAGTCTGTTTCGGGAGCCTGGGTCATTGTTGTCTCATTCGTCGGCGCGAGCTCTTTTGATGGCTCAATGTGTGTTGGTTCTTCGGGTGCTTGGAGACGCTCGTCTTGAGGTACAGTGTCACCCATGTTCCTAGGTGTCTCAACTTCTTCCGAAGGTTCAGTGGAGTTATGATCAGAGATTGTCTCGGCCATGATCAGTTGGTCGAGTACACTCGGAGCCTGGTCTTCGACGACAGCGGGCTCAGGGTGAGCGACCTGAGCATCGACGGGCTCCCCAATGACGCTTGATGCGAGATTCGTGTGTTCCGATCCGAACGCGATAGACGAGGCTATGTCTTCTTGAGCATCCTTGTGTGGTTCGACGACATCTACGGTGCCAAACTCTTCATCGATGGAGAGCCGTTCAGCCTGTTCGGGCTTCGGACTCTCTGTCGTCAGTTTTCCTGTTCCAGCAGTGTGCTCTTCTGACTTGTCTTCGGACAAAACCTCATCCACACTACCAGGTTTTTTCGCATCACATGAGGTCTCCAGACCTTCCATGTGACCAATAGCATCAGGCTCAGCGGTATTCGCATCATTGTGATGAGTCTCAGGAATGATTGCAGCTTCTGCAGGAGACGACTGTGCGACCTCGGTCAGTGTGGCCTGAACAACCGAAGATTGGGCCACCTGGTCTGACTTGTCGAGAGGATCCGAATTTGTGTCTGGCTCGACCTCAATGCTCGACTCTGGAGGGAGCTCTACTTGTGTCGATTCGAGGGCTGAGCTTGGCTCAGCGGTTTCCGGCAAGTAGCTTGTGTCCTTCTCTGATGTTGACTGTTGTTCGAGAGTCTCTGCGAAAGGTGAAGCTATGTCTGCTGGCGTGGACTTCTTCGCTTTTCTCTTCTCCTTCTTAGAGAGCTTCCTTGCAAATGGCTGGTAGTCGTCGGCATCGGGTTCAGCTTCCGGCATCTGTGGAGGCGCGGGAGTATCATCGAAATCAGATGTTGTAGGTTCTTGATTCTCAACATCGATCGAGCGTTCGGACAGTTCCTCGGGCGCTGTTGAAGATGTTGCTTCGATCGCCTCATCTTGGACTGGTTCGGCTTCAAAACCACGCTGCTTGGATCTTCTCGCTTTCTTCTTGTCTTTCTTTGATTTCTTGGAGGAGAATGCTTCGAATGGGGCTTCGGGCGCAGCAATATCGTGAAATTGTGATGTCTCCGCAGCAGGGGCCTCGATGTGGGACTCTTTGTCTTCCAAGTTGACGTCGAGGCTTTCTTCTGGCTCAATGACAGATTCTGCTTCTTGAGAGGCGTCGGTATATTCCCTTGACCCTTCTTCTCCTAGGTCGTCGAGGTCGGTGTGTGCTGTGGTAGATTGTTCGAACACGGATTCTTGCAAGACGACATCGGCGTGATGAGCAGTCTGCAAGTCGGTCTCATCGTTGTGCTGTTCCCGTCCGGCTCTGACGTCTGGTTCTTCCACCTTTCGATCTTCAGTATGCATGGACGTTTTTCTAGGTAGGTTATGGACAACTTCGTCGGCTTTCTCGGTCTGATCTTGGGACAATGTTTTCTCTTGCGCACCGGCAGATTCAAAGTCAGCGCTGGCTTGCGTCGGCGTAACGGAACGACTATCTAGCTGAGGCTGTTCGGATGGCTGTTCAATCTCAAACTCACGAGTCGGAACTGAGAGCGCAGTATCTGCGGTAGTGTCAAAATATTGTCCTGAGCTGGTCTCCGCAGGAGTCTCAAAAACTTGTTCAGTGAGCTCTTCGACGGGTGTTTCAAAGTACTGCGCAGCAGTTCCCTCTGCAGGAGTCTCAAAGATATCGGGAGTGATGGGTGTGTCTTCAGGCGTTGTAGTCTTCTCAGGTTGCTGTACTACTGAACCTTGTGTGCTCAGTGTGTCTTCGGCGGGTTCCATGAACTCCGTCACAGATTGCTTGCCTTTCTTGCCCTTCTTGCCCTTCTTCTTGGACATGGGCACTGCCCATTCGTCTTCGGCTATAGCGGATGAAGGCTCAGCGACTAGTTCAGGCTCATCTTGAACCACTTTTGCTTCCGCAATTGGTGCTATTTCCGAAGCACGAACCTCCGTGGCAGACACGTCGTCTAGAGGCGGCGCCATGTCTGCCTCGATCTCTGTCCCAGGTGTGGTCGAAGCCTGTTCGTACTTTGCTTCGTCGATGTTCGAGAAGTATGGCAATTCTTCCACCTCAACTGTACTCTTGCTGGTGTCCTCAGAGGGAGTGTCCACTGCCTCTCTCGATCCAAGGTCGGGAACATGTTGTACGCCGACAGCTTCGGGCTCTAGTTCCTCGGCTGCGGGCACCTTGTGGCTCCCACCGTATTGAACATAATTAGCTTGAGGCACTTCAGCATCCAAAGACTGGTTTTCGTCGATAGGAGAAGGAGCTGCCGACTCAAAGAATGCTGCTTCCTTTTTCGCTTTCTTGCCCTTTTTGCCTTTCTTGCCCTTCTTCGATGGCACTGACCACGAGTCCTCAACGGGTGTAGGCTCGTGACTTTCTGAAGCTATGGAGCTTCCTTCTTGGGTCAAGGCTGGAATCACTTCGGTGGGCTCAAGCACAGTAGCAGGAGGCTCTGTCGCGCTGACTCCGAGGGAAGATAAGACATGCTCTTCTCCTGCCGGAATGGACCTGAGAACCTCAGGACCTGCTTGATCTAGAAGCGCGATGTCGGAATCGGCAGAGTCAACCGTCTCAGGAACTTCAGTCGTTTCGTTCGGCTTATCGGTCGACGCTTCAGGCTCCGGCGGGAGAGTTTTCTCAATTTGTGGCTCTGCCATCGATGCAACGGTCTCTTCGCTCTCAGATGCGAGAGTTTCGTCCACGGCCTTTGGCATATCAGTCTCGCAATCGTCGGCCACCTCTTGAGTTAGTCTTGGCAGGTCTCCGATTAGACCGCTAGCGGAGACAGGAACTTCATTTGACTCGGGATGCTGCACAGGCTGCTCGAGCAGATGCTCAAATGTGTCTTGAGGGAGAGCAGTAGAGTTATTTAGATCAGATGATGTTGGCTCATCTTTGAGATTCTCAACTTCTTGTGATTTGCTGCCTGGAAACCAAGAGAACCAAGAGGATCTCTTGTTCGTAGTCGGTTCCCGTGCTGCGGCCATTTGCTCACTTGCAGTCACTTCCTGTGGCTCTGCTTGAGAGACTGGCCGTTGCTGATCTTGCTCTGCATTCGGCTCAGTGGTGGAAACCATATCGGCAACGGCGTCCGAGATGGGTTCGGAGAGTACAGGCTCCTCTAAGTCATTATCTGTGTCACAAGGAAGTGCTATGTCTTCGGGCAGAGTCTCCAATGTGGAACCAAGAGGTCCGTGAGGAGCATCGATAGTGTGTTGAGGTGTTTGGGTCTCGACCTGACCTTCAGAAGCTGGCTCTGCGGGTATCTCTTGCTGGGCCGCTGTGATGGGCTCTGACGCTAGCTCGTACTCGTCCTGAGCGCTAGGATCTCGAGGTGCTTCAGCAGGCGTATTGTCTTCGTGAATGGACTGCTCGATGGGCTCATTCGTAGTTTGATCTTCGACAGACTGTACCAGAAGCTGCTCGTTCTCTTTTTTCTCGCGAGACTGAAGATCGGAATTGACGAATGATGGTTTCTCGGCCTCCTCGGCCTCTCTATCTTCAGAAGCAAGCAGCATATCTGCAGCAACAACAGGTACTGCAATCGAGAGTGCGGCCTTCTTCGCCTTCTTTTTGTTCTTCTTCCGCTCTGCCTTGGACATTGTGTAACTTGACTCTTCTGCTGGTGTCTCCTCATCCAATTGTCCGAGGCTCGTGGACTCTGTTGATCCAGTAGCAATGTCGGCTGTATCGATCTTCTCCAAAACATCAATCCTGGACTCTTGTCCATGAGATATAGTCGGCTCGAGATCTGCAGCTTCATTTCGTGCTTCACTGCCTGGATATCGGTCATCCTGGGGCATGGCTTCCGTGTATGTCTGGGCCTCGGGAACATCTTCGACTGGTGCAAACTCTGTGACTGGCTCATTCAAGACCCCAGATTTCTGCTTCTTCTTGCCTTTCTTCGACTTCTTGCGTGTCAACAGTGGGGACATAGGCTCGCTCTCTTGCCTCGAGGATTCAGCTTCTTGGACAGGGGTTGTCGGTCGCTCAATCTCTGGCACCTCGTCCTCAAAGGGGGTCGATGATCCTGGCAGAGGTACCTGACTGGCGTCGATGGGTTTTATCTGGCTCGACTCTTCGGCTGGCTTGAACCATGTATCAACAGCATCCTGCGCATCTTTTTCGCGCCTTCGTGCAAGCTCTGCTGGCGTTTCACGGACAGGGTCTGGGTCATCTGAGATAGACGCTGTGCCCAGTTTGGTAGGCTTCTTGTCCTTGCGCTTCTTGCCAGAGGAAGTGCGACTCGAGTCAACTTCTGGTGGATTGAGCTCCAGGATCTGTTCTGTAATCTCCTTGTCAACAGTCGTGTCCGGGTCTTCAGCGTCGCTCAAGTCGCCCCAGACATCACTGGCCATTGGATCTTGATTCACGAAGGGTTCTACTTCCGCATTATTTTTACGCAAAGTCTCAGCAGAGACACGTTCAACGACGCCTTCGGCAGTAACAGCGATTTTGTCTCTTGGTTCCTCGACAAGCCCCTTCTCTGCTTCTTGGCGCAGATGCTCTTCGTGCTCCATATCACTCCATGAGTAGTATTCTGGTTGCGCGTGAGGATGATGATGAGGCTCGAAAACGTCCTTTGGGAATTCTGTTGCTTTCGGCGTAGTCTGCGTAGATCCAAGAATGTCTTCGGGTTCTCCATGATGAACTTGATCGAAGGTCGGCGGGCTCGAGTTATACTGCTCGCTAGGATCAAAATCTTCAGCGGCGGACTGCCAGTCCTCGCTGCTCTGCAAGCTAGAGGAGCTAGTGCTCCGACTGGGAGGTAGACTCGGCAAGTTCTGCTCCACTTCATGATCTTGAGGTTTGCGTGTTCGCTCGAGGAGATACAATGGCCTGAACTCGGTCGAGTGTATGAATTCGGTAGACAGCGGTCTTTTCGCCTTCGGCGTGATCGGTGATGAGGGAGATGGTGCTATAGGAGAGCTGAAGCTGACCGAACGTTCTCGTGGAAGGCTGGGAGATGTCGGTGGACGCCGAAACCTGAAAGGAACCGCAGTCGAGGAGCTGATCCGCAAGGGCACGATTGGTCTTGCTGGAGTCATGTGCTCAGAGGTAGGAGACAACCCCTCCGTAGGCGACGTGCTCGATGTGGCTTCGACGACCTCGGGTGCAGCAACATCTACTTCCTCGTGCTCCTTGACATTTGATAGGCCCTCCAATTCAGCAGAAGATGTCTGCAATACTGGAGGCTTGGCAGATACCGACGAGTCTTGTTTATTATCCTCTGGCAGGAGTGCAGATATCTGTGGTTGATCGACTGTCTCTGGAGTCTGTGACGATGACAGAAGATCGTCCTCGGGTAGAGGCGTGGACTCCTCATCCTCTACCCGCTCCACTAAAAAAGACTGGTCTTGATCACGAAGTGATTTGCTTTCTCGAGAAATTGACCTTTTGTGCTCTGAATCGTCGTCCCGGTGTCGATGTCTGTGTTTGCGTCTTGACTCCGAAGTCGCAGATCGGGTATCATCGAATTCCTCTTCCGGAGATCGACTGTTGTCTCTGCTGTGATGCTTGTGACGACGCTTAGATTCTGAAATCTGAGAGCTAGCATCATCGTCTACAGTTTGGTCGCGATGATGTCTGCGATGATGTCTGGAGCTGCTCGAATGCCTTGACGATGCGTCATGGTCGACATGGGAACGAGATCTTGAGGTCGAACTCCTACGCTCTTCGTAGTCGTCGATTGGCTGTTCAGAGCTGCGTCGTCTATGGTGATGCTTAGAGCGTTCTGCATCATCGCTAAGACGCTTCTTCTCTTCGCTGACCGTGTCATCAGACGTCTTGCGACGGAACAAACTCAGTATTCCGCCCTTCTTCTTGCTCTTACTGTCATCATCGTCCTTCCTGGAGCTGTGAGAACTGCGAGAGCGAGCAGAGATTACAGAAGATTGATCATCGACATCTTCGCCATCACGTCGAGATCGGTGTTTGTGCTTACGGGAGCTTTCGTAAGGCTCGGATGCTGCCACTGATGAGCTTCTTCGAGGTGAGGTAGACCCCTCACGTTCGCGATGCGACTTTCGAATTTTGCGTCTTCTGCTCCCATCTTCCTCGCCGACAGGGGCTGACACTACAGATGTGGCATCTCGTTCAGATTCGGGGGATGGTAGATCCTTCCCAGTTTCTACTGCCTTGTCCTCGTCGGGTGGTCCGGCGTTACCTCGAGGCTCATATGATCGCGATCCCGTAGGCTCGTTGTTTTGTGTGACGCTGATAGGTTCAATGTACTCATCCCATGTCATCGCTGAACGAAGTGGAGATCCGACAGCAGGATAGTTGAGCAGACTGTTCCGCTTCGACTTCTTAGGCCTCTTGCTGCCTGGAAGCATGTCCAGGTCGTCAAAAGCATGGCTAGGTAGAGATGGCCGGCGCTCATACACAGGCGATGTAGGAGTAGACTGTGAGATGGTATCGCGAGGCTCAGAATGCGCTGATTGTGGGCGTTGTCGATCGAAGTCTTCTGGTTCGCTTTTCCTTCGAGTTGGAGATCGAGATCTGTCCTTGTGAATGAGAGTTCCAATAGTCGCAGCTGCACCAGCTATTGCCGCTGCCTCAACATGGCTGGATGAGCGATGGGTATCGCTGTCGATGTATCTCGGCTCGTCTTTTGACATAGGACTGGACGCTTCATAGTCATCTTTGTTCTCATCTCGCGAACTTCTACGTGCTCGCTCACTGACCGTGGGCTGAGACATAGTCGATCGTTCGCTGTGATCGTCGAAAGACGACCCACGGTCGTTCTCGAGAGCCGCCTTCTTAGCCGCCTTGTCTCGCTTTCGCCTCTCTTTCTTGGTCATGAAATAGTCATCTTGATCTTGTTCGACGGATTGCGAGCGCTCAAGTCCCTCAGGGGGTTGTCTATCCTGCGTCACTTCTGACTCTACCTGTTGTGCGTCATGGTTGAACGAGTTTGCGTTTTGCTGCGGAGAAGATGCTCGCTCGTGCTTGTGATCCGTATATACAGTATCTGATTCGGGATCGTCGAATCCGCCAGGAACATGAGGCATGTGTTCATCAGACTCACTCGAATTATTGACTTCTCCTTCGACGAAGCCTTGCACAGGAGGTGCACCTTCCGTTCCTGGGGAGTCCAGGGTAAAAGCAACATCGGATACACTCTCTACAAATGGTTGTCGGTAGAATTGATCCGAGGCTGTGGATGGTGCTTCGCGTGGTATCTCCTCAATTGACTCATCTGGTCGGTCGTGGTCGAGAGTCTGATCGCTTGTTACGCGCCAGTTGCGATCAGGCTCTTCCTGAGAGGGCGCGGTGTGAACATATTCGGTGCGCAAGTCTGAGATTCCGTGAGGTATTTCATCAGGCAAGACAACATATTCTTGGGAGGACTCAGGAGTCGTAATCTCATAGAAGCGAGTCTGATCTTCTCCCCAGCTGACTTTGCTAGACTTCTGCGGTTCAAATTCGACATCGGATTCTTGACTGCCTTCACGGACGGCTCTTCTCGAGGCACTGACGGGTGACTTGTCATCTCTAGCTGATCCTGCATAGCTTGTAGGTGGGGTTGGTGCAATCACGTTGAGCTTGGGAACGTCCCATGGTGTCATGCGTTTCTCATCGCGTAGGTTGGAGTACTGATATGGTGCCTGATAAGGAGGCGGCGGTTCATTCGGCATCGATGCAAGCTGGACCTCTGGAATATGGTAGACTTGATAGTCAGTGTCGTCGACGGGTCCATGAACTTTAGTCTTGCCTTTGGACGGTTCGAAGAGCTCTTTGGGAGCAAAGAATTCGGCTTGAGATGGGGTAGGATCTCTGTATCTATCCTCAAGATCAGCCACGACTTTAGCAGCGGCCTTTCGAGCCAGTTCACCATGACGAGCCAAGTCGCTATGGCTGCGCCTACGGGTAAAGAAGTCCGGATCGATGAGATCGTCATCCATGAGAGGCTGGCCGCTGTGCTCATTTGAGGGTTCGTAGGAGCGAGTCGCATAAGGGACGGCAGGATTGCTTCTGGTGTCTTGACGATGATTATCATGATCGTGTTTTGTGTCGACAACAGATGGTCTCGGAGCAGTGGAGGGTCCTCCCCATGGCTTCTGAGCTGAGTCTTGTCTCGCACCTGCCGTCTGCTGAGCTTGCCAAGCTTCGAGCACTCTCTGCTTCTCGGCTTCACGAGCTTGTTCGGCAAGTGCATTCTGCATGAACCTCTTGATCTCTTCTTCTCGCTGTCGATCGGCTTCCCGCTCCCGAGCTTCAGCAGCGGCCGCTTCTCGCATCTGGGTTTGCTGCTTTTCGGCTTGCTCTGCAAGAATTTTATGACGCTCGGATTCTTCAGCTTGACGTCTTGCGATCTCGTCAGCGAGTCGTTTCGATTCCTCATGCATTGCTCTTTCACGATCGGCTCGAGCACGCTCTTTGCTCTCCCGCGCTTCTTGCCTGGCTCGCTCTTTGCTATCCTTAGCATCTTCATTGCGTTGTTGGCGTTCCTCCTTCTTAGCTTGCTTCTCGGTAAGCTCGAAGCGCACATTGCTAGGACTATCATCTCTATCTCTACTCTTGTTGTTCGAGAGTATTCCAGCTGTAACCGCACCCGCTAGTCCTATTATCGCGGCATTGCGTGTTGTATGGTTCGAGATAGGACTTGATTGAGTGCGCCTCAATTCGGTCGGTATGGGCGGACGCGCAGATGTACGAGGGCTTGATTGGTCAGGGTGAGCGTGGTAGGGTGAGTTCTGAGTATCAAAAATGCTGGGTCGAAGAGCCATAATCGGCTGCGGCTGCTGAATAGGCATGGCCTCAGTCGTGTATGCTTGCTCGGGGAAAGCTCCGGGCATCGATGATGGGCCGTGTGCGTCAGAATGCATTGGGCTAGACATCGGTGCCGGGTGTACATATTGCAATGGCTGGGACGCAGTGACATTCGAGTCTCTGCTCACATGGCTGTCATCGCGATGAAGGTGCGGCATGTCGTCAGTACTACCCTTCTTTGCTGATTTCCTACGCCAGCGCCAGCTCCATTTATCAGTGCCCGAACTTTGCGAAGTGATAGATTCCGAGCTAGGTTGACGTCTGGGTGCTTTGCCTTTGATGTCGTAGTCTCCAAACGCAAGGCCTGATGAAGCACTGTCGCTCTCGTCTTCGGTCGCAGATTCCCAGCCCTCTTCCTCACTCGCAGCATGTTTGCTTCGCTTCGTGTCGTAACGAGAGCTCCTGTTTCTGACATCTTTCAACTCCGATCTTTTGCTCCCTGGTCTACTTCGTTGCATGGCGCTCAATGCGGCTGCGGTAGCACCGATTCCTAGCAAAGTGGCCTTCAGGTGCTCATCAGAGCTCTTCCTTGCGGCTGTCTTAGACGGTTGGCCGTTCTTCATCGTACGACTGCCAAAAGCCAGCTCCGAATTGGCGGACGATGAGGAGGAGTTGGCAAAGTTGAAGAACCCTTTCCTCTTGCTCTTTTTCGGCCGTGTTGTGACGCGCTGTTTCGAAAAGAGGCCAGTAAACATACCCTGTTGCTGGGGTGAAGATGAGCGTGAGGCCTTTGCTGCTGTACGTTTCTGGGAGCTCGTCAATCCAAGAATTTGACCTAGGGACGGGCTCTGGCTCCTTGATCTGCTCTTGTGGCCTCGAGGAGATCTTGGTTGGGATGTAAGGCGAGAACCTGGACTCGGGTGACGCACATGGATCCGTTCTTCAGACGGTGGACCCTCTGCAGCCATGCGGCCAGACTTCGTAGCTTTTGACCGATCGTCTCTGCTACGTCTTGACTCTGATCCAGAATGATCCGATCGTCTTCCAGAGATTCGATGGTCGGTCTCGAAGCGAGCGCTAGCACTGCCGTTCACGCTTCTGTAGTCGGTCGTACGTCTCTCGTGGCTAGAAGCGCGGTTTCCCTGTCCATTTCTATGACTAGCAGTCTTGGAGGCTTCATCCATCCTTCCAGACTTGACACTGTATGTATCGTCAAAGTCACGCGAATTCTGCCACAGCGATTTGCCGACTTTTGAGATTCCGTAAGCAGCAATACCGGCACCTAGCCAGCTACTCTGTGTGCTGCGACGCTCGCTATCTGATGAATGATATCTTGCATCCTTGTCAACTCTGCTGTTCCTGGACCCATTGGTGTAGGAGCGATGCAGCGAATCACCGGATCGTCTTCGTAAAGAATCCGATGAGCGTCTACTCCCACGATTGTGCTTTCTTGGAGCGTCCGAAGCGTTAGAGCGAGGATCAAAGCAATATTTGCAAACACCGATGTACTCGGTGTACTCCTCCATCTTACGGACATCTTCGTGGTCCCTCCACCAATCGACAAATTTGCTGATAGGGCCCTTGTGTCTATGTTGCGTTGCCATGCCTCCAGAAGTATATGGCCGTGGGGGAGAGTTACCGTACATTGTGGCACCGCCGATGGTTCCGATTGGGGCTGAGTGATTGTGCTGATGCGTTTTGTGGTGATGATGACCATATACACCGGCAGCTACACCAGCTGTGGCCGCTGCATACTGCGGCGTGTGGTTCACTGCCTGCTGCTTACCTTTTCCTGGATACTGGGCTGCTAGAGGCGTGCCATTGTTGTGACTGAGCAAGACAGGCATGGACGGAACAGCATGAGGGGACTGACTATACACATCATGAGATTCGTAACGTCCAGTTCCAGTAGCTTCGGCAGGCCGATGTTGCTGACTAGGAGAAACTTGGCCTGTGAGGTTGTTCATAGCATGAACCGGATATGATCCATTACTTGCAGAGGCCACATGTATAGCGGGTTGGGAATACGCAGAACTGCTAGGGACGGACGGCTCCGCTAGTCTGTCGGGTCTTGTGGACGGGTTCTGAGATGGATTAAATGACTGCGAGGGGGGCTGTTGATTTACAGCCTCAGAAGGCTGCATTGGAGACTGTGAGTAGTATTCAGCAGCAGCGCCTGCATTCGACTGAGGGAATTGATTGGCAGGTGTGGAAGCAAAGGAGCTCCGAGGTCGAGATTGATCACCAACGAAGTATTCGCCAGCCTGACCTTGTGTGGACATCGGACCAAATGAAAGCTGCGCATATGTCGCAGGATTCTGACCAGGAAATTGGTCTTGTACATGGGAAGATGTACCAAAGGAGTTTTGCGGATAGCGCTCGAGGTTCAGTGCACGCTCATTCGTTGAGGACTCATCGCCTGAAGAGTGATATTGTAGAGTCCTGCCGTATTTCTGACCAGCGTCACCATTGTACGAACTGTCGAAGTAATCCTTCCTGTCTGCTCGAGCGTCTGCTGACGGTAGATCGCCAGCACGAGAATATGTGTCTCCCCATCCATCTTCTTGCATACTAAGAGTTCTGATTGCTTCTTCGGTCAAGGTCAGAGGTTCGAGCTGATTGAGCGGTTCGGAAGTGGTGTAGTAATTCGGGGAACCATTCACAGGAGGCTGAGTCGAGGTCGACTTCTTGCTTGCATGCTTGCTGGAGCGTTCGTCGTTGCGAGCGTGCTTGCGATGGGCCGACGAGGAAGCCACTGATTCGGTACGGCGACTCGATTGATCCGACTTCTTTCGCTTGGATGAGGAGCCCGAGTTCTTGCTGCTAAGTGATCTGAACATGGTCGGCGAGATGTGCGCACCAGGCAGCGGTACGCGGTTTCGCAAACGGTAGGAGGCTTCACCGCAACAGCAGTTTGAAGTGCGAGTAAACAATTCAAGGCTTGATTATATCGATTATCGTCGTGTCTGAGATGTTTCTAGAGTCATGATATCGTGAGTCGTGAGTGATGCATGCAAAGAGCAAGCGGCAAAGTCGAGGCTCGGTGCAGAAATCACACGAGTGCGACGAGAGACAAAGGTGTTTGGTCAATCTAATGTGGCAGGCGCTGGGTTGTCGCGTTTGCGCCTTCCCCATGCATCTTGCAGCTCACCTTTCCCTGCTTGGGTTTGGTGCCCGACTACTTTCCCAGCCTCCCGCATTTTGGCAAGCCCACCCGTAAGCAGGGCAACCGGGAGCTTGTTCTTGAGAATTGTTGCAGGGTGATGCCATCTGTGTACCCTGCTCACTGGAGGCAAGTCGTCTAGAGGCATGCAAGAGAGGTTTTCATAAGCTCGACGTCAAAGGTATGAACGTTGTGCGGGACCCCATTTTCTGGATCAAGCTTTGGGGTGGAAACGGCCCGCGCGAACCATTATTACCATGTGTCTATGGACATGCTATTACGAGTCATACGGTGTTTCGTTCAGTGTCGCAAATTGGAGGAATACGTCTTTGTATATGAAGCTAATTAGCTCTCTTGGTTCTTGGTCTTGTTCTTGATGGTATCTATCAAATGTGGGCAAATCACCACTAGTGCGGCGAGCATGTTTTCATGTTCCTCGCGGCCTTTTCAGATGGCTCTACGATCTCGTGGCCAAATTCTATGTGGTTGCCGCGACTGAGCCAATTGCAACGCATGTCAGTCGCACAAAGCGCGCACGCTCTTTTGTCGAGCGAACCAAATGACACTCTGGAAGTGGTGTCATGGGCTAGCAGTTGTACTGTAGCTGGGTATCTTAGAGAGAATGATTCAACGACATTGGTCAATGGGCAATTTCATGACCAGCGGAATATTGTTCGGAAGTCGGAGGTAATCGAGCTGTTCAAGCGACCGGCGCACCGAGCTGAGCACGCAGGGCGATAATCTGCTGGCGTGATACAGGGTCGAGTTGGTTGATCTGATCGATGGTCATAGAAAGGACTTGGGCGATGAGGTCCTGCTGACTGGCTGCAGCGGCCTGCTGGGGCGGAGGAGGTGGCGCAAAAGCAGGCTGTTGCACAGGTGGTGTAGGCTGCTGGTAGTGTTGAGGAGGGTATCCAGGATAGCCGGGTTGAGGAGTGGGTGCATAGGCGGCTTGAGGAGGCTGGGGCATTGGTGGAGGAGGAACAGGTGCTCCGGCAGGGAACTGTGGGTTCTGAGGAGCAGAGGCCTGAACGATGCTGCTGAGCATGCTTGTGTCGACAAGGCCCAAGAGGAGAAGTGCCTGGAAGATGGCATATGCGAGTTGGGGAGCTTGGCGCAAGAGCTCAGTTGCTTGATTGGGGTCCGACATGACGAGACCCTTCATTTGGGAGATGATGTCGAGCAGTTGAGGGGCAGGGATCGCGCTCAGTGTCTTTGAGATGGCGTCAGGGCATGTCAAGCCAGCGGGCAAGTCGGTGCCTGGAGGAAGAGGAGGGAGCATGGGAGGTTGTTGGTTTGCGCTGTCGTTGGCATGCGATTGCATGCTGTTGTTGTTACTGTTGTCGTTTGAGTTGTTGTTTCCACCGCCACCGCCGCTGTTGTCGTTAGACCAGTCGACGCGCAACTTGCGGCCCATGATTTCGTGGTCGTTCAGGTTGCGCACCGCCGAAGCTGCGGCATCTGGGTCTGCGAACTCCAAGAAACCGAAGCCCTTTGGTCTACCAGTCTCCTTGTCGTGTACTAGTCTGAAGTTGTTCACCGAGCCGACTCTTCCAAATGTGTCGATGATCTGTTCCTCGCTAACACCTATGGCGCGAATCAGCATTTGTCGCGTGTGGTGCTTGGCGAGGAGAGTGAGAAGACGTACCGTAAGGGATGTTGCCGATGAAGACAACTCTTCCATTCTTTTCGGGCGCCATGATTGATGATTGTGATGAGTTGAATGGTCGTGAACGCCGAGATCCATCTCGACGCGCAAGACGCCCTGCAAGCTCGCTCGCACCTCCGCCGTTCAATGTCTTGGCAAGCATGTGAATGGTCGACATTATTTATTGTTCTCGCTGTACTCGTACAGAACTAGCGGCGTAACACAAGGAGAATAATGATTTCCTCTAAGTTATGCTGTCTGTAAGATTCAATCTCAGATTTAATCGATGAAATATTTCGCTTTCAACTCTAAAAGGGATGCCCGACATGTGTGTTGACATCAAGCAGTCTGCGAGTTGTGTGACAGAAACATGATTGTAGCTCTAGGGCCACCAAAACCGATTAAACTGTCGCAAATATTGGTCGACAGGATGCAAAGTATTTGAATGTATCACCAGATGTATTAGCCGTTGCTGAACCGTCGATGTCGCCGTGTTATGACCGTTTTTATGCTAGAAAGTCATGTCAGAGGGGTGACCCTGTATACAGGCTACCAAATATGAAATCGACCCAGTAGATCAGGAAAGCATTCTGCGTGCGGCAGACGACCGAGGGGAACTAAAAGCTATTACTCGAGGTGTCTTCTGCTGAATTCCAGCAACCCGACTGTGCAGAGGAACCAAGAAACAGTGCTGGAAGTTTGGATATAAAGTACATTTTGGAAGATTGATTATACACAATGTAGTCCCGACTGTAGTTCCTGAGCCTCATTCAGCGTTCAGAAGCATTCAAGAAACAGCTCCGTAGTTGCTGGCCTCAGCAACCTGCTTGGCCTGGAGCAAGTTTTGCTCAGCCTTCTCATTCCTCTTCATAGCCTGCGCCTTGTTGTGCTTCGCTCTCTCGTCGATCTTGCCCACAGCATGCTTTCCACCAGGCAAAACACCCTTTGGCAACTTCTGCCCCTTGTTGCCGAGCAGACCAGCCTTTCTCGCATTTTTCTCGCCCTTGCCAGGAGCAACACCTTGTCCAGCCTCGATCTCCAGAGCCCTTAGCTTTTCAATGGCCTTTTCGGATCCTTGTGCGGCGGAGCGACGAAGGGTGCGGCGTTCTAGCTTGTCGCTGCGCTTTGCGTTGTATTCTGCTTGACTCTCGACTTCGCTGGGTACGGGCGGCCGTTGAGTGATGGGTGTGCCGAACGGAACGAGGATCTCTGAGACGACGTGGTGGACGTGCTTTGCTGCGCGGAAAGGACGAAGTGCGACAACGTCGCCAATGTTGAGGGATGTGTTAGGGTCGTGTACCAGATGGTCTGAGTGGTCCTTGAAATGCTGTGCAGAGAATGTGGGTTAGCCTCTGTTTACGCAGCGAGACGTACATGGATAGCGACGGCGCATACCTTTCTCAAGTACTTGTTCCACTTCTGACCGGGTAGTCTGACTTTGACTGTCTTCTCCATCTTTCCAGCGCTGACGACGACACCGACTGGTCGCGACTTGCCCGATGTGTTCCCATCGGTCTCTTCCAAGGCGAGAGTCTGAGGTTGGCCGTCCTGGACTACCGGCGTAGTAATGGGCGCTGTGAAATCTGAAGGGATGGGCGCTGTTGTTGAGGCGGGCGCAACTTCAGTGGCGAAGCATCTGGTACTGCGCCAGGCCTGAATTGAGGGGCGAGTGCCTGCGAAAGCCCTCAAGGGGAGACTGAGTGTCCTGCTAGCCATGGTTGTGTGTGGTATTGCCTCGGCCTTGCATCTCGAATTCTACATTCGTCGAGATGTCTGAATTGGCGCACAGACCATCCTGTTTTCCGCATCACCTCCGCGCATCATGAACTAAATTTATAGCAGAAAGACAGAATTATCGGATGCATGATCATGGGAGACACATATTGAAATGGAAAAGAGCAGTCTACGTTCTTCGTGCTTCTAGAGTGTTGTGAGTAGGAAAGCTAGCAAAATTTACAGACCCATTGACATTCAGCCGCTCGCTGTCTTTCATTACGCCTTGTACGCCAGCCATGCCATAGTTGTCAAGTCAAGACAACTTCATCCAAAAACCTTCATGCCCTCTAGATTGTTGTCGTAGCTCTCTTTGCGTCAGGTCTTTTCGGAGTTGAAGTACCCGAGTTGACGCCCGAGTTGACACCAGAGCCAGGGGTTTCGTCCTCAGCGGAGGTGTTGTTGTGTGTGGTCTCTTCGACAACCTTTCCGAACTGCGACTGCTTGACCTTGATCTTCTTCTCGGCCTGCTCCGAAATTCTGGTAAGTTCATTGACGAACGATTCACCCCACCAAGCACTGTCGATTGTGTTAGTACATATTATCTATCATGAACTGACGGTCGATGGGCTTACCTGGTGTACTTGTTGACGTATTTGGCAAGCTTCTGGTAGTTGATGCTTCTCTGCTCGTCTCCCATGGTGACAGCGTCGTGAATGGCATCGGCCAATTCTTCCGTGTTCCAGGGGTTGACGATGATGCTGCCGTTGAGACTCTGAGCTGCGCCAGTGAATTCGGACAAGATCATGGATCCATGACGCTTCTGCTGCGTTGCGATGTACTCGTAGGACACAAGGTTCATGCCATCGCGGGTCGACGAAACGAGACAGACATCACTGACAGCGTAGAGTGCAATCAACTCATCAAAAGAGACGGACTTGTGCATGAAGTGGATGGGCATGAATTCGATAGTGCCTATGACTCGTTAGATGGTGGAATGCATGTTTTGTCAGAAGAACTTACCAAATTTGCCGTTGATTCTGCCGACCAACTCGTTCACGACAGCACGGAGGTTCTGGTACTCCTCGACATCCTGTCGTGAGGGAACAGCGACTTGCACCAGGACGACTTTGCCAATCCACTCGGGGTGTTCTGTCAGGAAGACCTCAAGAGCATGCAGCTTCTGAGGAACACCCTTGATGTAGTCCAAACGATCGACACCAACGATCAGCTTGACGCCTTGGAACTTCTTCTCGAGCGTCTGAATGCGTTCCGCAACCTTGGGCTTCTTGAGGCCCTCCTCGAACTTCTCGGGATCGATACCGATAGGGAAAGCTCCAACAGTGACAACCTTGCCCTGGAACTCAACTGTGTTGGGCGTTGTCGGAAGTTGACTACAAAATGTTAGCGACACATCTTGACCTGTATGGAGAGTGTGCGAGCTTACAGGATTCTTGAACAACTGCTGAGGAAGTGCCTAGCATAATCATAGGTGTGGAATCCGATCAAGTCGCAGTGTAGGACGCCGTTCAGGATCTCGTTACGGACGGGCAAGATTCTGTAGATCTCGCTACTGGGGAAGGGGGTGTGGAGGAAGAAGCCAAACTTGACGTTGCGCTTCGAGTCGCCAATCTCTTCGCGAAGCATGGCAGGCAGAAGCATGAGATGGTAGTCGTGGACCCAGATCAGATCGTTATCTTGAACGTCCTTGGCGATCTCCTTTGCGAACAGGCGGTTGGCCTCGCGGTAGGCGTCCCATGCGGACTCGTCGAAGGTGATCTCACCGGGGTGGTAATGGAAAAGGGGCCAAAGGATAGAGTCTGTCAGGCAGTCAGTATGGGGATGCGGCATGACAGGTTCAAGAGCGCGTACTTGAGAAGCCGTTGTAATGTCTGTCGGCCAACTCATCATCCATGAAGATTGGTACCGCGCCATACTCTTTCCACAGTCTGTCCTTGACGAGACCGATCTCGTTTTGAGGGACCTGGATACCAGGCCAACCGTACCATTGGAACTTGGTAGTCTTTGCAAGTCCTGAAAGGCCACTGACGAGACCGCCGGAGGACATGGAGAAGTCGTAAGTAGCGTCATCGGAGCGCTTGATGGTAATAGGCAGACGGTTGGAGACGAGAAGGAGGCGACCCTTGCCATCGCTGGCAGGTTCGGAAGCGCTGGCCATGATTGATTTTGTGGTTATGGTGGAGAAGTGCCTTGTCTGTCGCGAAAGTCAGTATGCGGGAAGGCTTCGGGAAGAAAGTGGTGAGTGGAAGCGACCTTGAAGGAAGCTGCGGGCAAACAAGGACGATCAGAGGGGCATCACATGTCAATTGGTACTTACGGGCGTGACGTTGGGCAGGATTAGGGAAAATCAGGCTCGATAGTAGTGTAGGTGAGGGTACGAGTACCTTTTATTGTTGAGCGAACTTGTAGGAAAGCTGTGATGTATTCGTGAGTAAAGAGCAGGGCTGAACTACAAGCTTGCTTTGGCCGCTCGGAACTTGTGTGGAGCACTGGAGATGCGGCTGAAAATGCCTGTCAAAACACTGGAAGCTTGCTGGCTTGCAATTTATTGTAGTTGGAGCTGAGTGTCACTTCACAGATAGACAGAAGGCATATAATATTGATCTTATAGAAGGCTTCAGATTCTTGTTTACAAGTCGGATAGAAATTGTTGGAAATGTTGAGGAAGCTCCGCGACCTTGCCAACAAAGGAAAATCGAACGTGATAGAAAGGCCGTGCGAGTTACACCAAATTGACGTCACACTGTATAAGAAAATCCTTGGAAGAGCTTGTTGATTCGTGCCTGAGTCGAGTGTTGGAGACTGGAGACATTATCAGGTTGTAAGCGAGAAAGGTGGCAGAACGAAAGGCATTCAAAGACGGTCGTATTCGGCAAGTGAAGCAGAAAAGTGGTGCAGCCGAGGGTCCCTGGGCCTGATGTTCGCTCGTTTGACGTTTGGTTTCGGAGTGCTTTCCTCGACTTGCAGTGTGGGGCAACACGCGTGAGATACCCTGCGACGCGTCCTTCCACGGTGCTTCGCTATTCCTGGTGGAAGTCAATCCAACTCACACAAAGACTCTCATTGAGACAATCGCACAACTATGCCGTCCGATTCCGAACTGTCCGACGTTGCAGTTCCCTCTGATGTTATCCTGGAAAAGACCTTGCGCGATATCGTACGCAAGGCCGAAGTCGATCCTATAACTGTCAAGAGAGTGCGCACCGCTGCTGAAGAACGTCTGGGCCTAGATGCCGGCTTTTTCAAGAATCATGACGTTTGGAACGAGCAAAGCAAGGAAATCATAGAGGATGCATTCGTAGGCCTCAACGCCTGAATATCACTTTGATATTTACTGATTTCTCAAGAACGAGCCCTCTCAGAAATCTCCCTCACCCGAGCCCACCCCACAAAAGAAAGCAACTGCTCCCAAGTCCAAGACAACAAAGCGAGCTTCCACGACCAAGGCAAAGGCAGCCCCTAAGCGCCAGAAACGTTCGTCGTCCGAGTCCGACCATTCCGAGTTCGAGTCCGAGGAAGAGAAACCCAAGCCGAAGTCAACTCAAAAGAAGCCTACAGCTGTCTCAAAACGTGTAAGCAAGCAGACAGTTGAATCGGAGAACGAGGAAGAAGTCGGAAACAATGGACCAGAACACCCGGATGATGAATCAATGACCGAGGCTCAAGAGGAGGAGGTGAAAGATGAAACCAAAGCTGCGGATGAATCCGAGAGCGAGATGTCGGTAGTCCTGGACGAAGCGCCACCGAAGAAACAGCGCAAGAAGAGCACCAGCACCGACAGCAAGGCAAAGGCGAAGCCAAAGGCTAAGCCAAAGACCACCAAAGCTGCTGCAAAGGCCACAAAGGATGAGACTCCAGACGAAGCCGAGATTAAGCGTCTTCAAGGTTGGCTGCTCAAGTGTGGCATCAGAAAGCAGTGGTCCCGTATATTGGCTCAGTACGACGCCCCCAAAGCCAAGATCAAGCACCTGAAAGAGATGCTGAAAGATGCAGGCATGGATGGACGCTATTCTGAGCAGAAGGCCAATGCTATAAAGGAACGCCGTGAACTCGAAGCCGACCTGGAAGCTGTACAGCAGGGAAATAAGCAATGGGGTAACGAGGAAGACAGCGGTGAGGATGGCGAGTCCGAGGAAGCTGAAACTGCCCCAAAGCCTCAACGCAGAGCAGCAGCGGCAGCCAGATTCGTCGATTTCAGCGACGAGGATGATGATGACGAGTAATGAGTACTGAATTCCTGACCCTCTCAATAGCTCATCGCTGAGCAGTTGATCGTTGAGCGACAATGCTGAAAGCAGCGACCGAAGAGATGAACAAAACCAAGTTGTAGAACTAGATGCATACTTATAAGCATGTATTCTATCAAAACATCATAATACTTCAAAAGCTCTCAATGGGGAGTAAAATCTTCATGAAAGTCATCTGCGTTGCGACAGTGACAAAAAGAGTCCTCAGGCTTCAGAAAGCGGTTGAAAACAATTCGTATTCCTCGGGCATATTGATTACTTACAGCATTTCTTGAATATGCGCTTTCCTCTGCTTCAGTACGAGCCTCGACGAACAGGCGGCGTAGATTTGGAAGATTGGAGGGCTGTCATACTCAGTATACGCATGCAATTGAGTGACACAAGTGACTGACCATGGTGTTTGTTAAAGTCGTGTTGGCTGTAAGGAGATAGACCGAGGAGTCGACGTCCTGTAGAAGATGGATGAGTCGACGATGCATAAAATTATGCAAAGCTTTCTCCACGTCACATCTTTGGCGGGCATCTAGGCTGGAGCAGGGGAGCATCAACAACCTTCATTTCTTTGTCCCTTTCCATCTCACAAAACCCATACAACCGACCTCAGCCACGACATCCTGCCGCTAACCCTGGACACATACAAGCATATTCACAAGAGCTGGGAAATATAATACAACGACAAGATGGCGGTAAACCGACTCCGCAGTGCGCTGGCGGTGCCTCGCAAGGGCGAGACCTATGAGCTTCGCGCCGGTCTGGTGTCGCAATATGCCTATGAGCGCAAGGAGTCTATCCAAAAGACCATCATGGCCATGACGCTAGGAAAGGATGTATCAGCACTGTTCCCCGATGTGCTCAAGAACATTGCGACGGGCGATCTGGACCAGAAGAAGCTCGTCTACCTATACCTTATGAACTACGCCAAAAGTCATCCCGACCTTTGTATCTTGGCCGTCAACACCTTCGTCCAGGATTCAGAAGATCCGAACCCTCTAGTCAGAGCACTGGCGATCCGCACTATGGGATGTATTCGAGTTGATAAGATGGTCGATTACATGGAGGAGCCGTTACGGAAGACACTGAGAGATGAAAGTCCATATGTGCGCAAGACTGCTGCTTTGTGTGTGGCCAAGTTGTTCGACCTCAACCCGTCTATGTGCCTGGAGAACGGTTTCTTGGAGACATTGCAGGAGATGATTAGTGATTCCAACCCTATGGTTGTCGCCAACTGTGTCACCGCTCTGGCTGAGATTGGAGAGGCTGCCCCAGAGACCAACGCTTTGATTGTGACACCCCAGACACTCAAGAAGCTGCTACTCGCTCTGAACGAATGTACCGAGTGGGGTCGCATCACCATTCTGTCCACCTTGGCCGACTACAAGCCCACCGAGCAGAAGGAGGCCGAGCACATTTGCGAGCGTGTCGTACCTCAGTTCCAGCATGCCAACCCTAGTGTTGTTCTGGCTGCTGTCAAGGCTGTCTTCCTGCACATGCAAAACATCAACCCCGAGCTCGGCAGGACCTACGCTAAGAAGATGGCTCCTCCCCTTGGTATGTTCTGAGAATAAGATCTTGTCAATGCATTTGCTGACCTACCATTTCCAGTCACACTCGTCTCTTCCCAGCCCGAAGTTCAATACGTCGCTCTCCGTAACATCGACCTCCTACTCCAAAAACAGCCATCCCTCTTGTCCAAGGAGATGCGCGTCTTCTTCTGCAAATACAACGATCCGCCGTACCTCAAGTTCCAAAAGCTCCAGATCATGGTCCGCATCGCCAACGACTCAAACGTGGAGCAACTACTGGCCGAATTGAAAGAGTATGCTATGGAAGTCGACATGGACTTTGTCCGAAGAGCCATCAAGGCTATTGGTCAAGTCGCTATCAAAATTGAGAACGCTTGCGAGAAGGCCGTCAATGTTCTGCTTGAACTTATCAACACCAAGCAAGCATACGTCGTACAAGAGGTTGTTGTCGTTATCAAGGACATCTTCAGAAAGTACCCTGGGTATGAGGGCATCATCCCTACCTTGTGTCAATGCATCGATGATCTGGATGAGCCCACCGCAAGAGGTGCTCTCATCTGGATCGTCGGTGAGTACGCAGAGAAGATCAGCAATGCTGGCGACATTCTTTCCGGCTTTGTTGATGGTTTCGCAGAAGAGTTTACTCAGGTGAGTTTTGCTAAGTTATGTGTACACACAATGATTGCTAACAGAATTTCAGACACAACTACAAATCTTGACTGCTGTGGTTAAGCTCTTCTTGAAGAAACCAGATCAAGCTCAAGGACTGGTGCAGAAGGTCCTCCAGACCGCAACAGCAGAGTGTGACAACCCTGATATCCGCGACAGAGCATATGTCTACTGGCGACTCTTGTCGAGTGACCCTCAAATCGCAAAGAACATTGTCCTCGCACAAAGGCCAGCCATCACATCGACAATCTCCACTCTCCCGATACCGCTGCTCGACTCGCTCATGCCCGACCTTTCAACCCTCGCCTCAGTCTATCACAAGCCGCCACAGACCTTCCTCGGCCAAGGTCGCTCCTCAGCGAATGCTTTGCAGCAAGCCGCTATCGAAGAGGCTGCTCAAAATGCACGCGAGAACCCTTTGGCCGCTGCAGCTGCAGCTGCCGCCGTCTCAGGACAAGGCAGCACCGTTCAAAGCCACGCCGAAAACCTGCTCGACATCGACTTCGACGGCGCAGCACCTGCAAGTCTACAAAAGGCGCCTATGGGTGGATCATCAGGTCTCGAAGGCCTTGCAGGTACACCCATGCGTGTTGCTAGCCCGACAACCAACGATGCGCCAATTGGCGGCGGCATGGAAGATCTCATGGGCATCTTCGGCTCGTCCGGTGGCGCCCCTGCCGCATCAGCTACAGGCAACTCTGGCTCTGATGACTTGATGAACGGATTCGCAAGCATGAACATGGAGGCTTCGCAGCCGCCGCCACCTCAGACACAGCTGGATGGAGGCGGAAAGAAAGCCAATGAAGATATCCTCGGCTTGTTTTAGAGCTGCAGATCCGAATGTTGTTTAATTAGTTTCCATTGTGCTTTTAGCGAAAGTTGTTGCGTCCTTGAAGACCACACATATTGAAGTAGATGTTGTCTCTCGCACTCGATGTTCGTAGTAGAATTGTGACATTTCAAGCACTTCATGTATCCATTCCCTGTGAAGTCACTCCATCCGAGAGGTCCGTGCACAATATATCAAAAAAGTTGAAATGGTCGGTAGGGTCACCTCGCTTTGCGAACTTCAACCACAAATATGACTTCAATAAATTCAATACAATCTCTGATCCTGGACTTACCTCCAAGTTGCATCGAGTTTTGTCCTGTAGCTCGTGACTACTTTGTGGTCGGTACATACTTCCTCGAGAAGAAGGAGCAAGAAGCAACTGCGGAAGACACCGCAGAAAACAATAATGACGAAGAGAGCGAGGAAGTGGAGAAGAAGCCTCAAACAAGAACAGGATCATTGATTCTATTCAAGGTTGAAGATGATAAAATGTAAGTAGACTCCTTCTGTCTCAATTGCCTTTCTCTTGTTGTCATCCCCACATGCATCTTTAAATGAAATCACTCAGATACCGCAAGAAAGAGGACAAGAAAACCAGAAGCACAATCACCCAAATGTAAGAAAGGCTCACTAATAATCCCACAGCATCCAAGTCTCAACAACACAAACACCCTACGCAATCCTCGATATCCATTTCTCTCCACACGACCCAACCCTCCTAGCCGTAGCAGGTAGCACAGGATGTGTTCAACTCTTCAACCTCCAAAGCACCTCTTCCTCAGCTTCTCTCTCCCCACTCAGTACTTACCAATACTTCGACCCCTCCACTTTAGTTCTTTCACTAGCTTGGCATCCCACCATGCATTCTATCTTAGGCGTCACCACATCACCAGGACAGGTATATCTGGTAGATACTTCACTTCCAGCAGCAGAGGTTGAGGGCACAGCAAAGGAAATCCTAGCGCATGATCTAGAAGCCTGGACACTTTCCTTCTCTGCCTCAGGCACCTCAATCTATTCCGGCGGCGACGATGCTATTCTTCGCTTTTCCGCCCTTCCTTCTTCTTTCCTCACCACCACCAACACCACTGCATCGAACGAAGACGACGAACAAGAAGATCAACAATACCTCCCCACATGGCAAGACCGCCGCGCCCACAACGCAGGCGTAACAGCCATCCTCCCCCTCCCCTCCGAACAAGATATCCTCATCACAGGAAGTTACGACGATAACATTCGAGTCCTATACGGTCCTCTGCAAGGAAGAAAACAAGTACTCGCGGAAGAGAGTTTGGAAGGTGGGGTTTGGAGGTTGAAGATGTTGAGAGCTGAGATTGATGATGGGAAGTGAGTATTCAAGTTTCCCTTATGCTTTTCGTTATCGGTGTTTTGGAGAGGGAAGTTACTGACTGAGAGGACAGATATACTGTTTTGGCTAGTTGTATGCATGCTGGGGCTAGGATCGTGGAGGTCAAGAAGGATGAAGGGGGAGAGTGGACGATTGAGTTGTTGGCCAAGTTTGAAGAGCACAAGAGTATGAATTATGGTAGTGATGTGCAGCCTGGGTCTGAGAATGGTGGTGAGCAGACCATCATCTCGACGAGCTTCTACGATAAACTGTTATGCTTGTGGAAATTCACTCTGCCTTGAGCAGTTAGATAGATCTTTAGTACATTTGAATCACAAGTGCGTGGGTTGTAGAGAGAAATGTCAAAACGAATCGGTATAATAAAGATTAGGAAGCCTGCTATTCAACTACTAAGAAGAGACGCATAACTCGTTAAACTCATAACAAAGGCACTGATCGCACATCGGATATCATGATTACTCCTCCATGGCGAAGTTTTCGAGGACGAAACCCGCAATCTCCCACTTTACAAGGCCTGCTCCGAGTCTAGCCGAGAACGCGAGCAGCCACGTTACGTGCATGCTCGTGGTCATGTTCGTCAGTGGGGTATGGTGTCTCGTTGGCAGTAGTGGCGGTGGTGTGAGTCAGGGGCTGGGTCTGGTATTGAGATGAAACAGGCTCTTGGGCGATGGCAGAAGGCTCAGAAGGAGTGGCGTATGACTCTTGGTATTCAGAGTGTTGGCTAGGGTATTCGGACTGCTGAGCGTACTCAGATTGCTGAGCAGGGATGGCGCTGTGTCCAGCATCGATAGAGCTGGAGACATCGCTGGTGTGACCCTGCATAGAGGTTCCGGGTACAGAGGCAGAGGGCATGGCGTTAACACCAAGGCCACCAGCGTTGGTGTGGATAGGCTCAATGTCGGGAGTCCAGGCTCTGAGTTCGTCCTCGGCTACGTTGAGCACATCTCTTGCGGTCTCGGCGTGAGAGAAGGTAGGGTGCATGTCTCCAGGAACGATGGGAGTGTCATCAACAAGATTGAGCAACTTTCTTGCATTCTTGGCCAACAGGATCTGCTTCTCGGCACGCTCAATGATGGCAGCGGTGTGGAGGTCGTATGCCTCCTTGAACTTCTGACGGGTGATGTTGGTGAGCTGGGCTTCGGCGACAAGCGATTGGGCCTCTGCGCGGACAAGCTCCTGCTCGAGAGTGACAATCTTGACAGAGCTGGGCTCCTTGTACTTCAGCTTCTGGATTTCGTCCGAGATCTAGAGGTGAGAGTCAGTATGTTTGTTCGCCGTGAAAGGTGAGTAAAACACACCTTGGCCTTGTGGTCGCGCGAGGGCTGGACCGAGGACTCAGTGTTGCGGATCTGCTTGAGGACACCTCTGCTGTCTTCCAGACCTTGAGCGAGGACATCCTCCTGCTCGGCGATCTCAGCAAGCAAGACACCAAGCTTGTCTGAGATCTCGCTGATAGCGTCGTCACCGGTCTCCTCACCCCAATCGCTGAGCTGAGAGGCAATGGCGGCTTGCTCCTTGGCTGCGGCCTCGTATGCGCCAATGGCGTGGTTCTCCGTCTTGATCAAGCGATAGAGCTTCTTGGAGAGATCGGGTTGCTGGATACCGCGAAGACTGGCCATGGTGAAGCGGTGCTTGCCACCAGACTTCTCGCCGCCATGCTGATTCTTTGATCGGATGGAAAGAGAGCGATTCCTGTCCAGCGCATTAGAAATGAACCAGAGAGGTGGTGGGGGCATGGTGAAAAGGTCAATGTCACGAACATGATGAGAATAAGAAAGTCGAGCTTTCAAGGTTAGGTATATTTCGAGTGATAGGTTGAGTAGAGTCGCGACTGCGTTTTACGTCTCTATGTCTGGTTAAAAAAGAAGTCGGAAGGCAGGAATGTGCTGAGGAAACAAAGACGCAAGATGCAGGCGCTTTCCTTGGAGGCACCGACGTCATGCGTCTCACATGCTCGCCCGCCGTTGCGTCCAATTTGAGGGGTCCAGCCACTTGCGGAAAGGCTGCCTTCCGTATCCATACCGGTACATCCGGCATATCTTGGATGCTGTCCTGTTGAACATGTTTAGTCGAATGGATGTTTGTCACCGAATACTTGACATGATGAGGTCAATTGATGCTGGAGGCTTAACAGCACAAAATCGCGATCGAGTCGGGGTTGTAGAAACATTATCATTCGAGTCCCTCCTCTGCCTCGCTCTGCGTATTCCTCTCGTATACAGCATTACCACCAGCCACTCAGTAACAGTGGACTCTTCTCTTCGTCTCGTACAGTATTCGTATCGTATTCACATATGTCCATAAGCGTAGCCAAAGACGGTTATCATCTCTCAATCACTCTGATGTCGCGGCGAGGATAGCTGACCGAAGGCTGGCTCGAACGATAGACGTAGCGCACTGATGCATCGCTGGAACGGTAGTCGTTGCCGGGGTTGCTGTATCTTCGACGGTGTCCTGGGACTGGCGATGTTCTTCGCGCTGGCCCGGCATGATAGTTGGATACATGTCTCGCTGGCTCATCCCAATTGCGACCGACTCGGTCTTCTTTGCTTGTGACAATGCACATGTTGCCTTGATGCGACGCAGCTATCCGATGGAAGCGGGGTATAGATGGGAGGTATGTGTTCTCGACCGGTATGCGACGACTTGAACGATTGATGGCAGAGGATGACGCTTTGAAACTTCGGAATCGATCTCGACTTTTGAAGAGCGAGTCCGCAGGGTTATGTATGATCTTGAGCTGTTCGTTCTTGCCAAACTCACACCTATCATGTGGCTTCATGACGCGGCTCACCTGGCCAGATGACGTGGCGTCAAATCTCATATCTACTTACTCTGTCCAACAACTTCTAGTCGAAAAGTGTCGGTCTCTGATGGCCGAAAACGCGTTCGCTCAGGCGATCCCAGCCTACCTCTTCGGAATCTAGAGCCGTCGCAATGCAGCAACTATTCCAGGTCTCGAGCTTGACCACTGAGAGCATCGATCTCGGACTCTCACTTTCATATTTTGCTCGACTTTTGAAGTCGATCGGAAGAGGAAAAATTTGTAGCCGAAAAACCATGGTAGACCGGCTGGTGTTACACTTGCGATAATGTTTCATGGTATGGATGCAATGAGTGCCACGACTTTTGTCCTGGACACCGATTCTTTCAGCAACTAGAGCTTCGGCCGCTCGCCCTGAACCAAGCACTTCGAGCTATGGACTCCTCTTCGGCTCTGTCGAAAGAATCTTGTATGACACGAGGGCCTTCCGAATTTCCTCTCTCGGGAGTCTTCATAATGCCTGAGTCGATCTCCTTGGTCGCTTCAACATCAGCCTGGTCCACGTCCATAGGCTCGCCAACATCTCTCTCTACGAACGAGTTTTCTTCCTCGACCTGGCTTACGTCTTCTTCTTCCCTCTCCATGCTCTTCATCGGTATCTTGGACAAAGCTCTCTTCAGCATCGGTGTTGTCGTTCTCGAAGCCATCCCAAACTTCCTCTTCCAAGTCCGTTCCTGCTTCCGTATCTGCTTCGCTTACGTCGGACTTCCTCAGCACTGAGACTCTAGCCTTGAAGACTACAGAGCGAGTAGAATGCTATACACCAAATCAGCGAAGAATTTGACAGAGTATCAGCGGCACTTCTTACCTCGGTGTCTCCGGTCTCCCATCTAGCAAGCTGTGGGAATAGCGACGCTCCAATTTTCCCCGTCTTCTCAGTGAACATACCTTCCGCCTCGGCTGGATCAAAGTCGTGAAGGAAACTGTCGGAGTGAGCTGGAAGAGGCATGAACTTGTACTGCCATCTTTGGTAATCCAGCATGCACAAATCTTGAACGCAAGGCGCGATTGCATCCATGAGCTCAGCGCGAATACTCTCTGTGACTTCCAGTGTAGTCATTCTCATCAGCAACATCTGTATCCGATACCAGATTATTCCGAGCAAGTGGTCCTTTGCCTGTTCTATAGAGATCGAGGAGATATCATTCAGAATGTCCTTGGTGAGCGTGAGCCAACGAATGCTTTTCCTATGCTGTTCTGCGTCTCGAAACTCTGCGGGCCATGTTAGCTTGTGTATCAAGTGGCTGTAACATCACGAGACTTACCCGGCAGAGCCTTCCACATATTTGAAGCTGTTGTCAGATGTTTGTTGCCGGGCCAGCCAAAGACCAGTCTGTCGTTGACGATGTCGACCAGGACTAAACTCACAAGAACGATGCAGACATGTTCCTTGGCTTCGGCAGTGTTGTCCGAGTAGCTAGGCACGTATCTTGCCACCTGTTCTTCAACGTCTGCGTCCGCAACTTGGATGTCTGGGTAGTGTATAATCAGCCTTTTGCAAGAGACACACGTTGGACTGGTGACTGGACTTACCGAAGCGTCCTTTGCGCGCTATGCTCCAGAAACAGTCTTTGATGGCGATGAAAGCGCAGCCCATGGTTTCGCGGAATCTCTCGTCTCCGATCTGGTTGTCCAGCCTAGAGGAAGCCGCAACGTTTTGTTTGAGTTTCATAGTCTGGCGAAGTAACTCCTCATACCTCTCGCCTTCTTCTTGGAGCATTTCTTCGTACGTGTTTCTCTGGCTGTTGAGTGCGAATTCGTACTGCTCCTTTTCTTGTAGTCTTTTTTGGGCTCTGGCCGTCACCGCTTCCTTGAGCTTGTCCAGTTCGTCTTTGGTTTTAGATGCTGAATTCTCTGCCGTTGCATTCTTTTCCTGGGTCTTTGCTTTTTGGTTTTTCAGTCTTGTGTTCGACCTCTGCAAGCGGGTGTTGTCTTTCTGGAGAATTTCTTGGTGTTCCCTCATGAGCTGCACCTCTGCCCTCAAGCTCTCGTTCTCCTCCTTCAGTGTTATGGAAGCTTGACTAGAATTTCTGAGTTAACTGACATCCGTTCAAAGGTTACGACACATACTCATCATCAGGTGCAGCATTGAGCTTGTCTTTTCCGCGCGTTGTGGGTGGCATGGTGAATGATGCGTGTCTCCTATAAAGTCTGCGCAAAGAGTGTAGTTTGCAAAAGAGGGGAATGAAAAAGAGAGAGAAGTAAGGTTGAGGAGCCCTCAAGTGGGAATTCAAAAACCAGCGGAGTGAGCTTCTGCGATCTTGTTTACTTCTTGCTTTCACTTACCTCCCCTTGCGCGCAAACCACCAGCCTTCGCTACTCTAAACCTGCACTTCTCCGTCCTTCCTCCAACTCTACATTACTTCAAAAATCACTTCTTGTGCATTTTAACTTTGCATCTGCGCTTTTGGACCTTTGTTTTGTTCACTTTTCGAACACGATTGAAGATCTTGAGCTTCACAGCATCATAACTAAACTGCGCACATTTGTTCACGTTGTTGTTGACAAAGGACGCACCACTTCGTTGCCTCACACACACTCCAACATAGCTTGTTACACATCTCTCCTTCCATTCACCAAATATCTTACGATTCATGGTCAGAATGCGTCGCTCCGCAGACAGGGACACCATAATTTGTTCCATCGACTTTGGAACCACTTTCTCCGGGTTCGTATTCATCTCGTCTCAGAGGCAAGTATCGTTCCACTAACAACAATCCAGCGCCTCATGCACCTATCTCGGCAAACCTGAACCACCCGAGAAGTTGGAGCCGATTACAGGGTATGTTTCTTTCTATACAGATCTTTCATTCTGTGGCTAACATATATATCAGATGGGCTGGCGGTGACAACTGCGAGAAAGTCCCAACACAGTTGAGATATGAAGTCACTGGCGAGAACATTCCTCAGCCTCGCCGCAGAAAGCGCGCCGTAAGCGACCAGGACACTCTGTTTGTTAGTCAATTCATTGCCGAAGTTGTCGAATGGGGCTTCGAAATCGACCAGAGCAAAAACTACATCCAGTATCTCAAGCTTTTGCTTGACCCACACCAGCAGCTTCCCTCGTACATCTCTCGTAGAGATCTTGAGGCCCAACTTAGACAGACAGGAAAGACTGTTATCCAGGCAGCTGGCGACTATCTCACCAAGTTCAAGGAACACGTCTTGGAACAGATCGAGGAGCGTTTTGGCGAGGACATGTGCTCCACCACAAAGATCGAGTTCATTCTGACCGTCCCGGCTGTCTGGTCCGACTCAGCCAAAGACGCTACTTTGCAAGCTACTGAGCTTGCTGGTATGAGCGCCAGACGTCACAACTTGTCCATGGTGACCGAACCGGAGGCCGCTGCTCTCTGCGCCCTGAAGACAGTTGCAGGTGTCAACGCCAACGAGGAGGACGTCTGGATTGTCGCAGACAGTGGGGGTGGTACTGTTGACGTGATTTCGTACGAGATCAAGTCAATCTCGCCTTTTCTGATCGAAGAAGCTGTCTCGGGCGATGGAGATGTCTGCGGCAGTGGACTGCTCAACATTCGCTTCAAGGACCATGTCAACGACAAAATGGGCACCAGGACTCTTGAAGAGTACATCTCAGAGAGCGGTGCAGCCTGGGCTGGATGCATTAAGCATTTCGAAGAACGTACCAAGCGCGACTTCGACCCTCACAGATTTCCCGAAAAAGAGTACCCTATTCCTCTCTGGGGCGCAACAGACGACGAAGATGCTGGTATCAGCGCCAACTACATCGTTCTCACTACTGCCGACCTGTTGGAGATCTTCCGCCCGGTTATCGCATCCATCCTCTTGCTCATTGGCAACCAGTACGAATCGTTGATCGAGAAGTCAAAGAGACCTCAGGGCCTGATTCTTGTCGGCGGATTCGGACGCAGCAAGCATTTGTTCCAAAGCCTTAAGAACAACTATGCTGCAGTCGCACCTGGATTCGAAGTTATCAGACCTCCTCACGCCTGGTCTGCTGTCGCTATCGGAGCCGTCATCCATCGCCTTGAGGGCGACCAGGTTGTACAGAGCCGCATCTCGAGAAGTCACTACGGCGTTCTTCAACGCGAACGCTGGAATGAAGCAAAGCACGGTCAAGCTACCAAGGTCTTCGATGAGGACGACGAGTTTTGGTATGCCGAGAACCGTATCCAGTGGTATGTCAAGAAGGGCCAGTCTATGCCCAACGGAGATCCTATCGTTATGCCTTTCCATGTCACTGCTCAGGATCACACTCACAACGAGGTCGTCACACTGATCGTGAGTGATGAGGATGAGGCACCCGACGAGTTCACTCCTACCCGTCACACCCGCATTTCCCGCTGACTTGGGAGCCGTCTCCCGCAAGCAATGGAAGGTTCGTAGTACTAAGGTACACAAGAAGAAGTATGTGGTGTTGGACTATGGTGTGGGTCTGGCTTTTGGTGCGGGAGGCATTGTCTTCGACATGAGGGTTGGTGACAAGGTTGTTGGTACCGCCAAGGCCGACTATCCCAGGGAGTGAAGTCACTTGGTTAAATAGGCGATGGAAATGATGGAAAAGGAAGTGAAGAAACAAGTAATAAGTGAATAGTCAGAATCAAAACCAAGCATTATATCAAAATTACACCTTCACTTGACAAATTCAGGGGCTCCCAGCCTCCCAACGCATCCCTAAGATGTCTGTCAAAATACAAGATGATACTCAATATCGAGTAAATGTCCACTGAGAGCATGAAAAAATCGGGCTCTCACTGGACCTTTATTCGTTTCCCAAAAACTTCTTGCATTTTGACGTGCTCGTTTTGGCCAACGCTGGGTGGCTGGGATACTGCATTTTATACTCTCGGTTCTCTCCTGATCCCTAGCAATTTTAGGGGCTCCAAACCTCCCACCACACCGTGAAAACATCTATCAAAAGGCAAGATGATTTTCGATATTGAATAAATGTCCAGTGGAAGCTCAATGTTTTCATACTCTTATAAGACCTTTGCTTGTTTCGAATACCATCTTGCATTTTGACGTGGTCGTTTTGATCTTCGCTGCGTTTCTGGGATACAGCAATCATTTTTCTTGCAGCTTTTTACATGCTCGCTACTTTCCTGCTTCTAAAACATCGTAAGAGCTCCCAGCTTCCATCGCACCTTTGAAATATCTATCAAAAGACAAAATGTTTTTCGAGATCTGGTAAATGTCCAGTGAGATCCTGTCAACTTTCCTAATTGTGTACACTCTCACTGGACCTTTGTTCATTTCCGAATAACTTCCTACATTTTGATATAGTACTTTTAATTAACGCTGCATAGCTGGGATGCAGCAATTATTTCCTTACGGCCTTTCATGTTCTCGCTAGTCTCCTGTATCCCGTGCCTGCCTTTTTAACGGATATCCAAATACATGAAGTTTCTCTGATCTAGGTAAGCCTCCCCTAGAAGCTTGATTTTTCTTCCGTGCTCTCATTAGAGATCTACGCAATTATGAACAACTATCTGCCTTTTAATGTGTATAATAGTGATCCCATGGACGATCGGGGAGTTGAACTTAGAAAGGCTGTGAATGCCTTCTTCCTATAGGCTCTTAGCTTTTCAACTCATCCTCCAGTTCCTTGTTAAAATGCAGAGTGGTTTTTGCTATTTTCAGGATGTCCAGTGAGAGCCTATAGAATTGCATACTCGCGTGAGCTTTCTTCAGACAATCGCGTCAATCTCAAAATCATCTTGCCTTTTGATATCTACGAGATAAACCTTACACGGAGGGAATAGGAGAGTCGAATGAGAGATTAACCCCCTTATTTGAGCCTCTCCACAGACAAACGTCCCAGCCCGAAAATCATCTTGCATTTCGAAAATTACATAAGCACCCTACAAGGAGTATAGGAGAGTCGAACTTGAAGTCATAGAAGATCCTTCTTCTTAGTCTCTCCTTAAGACAACCGCATCCACCACAGGAGATAACCAAGGTCTCGATTATTCGAACCTGAAGGGAACAAACATCGCCTACGATGCAGCTGTCGAGAGACCCTTGTTACAAGGCACATACTATCCCAACGGGTGATGGAATGGCCGAGTATGGAAGACTCGTTACGTCGGACCATCATGAGAAAAAAGAGGCATCGCACTCCGAAGCTCATAAACCATGCCAGTACCATATCTAGAAAATCTTGCATTTTGACATATACAAAAGTGACCCTCGAGGGGATAGGAGATGCTTACATGATAGTTGTGAATACCCCTTATAAGCTCCAGCTTACCGACCGCACCTTCGAACCCACTTATCAACATGCAAGATATTTTTCAGAATTCGGAAGATGTCCAGCGAGAGCAGCCCCTTCTCAGCATCTCTTTGGACAGTTACGTGAGTACGAAAAACATCTTGCCTTTTGATGAGTATGAAAGTGAGCGTACAGAAAGGAGAGAGAGATGGAGCTAAGTTGGAGATTTATGCTCTCTTCAGACAATCATAGCGATATTAAAAACATCCTTACAAAATACCCAGCCTTCAGCAGTGGAAGAAAACTCATCCGATTCAAGCATCTAGCACTACAAACCCACTCAAGCCTTTTCTCCAACACCTTCATCAACACTAACAGCCTCCTCCCCATCTCCAACATCAGCCTCAACACCATGACTCCACCGCTTCTTCTCCGTCCGCACACACATCCACGTAACCCCCGCCGTCCAAATGACCAACGCAATAGAACATCCAATCATCGCCCACATCCCCCTCGTAAATTCAGGTGCGTAATTTGCAGAGTAGAAAATTATAGACCACCATGCGTTTACGGCGCCGGAACCTGCGTTCATGGAGGCAATGACGACGGCGCGGAGGGAGTCTTCTTCGTAGCGGAGGGCATCGTTTGCCCAGGCGAAGAAGGTTGCTTGGCCTGTTGGGGGGATGTGTTAGTGATATGTAAGGGGTGATTGGAAGGGAGAGTACTTACAGGCATAGACGGAGCCGGCCCAGTAGTATGCTGCGAATGTGGATGCGGTAGTCGCAGAAGGTACGAGGATCATAGCAGATGTAATGATACCAGTAAGACCAATCCAATAGCCAACCAGATACCTCTTGCCGCCAAGGAAATCTGTGAGTGTGGCCCAGAAGATTGTGGAGATGATTCCGACGGCTGGGACACCAGTGGGATAGTTGTTTAGTTGTGAAACTGCATATTTGCGTTCTGGGTGCGCCTTCATGTAGAGGGCGAGGAGAGAATTTGATGAGAATGATTCGGTTTCGCCGGCGATGATCCAGAGCATGACGAAGCCGTAGAAGTACCAGGAGCCAAAGACTCGTTTGACAAAGGACCAGTTGAAAGGTGCGCGCTGGACGTGGCGAGGGACACGAGAACGAGCGAGCTCGCGTTCGGCTTCGGAGAGATAGGGTACTTTGGTGGTTGAAGGCGTGTCTGGGAAGAGAAGGAAGCCGTAGATGGCAACGGGTATACAGATGAGGCCGTCTATGATGAAGAGCCATCTCCACCCTGCTAGTCCTTGTAGTCCATCCATCGAGGAGTGAATGCCCGTCTGGATGAATCCTCCAATCATAGTACCTGCGAGACCAGATGCGGTGAAAATACCGCTGCGTTTACCAAGCTCTCTCTCAGTGTACCACGCTCCGAGGATGTAGTGTGTCCCGACAAATGTGCTGGATTCTGCCAAAGCTTGGAAGAAGCGAATGGCCATGATAGATTGGGGGTTGTGAGTGGCGGCAGTGACCATAGTAAGTGAGCCCCATAGTATCAACATAGATGGAAAGAAGATGCGAGGCTTGATATAGTACAAAGCGATGTTGGATGGTATCTGTCCGATGACATAGCCTTTTAACTTTTAGACACTTCACCTTTGTCACTAGTCATTGGTAAAGACTCACCGACAGTGAACACAGTATTGATTTGTGTGAGTTCGTTGCCCTTGAAGTTGAGGTCCTCCTTCATGCCAGAGACATATGCGTTGGTGAGGTTACTTCTATCAAGCTATATCGATATTAGCCGAGGACCTGTAAAAGTGAGAGCCAAACTTGCATAATTCAAAAAGTACATCAAACAACAGAAGGTGAGAATGAAGAAGTCAAGCTTTTGGACCAACTTTCGCTCTCCTTGCGAGCTGCCACCAGGGCTCAGATATTCTCTGAACTTGGTTACGACTGCCATTTCGAGTTGTTCTCCAGAAATCACTGGTCGATGTATAAATTAATGTATAATGTTGAGTGATGGTCTTTACTCCATCTTATATGATCAACACGATGTGAAAGCAGGCGTATCAAGATAGGCCATGAGATATACAGCGGCGCAGCTCGACAATGATAAGGACTGCTTCTTTATCGATGGTCGATATCGGAGAGGAGTTTCCAAGTGCAGCGGAAAAAACCCCTCGGCAAGATCAAGGTGGTTTGCCAAGCTTTGCGGGGCTTGAGATAGGGCAGATCGCTGGGTCAGGGTTGCCCGTAGCTGCCGCGGCGATCACCATAGATAGGCCTCGGGCACTCACTATCACGTGCGGGGTGGATATAGGTCGACCATCTCTCTTCAAGGGAAGGCATGAGAAACTCTAGTACAGACTTCGACAACACATCAAATTTTCATCATGACACGCACATGGCAGGACATTGCAAAGGCCAAGCAGGCTGCACTCTCAGACTCGATCCCTCCAGAATGGCGTGTACCGACCGATATCATGCCTCCGGACTCTCAACTGGACGTAACAGGTTTTCCCCGAGACAGTGGTTTCTTCACCAAGGATGAGCTCAAATACACTACAGCCAAAATCCCGGAAATTCTGCAGCAGATCCACTGTAAAGCATGGAAAGCAGTAGACGTTGCCCAAGCTTTCTCAAAGCGTGCAGCTGTATGTCATCAGTTGACGAACTGCTTGTCTGAGAGTCTATTTCCAGAAGCATTGGAAAGAGCAAAGTTTTTGGATGACCATCTGCAGAAGACTGGAAAGCCCATTGGACCGTTGCATGGACTTCCAGTGTCGCTGAAAGACAACTTCAACATCATCGGCAAAGACTCTACCCTGGGGTTCGTATCTTGGGTCGGAGTGCCTGCAACGTATAACACGGTCTTGGTGGATGTGCTGTTAAAAGCAGGGGCTGTACTTTACGTCAAGACGAATGTCCCCACCGCAATGATGATTGCCGAGTCCGTGAACAATACATTTGGGCGAACTGTGAATCCTCTGAACAGAAAACTTACATCTGGCGGTTCATCTGGAGGCGAGAGTGCTTTGATCGCATTTGGAGGTAGTGTGCTTGGCGTCGGCACAGATATTGGTAAGTTGAGGGCAAAGACGAACAATTGATGAGGATCAGACGACTGACTTAGTCTATAGGTGGCTCCTTACGCATACCGGCAGCTTGCACCGGCATATTTACTTTGCGACCTTCATTCGGTCGGTTTCCTACGGCCAATGCCAAGTCTGGACTGGCGGGACAAGAGGCTGTCAACTCTGTCAACGGACCAATGGCACGAACGCTGGACGACATCGAGTTCTTTGCAAAGAACGTTGTGAATTCTGAGCCTTGGAAGCTGGATCCAAAGTGTCTGCCGATCTCATGGCGCCCGGTTGACGTTGGCCGGAAGTTGCGCCTCGGAGTCATCTGGAATGACGGGATTGTCGTGTAAGACAGTGTTTTCTTGATGTGTAAGTCTGAAAGCTGATCTTCGACGTCTAGCCCTACTCCGCCGGTCCGACGAGCGCTTAAGCATGCTGTTGAGAAGCTGCAAGAAGCCGGCCATGAGATTGTTGATTGGGAGCCAGAACTGCATCAAGAAGCGATGGATCTACTTGTAAGTGTTTCAAAGGTGCATGTATATGCAAAGATGTTCTATCAGAGTCTAGATCTCGCTTTGAAAGACCTTCCGGTGTACCATCGAGGACCTGATTTTGACTGACTGAGACGACAGGCACAATTCTTCGTCGCGGACGGAGCTAAATCGGTCAGAGATATCCTGGCTCCAGTAGATGAACCCTTCAGAGAAGAAATGCTGCCCTATGCTCAAGCAAAGGAGATAGGAGTGCACGAAATGTGGCAACTCCAAGCGAAGAGATCCAAGTTGTGTAAAGACTATTTGGATCGCTGGAGCCAAGCAGGTCTCGACGGGATTTTGTGTAAGTGCAACTGCGTGAGAGCACACGGCAGAACTGACAGAAAGTGTTGATAGGTCCAACAACACCGTTTGCATCTGTAGAGCACGGCAAGTTCAAGCACGTAGGCTATACGGTAAGCTCATTGAAGTCGATACATACTGGCCATGACTGATACGAAGCCAGGGCGTATTCAACATCCTAGACTATTCGGCAGTCTCGTTCCCCAGCGGAATCTACGCAGACAGTGAGCTGGATAAGGCGGAAACAGGCATCAAGACACTGTCGCAGATGGACGCACAGATCCAGGCAGAATGTGAGTACTTTTCACAAGCAGGAAGTGAAAAGGCTAACGCTGGTTTAGACAATGCGGGAGCGGTTCATGGGATGCCAGTGAGTCTGCAACTCGTTGCTAGTAGGCTGGAGGAAGAAAAGGCTGTGGCGATGACGAGGGTGGTCTTGGAAGGACTTGGGGTGGCTGCATGAGACGCGTGCCGGAGCACATGTAAACAGTCAGACGCGTAAATGGGTTTCGGTATGAAACTGTGAAGACTTGTATACTGGCGAGAAAACCTAAGAGTCTTTTGCATATGGCCCGGTGATGTTAAGCAAATACTGCGACAGCAGAGCGCGCATGTGAGAGTGTGTTCGGGTTCATGAAGCAGCAGCAATCAAAGTTCCGAGACAAGGACAGCTTGACAGAGCGGGGTGAAATTGCTTGCTCAGAGTTGGTCAAGATTTCTAGAACTGGAGGCGTTCGTTTGCTCTGGTTCATCTCAGACAAGGTCGCCATCTTTCCTACAAGATTCATTTGATGCGCCCGATCGCAGCTTCACCTCTTATTCATTCAGGGCCGTAGTATCGACAGCGATCTTTGCCAGACGTGTCCGGAAGCCAAAATGTTCGCTTTAAAATCGCGTGAGATCAGACCCCCGCGAACTCCCACTTTGTTTGCAAACAGCTGACAATCTTGCCTGAAAGTGAGCAAATACCTCTTTGGCAACGCTAACAAAGAATCCATCATCGAGCTGCCACAAGGTCAACTCTATCTCGTCCGCCCCCGATCGCTCAAAGGATACTCCGAACTCATCTTCAAAGACGCTGCTGCCTCGATCCGACGGACCGGCCAGGAATACCAATACCAACTCGTTGTCCAACGTGTCTACGAAGAGGGCGAAGCAGAGCTTGTAGGAGAAGACGGTACACAAGACGACCGACTTGACGGCGTGCTCTCCGACAAGGACGAAAAGACCTTCCTTCTCGACGAGCATCTGCACTTCCGTGTTGACATCAAAGACGACGGCGAAGTCGTTCTTGGCTGGCTTGACCTCAGCGGCGACGACGGTGACTTGTTTGAATTTGTCTGCGACTCCTCGGCGTCACCCGAAACTGCCACATCTTTCGCTCTCGTAGCCGCCCAGTGCCAGTTCGAGCGCAAATACCGCAAGCCCCGCGACCTCGCTACCGACGACGATCTGCGCGAGTTCAGCTTCGACCACGAAGACCCCATTCCACAGGCCAGTCCGATACAAAGCCCCTCGCGCTCTCCCACCATCTCGCCTCCCCCGTCCACTCCATACATGCCATCTCTCAACCAGTCCAACTCCGGAGTCAAGCGCAGCGACGCTATGCCGAGAGTATCTACAAGAGCTGGAAAGGCTCCTCTTCGCGCCTACGAGGAGGCTCCAACTGTCGCTCCTTCAGCTTCGAAGGCTCCTGAGGCTCGCGAGACCTTGGCCGACCAAGACGTCGAGCTGCACCTCTTCGACTTCCAGTCCGGTACTTTCGTATTACAAGACGAGAGTGTCAACGCTACTGTCACGGAAATTGGCAACTGGAAATACTGGCTCCAACTCAACAGCAACGACAGAGACTGGCTCGGTCAAGAAGTCGTTCCTGACATCAACCCTGTCTTCAACTTCGAATACCTCTCCTTCATTTTCAATCACTACAGCGACGATGGAAATGCCTTCTCATGGCTCTTGCGCTTCAAGGAGAGAGAATCTCTGGAAGAGTTTCAACAGGGTCTGATGCAGGCTCTCTGGGAGCACTCGAATCAAACAAAGTGGCTCAAGGCAAAGGACACCGAGAGGGATTACGTCCTCGATGCTTTCAACGACCTCGTCCTGGAAGACAAGGACGACGAAAGAGAGGCCGATGCTCGTGAAGAGGATGAACAAGAGGAAGAGGAGTACTATGACCAAGAAGAAGAGGAGGACGACGGACAAAGAAGCGAGCACTATGACAGCGATGAATCAGAAGACGATGTCATTACTAGAGATGAGGACGGCAATGTCAACTCTCAGCTCGCCGTCGGCTACAAACACGACCGCTCATTCGTCGTCAGAGGCTCCAAGATTGGTGTCTTCAAGCACACTCCCGACAATCATCTCGAGTTCTCTACCAGCATCTCCAAGGTCGAAACACCAAACGGCAAGGTGTTCAACCCCAAGAAGATCATGCTACATGCTGAAGATCGCAACATGATCATGCAGGACGGCGATAACCCCAACTCTCTCTTCCGTATGGATCTCGAGTACGGCAAGATTGTCGATGAGTGGAAGGTGCACGATGACATCCCTGTCAACACTTTCGCCCCTGAAAAGGTATGCCAAAATATCACATTCTTCGTACGAGACGACTGACTAACTGATGTATAGAAATTCAGTCAGATGACTGGCGAGCAGACCTTCTTGGGTCTGTCCAACAACGCTCTGTACCGTATCGATCCTCGTCTGCAGGGTGACAAGCTTGTTGATTCAGAGCTGAAGCAATACGCTACCAAGAACGGCTTCACTGCTGCAGCCACTACCGACAAAGGATACATCGCCGTTGCCTCAAGCAAGGGTGATATTCGTATGTTTGATCGTCTTGGAATCAACGCAAAGACCCACATTCCTGCCCTTGGTGACCCGATCATCGGTCTTGATGTGTCTGCGAACGGTCGTTGGGTTCTTGCTACGACTCGCACTTATCTACTGCTCATCGATGCTCTACAAAGCGATGGCAAGAACGAGGGCAAGCTTGGTTTCGAAAAGTCGTTCGCCAAGGACTCAAAGCCTCAGCCACGTCGTCTGGCCTTGACACCAAGTCACGTCGCTCAGTTCCAGCATGAGACCAAGGTTGCGTTGTCCTTCACACCCGCAAGATTCAACACCGGACCTGACGCCGATGAAACAACCATCATTACTGCAACCGGCCCCTTCATTATTACTTGGAGTCTCAAGAAGGTTCTTGCCGGACGCAAGGATCCTTACAGCATCAAGCGCTATGCCGAAGACGTCAAAGCAGACAACTTCCGCTTCGGTAGCGACAAGAACATCGTCGTTGCTCTGCCAAACGAAGTCAACATGGTAGCAAGAAGAGCTCTACAGAGACCAACTCGTGAGAGTATCATGGCCACTCCTAGAAAGACTGGTCGTGGTAGCTATCTCAGCAGAAATGATATCGTAAACAGTCCTTACTGAGTGTGTTTGTAGATCACGACGAAACGACTAATCTTTTGTTTTCTCGCGGAGACGGGACTTTGGGAGGAAAGGAGGATCGTGCTTAGCTTTCAGGCCTTAGATACCATGGAATATTTTCTTCCTCTTCCAATCAAGCTCGTCAAGCCTTTCATCTCACTTTGCTGGACGCTGATGGTACATGCCCTCCAGGAAAGTCACTCGTAAATTGACATGTTCGGTCTCCAGCTCCGAGCTCGGGAGCTCTCTCCGATTCGTAGATCGATCACGCTAGTCTCGGATGGTCATAGCGTCGGCTAATCCCATGAGCGTATTGGGAGCACCGACAACTTCATTCGTCGCGACTTCCCAAAGGCGCGTCCTTTTGTGATGTCAAAGTTGGACAGACCAACCTTTCAAGCATCGATCGACACGATCATGACAGTAGCTCCACGAATTGTCGACCTGAGTTCTTGCTCCCTGCTTGCATCGTCGATGTAAACCGCACAAGGGCAGAGTCACGCACCTTCATTGCTGAGATCGCTTGTGTTCCGGCAGATACTGACCTTTGACCGTGTCCATGAAACATAACATCGGGCTGTATATGTTCCCTTTCTATGCAATGTCGCTGCAAGCATTGCAAGATGCGTCAGGTTACAGGCTACCCATCCATGTGTGTTCCTGCTGATGCCTGAAGACAAGGTTCAAGTACCAGAAGACGTAGGCCAGACAACGACAAACTTACGTTTTTGTGTTTGATATGGAAGTACTAGCAACAGAAAACAGCAGTAGTCGACACTGGTCCCGAAGCAGTCGGGCAAAGGCATCTCGCAGGAAAGTGCGACGCAGATGCGGCCAATGAAACCATGAAGCTGACCCGACGAGGCTTCTTGCTGACCACAAGGCGTCTCATAACGAACCGCAAGGCTGTTGCGGGAATTTGCGAGCCGACACCGCAGCGACGAACGGAGGCTGCAAAGATTGTGTTGCACAGCATAGACACCCTATCACGTGGCTTCCCTGTTTGCTGGAAACCATCCTTCACCTCTTCCCAGTCGAACCGACAACCAAAGCCGTGGTGCGAGTAGCACAGCATCCGAAACCGCTCACCCGTGTCTCTCGACCCCCCTTTCGTGCCTGTTTCGACGAGAAAATTCTTCTCACCTGCCAAAAGCTGCGAAAGCATGGGCTGAAAAGCTGGCCCAACTCAATCATCAACATCATGGATATAAATTCGACCAACGCTGGCGACTACTACGCTGGAGGCATTCCCAAGATGCCTGCTGAATGGGAGCAGTACATCCTCAATCAACAGGGAAAGTTCGGAGGAGGCACCCAAGCAGCACCCGTCAGACGAAGAAACACGGTTGTCGGCATTCCCACCTTGGGCGATTTCATGCGCGAGTATGAAGACCGTGCCAGAGAGCAGCGCCGCCGTGCCAGAAAGGATAGTCACCAACCTGCCTACGACGACCAAGACGATCTCTCCCACAACAACATGCACTTTGGCAATGACTCCCTTCCGCCCTCCTACTCTTCGACCGCTTCGTCCAATGGCACTAAGAGATCGTCCACCCACGTACCTATGCCTAAGAAGCAGCTCTCGTCGGGTTCAAGACACAATCGTCGTAACTCGTTCTCCAGACCTAAACTCCCTGAAGGCTTCATGAGCACCCCCGAAATCCCCCGTCCCGACAGTCCTGAGACGTTCAAGAGGAAGATCTATGAGCACAAGGCCCAGTACTACGCCTCCCAGAAGCAGCGTACCCATTCGCGTCCGCGCCATAAGTCGCTGCTCAGCTCCGTTCTCTATGAGCAGGATGACTACTCCGCCTATGTTCCGCCTCCTCAGCACACTCCCCAGCAAGTTGAACAAACTCCCGTCACTGCTTTCGCACTTTGGCGCCAGGAGTGCGATGAGCAGTTGAAAGACAAGTCTACCATGACTCGTGTGCCTGCTCTCCCCATCTCGACTTGCTCAGAGTGTGCGAGTGCCTCGATTCTTGGTGGTCAGCCTGTTCCTATCGCCTGTGGCCACAGCCTTGACAAAGTCCTTCGTACCGGTATCGAAGAAAAGCCTGGCACATACAAGTTTAGCAAGGCCTACTTCGCACTGCTGAAGATCGAACGTCAGCGCTGGCACACCGATCGCTTCGGCGCTTGCAACCCCAAATTCAAGCCTCGCATTGAAGCGAACGCTCAGCAGCTTTTCATTGTTATCAATGACCTCTTTGAGATTGAGAAGCTGCGCATGGTCGAGGCTGCCGAGATGCGTAATGAGCATCTCCCTGTCCATAGGCCCTGTCACACTCCCGATTACTTCAAGTTCAGGCCCGATGAGCGCAACGCCTGGTAGTCAGATTTTGTCCTTGTAGCGCAGCATGGAGGGTTCGCGTATGTTGCTTGAGTTCAGGCATACACAAAAGTTTTGAGCATGCTCTCTACGCACGCGATTGTGTACATGTTGGCTTCACCGCCGCTGCTATGGTCTTGAGGGAAAAGCGGTCAGAAAGACAAAGACTTGTCACCGAGAAAATAATGACTTCTACGCCCTTTTACAAGAACAAAATTCAAAAGATGGGAGGATTGAGATTGATGGACAGACATATGGATATTGCTGGTTCGATATTCGTTGTTTGGCTGAGAACCCATGCAAACTCTCCTACCCGTTTTAACTTCACTTCTCGTCAAATAATTGCCAAAAAAGAAACACTTTTACACTCTGCTTATGATGTTTTATCCCATGCGAGGTTCTGCTAATGTGGACTGTTAGTATCACGATAGACTAGATTTTATAAGCCCATCACGGCTTTTCCAGACCGCTAGGTTGTTGTAGCTTCCCTGCCTGGTGGGCTATTTGGCAGGTCGTTCTTTCTTTCTTCAAGCATCGTGAGAGTCGCACCTCCCGTCTAACATGACCACCGCACTCTCTCGTTCTGTAACCAAGATGTCTTCTTCCCCTCAGGCATACAAGCAAATCAACCTCATCGCCTCAAGAGAGACCCTCAGGAAAATCTTTTGGTCATGTTCTTTTGCTGATGGTCGTCCCTGCTTCCTTCTTCCACCGGTCGAATGAATTCACCCCTATTTTACTTCCTCAATTATCTTATATCTGCCGACTATTCCTGTCATGATTTTTTCCTTCCAACAGATCGAAAGGAATATATGCTGTTGTCCTGCTCGGGTGGCTCTATTCGGCACATGTTCTTGTTTGGAAGTTGGATCGATGTTTCCTCGTTTGTATTGGTCTGATGATTTTTTCTTACGCTTTTGTGGGTATGTTGCTACTTTCTACTCCAGACGAAAATCGCAAGCGGAAGAGGAAGGTGTGAAGAATTTGCACGATCGAAATAAAGGGAACAAGGAAAGATGATAGCGGAGAAGGATTTGTTGTGTCAAAAAGTTGTTCATTACATTTAATTCCTCGCGGGCTTGCTTCTTTCTGAAGTCAAAAATGCCCGTCTTGTATCTACATAAAAAGGGGGTATATATATAATAACAATAATTCTATGCTGCCTTAAAGATCTCTCCTCCAAATTTTTATATCAAATGAAGAAACCAGTCTCCAGATATTCCAAGAAAAGTGTAGTGGAGTGTCCTCCTCCAGAACATTATAATAGATACATCAAGCGTTGCCGGAACGATGATGGTAGAAGAAGAGGTTGTTAAACACCACCAACGGTAACCTCAAGGATCTGAGGTTGGGCGACACTCAACAAGCCAGCCATGTCAACTCCGCCGGTGGGAGTAACGTCGTCGTAGGCGAAAGCGTAGCCCTTGCCATCGACCTCGTAGTCGTGAACGAATTTGCTGTACCAGTTTGCAGCTCTGCCGCTCTTGGTGTAGTAGCCTGATACATCAGACATGGGCTGAATGTTGCCGCCGGAGATGAGGAGAGTGGATCGGTGGAAAGCGGCGCAGAGACGCGGAACGACGGCACGGTGGACATCGTTGTCGCTGCCGACGATAGCAAAGGGGCCGCCGTTGCAGCCGAAGATGTCGGCGGCAGAGGGTTTGGCATAGGCGCGGTTGTCGCCGGCGCAGTTGAGGTAATCGCCGGTGACTGTGCAGTTTACGAGGCCGGCGGAGACTTGAGTGTCGATGGTGAGAGGGGTGGTGGTGTAGTGGTCCCAGACGTCGTTGACGTAGGAGGTCCAGTAGTCTGAGAAGGCGTTGGGGTAGAGTGAGATGTAGTCGAAAGGTGCCAGGACGCGGAGGGCATTGTTGCTGGCATCGTAGGCGCAGAGATCGGCCCATGGGTAGCCATCGATGCAAGTCTGCTCTTCGAGATCGGCGCAAATGTCGTCAACAGCTTGAGTGTGAACACCTTGTGCTTGCAAGACAGTGCCGTCACAGGCAGTCAACTTCTGTCCAAGGGGAAGGCCAACGAAGTCGACGTAGCTGAGGTTGGTATAGATGGCAGTGTCAAGGTAGGTCAATTCGATGAAACCCCAGTTCACAGCTGAGGAAGGATCAGAAGGGTTGACAGCGGAAGGCTCGACCAAAGCGACATTGCCGCCAGCATTGACAGTGTAGAACTGCAAGTTACCATCGGCAAACCAGATGCGACCAGCGCTGATGTAGCCAGGAAGGGAGATCTTGACGGTTGAACCTTGAGCACCAAGAGGGATGGCTACATTCTCTGTTACGGGCTGAGGTGTAGTAGCCGTTGTTGCAGGAGGGTAGTACCATGTGCCGTCAGGGTGCAGCATGACAAGAGCATTGTTACTATCTCTACCTGTAACGTAGGCTTTGACATTCGAGCTAGACAATTTGTTGATGAATGAGAGCTCGATGAAATCCGAGTCCGCAGCAGCGAACATGTTGACTTTAGGTTTGGATGCATCAGCTGAGACTGCGTCTGCTTGTATCGTTTGAGTTGTGTTGACTGTGTTGCTGTCGGTAAGAACGACGTGGTTTGCATCTCCAGGTGTGATGGCGAATGGCATAGCCATGGTATGACCGGCCAGAAGAGCCGTAAAGGCACACGAAAGTGCCGTCGAGAAACGCATGATGTGGTAGATCTGACCGAAGAAGCACAGCTATCTTGTCAAAGTGTGCGTGTCGGATGTTGGTGATCAGGTCCTTGTTGACTTGTACAAGAACAGATATTCGGGTTGTGATTGATGTGGATGAGAAAATAAGCTGGTTCTGGCCACGAGATATACATACTTATAAGGGCCTCGACCGCGGCAGTATAGGAGGAAAACCACTTATCCCTCTATCTAACGGCCTCAACCCGTTGGAGAGGTTGGCTGGGTGGCGCGTATGATAATACAGGTGCCGAGAGGAGGCTCGTCGTATACCAGGTTCTCTAGGCACTTGCTCGCTGGCGACGGCTTGATGAAATAGCACCATTTTGTCCTTCGAGGTTTGTGAAGCTCGCAAGAGCAGACGACAATATGCCGAGAGGATTCAACCCATCAAGAGTTGAGAAGATTCGAGATCCGGCTTGTCGCACTTCCCACGTGGCAGTGGAAAGTAGGGAGAAAAATAGGGCTGGTGACCGTTGAAACACACGCCACAAAAACGGCGAACAACCATATCAAAACGTTAGATAAAATTACGACGAGGCAGAGACTGCGCAATCACTGCAACGCGCATGACGTGGATTCCGTTCTAATCGTTATGCAAGAATACTGGTTGCGATAGCCTACACAAAAAAACAGCACAGCTTCTTTTCACCCATTCAACACCTTACCAAGCCTCCCCTGGTTACTCGATAGCGTATCAAACAGTCAACCTCAAACCGCTAGCCGGTGCTCCGATGGCACAAATCTCGCACACCTTACAGACTGTTCCCTTGAACTGTACTTGGTACTTGACACCATCGTAGGGGCAGCTTGCACTCTGCTCGCCGCTGTAAATCGGTGTGTATGATGCACCGCAGACGTCGAACTCGGCGAACGAGTCGTATTCGATTTCGACAGCATCACCAGGTTGACGTTCGCAGACTGCTTTGACCTTCTTTGCCTGTTGTGATATATTAGCTTGTGTTTGCATGTATGGACGACCAGTATGAACTTACGTTCTCCTTGAAACGAGCATTTGTGCCTCTCTCAATCAACGCGTTAGCGAAGTTCAGAGCACTGCTCAATTGCTTGTTCTTGTGTGCAAAGTTCATGGCGGTGAATAAAGCCAGAGTCTGATGTTGGGGCTCGATGGCAGGAATAGTGAAGTATGCTGAGAGCTCAAGAGCCCGCTTCTTGTCCTCTTCTGAGAAAGAGCTCAAGTCTGTAGTGCCACCAACAAGCTCTCTACGAGTCAACTCGATCGACATCGCGAGTATGTATTGTGCGGCGGTCTGAATGAGTTCCTTGGCCTGAAGAAAGTTAGTGGTCTGAAGTTCTCAAGGGGGTCATCATGCTTACCTCGTTGACTTGTGCTTGCGATGACACAGCGTTGAGAATCAGGGTCTGCAAGATCTTGCGGAATATTTGAACACCATCCTCGAGCTTGTTCTTCTGCATTGATTGCTTGCCCGCTTGCAGGTCAGTTGTGGTGATCGTCTCAAGATCGCCGGGAATGAAAGGCAAGATCTTTCGTGAGTCGGTATCCTTGAGTGTGCGACGGACGTAGTTGACAATAGGCGGCAACTCGGGGTTGGCCGGCAAGAATGTACGCGAAGCGGTGTAGATCTCCTCGAATCTAGCCTCTAGAGGCTTGAAGTTCACTGCACCAACTTGTCTGTTGAGAAGATTCATGGCAGACTCATAAGATCCAGCAGCAACGTGGTCAGCAGCGACTGGTGAGTTGCGTGCCCATACATCTGCCTCGCTGCTTCCAGCGCCTGCTTCCACTGTCTCGACATTGACGAATTCTTCTTCGGCTTCGGCGAAGCTATCATCACCCATGTCCCAACCAGCAGCGTCTTCGTCGTCCTCTTGCTCAATACCAGCCTCCTCCTCAGGTACTGCAGTCTCAGCCTCGAGGAAGTCAGCGTCGTATCCGTTGCTGGCAGGTACGACTTCCTCTGCACCACCATCAGCAAGCAAGGCCTTCTCGAACGAAGAAGCACCTGATGACTTGACGGGCCAGTTTGACTGGAAAGTGGGAACAATTACGGGAGGTGTCGACAAAGGCTTGCCGGTATCAGGCATGGTAACCTGGTCCTCGGTAAGACCAGCAGCTTCAAGGATGTTTTGGCATTCTTCCTCCATGCCATTGGCCTTGGCGGTCAGGTAGGCAAGAGGGTATTGATCAATCTCCTTCAGCATGTCAATTCTAGTCTGGACATCGCCCAGGTAGAGCGAGTTCTGGAAGCGAGAGGTCATGTCGCCACGGTGCTCGGCGATCTTGGCCATTCTTTGCAACTTCGACTCGTCACCAGTCGACAAGTACAGGAAAGAGAGCTTGTCGAAGTTGCGCAATTTTTGGTAAGTCATCTCGACAACCTGGTGGTTTCCGTGAGCGAGAGCCTCAGTGCTCAAACGTTGCCAAAGCTTGGGGCGGTCCAGCTCCTTGGCCATCTCAACAGCAACCTCGAGGTTTCCGCATTCGATAGCCAACTCGAATCTAGTCTGAGGATCCTGGACGAATTGGAGAGCGATCTCAGGGTAACCCTTCTTCTGTAGGTAAGAAATGATGCTTTGACCAACAAGACTGGAGTTCTTGATGATGTTCAGCATCTCATCATAGTGTCTCTTGACAAGAGCCATTTTGAAGCGGTATTCAGTTGGATCGATAGTCATGACCTTGGGCTTTGCAGCTCTGTCGAGGCAATAAACACTTCTGCCCTTGACGCGAACAAGGTAGACGGTCTGATCAAGAGTGCGAACGATACCGTTGTCACCGTTCATGAGAGTGTACTTGATGTGGTTGAGAGTGGAGTAGAGAAGGACACCAGTGTCATCCCAGACGGCACTCTTGATGCGAATAGTCTCGTGCAGAGTGCTGACTTGCTCCAGAGACTTGTTGACAATTGTGACGTTGTGCTTGCTAAGCAACGCGGCGTACAGACCGTCAGAAGACCAGACAACATATTTGACACCGTTCACGGCAAGCTCGGCGAGCTGCTTCTTTTGCTGTATGTCGTAGAGAACAACTGTAGTAGGGGTGATGAGCAGCAAGCAGCCAGTGCCACCGAAGTAGACGTCGACAGTGCCTGGCGGAGGCTTAATCGTCTTGGTAGTCGAGTTCTGGAGATCTTTGATGTCAATCTGCTGGTTAGGCTGGTTGAAGACAGCGAAACGGTTGCGAGCGACGAAGACAGCCGAAGTGGCGGTGCCGCGCAGGGAATTAGTGGGCTCCACAGCACCCGAAGCATCTCTAGGCAGGTTGATCAGTTCGTAGCAACCGCCGTCGGCGGGCGATGTGACCAGAACGGCGCGCTCTGCAGGGTTGTATGAAATAGCACGCGGGGGTACCCAAGGGCTTCCAAGCTTCTTGAGGGAAAGCATCGAGGGGCTCTCAATGTTCTTGGTGAAGTCGTAGGAGCGGACCTGCTTGTCCTTTGTGATGTAGAAGAGGTTGTTTTGGTAGACGGCCGAAGCAGGACGTTCGCGCTCAAGCTTGAAGACCATGACACCATTGTCGTGACCAGCGGCGAACAAGTTGATTTCAGGGTGAGCGGCAATTGTCCAGAAGCGGTCGTTCTCGCGCTTGAAAGACTGAACCGAAGATCGCTTGTTCAGGTCCCAGACTCGCAAAGTCTTATCCTCGCCGACCGACAGAATGAGGTCCTGGTGAGGGTGGAACAGGGCGGCTGAGGCGTTCTGGAAGTGACCTCTGCATGTATCCACCTCCCAAGCTTTTGTTTCGCTCATTCTCCAGAGCTTGATCAAGCGATCATCACCGGCCGAGACGATCAAGGGCAAGGTAGGGTGGAACGAGACCCAGTTGACACCACGGTCGTGGCCCTCGAGCACAAACTTGACAACGGCATCTGTATTGCCAAACATGTCGGCTTGATTCGCGTTGGCGCGGGCCATTTGATCTTCGAAAGTCATCGAGGTGGGAGCCGAGTGCTTCTTGCGCAAGCCGGAGATGTCCCAAACGCGGACAGATTGATCGAGGGAAGCAGAAACGACGAGATCCTCCTTGGGGTGAAACTGAGCACACATGGCGTAGTGGTTGTGGCCAGTCATGGTGCAGACTATGATATGTGGTCAGTTGACAGCATTACAGCATGGAGAGGTGGCTTTTGTCGTACTCAGCGAGCGGTTCTGCCAGTTCCAGATGCGGATGGTCTGATCATCTGAGGCCGAAATGATCCAGGGAAGCTCGTGGTGGAAGAATACAGTGCGCACATAGTCGAGATGGCCGTTCAGAGTAAACAGGCAGCGACGGGTCTGGAGTGACCAGACCTTGATCTTGTAGTCGTCACCTCCGGATACGAACAGCGGTTGCGTCTTGTGGAAGTCGACACCTCGCACAGGACCATCGTGCTCTTCAAAGCGATCAATCAGGGTGCCCATACGGTAATCCCATAGTTGGATGGTGGACGAGTGTAGCGAGACGAGGATCCATGGACTTGTGTATGATCAGCATGCTGTTGGTCTAGATTGTTTAGGTTGGGAAGCGCACCGCTTGGGATGGAAGGCAATGCCCTTTGCTCTCGACGACTTGGACTCGAACTGTACAAGTCAGAATGTGGTCTCACTTCAGCGGTGTGGAGCAAAGCGGACCTTTGTGAGCATGGTGGGATATGTGTTGGAAGACATGTTGATGGAGGTATTTATAGAGCCGAAGCCGCAGCTTCACACATCGAGGTATGGGCTGTGCGCAATTGCCGAAGAGTAGAGGATCGGATGCGCTGCAGCAGCTGGCGACGACGGGGCGGTTGAAGGTGTGGAATTGGGAGGGTTGTTTGAAGATGGAATGGACAGTTACAGCTATCCTTACTGCCACGTCTATTTCGCTCTGAATCCAGGAGCCGCGACCCCTTGTCTCCACGCACGCCAAGCCTGCAACATGCTTGGACACCTTGCTACTTGACCCCCTCCGAGGCTCCTTCCTGCTGAACAACAACTGCTCCAATGTTTGCCTCAATCATTCTTCCGTATCATTCGTCTGATTGTTGGTCTTTCACCATCACCAAACATGTACTAGTATTCCCTTCTGCGTGTGCTAGACTCAGCTCCACACCGTGCGTTCGATCAGAGTCTCTGAGCTTCCCCATCATTCGTCCGCGCTCCGTCATCGTCATGCCTCTTTCCCTTACAGCAGAGGCGCCATAGTCAACAAAACTAGGTACCAATGCACTTCTCGCTCCATGGAAGTTTTGAGCCTGTATCCTTTCACACGAATCCATCATCTGCGACTCCGTTATTTCTTCTCCTGCACTGCATGATGCCGCCTCCTCCCTCTCACTCACGGCTTCCATCTATCTCGACCTTTTCTTAATCTCGACTCGGCTGTCTTCTACCCTTGATAAATCTCGGGGACCTACCCAAGGTTATGTCAAACCATGCCGCGACCGATTCGCGTCTTCCGTCGTCTCCCCTTGAATCGTCCTATCATGGACATCAACATGCGCCACTGTATGCGCCGGACTCCATCGCCGTCTGGCAGTCTTCTCCGCCTACGTATACCTCGGCTCCGCAGAATTACTACGATTTCGACATTGAAGAGCTGTCAGATAATGACATGGTGTACCCTGACAACGCACAAATTCTGCGTCCGTACGAGCTGGAAGAGGTTGACAGTCCTGTCACAAACGCTACCCGGGTCGATTGCTCGAACGACATGGAAGAAGACTACGAAGATGATGAACAAGACCCAGATTCAGCTGCCTTTGCTCGCCGACTGCGTCGCATGCGTTGGAAGCCCGCCTCTCGACCTTACTCCTTTGCTCGTTCATCGCCCGTCCGACCCAACCCCCGCAAGCGATTACGATCAGAGGCCCTAGAAGACACCGATACCGACACCGATAGTATTGACAGCTCTTATGCCCGCTCCGAGCCACCAAGGGCACGGCGACGTACTCAAGAACCCGACAGTACATCCACGCTTATCACGCTCTCGAAAGTGAGTTGCGACGACTCCACTACACAAGCATCAACTGCGGCCATGTACGGCGATCCTATGGATGTCGATGAACAAGCCACCTAGGACTACACAAGTCGTTCTCCGTTTATCCATCCTCTTACGACCACTTGCTTTCTTAGCGCCTGTTATATACCCAATCTGCGTCCATTTTCCCGGACATATCAAGTCAAAAATTCAAATCGACAATCAAATTCTCTACACGATCCTCGAATCTCTTCTCACAATGATATCTGCATGTACCACTACTAGGAATATGTCACGTCGACTCACTACCCTGACACCTGTCTGTGGCTCGGGTTCGAAGCTTTTCCGACTTGTCCCGTCGCGGGGTCAAACCTGATAAACTTGCTCACTGGAGCTCATCTTCAAGACAGCGGATAGGCCAGATAGCCTTGACTCACAGCGACTGCTCACTTGACTCACAGCGACTGTTGACTCACACACTCTCACAGCGACTGCTCAAAGTCGAACCATTCTCGCTTATCTGCTCAGTAAGCAGGCTGTCTACTTCCCAAGTATAAAAGGTGCCTCTCCTTCCATCCTTCCTCTCTTCTCTCTCATCTCTTCCGCATCCTACAATCCTAATTCTCTGTCGTACCGTCACAATGGGCTCCACTTCTTCGTAGTGTGACGGACTAGTACCTACCCGTTGTGAGAGCGAGGAGGGACATTCTCGTGTCACATCTAATGTCACCGGCCCGTTACTCAGGGTGTGCGGAAGCAAAGTCAAGATGGAACCTTCGGGAGCCATGAGCCTGCTAAGCTATAGGTACTTTGCCATTTATCTTGACACCTGTGTTTGTCAATGCTATATTCCTACCATTTATCCCGATCATCTACGACTAACTCTGTAGATACTGCCATCGATTTGCTTTCACCATATATGTCGTTTCGCTTAGACTAACGCTGTAGGTACTGCTGTCTTATTTGCTTTGGTATTTTATCGCGCGCCTTATTGTCTTTTTTACCATTTATTTCGCGGACTTACCCATTGCTTTTCTGGTCTAAGGACTGGGAAGTGAAGGGTGCGTCCTTGTCGAGTCGCTGTTCGTATTCACGTATTTCGAAGAGATGGATGTATATTCGATATGTTTTTCCAAGTCCTAGTGAGTTGATCTCCATGGAGCTATTGCTGTCGTGCTTAGTCGATCATATATCATCGTCTCCGATCACGATAATGTGCTGCGTGCAGGGCTTCATGACCAAGACTTTTCGTCAAGGGCTTCACCCTGTCCTCACAATACACCATCTTCTCACGGCCTATCCTTTGTCGCACCGTGCACGAGGATACATTGGATGAAGCTGTGGATATACGGAATAAGCAGAGACCATACCTGAATCGAGAAAATGCATTCGTCGTCCTGGTATCGTGCCTTATCTCTATTTGCTCGCTTTGGCCGTTGACCATCTTGCCACCACAACATATCATGATGCTCTTCGGGTTCAAATAGGTGTACATCGAGGGTTCAACTTGCAAGTTGCTCCAGCGAATGCGACATTCGTCTCACTAATAACATGCGCGTTCGAATTTCACATGCGAGAAGGGACCTGAAGAGATGTAATCACTCTGCAATCGATTACATGAGCTGGAGCAGTACTTTGCAGCATTCATCCTGCGACTTGATTTGAGATTGCTCGTGGAACAAATCAACTTGGCAATCACATCTACATTGCCTCACTGTAAGGAGGACAATACACAAAGTCGCTGCCTACAATGAACAGATGGTCTGAAGGGTCTGGAGTCGAAGTTGATGGTTCTCCTTTTCCCACTCCGCATGACGTGGGGAGGGCACGCCAAGGGCTGTTGAGCTGTTTGGAACCACGCTGGCCAGACGATCTGGCTAGGTTGCAATAACCCACACCAGTCATATAACCCGGAGCTTGATCGCATCTTATTTCGCCGCAGCTTTTCGCAGTCGGCAACACACATCTCCATCATGGCCAACCCCCAAGGATACCCTGCCCAGGGTTATTCGCAGGAAGAGTACGACCAATCGCAGTCCGGCACCCCCGTACCCACCTCGCAGCTGCCAGCAAAGAAGAAGAGAGCCTATGCCGGCCAGGCATTCGAGTTCGGCACCGGCGCCAATGCTGGTGGCATGCCCGCGACCCAGACACCTCCTCCCGCCGCCGCCTATGGTGCTCCCCAACCTGCTGCCGGTTACGGCTACGGCGCCCCGGTCCAGCAGCCCGCAGGCTACCCTGATCCCCAGCAACAACAGGCCGCTCCTGGTTA